>Ga0307982_1004944_pt1 | contig 10490 bp, 10 predicted proteins | sample OrgLakmetagen989_FD_201847 | JGI IMG/M metagenome (GOLD analysis project Ga0307982, IMG submission 201847) | Saline water microbial communities from Organic Lake, Antarctica - #989 | ecosystem: Environmental > Aquatic > Non-marine Saline and Alkaline > Saline | place: Antarctica: Organic Lake... | reverse complement strand
TTCTTCTTCTTCTTCTTCTTCTTCTTCTTTCTTTGCACCCCTTGTCCATCTTCAGCTCGTGGCCAGGCCTGGCCAAGCCCTCGTTCAGAACCCACCCCTCGTGAGCATCACCTCTCAAGCCGCGCTCCTTGGTGACGGCGCTTCGTCCTCTTCTTCATTCCATCCTCAGGCGGGGGCTCGGCGAAGGATCACAGTGACGGTGTCTGGGCCAGACCACATGGTATTACATGAGAAGAGATACATTCATTGTAGTATGGAATCTTTATCAATTGAAGAGCACCAATTGAAGAGCAAGCAAAGATAATGTTAGAGGATGGTACACTCTTCGCAACTGACTACTGACTGCCGTCTCGTACTTTTCTTCTGCGATCAGATCATCGTGCTGCGTGACTCTCCCAAGGCACCCATTCTCAGCTGGTCTTTGTCTGAGGTACTGCCACCGCACCGCGAAGGCCACTTCCGCTGGATTCAGCTCAACCACGGCACTTGCCGCGCGAAGGGCTCGAGAGCAAGCGCTAATAGCGAGGATATCAGCAGCAGCAGCAGCAGCAGTTGGCGGCTAGGCGGTGGGCAGGGCGGCGACGCATGCAAATACACTTTTACCCTGGATGTGGACGGCGCTGAGACAGTTGACATTGCGGTAAGAATGATTCGAGTTATTATCGCGGGGCAAACCCTCAACTGTGCGAGTAGCTGTGATTATAATTATTCAATTGCGTTCTGTAAAACGCGTAAAACACGCTTCAGCTGGTGTCCAGAAGGCAGAGTATGTACATCAACAATATTGAACTTCACAAATGCATCCGTTGCCCGCCTCTTCTTCTCACATGTGGCAGGTCTACGGTCACTACGTAGGGATGGCAGCCCCATATGGTTTCGCGGAGCTTTGGTCACGCTTGCCTGCTTGGGCCCAAGGAGGAGAATTCGCGTTCTTCCCTTCGGCTCTCGTCCGCACTCGCATTTAAAAGAAGCAAAAATTTTCGGCAACAGGGGGTTATCAAGAGAGAGAGAAATAACGACGAAAAAAACCCCCGGTATGTTCTGGTAGAGTGGGCAGTTAAAACAACAAGAATAGGGGCACTAGGTGCCTCCCAGCGCTTCAAATTTCAAGTCTGAGGTGTACCTTTTCATCTCACCATAAACCATAAATTTTTATTGGCTTTCATTGCCTCACAAATCGCAAATATCATTCAGTAATAGGGCCATGGGCCAAAGCTGAGCTCTTTAGCATATAGGTATCTCTCATTCCACACTTATCAAAAAAGAAGAAAAAAAAGAAGAGCTATATCATATGCAATATGTAATGCGTTTAGAATCTACCGCCCGGCCGTATTCGAGTTCCGAGTCCAGAGCCAGTGCTTCCACTTCCGCTCTCATTTCATCCCCGGTCATAAACTATAAAAATTTGCATCCTAAGTGCATTATGCAGTATAAAAAAAACTACACTGCTAATGAAGTGGAACGAAATTGCCGCTCAGCTGCAATGCGTAAGAACAATCAATTGCAACTATGCAGTTACATCTGAGCTCCACCGCGGCCCATTGAGGCTAAAACCTTCAAGCAAAATTGCGCCCCTGAATGCCCCTGGTCAGCTGCTTTTTTATACCAGCGCACAGCCTCCACGTCGCTCTTTGCTGTCACGCCACGGCCGTCCTGAAACAGACCTCCCAAATTGAACTGCGCTTCGGCATTCCCTTGCTCAGCTGCCTTCTGCCACCACAGCGCTGCTTCCTTATCACTCTGCGCGACACCATGGCCTTCATAGAGTTGAAGAGCCAGGAAATGTTGCGACTCTGCGTCTCCTTGTACGGCAGCCTTTCGATACCACTGTGCTGCTTTCACAGGACTCTGCTCCACACCACGGCCAGAGTAATAAAAAGAACCCATAGTGCGTTGCGCAAGCGCGATCCCTTGCTCAGCTGCTTTTTTATACCACTGTGCTGCTTTCACAAAACTCTGTGCGACACCACCACCACCACCAGTAGCGTACAGCTGCCCCACATTACACTGCGCAGGTCCAAAACCTTGTTCAGCAGCCTTTTTGTACCACTTCAGTGCCTCAGTATTGCTCTGCTTCACACCTTGACCATTGCTATACATCAGTCCCAAACTGTGCTGCGCACTTGCGAGCCCTTGAGTCGCTGCTTTTAAGTACCACTTTGCAGCTTCGGCGTTACTCTGCGCCACACCCTGGCCGTCGCGCGAAAGGCGCCCCAGATTATTCTGTGCCTGCGCGTGCCCTTGGTCAGATGCCTTCTTGAACAATCGCGCCGCCTCTTCATAGCTCTGTGCTACGCCACGGCCGATCGCGAACATTTCACCCAAAGCTAGTTGTGCGCTCGCGTAGCCATCACCCGCAGCAGCTCGCCACCCGGCAATCGCTGCATCTAATTCGTGTTGTGCTGAAGCCGGTAGAGCAGCCCAAGACGCTTTGCCTTGCACCGCTTGACGAAGGACGACCATGTAGCGCCGAGCGGCCTCTTCATGGATCTTTTCAGGCCCAGGAGGCAGTGGGCCGCGACATAATGGGCACACTTGTACTATTCCATACTTCCGCAACTCTGCCACGCATATTTTATGGAACACATGGTTGCACGGCAGAGTAGTGGCCGACGCAGCATTTAATTGGTCCTGGCAGATAGCACACCTCCCCTCTGTGCTTGGGGCACTAGATGCGTCATGGTTTGCAACAGCCGCATCGCTCTGCTGCTGCGGTGTCCGTTCAGCTTTGGCGATGCAGTGCTGTTTGTGGTTGGCCTTCCAGTGAGTCCGCTGGCAGTCCCTGCTACAGTACAGCACAAGGCTACACCGGGCGCACGCCGATAGCTTGAGAGCACTCGCACTGCCTTCGGGAGCAGAACAATTGCTGCAAACCCTTCCGTTCGGAGTGGAGTCCTTCTTGCCTCCCTTCTTGGTCGACATTATGGGTGCTAATGATGCTTTTCGGTATAATAGCGGTCCTCAGCTCCTCAGCCAATATGTGTGCTCACCTAGCTACAAATAGTACGTAGGTAGTCACGTTGTCACTGTAAGAGCTGGCCGCAGTATAAAAGATTCTTGTGGATATAATGTAACCCTATAGCTCAGAAATTAGCGACAACACCAGCGCCAAGGCAAGAGTTTAAGGCACTGCTGGCGTGCTGGCGGTGTGTGGCGTTCGGTCTTAGGACGCTTCGGTCGGGCACCACCTTACCACCTTCATCATCATAATCGTAACGCTCACATCAGTTCTCACGTTCTCACGTTTTATGTACTCACCTAATTTTGTTACAGGGGGTCACAGTCGTCTCCATTCGAAGAGGACCGCCGAACTCGAACTAATACAAACCCAAATGGCACAGAAGCCAATGCTGCGGGCAGAAGTGGGTCACAGTCGTCTCCATTCGAAGAGGACCGCCAACAAAAGATAAGCACAGTCAGTCGTCTACTGTCTGTCTACTGTAAGCTGTAAGTACTTAGTTACTCGTCGAGACTCCTCAGCACAGAGCTCAGTAGCACTACAGTTAGAGCCAAGTAGCTACTTCAGACCGTGGACGTGCTCAATGGCGTCTAAGAAGCAGAATAAGAAGAACTCCGCTCCTAATGATAAGATCTGCGGTAATTGCTCCACCCCCGAAGGAAGTACTAATGCTCCTAGGCTTTCAGCATGCTCCCGGTGTAGCCTCGTAATGTACTGCAGCAAGGACTGCCAGCGGGCTCACTTGAATAAGCACTATTGCATCTCCAAAGCAGACCGAGCACCACGACAGCAATCTACCCTGGAGCTTAATGCGAGTAAAACTTCCGCAGCATCTCATGATGGGAACGAATGCACCATTTGTGTGCATCCATTGTCTGAGGCGTCGGCGTGCACTCTGCCGTGCACTCACGTGTTCCACAGCACGTGCGTAGCTCAATTACGGAAATATGGAGTAAATGAAGTATGCCCATTGTGCCGCCTCCCCATTCCGCTTGGACCCGAAGCGCTCTATGACGAATGCATCCGTCGTTTTTACTTAGTTGAAATGCTCGTGGAGCTAGGCCATGCGTCTTGGTCTGCCCTCCCAGTGTCAGCACAGCGCGAAGTAGACGAAGTAGTCACCGGATGGCGGGCTGCGGCGGCAGAAGGTTTGGCACTTGCCCAGTACGGCCTTGGAACTTTGTTTGAAAGCGGTCGCGGTGTGGGCCAGGATGATAGGGAAGCTGCACGGTGGTTTAAGAAGGCAGCTGACCAAGGGCATGCGCAGGCACAGTTCAATCTGGGAATCTTGTTCAAGGAGGGCCGCGGTGTGGCAAAGAGCGAGGTGAAGGCAGCGCAATGGTACAAAAAAGCGGCTTACCAAGGTGTCTCGGAGGCGCAGTGCGCATTTGAGAGTTGTTCATTCAATGGCCGCGGTATGGCGCAGAGTGACTTCGAGGCAGCGGAGTGGTACAAGAAGGCAGCTGATCAAGGGCATGCCTTTGCACGATACAACCTAGCTAGGACTTCTGTTCGACCTGGGACGTGGCGTGGTGCAGAATGATGCAGCAGCAGCACGGTGGTACAGGAATGCAGCAGAGCAAGGAACCGAGGAAGGGCAGTGCAATCTAGCGTCCTTGTTGCAGGAAGGCCGTGGTGTGGTGAAGAATGACACGGAGGCAACACAATGGTACAAAAAAGCAGCTGATCGAGGATTCGCACACGCACAATACAATCTGGGGCACCTGTATGAAGTCGGCTGCAGCGTAGAGCAGAGTGATGTAGAGGCGGTGCAATACTATCAGAAAGCAGCTGACCAAGGTTTCACAAATGCGCAATACAATCTGGGTCTGATGTTTGAGAATGGCCGCGGCGTCGCGCAGAGCGATGTAAAAGCAGTGCATTGGTACACAAAAGCTGCAGAACAAGGGCAAGCGATGGCGCAAAATAATCTAGGGCTGAAAGTACTTCATGGCCGCGGCGTGGCGCAGAGCTACGCGGAGGCAATGCGGTGGTTTCGAAAGGCAGCGGACCAAGGAGAACCGCAAGCGGAGTTTAATTTGAAGGTCCACTTCAAGAAGAAGTGGCACTGAAGCAGTTTAATTGGCTGTGGCGGCGAGATGGTATATATGAAGTTAATCCGTGTTTTAAAAAAGGTAAGCGAAATCCACTGCGACTGCTGCAGTTTATGTTACTAGCCATCTCTTGGTGCGGTGCGCATTGATGCAATTGCGGCATGCGGTTTGTGAGTAGAAACTTTCTGCCGATCACGCCTTTTGCCTACCTGAAGTTAATGCCATTCTACATAAAGATGGAATCATGTAGGCTGAATAACGAAGGCTAGGCGGCTTTTGGAGGCTACGATCAGTGATCTTATGAGAAGATTAATTCAAATTGTTTCCAAATTACTGTATTGGTGTTTGGTGTGTACGTGTACGCAGTACGGTCAGTACGCAGCAGGATACACGTAAATCAATCAGGGGATGTAGGCACGCGACTTCCATTCCAAATTATCACATTCCACGCCCGCATGTTGGGCACTTCGGGTCGTCGCGTTGATGACAAACCCCAATTTTGCTTGTTGTTTGAGCCCCGATTTACGACCACGAGATCACGGAATCTCCCTAACTGTGGCCCGAAAACTGACGTCGTCATGAATCATCGGAAAGTTAAAATTATGGTCCGCACTGAAAACTGCACTACAGCTCTGTAACCCACTTCTCACTTCTCGCTTCTCCAAAAACGAAAAGCGAAAGAAACTTCGGTACGCCCCGTAAAATATTTTAAGCTCCGTAATTTTCACCTGAGGTGAAGTTTCATGCTTCAGTGGCATAGGCATAGTGGAATGCGATGGTTTATCCTAAATTATTTCGTTTCTCGTTGTATGATATAAACAATATCACTCTAGTAAGAAGGACTTGCACCTATACCACAGGTCGAGTTTATTTGGTACTTGGGGCCTAAATCAACATTATCAGCACATATGCAAACTGGGCGGTTAAGATAGTTGCTCTCCAGGACATCTCCTCGTAAGATCATGCATCTGCAGGAACTTTATTGTCTGCGTTCTCCAAAGGCCTTTCACTTTCCAATGGCGACGATGGAATTTTAATTGAGTCTTTGAACTCCTCTGCCGGAGAAGTGGACGTAATTGTGTTAACTCTATCTGGAGTGTCATTCCCAAGTGGACTCGCAGCAATCGAATTTTGCTTTGTGCACGATGCGCAAAGAAGTGCCGAAATCATTTCAAGTGCTGTCTTGGTACCTCGCTGTCGAGCTTTTAACAATTGAATCTGTTTGAGGCCGAACAACAAACATCAGTAAAGTAAATCACACCGCAAAAAATAAATAATATATGTATACAAGATAAGAAGGGGCGCAGCATCAATGGCCATATCACAAGTAGTAAACTTTGTCGTGGCAGTGAGAACGTACCAGCCAATAAAATTGCCCGATGCGCGATAGCAAGAAGAAGGCCACAGAACTTTGTATCAATACGGGTGGCGCATGCGTAGCTGCTTTTAATGGTACGTACATAGCGGTTGATAATGTGTTCAACATGATAAAAACAACATTCATCAAGAGAGCAGATACGACAGCACTAACGTGCGGTGCAACAGGGGGGAGTGCACTTCCAGTAGACCCTCTCATATACATGTATTTGAGCAGGGGTCCACCGAGTACGAAAGCATAGTAAGAAAATGCTGCACCAATTGAAATATTGACCAGAAAACACAAAGCAACCACAGCATCATAGCCCCAAAAATTTTCGATCCCGCCGGCCGACATATATCCTAAAATGAAATCGCCAACTGGACCTAGAACGGATAAAGCCAGCGCGCCGCGATACGCTTCCGATAACACATTCATAGGAAGATATCGTGCGGTAGAACTTTTTAACTTTTCTCGCATGACCATGCACGTAATCAAAGTGATCGATGTTGAAGTGCCCAGGAACCATATCGAAAATTGCCTGTGAATATAGGAGGGAGCCATTTTTGCTGCCCATGATCCAAAGATGAGCAAAATGGCTGCAAGGAAACTGCATGCCGACGATGCACAACAAACCACAAATGCTGCTGCCTTCAATTCAGTTGTTGCTCGGTCTTCATTCGTAACATAGCTCGCCAAGAGGTTTGCCCAGCACGCGCGAGCCTCATCGAAACCAGCCCATGACACAAAAAACAAACAACATAGCGGTGCGAGGATTCGCATGGCGACCAACCAAACTGTTGAGGTGTACACATCTTCCCACTCTGTGTTGTGATCTGGCGATATGCTTACGCGAAAATCAGAAATGTTCCCGGCATTCTTGAATCTGTACTTGATGTCGCCATCAAAAACTTCGACCATGGTCATTTGCATTCCTTGTGTTTCTGCTGTATCCCATGCGTCATGATCGAATGTCGTGAATAAGCCAGGAGGATATCGCGGCACTAGCTTCACAAAACCGGCAGCACCCGCAGCGTTGAGACGACGGTACATTGTCATAAAGTTGCACCGGATCAAGGACGACCCCATTGAGGTTCCGATGACAACTTTTCCCTCCACGTCAGCACTGGTGTCCAGGTCGCACAGTGCATTGCTTGAAAAAAAAACAGCTGGCGCGTTCACTTCATCCGCCTGTGGGCCAAAATATTTCAGTACCGATGTTGTAGCAGTTTCCAGAACAGTGCCCCCAGAGAGTACGGATAAGACTGCTTCTACCGTAGAAGCGGAGCAAACTAGCACAACAAACGTTTGCATGAGGGACAGCTGAAGACCACGGTAATTAAGCCGCGGAGGTCTTGATACTGTCATCTGGAGCATATGCTTCACTTAAAGTAATCCTACGTAAACCCTAATTATATCAAATGCTGAGAGCATTAAGGTGGGTGCGTGTGCTCCATCTAGTTGCTGGGAAGGTGGCTGCTGCCCGTCGTTCGTTAGAGAACGATGGGAATACGAAAAAAAAAACGTTTTGCCGACAGCTAAGTTCGCATAACAATTACGCCGTTAGAGATAAAAAAGTGCACCAGTATCTACGAGGGTCGGTGAGTCAGTGAGCGGGTTAGCGGTGGTGTACGTGCACTTGTCGGCTCATTTGGGGGGTTGGCTACTCCAGGTACCAGTACCAATAATACATCGGAGGCCTCGGGTCTCGCGGTTGTGTCAAACAGCAGCCGTAGAACACTTCTGTCCTTCGGGACAGGGTTTCTGTGTTCTGTCGTCATCGCACCGCTCATCCTCGTCAGAATGTTCTGCAATTGACTAGTTTTTAGATTCGGGCCCTTGTGTGGATTTTTGACGAGGCCCCAGGTACCAAACAAGACCCTGGTCCCTATGGTGAACCGGGATTCTGAATAGAGGGCCAGCAGACAGAAAGAATCAATTGGCATTCGGATATCTCAAGGACGTGCCATACGGCTGGCGCCCGCCGCCTGAGAAAAAACATTGAGACGATGCCGCAAAAAATAGCCCGGAGAAATGCCCTGTGGACCTGGGACATGACACACGAACGAGCACTCAGTCCCGCAGACTCGTCAGTAATCAAGAAAACTGCGGGTTTTCCGGGTTTTTACCCACTTGCGGTCACAAAGATCCGTTAAAAAGTAGGTGGGCTGAAGCAAAACCAGAGTTTCAAGTAGAGCGAGCAGCGATTTGTGGAAAGTTCTATAGAAGGAACCGGCGATTTACGGTAGTAAATCGGTGTCTATTGAGATCTCATTCGTATCGTCAGTCGCCATAGAGGCCAACAAAAGAACTCGGAAGTACAGGGGAGACCCCAGAGTGGGAGAAACCCTGTGCGGCTGATCAAGACTAGACCAGACTCGACTAGACCAAACTAGACTAGACCAGACTAGACTAGACCAGACTAGACCAGACCAGAGTAGACTAGACTAGTGCCATAGCAGAGGTAAGGTTGAAGTGGAAACCGCGGGCGTACTCGAAACCCTCACCTCCTCCTGAAAATTGATTCTACAGGGCCTATACAAGGCCTAGATGTCCTTGGTTCATGGGAGCGAGATATATAAATTGCACTAGAATAGGGGGCTCTCAGCCCGGTTAAAGGTTTCCGGTGGTTACGTCAATACGCAGATACGTGCTATTTGTCGGCGTTTCTTTGCAATTAGGGCATAATTCATTTGCGCGCCTGCGGAATTTTCGCGCAAGGACTAAGATAATCCCAAGCCTGGCTTTCAGCTTGGCGCGGGAGTCACTGTAGACGCCGACTAGATGGTGCCCTGTCTGTTCGTTACTAAACCCAGCCCCCCCCCTCCTGGGGCGGGGGCGCTTCTTTTGAGTTCTGTCATTTTTTTTGGTCCTGCTCGCTCCTGGTGGAACTCGAACTCGAACTAATACAAACCCAAATGACACAGGAACCAATGCTGCGGGCAGAAGTGTACGCGCGTGCGTTGCGCGCAAGTCAAAATCGTAAAGAGAATAGTGAAGTCCTCTTACGTTTTGACCTGGTGGGCGCGCCATCCTTCGTCACTCTTTCTCCTTTCGTAGCTCCCTCCTCGTTGACTGAGTGCTTCAAGTCAGCTGTAGTTCATCTGAGTGACTACCAGGCAGGGTTCCATCTATTCCGGCGTCTGCGGATCCCCCGGGCAGTTTTTTAGTTCGCGTATTTTTTTCCTACTACCTCCCTTACTAGCCATCGTAGTCCCAATGCTACCGGCAGGGTCTTCCATGTCGCAAGGCGGGTCTGAGAGATATCTGTTCCCGCACCGATCTAAAGCAAAGAGGCCTAATTTTAATGAAGGGCGCCTCATAGATCTCCGTCTAGTCTCTTGCTGACATCATCAATACACTGCCTGTTTCTCGTGACGGAAACCACGTCGGCTTGGTCAAATTAACACTTTCCGCGTGGATTCCGCGGAAGTCCCAGCGGGAATCCTAACTTAGTGTTGGCGTACATATTCCAATCCAGTCTAATCGCAGGCTGAGGCGTACATATTTCACTGAGCTCCAAATCGCTGCGGAAAAGAGGCCGCTTAGGACAGTTTCATGAATTGACGGGCTTGGCGAACTCGAACTCGAACTAATACACACCCAAATGACACAGAAGCCAATGCTGCGGGCAGAAGTGTACGCGCGTGCGTTGCGCGCAAGTCAAAATCGTATAGAGGATATTGTGTAGAGTTTAGAGGGCAGAAAGCATAATACTTCCACCCCTCTCTAAAGTGGAAACTGGTGTTGAGATTGGCTGACGCCTGAGAAAAACATTGAGACGATGCCCTGCTGGGGCAAAAATAGCCCAGAGAATTGCCTCGTAGACCTGGGACGTGACACACGAACGAGCACTCAGTCCCGCCGACTTGTTCGGAGGAAAGGCGCCAGTTGGAGCCTTAATTGGCCTTCTGGACTTCTGGAGCGAATTTGCTAGCGCATTTGCTGCTTAAGTGCATTCTTTATGTGCCTCTGTGGCTGCTGTGTACTTGCCTTTCTTTGTTTTTGGGAGAGTATTAACTAGACTAGACTAGAAACTGTTCATGAAATAATTTCGAAATCGGACTGAAGTCATTTCTGCGTGCTTGGTTTTCGGCTTTCGATTAAACAGTTCTTCTTC
>Ga0307982_1004942_pt1 | contig 10494 bp, 13 predicted proteins | sample OrgLakmetagen989_FD_201847 | JGI IMG/M metagenome (GOLD analysis project Ga0307982, IMG submission 201847) | Saline water microbial communities from Organic Lake, Antarctica - #989 | ecosystem: Environmental > Aquatic > Non-marine Saline and Alkaline > Saline | place: Antarctica: Organic Lake... | reverse complement strand
TGCCCCTCTCCCTCCTGAATCATTCCGCACTTGCTTTGTTTGCGCAACGCACGCGCATTCCCACTTCTGCCCGCAGCATTGGCTTCTGTGCCATTTGGGTTTGTATTAGTTCGAGTTCGAGTTCGATAGGATAGATGTCGGAGTGGGCAATTGGCAAATTGGTAATTGGTACTCCGCAACCGAGAAAACATTCTGATTTGATTTGTATACTCATTAAAAGTTCGTAACATCTAAATCGCGTTCAGTTGATACGAGGTGCAGCTCGGGCCATGCTAGAGCTAGATACATGCGAGTTGCGTTTTAGGACTCAAATTACGGATCGCGTAATACGAACAAATTCTAACATCCAGCTCCCAGTTATATGGCCAATGGAAGTACTCGCAGCTAATTCCATCAATTTTTGAATGTCTGAGGGAGTTCAACCCAATGGTATTTTTCAAAGCACTTGCCTACGGGATCACGCCGAGAAGTTCGACCTCGAAGTAGAGGGTCGCATCGGGTGGAATGATGCCGCCCGCTCCACGCTTGCCATAACCGAGGTCGCTTGGAATAACCAGCCGGCGCTTGCCTCCTACCTTCATAGAAAGCAGGCCTTCGTCCCAGCCCGCGATTACACGCCCCGTGCCAACGGCAAACGAAAGGGGTTTGCGGCGGTCTTTGCTCGAGTCAAACTTGCCGTCGAGGTCGTCGAAATCGTTCAACCACCCTGTATAGTCTACTTTCACGGTCTGCCCCACCTGTGGCTGCGCCCCCGTCCCCTCCTTTAAGTCAATGATCTTCAAGCCGCTCTCCGTGGTGCGGGTTCCTGCCTCTGCCTGGGAGAATCGTGGCAGAATGGTCGCTGCAGAGGTGCCGATGACGCCACTGTTATATGAAGAGTCAGAGAGAGGAGAATCCACTCAGTGGTAGCCAAGATCAAAGTGTTTAGGATTTTATAAAACCATGATGCAGTGTATCATTTCAAATAGACGCAGAGAAATTTAAGCTTTTCGTGTTGACCGAAGTATAAGGGACATTTAACGAATCAGATATTCAATGCGTGAGCTAATGAAAATGCATGAACGAGCCCTTGAATTTACTCCTCCAATACCCGATGAATTGCCGTCTTGGCGCAGCAGCATCAGCCCCTGCTGTGGATGCCAACTGAGGGTATGACCATGCATTAGCTGCCGTAAGGCAGCAGATGGAGACAATAACAGTGCGAAGCATTGGGTTGAACCTTTAGCTCAGCTTAGCTTTCTGCTCTCTCTTCTTCATGCTTGGATGATGTGTTCGCGTTCGGTGCTCGGTGCTCGGCGTGCGTTTGTGTTTTGTGTTTGTCTGAAATCACTCCCTGTACCCTGCGCTTTGTCTCTTTGTCTCTTTGTCTCCTTTGTTTCCAAGTCCGTGCGTGCCGTGTGCTCTCTTGCGCTCTCATTTAGCCCAGGCCACGAGTCCACCAGAGCACAGCAACTCATTGGTCCACTGTCCTTATTCAGGATTCGTGAGCACACTTGAACCGCTTGACTTGTTACCAGGACGCCTTGTTAACACGACTAACGGCTGACCAAGCGTACTGTAGCATCTAAGAACACCACAACATCACGCATGGAATTTTCACAGTCAGATGTTGTGAATGCAGAAAACGCGGCAGGCGAAGTGGTCCACAATCGTAGCCCTACACCAGAAGGCCCCCAAGATCGCCCAAGCCCTGGGCGGCGACAAAGCCGTAGCCGCAGCAAAGGGTCTGCGAAGGATGAAGCTGGAAGGCGCAGCCGTAGCCGCAGCAAGCCTGTTAACGGCGAGAGGGCTAGAAGCGAAGACCGCAACAAGGATAATGGCAAAGACAAAGCTAGCAGCCGCCGCAGCAGAAGCCCACGCCGTAAGAGTCGATCGCGGTCGCCCCGTGGCAATCGTCGCAGTCCTCCTGGCCGCCGCCCGAGCCCTCCTCGCGCCCGAGGCTACGGCGGCGGAGATCGGTGCGGTTGAAATACCTTCACTAAGAGCTTTCCATCCACTTGCTTAGCTATTCACTTAGATTAAATTGGCGCTCATGTGTTGCTTCTACCGTGCGCAACAGCTATGGTGGCGGTGGTGGCGGCGGGCATTACGGCCCTGGCGGGGATCGCGCATACGGAGGCGGTCCTCGAGGCGGCGGTGGCGGACACTATGGCCCTGGTGGACCTAGCGGCGAAGGGCAGTACGGTCCTGGCGGTGGCGGTGCCCGAGGAGGAGGAGGAGGAGGTGGGTACGGCCGCTACGGCCCCGGTGGCGGTTACGGAGGGCGGCCACGCAGCCCACCTCGAGATGGGCCCTATCGAGGAGCAGACCGGGCGTACCGTGACGGCCCGCCTTCTCGAATGCCCTCGGGTGGACCTGCGCGGCCTCCTGAACCGCTCCCGCTACTGCCCACACCTGTGATTGACCGTGATTCCACCTGCCCCACGCTGGTCCGCATCTTCTGGAGGTATAGCGTTGCTACTAGTAGGTCTATGTCAGGATACTAACACAAGAAGGTTTAAAGAATGATTTCTAATATTATCTTGGCAGACGACTTTCTCTCCTGTTTCCATTATTCCCTCAATTCTTGACCCTCTTCTCACTGTCACGCTACTTTCCCCCCTTATCTTTGTTGAACGGCCCACAGCATTGACGCACCTCACCACGACGCTGCGGCCCTCGCGCGGCTCAGTGCCGGCGGCAGCGGCCACAGCACGCCCGGTTCGGACGCCGCCGCTGCTGAGTACTCCCCCGCGCCTTGCGAGCTGCACGTGCACACCTGGCCAGACTGTTCCTTGGCGGAGCTGGCCATGCTCGTGCAGCAAGGAGGCGGGCCAAGCGGTGCCGCAGCAGCCCGGCGGGGCGCGCGGTTCAGCTTCGCGCTGGTGTACCCGGACAAGGGGGGGCGCTATCAGGTGCGCCCGGTGGGGCGAGTCACGAACGACGAGAGCGGGAGCGGCGACAGTGCGGGAGACGGCGCCAAGACCTTAGCGGCGGTGCGCTTCCAACCTGGAGACTTCGTGGACGTGACCATTACTGTGCCCGGCGGCCGCCGCTGAAGGTACTTAGAAGCGCAATTCTTACTTACTTCATGGTCAGCCATCGGACTATGGTGCTTCGGTAGTCGATAAGTAATCGCATTTGCGACTCGGCAACAAGTAGTTGCTTCTTTATGGGCAAGACTTAAAGCTTTTAGCTGCGAAGTTCCAAAACACACACGCCGGCATGGTTTTATGATTTATGTTCCTTGTTATTGTTAGTGCCATTTTAAGAAGTGAAGGTAAAAGAAGAAAATAATTTGGTAGGTCTTCTTTTCTACCGGCTACCGGCAGGGCTGTGATTGCGAACAGGACGACAGGGCGCAGCAAGCTTCATGGTGTTATGGAAGTAGTGAATCGATGATGAATAATTTATATACACTGGAGGCTTTCACGGATTTCAATGTTAGTGAAATTTCACTATTAGACTATTCGTAGTGAAATTTCACTAACAAATTCATGGACTGATCTTGCTGTACGAACCACGAACCAAATTTGTTCAGTACTGCAGTGCGGTACTGCAGTACAGGACTGTAAAACCATTGAACTGGTTTTTATGATGCGATCAGTCCATGAATTTTTTAGTGAAATCTTTTGTTAGTGAATTTTAAGATCCGTGAAAGCCTCCACTCTACTTGGCGCCATCATAAATCCTGAAATCTAAAAACTAAAATCAAAAACACCTGTTTAGGCACGCCTGTATGCTACATAGGCCCACCCACTTCTCTGTACGTATGATCAGTAGACACATGAGTGCTCCATCACCAATCAAATCGAACGGAAGCTCGTGCAGCCCAATATCAAAAGGATATCAGGATCAGGGCTCGGGGCTCATCGTCATACATCATTCATTTCGCGCCGCTCTGCTCAGCCCTAAGCCCTTTGGCTTCTCTTAATTGATCAAGGTTGGAATCGTCGCTACCATGCTTGGCTTGGGCGGCGTCAATATTCTCCCAGTACTCTTGTCTATCCTCGATGCCATCGCCCTTATGCGGTGTGTGGTAATCCGGAGCAGAATCCTTATGTCTACGCGAGGAGCTGCTGCTGCTATTTCCTAATTCCTTTGGCTCAGCGCCGCTGTTCGGTAAAGCAGCCTCGCTGCTCACGCCTTCCAACTCATATCCTTCACATTCAAGCAACTGTAACAGAGTGGGGGTTTGACACGTAAGGCACAATGAAGAGTGAAGGCAGTTTGAATTTTGAGCTAGCGTTCCTCACCTCCCCGTCATCGCCCCATTGCGCGAGGCTAGCAAAGTCCGAGACTAACTGAACGAAATGGCTAAATTCAGTGGTCGCAACGAGGTAGTCAACTGAGGTTAAAGCGTTGCTATTTCCCGCGGCTTGGCACGCTGCTGCAGCTTCCACCAGCCGCGCCGAAGTCCATCCTTCTTTGGCGAGAAATGCTTCTATGGTTTGTTCCACCAAACGCTGGTAGTCTTCGAAGCAAGAAAAGTGCTCGAGCGGCTGCTCAGCGCTCAGGTCATAAAATTGAAAACGAGTCGTGGATGCTTCGAGGAAGTCTCCAATAGTACTCGTAAAGTCAGGTGAAGCAAAGAAGTCTTCTAGCTTCTCTAGGATTATATCCTCATCTTGTGGCATGGCTAACGAAACTTCTAGCCTCTCCACAGGTTCAAAAGAAACTGGTTAAAATTGTGTACCCTCTCACGGTCGTTATGGTGCGGCTTGAAAGGAGACTTCCCACCTTTCTAGGAATTGAGGGAAATGGCGAGGAGTTGTATGCTCCAGCACTACCACGCGTCGGAAACCGGAAACTAGGCCGGAAACCGGAAACCGTCGACCTTGCGTGGTCGAAACGTCGAAACTCGAAACACAGCTGACAAGAAAATCGATCAACGTAGTTTGATGTTTAGTACCGGCATCTCAAAACTGCTCTCACTGAAAAATGTCCGTCACATCACAGACACAAAAAACCCTTGCGTGCTTGTTCTGACACGTTGTCACGTCACTGACATCAACCATGTTCTGACACCTTGTCACGTCACTGAAATCAACTACGTTGATCGTGGCGTGGCGGCGCGCACGCCGCTGCAGTTCTGAATACATACAGGGCTGATTCGAAGCTAAGCTCACATTCTTCCGCTACTTCTATCACGTCACGCGTTTCCTCTCTCTAAAACCGTTTTTAACGAGAGTTGGCGCTTTACGCGATCACCGCTGGCGCAAGCCTATGAACCCTCGCAAGGATAACATGTGGGGCCTCCTAGGCAACAAAACGCCAGAGGTCCCGCTCCGGCAATCGCCTGATCGTGTCGTAGTGCACCGGCAAGCAGCTCCTGGAAATCAAGAGCCAGGAGGTGGAGGAACATGGCTTCCACAAGTACAGAACCCACGGGATGAGCCCGCGCCGAATCAACAACTACTCCGTGTGCAGCCCGAAGAGATAGAATCTCAGTCACCATTGAGCCGCTACCGCGCCCGCGACCGAGATGGACAGCATTTGATAGTGTCGCCTGCTACGAACAAACAACCTCAACTGGAACGAGACCAGAATCCCAATAGAGCCCAGCAGGATGGCCCAAGGCACGAAGGCCAGATAAATACTGCAATGCCCTCGGCCTATCATGCTGGCAGACTGAAGAAGGGGCCATCACGCGATGTCTCGCCCATTCAGCACCCGGAAAGACAGCCTCCTTCTCGACACTCGCCGCCTGAGACCGTAGATGATTTACAGCAACGAATACACAACCTGAGAGAGTCCCTCGTCGCGAGAGCACAGCAGGGGGCGCAAAACAAGCATGCTTTTAACCCTGGGCCCCCAGTGTCCGACCCTCCACTGTTAGACCCACCACGGCAGCCGGGCCCACGCTCCCCTGGAGATCCGTTGAAAAGTAGTTCACCGGGCGGCCATCAGTGGTCAGCGATGAAGCAGTCGGTGTCGAGCGTGACCTCTGCAGTGGCGCACTTAGAGCAACGTGTCGACGCCGTGGTTGGAGTTGCAGCTCAAGCTCAAGCGGAATCACGACAAGCCACTGCCGAAGTGACTCGCCTCTTGCAGCAGCAGCACATACAACAGCAAGAGCAGCAGCAGCAGCAGCTGCAGCAGCTGCAGCTGCTGCAGCAACAACATCAGCCACACGAGCAGAATGACGGGAAGGCAGCGTTACTGGCAGTCGAACTAGTGGCCAATGCAGCAGATCAGCGTGCTGCCAGCACCTCGGGCAAGCTCGAAGGCTTAATTGGTCGCGTAGTATCGCTTGAAGGAGCAGCTGAGAAGAGCAAAGCTGCGCAGGCAGCACTAGCGAGTGCAGCACGAGAGCACGCAGCACTGGCAGCACGAGTCGAAGGCTTGTCGCAAGCAGACTTGACCGACTTAGGTACGTTCGAAGCGACGCTGGTGGTCAGCTTGTTTCTTTGACAAAAAAAGCTAGCGCTAAATTGTATTTTTCTCTAACACTTCTCGCGAATATTTTCACACCCTCCGCACAGGTGGAGTAGTTTCCGAACTGCGAGGACAAGTGTCACGTGTGGAAGCTTCGCTAGCCTCCGAAGTAGCGGTGCAGCGAGCAGAGTGGCAAGCTTTAGAGGAAGGTGTGCGCGAAGCCAAGAGAGCAGCGGGTGAAGCCCACACAGTAGCATCTCGAAGTGCGGCGCTCTCCGACCAAGCTAGCCAAGCAGCCAAGAACGCAATGTCGATTCTTGGAAGGCTGAATTCACCCGGCGATTCGGGCAGCACCGGTAGTAGTAATAATAGTAGCAATGCAGCAGCAACGATGACAGCAGTGGCCGAGCTGGAAAGTCGTTTGGTGCATGGCATGATTGAGCCTCTGAGCGACCGGATGCGCAAAAGCATTCAAGAAGTCGCTCAGGTAAGAAAAAATATTCGACGAATATACCTTACTTCTAAATCCCCTATATTCTATAATGTCCACGTAATCTGTACACCGTGTTGTGTGCGTGTGGTGCGACTTCCTTTTTCATCAGATGGTCGAGGGTGAGCGTCAGGCTCGCATCGACAGCGAGACCCACGTGGCAATCAGCATGGTAAACAGTGGCATGAGCGAATTGAGGCAGAGACTAGCGGGAGTTGAGCAACAAATCGCCGAGAGCTCAAACCACAACAAAGAGAACCGGTCCTCGTCTGCAGCGAAGGCACTCCCCAACCACCATGCTCCTTCTCCTGCCATGGCTAATGCCGCAGTCGAAGCTGCAGCGGCAGCAGCGTCCGCAGTGGTTGAGCGCCGTTTGGCGCGAAGCATGGCCGAAGCGACAGCGTCTGTGTTGGTGGGCACTGAGCAGCTGGCAAGGCGGCAAGAGGCACTGGCAAAGGAGTTACAGGGTGAAGTGGCAGCGCGGCAGAAGGCCAACAAGGACGCTAAGCGCCGCCACGAGGACACCGCTGCGGCTCTGGCCCGGCATGCAAACGCATCTTTGTCGGAGTGTCGGCACACTTCGGAAAGCCACGCCAAGCGGCTCGCGGCGCTTGAGAAAGGTCTCAGCCAATCAGAACGCTCCTCGGCTGAGGTGGTGACAAGAGCCGCACCACCTGTGCCTGTGCCTGCGGTAGCGACACATGCTGGAGATGGCGTGCCTGCAAAGGAAGCGATAATAGAGGTGACCAAAGAGCAGATCTCCTTGGTGCGCACAGAGATGGAAGCATCATCAGAGCTCAAGCTGTCCAACCTCAAACGTGCCCTCGAGGCGCACACAGACGGCCGAGTCGCTGAAGTGAAAGCAGCAGTGGAGTCTCAGGCAGCACAAGAAGCGAAAGCCCTTTCAAAGTCAATTGCAGCAGCTCAGGCAGCAACCTCAGCGGCGCTCGAGAAAGAGTCAAAGCAGGAACAGGCTCGTCAAGAAGCACAACGGTCCAGCAGCGCGGCACTCGCGGCTCTGAGCGCGCGTGTAGAAGTGGTAGAAGGCTCCCTTGCCACACTCGCTGCTTCTCAGAAAACGGCACAGGCCGCTGCGGAGGCTAACGCGAAGCTGCTTCAGGCTACGGCTGAAGCTGCTGCTGCTGCTGCTGCTGCAGATATTGCCTCAAACTCGGATTCTTCCCCGGATGAGAGTGAGGTGCATGAATCGATAGGTGAAAGCACTTCAGCTGAACCTTCGGGCCCTACTATAGCTGGAGCAGCCTCAGCGCAGACAGCAACCCATGTGTCCCCACAACTGAAAGCCTTACAGGAGGCAGCGAGCGCGGCTGCAGCATCAGCAGCGGATGCCAAGCTCCGTGAAGCAGTCCACGCTGAGGTAGCCACTGCGATGAGTGCAGCGCAAAAAGCACAGGCAGCAGCTGCCGAAGAAGCTCGAAGTACGTCGCTGCGTTCCGAAGCTGATCAATTGAAGCTTGACCTCAAGAACGAGGTTGAAGAAAAAGTGCAAGCTGCATTGGCAGATCTAGTCCAGCCTCCTCAGAGTGTGCAGCCCGAAGCGCTAGAGTCCCTCGAAGCTCGATTAACAGCTCAGAGTGCTTCACTAGAAGAGCGCCTTCTTGCCAAAGTAGCTGAGAAGGAAACCTCGTCGTCTTCGGCCAACCAGACAGAAAAGCTCGACGAAACTGAAAATACGAGTGCGCTCACTGCGCTGGAAGCACGTCTAGTGAAAGCTGCACAAGAGCAAGAATTACGCGTCGTAGCGAAGGCCATTGCGGCAGCTAAGGAGGAGGTAGCTGCGGCAGCAATGACGGCGCAAGGTCCTGATACCAGTGCTGCGGTGGCCTCGAGTGATCTAGCAGCTGCGCCAAGTATGACTTCGCCATTCTTGAGCCCATCGAAAGCAAGCGGCTGGAATCAAGTGCTAGATGCAGCAGGCAACTTGTACTACTGGAACGAATACACTGGCGAAAGCACGTGGGACCGGCCAGCTGAAATGCTTGCTTCGCCTTCACCCGTGCCTCCACCGTACCAACAACCGTCATCGTCATCGTCATCATCATCTTCATCATCATCGGTGGTGCAACCAGAAGTTCAGCGCCTCTTTAGCCCAACAGAGGACACCAGCCCGTCACTTACTGACAATGCTTCGCCGAACAATGTCACGTCGGTTCCTGCGCCTACCTTTGCTGCTTCGAAGGATGAGGAATCCTTGGCCCGAGATGAAGCAGCCAAACTTGAGGTAGTGGTTCCGCCTCGACCGTCTTCTCCTGGTCCAGCCACGGCTCAAGCACTGACCCAGCTCGAGGCTTCGCTTATGGCCATGGAAACTCGCCTCGCTTCCTTAGAAATGCCCCCGAAAGCGGTGTCTGAACTGACTGCACCTGTAGAAGCTGCAGCAACGGCAGCGCCCGTAAGAGGACAACATGAGGCGCATGACGTAGGTGCTTTATTATTGCCAGCCGCTCCACCTCCGCCCACGACGGAAGTGCCCAAAGTTGAGAATCAACTCAAACCGGACACACCTCCAGCTGTAGCGGCTGAGATTCCTCTACCTACCGTTGCGCCTGATATTTCCACTGAGAATGCTGCTGATAAGGCAGCTGCCCGTGACAGTGAAGTCGCGAAGTTAGTGACGGAGATAGCGGAGGAGCGCACGAAGCGCATGCAAATGGAAGCAAGGCTAGCTGCGCTGGAAGCGGCGTTAGATATCAACGGCTCTGAGTGGGAAGCTACTATTGAAGTCGCGAATGAGATCAAGGCCCACAAGAAAGCGCCGGTTGCTGCTTCTGTGGTGGCTTCTAGCCATAAGGTGGCCCTTAAACGCCCAGCATTTGGCAACAAGCACATGGAAGGACTTTTCCCGCCTCGACCTGGGGCCAGATAGACACCGTGTTCACCTCTTTCTGTTTTTCTCCCTGTATACCTCGAATTACATTTTTCGATGCATTTATATCTATATTCTACACACTTATCTACCCGCTGCTCTTCGGCTGATGGCTGCTAGGCTAATGATGAGTTCCGATATCTAAAATACCATGGACCGCGGATATATTCCAAGTCCTGCCTTTTATCATTCGAAGTTGGTTTCAGATATCTAAATACACATCGGAAATCGAAATCGGAGTTGGGGGAATAGAAATAGAAATAGAAATAGAGATAGGGGAAACAAGTGAGCAGATAATTAGGGATATTCATTCATTACGGCAAAAAGATATTTGCTACGCGCTAATATTTAATAACGGTATCTAACAACAATTAGGATAAAAGAATTAGAGATGCGCGTGCTTTTTGGTCTACTGTTTTTTCATTCGCCTCACTAGAAAAAGCAACTGCCGTTACGCGTCGATTCAGTGCATTGGTTGAATGATAGTACATTGGCTCTAAAAGCAAACAAATAAACAGAAGTCGAGTCCACCGGGTCATCGGTGAAGTATGGAAGTTATAGTATCAACATCAGGCATCAGGCTAGCCGCAGGAATCCGTTGCCAGTTCTTCAGATCTTCAAGTCATTTCCATATATTGCTCTCAAGGTGGAGGGCCTTGCGAGGGTTTCGAAAAACGCTGGAGGACGACCACGACTAGCGTCCGTGGCGTTTGATGGAAGATATATGGGTTTAGCTCTTTGATAGGGAGGGACCGCTAGG
>Ga0307982_1004940_pt1 | contig 10495 bp, 12 predicted proteins | sample OrgLakmetagen989_FD_201847 | JGI IMG/M metagenome (GOLD analysis project Ga0307982, IMG submission 201847) | Saline water microbial communities from Organic Lake, Antarctica - #989 | ecosystem: Environmental > Aquatic > Non-marine Saline and Alkaline > Saline | place: Antarctica: Organic Lake... | reverse complement strand
TCGTTGTGGCCGAAATATCCCGAGTTCGAATCTCGGTCTGCGCATATCTTTTTTTCTTCTGCACTTCGGAGTCCCCCTTTTCTTTTCCTTTCGCAAGCCTGACAACGTCGTGCCTCATACCTGCCCTCGCTAGGCATTCTAGATGCCGATTCTGCACATAAAATCACCTCGAGTTCAATGCCCAAGATAAGTCGATAAAAGTCTCGGTCTTGAAACGCATGCTGCGCTCAAAAATGAGTGAATGAGGCACGAGTTCGAATCCTGGTGATATATAAAGCTGTACGCCGGGCCGAGATGTATGCGCGTGCGAAGCGTTCAAAGAGCAGGGGGTAGAATCGAGACAAGAGGCATAGTTCTCTAAAAATAACACTCTCGCGTCGCATAAACGCATATATTCGAAATTTGGCGCGGGCGAGAACAGCGATGGGGCTAAGCGTGACGCCGGTAATCCGGTGATAGTGATTGCATCGTTCCACGTAAAACTTTGCCTTAACCAATCCTGACTATTCAAAAAAAATGCTTGATGTTAGGTTTGGCAAATGCGCGTGGCCCTGCTGGCGTATGTCGGCGGTGTCAATTAATAAATGAGGAGCAGGACAGATAGCAGAAGGATTGATGTGGACTGTGACCCGAGCTGCGTGAATACTACAGAAATCTAGGCGCTCAAGCACAATATTTCTTGTTCTGTTTCATTTTGACTGATGTGTTTATTTCTGAAGGAGTGAAATTAAAATGAGAGTGCTCTAAACTCTTCACGCAAATTATACGTAACAAGCAAAGGATAATGAAGGCATACTACACACATCACCCTGTATCGCACTTCAGGACGCAAATATGAAATGCGTTGGATACGAACTATTGGATTTTGGATCATTTGAATCCTTGCCATGCCATCTTCTTACCTCGTATTGATATCACTTCTCATATTATCCTGCCTTCTCCACGTCTGGTCTTAGCAAGAACTGTGCACACTCAACCACAGTGCATACAGGACGAGTCAAGTGCGCTGCCACTCTAAGGGAGCCTACATGCAACCGTAGTTGGCAGTACGGCACTACACACAAGTAGAGGAAACTAGGCTAACAATGAATTTGCAACTGCATTTTCTGAGCCTCCCCCGAGAGCGGACTGGATCTAGCTAGTAACTATCAGACAGAGTGCCATCTAGTCGGTGTCTACAGAGTCTCCCGGGCCGGACTTAAAGCCAGGCTCGGAGTTCACACTGCAGAACTATTTTAAGCGGCCTATTCTTCGTAAATTTATTTTGACACAGGACCCAGAGGGCTGGAATTAGAGGATTAAAAGGCAGAAATTCAAAGCACTCCAGCGTATAATATTAGATTTTTTATACTGCGCAATACATCTATATGAGCTGGAAAAAATTGCAGCTCTATCATCAAATCGAAACCAGTTAGAAATCGTTACCTATGGATTCGTATTTCAGTCTTCCCTCGGAGAAGGCGCGAAAAAAAAATTCGCGGACTAGTTACCAATGATATTCGACATAACAAGAAAGTTGAGTCGCTTTACAGTATGATTAAATTAGCGCTACATAGTTGCTTCGCCTTCAATTAGATCCCACAAGGTTGTCGTTACCCGTGTATCCCTTCAGATATTTAGCGTACTGTAGAATCAAGCGTGATAACGGCTTGAGAATCAATCAACTAATTTCATTCTACATAGACGCACAGAAGGGAGACCCGCAGTACATAAGTAGTACATATTGAAGAATTTGACACTTGAAAGACCCCGAGATTCTTCAGCGTGCGTCCACATCTTTCAGCTTTGAAGCCACAGTTTGTAAAACGATGAAGGCATTCCACAGAAGCCTAACGCAGCTTCGCAACAATGTTCCAATTCCGCTAAGCTCATTTCATCCAAGTTTCAAACTTAATAAGTCTACTCCTGCTGATGTCGGACCCCTTATGAAAGATGTTCTCGACCGAGCAGCTCTTCAAAGCGGTATCAATGACTATGGCTGGACACGATCTGGGCAAAAATTGATCTGGCGTGCAGCGTACGATGACTCTGAGTCGATGCTTGCTGCATTTGAAGCCCTTAAACCTAAGCTGAACGAAATAGTACAGGCTGGGGCAGAAATGGATCGCATTGAGTTCGTAGGTCCAGGGTCGAGTCTTTCAGAGATCCGTGACAAATCTGATGAACTTCTGCGCAAATATGAATACACTAAACCAGAGTACTATGAGACACAAAATGAGAATCAAACGGGCTATTTTCGAAAGTCGCCCGTCTCAAAAGGATCTCAAAATGCTACGTGTTTTCTGATTTCGCGGTACACAATCCACGACTGGGAAAAAACTCTACCAGTGATGCAGCAGGTCATCGATCGTGCTTTTATGGAACCCGGATGCATCTACTTCGGCTGGGCAAAGAGCGGAAACAAGCTTAACTCCCGTGAAATTTTTGCAGATGGCAACGCTATGCGAGAGTACCTTGAACATATGGCACCATTTATCGAGCAATTCAAGTCCGGGCACGTACCAATAGCCCCAGACAAAATCGAAGTGCATGGACCTGAGCAAGAAATCAGACAGATTGAAGGAACTGCTTTTGCACTCAATACCCGATTCGAACTCTACTTTGAGGCCGAAGGATTCGCAAAAGATAAAGTCGAGAAAGTAGCCTAAGAAATGAAACGACCTAAATTTGCTTACCTTCTATTTCACTTGTGCAGTTGTCAATGCGGACTATTGCTCAGAACTAGAACTAGTCTTTTTTTTTTATAGAATGTAACAAATCATCAAAATCTACACTAAAGACTCTACAGTATAGTATACCTTATATGGGGCTAGGGATCGCGGTATAGTTGCAAGAGTGCTCTAGTTATAGGCGTGGGCGATATTCATCTGCAGAACACCTTCCTTGCCATTGTGCGTCAAGACAAACATCTCAACCGGTACTTATCCTGTTGACTTTGAACGAAACTCTTCAAGCATGAGAAGCACTCCAACCTACATCCTTCACCAGGACACGTAAGTATACGTACTTCCTCAAGACTCAAGATTATCTAAACCATTTAAGTCATTTCCCTTCCAAGTATTGATTAAATTCCAGAATTGTCACCTGTGTACGTCATTGTCGCGTTGTATCATGTCAGTACAACGACAGAACATCTCGTTGAAAAGGCACCTCTTTTCTAAGTACGTCCACAAAGACACTGAGCTTTAGGCAATTCGCGTTTTGTTATCAAGTATGCGTTCTGACATAATCGACATTGTTGTACCTCTCCTGATTATGTACGAGTCTTTTGAGGCTATTGTCTTAACAGGCACGAGTCCTATCAATGCATGCCTTGCTCTACACGGGATTACGTACTGCACTCATGAGGAAGTTGGGATGATGGCTCTTCTGGCATGGAATCTACTGGTCACAAATACGTTGACGGGATTTCTTTGGTACGAATCGAAGGATAAGGAAGACAATGTACGTAGTCTGCGTGCGTTTGTTCAATATATATTGATAGCGAAAATGAGTGCTGCAGTTGTCACCGGGAGGGCTTCAAAAGGTGGCATAATTGTTGACTCGATTTATCTCCTTGATTTAGCTTTCAAATTATCGCTTGTGATCATGGGATGTGTTAGCTTAAGGAGGCAGACAATAAGAACTTTTACAACCAATCCTCTCATGCCACGAGATCCTTCAAGCCAAGCTATAATCCTGTTTAATGCCATGAAGACTTGGACATTCTTCGAGTTGGTTTTACGAGGTAATATGCCATCGATCAATGAGTCGGCCCCAACGATGATTACATATTTCTATGAGAATCGAATTACCCTATCAGCGATGATATCCTTGGTACTTGGAGTCCTTGCTGCCTCCTACGCGTCCAAAAAATGTCAGAGAAATTTCTGCGCTGTCGTTGGAGCCTGTTATGTCGCTGAAGAAGCCATTGGTCGATTAACATTCTTGTCTGGACAGGTAACATTTACGCATGTTTGATGTTGTTCATGATACCCATGCGCGGATTTATTCTCTAGTGCGTTATTCATGTTACTGCAGCACTACTGTATTTTAATACGCGCGTTTATTCACCATATATTCAAATTGTATAGATGAAGCAGCACCGATGGACAACAGCTCGATCAATCATGATTGGAGCATGTATATATGGCTACTATGGAGAGAAATTCATTGCACTCATTAAAACGCGCGCACAGAAGAGATCACCAGGTAATGGTGTGGGTACCCAAAATCAAAGATCACGACAATCAAATATAAATGTCGAACAAAGCGTAAGCCCTTACGCGAAAGCGCGACTTAGGCCGAGGAGAAAGGCTTGATTGATTTCATTCAGCAAAGTTCTCAATTTATAAATAGGAATCGATTTGCGTACTGCAAATGCAAAGAACTTGACCTACCCGCGTAAGAAGCAACAATAAAGCAAACTCGGCAGCGATACAACTTCATATGCTGAAGTCTGCGTCATCCGGATAAGCGAACCCTTCATTCCTCGCCCACTTACCTTATACTTCTCAATTCTCTCGGAACAGTCGTCCATCACTTAAGTATATTCCGAGACAGGGGCATCGCAATGACTTATTTCGATGGATAAAGGCAGAGAGCTCCACTTCACTGATTACTACTATACACCGAACCCAGTACGGTATTCAGTTTTTCTGAGGCCTCCTAGATACTATATATACTTCCGTGGCGCTTCAAGAAGGAAATATATTAACTCTATAACAAACACAGAGTCAGAATCGGAAAGTCCGCGCCGGTGTCTACACATCTTCTAGTGTTCTAGGCGAGGATGGTCCAAGTCCAAGCTACTTCGCAACAGTATTATGAAGCCATGAAGCCAAGAAGTTTTCTCGGTCTATCACTAGTGTGTCGTATATAGTTAATAGTAAGTAACTCATGTGAATAATGTGAATGGAGACGTGCTGGACAATCTGTACGTAGGTACTTATTCCTGCATCATTCCTCCTCGTATACAGACATACAGACATACAGACGTAAGTACAGGACAGTACTGTACATACATACAGAAAGACGACCCTGTAGAGTACGTCCCTGTCGTGTCTCAACAACTTACTTACTTCCAATTATTTTCTCAAGAGCTACGTAGGAGTAGCACTATCTTGCTGTAACTAGAACATGGCTGATGATAGTATGACTCACCCTGAAGCCTCAGTGGAGGCGGCAGCAATTCAGGTCCTCAATGATTTAAAGGCAGGGACGGTCTCTATCGGGGATATCTTGGGTCCTTTGTACGTGAACGGCAAGGACATGAACCCTGTGATCGACATTCCGCCTGGGAACAAGCAGGAGCCTTGCGTTGCCGCAGCGTGAGTGCTTTGGCACTTCCCTAAAATTTTTAAGTGCATTGGGAGCATGATCAGTATTATTGAGGGAGTAGGTGCATACTTGACGTTGACATCATTTGAGGAGAAAATCCATTACATCATGGAAGGAAACTGTGCTAGCGCTCACCCAAACCTAAGTAACCATTTATCTTAATTTTATCAACTAGGGTGCCCATGGGGCCAGCGTCGGACCCGAACGTCGCCTCGGCCATTCTCGAAGTTGGCCCTTCGCGTGAGGTGCGCCCCAATCCAACGCCCAAGGATAAGTACGACCTGGTGGTGATTGGCGCGGGCGTGGCCGGGCTCCTCAGGTGCCACACACCTCCTCTGCTAGCTAGCTAGCTAGAGCTAGCTAGGACGAGCACAGAATTACTAGTAGTAGAGATAGACAGAAAGATATATATATAGAGAGAAAAACAGCGGACAAGTGGTGCGTATAATCGAGTTCAAGAAGTATGCTATTTTCTCTTTCGAGGCCGAGCTAGCCAATGATTGAGTATCGTCAGCTTGAATGTTGATGATTGCTTTTTTTTAGAAAACTAGCCTCTGATTGTCTTCCTCGTTGCTTCTTCAGTGTAATTTGTGCCAAGGCACTCGGCAAAAAGGCGTGCCTCATTGAACGCCATTACATGGGCGGCGACTGCCTCAATGTAATAGTTTCTCACACAAATTGCAACTTCTACTCCCTGCAATGATATAAAAGTATTTTTTTGCAAGTTGCTGTTAAGAAAGCTCTCAATTCTTTTGAGGACACACATGCGTACGCAAAAGAGTCTTATTATTCCTCTGAAATGCGAATTTCTTCTCTAACTTCAACCTTCCTTGTTTGTCTACGTCTATCCCTCTTCCAGGTGGGTTGCTTCCCAAGCAAGGCGATCATTCGCTGCGCTCGCGCGGTGCACGAGGTGAGTGGGAGTGGGAGTAAACTCTCTGCATGCATTAGTGGTGTGCTTTTCTTTCGACTTGTAATATTCGCAAAGAGACTCATGGCGTGATCATGCTCCTTTTCTTATTGTGCTAGATCGCCAAGGGAAATTTGTGAAGTCTCAACTTTGGCTTGTGTATTTTCCCCGGACAAATCGCTTCTATTCTTTTTCTCTGCTTCTTTTGCTTCCTCAATTTTCTCTTCCTCTTCGTATTCCTAATTCCCCCCCAGGTCAAAACCTCGGCGCGGTTTGGAGTGCTGCTGCCCGAGGGCGAAGTGCGCGTGGACTTTCCCGCGGTGATGGCGCGCATGCGGCAGCTCCGAGGAGCCATCGCGCCGCACGACGGAGTGGACCGGTAAATGAATAAATAAACCGTGGGTGGACGGGCTGCTGCTCGAATACAACTGAATATGATGTTGCTAGAGCGCACTTCGTTTGATTATTCGGGAGAGAAATACGAATTTAGAAGAAAACAAAGACCGATAGAAGAAAGTAGATTTCTGTGCATCTTTGCGTAAGCTTCTCGTGAGCTGCAAGAAGCTTGTTCGGCATACTTTTTTTTTTACAACTATCTTTTTTCGTTTCGTTGCTGGCGCATGCGCTACTTCACGACAGGTACTGCCGCGATTTTTGCGACGAAATCATATTAGGGGACGCCAAATTTACGGGCCCAAATACGGTTACGGTCGAGGGCCTTGAAGTGCACTTTGACAAATGCATGGTACGTCACTTATGCATCTCACCCATTTTCATTCGCTGTTCTCATTTTATGCTCGCAGTTTTTTAGTGCCATGATTCCTCCTCGCTTTAATGTAATCCTTCTTCTTCTGCTTCGCCATCTTTTTAACTTTGCCCTTTGTCTCCTTGCCTTCGTCACTGCAGATTGCCACGGGTGCGTCTGCGGCAGTCCCGCCGGTGCCTGGCCTGCGGGAAGTGCCGCACTTGACCAACAACGACTTCTTCAACCTCGAGGCACTTCCCCCCAGGTATATACATATTAGGCGATCGTGAGTTGTTGTACTTTGGACGATGCACGCGTGATAGTTAATACACTTAGTACTTGAATTGTCACTGCACCATCACCGCTGCTCCCGCTCACTTGAAATTCCTCTTTTCCTTTCTTTCTCAATCTTTTCGTCATTGCGCACACTGCCTCTCTCTCATTCGCACACTCTGCACGCTAGTGCGTACTCGTAGTAGTATTGGAGCGATTTGATCACCCACCTTTGTGTCCCTACATTCGTGACCTTTTTCCTGTCCTTTATTCTGTTTTTTTTTTTTCCCCAACGAATAGGCTCGTGCTGATTGGGGCAGGGCCGATCGGCATTGAGCTAGCGCAAACCCTGGCGCGGTTTGGGAGTGACGTCACCATTTTGGAAGTGGGGCCCCAGCTGCTGAGTCGTGAGGACCCAGACGCGGCGGAATGCTTGCGCCAAGAGCTCGAGAACGAAATGCGCATCGAGTACAGGTGCTTTGGTGTGTGCATGCATGGGCACATGTAGAGTGGTTGACAGGAGTACGCGCAGCACAGGAGCACCCAAACTTGTGTTTGCTTGCTGGATGTTCATTCTGTTTTCATGTTCAGAAATAGAAAGATAAACAAATCCAATTGATCGTGTTTTCTTCATGTGTCATGGGATTTTTTGGTCTCAATTCTTTAATTTTTGCTCTATGCGAAGGAGTAAAGCGTCTGGTCATATTTCCTTCATTTGGAATTGTTGCTTGCTTTCTTTCCTTTTTTGGCAGCGTCAAAATCAACAACATCGAGTACACGCCTCCGCCAGACGCTGACGCTGGTGATGAAGGAGCAGAAGGAAGCAAGCATGCCCGCACGAAAGGGCCGTGGGGAGCGTACCGCGTGTCCATCACCTTGAAGGACGGCGCCGCCACAGTCATCGAGTGCGATGCCCTGTTGAACGCCACTGGGCGTGTCCCCAACGTGTGCAACCTCGGCCTCGAACAGGTAAAAGAGACGCAAATGGGAAGGGAAGCAACGGGTCTCTTTATTTAGTCTCCTGGGTATCTTAACATTTCTTTTGTTCTTTCTCTTTTTTATTTTTGCTTGCCTCATCAAAATCAATATACTACTTACATATCTATGTCTGATAACAATGCACGAATATAATATACACAGGTGGGCGTGGAGTACGACAACCGCAAAGGAGTCCACGTGGACGCCTGCTTTCAAACCAAGAATCCGTCGATTTACGCGACGGGCGACTGCGCGTCTCCCTTCAAATTCACCCACGCCGCGGACTGGCAGGTGGGTTGCGGTTGGATTGGGTTAGTGTGCGATTGACTGCATTCAAACTTCGATGATCACAGCTTAGTGATTCCTTTTTTTTTTAAATTTCAAGTTTGCTTTTGGGTGAATGTATGCAAGCGTGCTCGTGTGTGCGAATGAGTGAATTGATGACTTGATGATGGTACGGCTTGACGACGACGATAATGTGATTTCAAAACAAAAATAAACGCCAACAAAACAACCAAACAACAAATGAAACCATAGGCCCGGACAGCTATCCGGAACATGTTTTTGGGCCTCCGCGAAAAGGAGTCAAGCTTGCTGATTCCGTGGTGCACCTACACCGAGCCTGAGATTGCGCATGTGGGTTTATACGAGAAAGAAATGGAAGACCGCGGCATCAAGTAAGGACAGCATCGTATGCATACATCAGTAGACTTCTTTCTTTGATTCTTGTCTTCTACTTATCTTTTCTGTCTTCACCAGCATATGTTTGTTTCCCTTTGAATTTCGTCCTGACGAACTCCCTTTAAAAAAATCGACTGGTTTCACATAATTCTTTTGGACCTCCTGTCAATTCTTATTGCATTTTCCATTGTTTGTGGTGCTACAACCAACGTCGAACAAATCGACCAACCAACAACGACCAGGTACACCTCCTACAAGCGCGAGCTGAAGGACGTGGACCGGTGCAAGTGCGAAGGCGTGGAAGTTGGGTTCGTGAAAATCAGCGCTCGCGAGGGCACCGACGAAATTTTGGGCGCGACGATTGTGGGCCCCACTGCGGGCGACATGATTTCGGCCATTACGCTGTGCAGTAAGTGGTGCAACTAGAAGGAGCGCTTCTTCCCAATTTAAATCTGGAACATTTTTGAACTCGTGTAATTTAGCGTTTTTATGAGGAATCACCTTCGCTCTATCCGTCATCTTGTTTTTTTCTTTTATCTTTTTATCTATCCTGTCTCTGCACAACAACAACCACCACCGCAACCTACAACAACAACGACGACAACGACAAACACACAAACGTCAAGTGAACAACGACATTGGTCTTTCCAAGCTTGCCGGCACCGTGCACCCTTACCCCACTTCGCAAGAAGCCGTGCGGCAGTGCGCAGCCCAGTTCTGGCAGAAGGGTGGGCTCAAAACCCCCGTAAACCTGCGCGTGATTGCACTGCTCTTAGCGGAGAAAGAAGCGCAGGACAAAGCAGCCGCAGCTAGCGGAGGTGGAGTGTAGATGGGAAGGGTAGATAGCTGTAGGAGCACGGATTCTCAGCGTATGCTTTGGCAGTGATTTCTTGGTTTTCTCTTTTTTGTTGTTAATTGTTGTGTTTGGTCAACCAAAAACTAAGTCATCGGGGATCTATATAAGAAGTTCAAAGGGCCTTCGAAATGCCATCTAATATCTCTATTACGAATACCTTGCTGCTATTTTTAAACCATGTTGAACCATGCTCGTGGTTGTGGTGAATCTCTAGATCTAGATACTAGATAATCGAAGTGGGCTGGCGCAATACAAGGAATTCTTTGCAAACGAATTACAAATGCAACGCCTACCAATGGCGCTGAGATCAGAATTATTTTTGAGATCAAAGGGAGCGGCCTCTTGTGAGCGCTGAGCTATCAAAGGAACATAATGCTTTTATCAGAGCATCTATCAGAACATCCCTCCACTCCTCCGCGACTCTACTACTAAAACCGGCGTGCCGCCTCCAGCGCCGCGGCCGTGGCCACTTCCACATCTTCGGCCGTCAACTCCGACTTGCGCTTGAACTTGTCCAAGTTGAGCGTGTACACGTTGGGAACCACCACGTGATTGGTCAACCAGTTCTCGGCGCCGCCGCGCACCGCGCGGTCGATGACCCCCCACAGTGGGAGGGGCAGCTGGGGCCCGAGCACCCCCGCGGACAGCGACGGGGTGAGGGCCATGTGCACCGTGGGTCGCTCCAGAAAGGACACTTGAAGCTTGCTCAAGTCGGTAGGGCCTAATGTGATGC
>Ga0307982_1004939_pt1 | contig 10495 bp, 7 predicted proteins | sample OrgLakmetagen989_FD_201847 | JGI IMG/M metagenome (GOLD analysis project Ga0307982, IMG submission 201847) | Saline water microbial communities from Organic Lake, Antarctica - #989 | ecosystem: Environmental > Aquatic > Non-marine Saline and Alkaline > Saline | place: Antarctica: Organic Lake... | reverse complement strand
CTTCCTGGCGCGGCGTGCCCAAGAGACTGAACAACGGCGCGCTCTCTTCAATGCAGAAACAGACGCAGAAACGACTTAAGTCCGGTTTCAAAATTATTTCATGAACAGTTTCCACTTTAGAAGGGGATGGAAGTATTATGCTTCCTGCCCTCTACACACTATCCTCTTTACGATTTTGACTTGCGCGCAACGCACGCGCGTACACTTCTGCCCACAGCACTGGCTTCTGTGTCATTTGGGTTTGTATTAGTTCGAGTTCGAGTAAGCGGCGCGCTGTCTCCATGGGCACGATAATAATTCTGTGTGAGCTGAATTAGCGAAGAATCGGGTTGTAGAGTTGTTCACCAGGAACAAATTAAGGATTGGGCTAATGCCCGTATGTGCCTTGCGCTGTTCGTACGAATGTAGTACACCACTGAAGGTACCCATCGACTGTTGGAACGCCAAAATCACTTCCATAGCCACCCGGGGTGTCTATCTGATTTTCTTCTCATCTACTATTGGTCCCTCTCCCAGTATAAGCTGCATTGCTTTTATTTCCCTGCTCGGGGACCGCGTCAAAGCTAGGCTCAGTTAGTTTCGTACTTACTACTTAGTGGAAGCAGAACACGGGAGTGCGAAGCAAATAAGGTGCGAAGCAAATAGGAGATAAGCCGCAAAGAGGTCTTTACAATGGAAGGAATTACAGGAAAATTTCCGTGGGACTTCTAGTTCGATCAGGAGGTCAGAAGTGCACTCCCTGAAGACCAAGTAAATGAGTGAGGCAGCACGGGCACACGGTCAATCAGTTACCCGAAGGGATATATCCGGCATCGCAATATAATCCGTGTCCTTGAATTCGTACTCAGACTCGCGCTCTTAAAAATATGAAACTCGAGCCTGGCTTTTAGTCTGGCCCGGGAGACCCTATTGATGCCGCCGAGATGGCAGCCTGCCTCTTAATTACTATACTCAGTCCCCCTTGGGGGGAGGGGCTCAGAAAATCTGAATGACGCAGACGTAGCAGAAGCCAGTACTACGTTATGCCATCTTCCGAAGCTTTTCATTTCCTGTTTTCTCCGTGCTTATTTGCTTCGGTAAAAGCCAAAAGACAGAAATTGATGGTGCTTCATCAGGTTAAACAAGTACAACAAGAGCTTCACAGGCTGTTTTCAATAGGCCTTATGTGCACATGTGGTATTCTAACGCGACTCGGTCGATGGGTGCCTTCAGTGGTGTACTAAATTCGTGTGGACATCGCAAGGTACTGACGTGGTCTAGTCTAGTCTAGTTAACACTCTCCCAAAAACAAAGAAAGGCAAGTACACAGCAGTCACAGAGGCACATAAAGAATGCACTTGAGCTGCATATGCGCTAGCAAATTCGCTCCAGAAGTCGCCCAATCCTGTATCATTGTTCTGTTTGAAGAAGAAGATCACAACCTCATTCACCAACTGCTTTGGTGCGGTCTCTATGCCCTGCCTTAAGCACACGCCCCGCCTCATGGGACGCTGTGTGTATTGGTGGTTGGGGCTTCCATCCCCACCATGAGTATTGCCTCTCTGGTATTGCCGTATTATTTTTATCTTAGTCGCTCTGGTTGACTTCCATAGGGTAAGAGCGCGAGAGCCACCACGGAGGCAAGGAGTCGAACCGGTGCCGCACTTGAAATGAATATCATTAAACACGAAATCAGGCAAGTATCATTCCTCTTTAGCGGGGAATGGAAATAGTAACTTTCCTTCTCGTTTCTGAGACAGGCCCCGAAGGGCCGGAATTAGAAGTTCGTCTTCGTCTTCTCTTCTCGTCTTGGCTCTGCGCCTAAATGCGTTTTTCGGCGCATCGATTTCTCAGCTGTCTCAAGTGGCCCACGCCGCTACTCCAGCTGTGCGGCCAGTGTTATCGTTCCACACCTTACTGCTTGCTGGCACAGTGCGCTTTGGCGCTCAGCAACACTATCCCGCCGTGATCTTCACAGAATACGCCAATACGCCAGTTATTTTGAAATGTCTACGATTGGTTCTTTTCTGAAAGTGTCGGTGACGTAATTCCGAATTCCACGTAATTACCCATCCAGTGAATCTTTTTCGGTTTGCATGCGAAGTAAAGCTCAAGCTATCCCCATCTTTCGAAAATGCCGCGTTTCGCCAGCGTGGGCGGCAACCGCTTCGGTTGTCGACCTCCGTTGCCAAGTGCAGAAGCTTTAAAAGTGATGAAGGACGAGCCTACCCCCGTGGTTATGGTGTGTACGAACCAGTCGTATGGCATTGCGTTTGTAGCTGATGGCCGCAGTGTCGAATGGGGTCAGGGGCTCTGTGGAGAAGTACAGCTCCAACCATCTAAGCATCCAGAAGGCGCGAAACGTTTGGAAGACTGCAACGATGATGAAAAAGCCGCCCTACCCCTGATGCCCCCACCTCGTTTCTTGCGCGGTGGTCGACTTCCTTTGGTGTCAGTGGCGTGTGGTGGCGGCCACGTTCTCGCAGCTGTAGGCGGCGGCGGTGTGCTCTGCTGGGGCGCAGGGATTCTAGAACAGCCTCTCGAATCGAGTCTTACCGGCCTACGACTACAAACTCTTGGTCTGGGAGGCTGCCTTGATCCCCTGTGCTGCGCATGTGCAGGCTATGGTAGGAAGCGTAGCAAGGTGGATGCGGAGTGTATTGCCTCTAGCAGTGCAGAAGGCGAGCACGCAGACAGTAGTGGCGGATTACCGGTGCGAGCAGGTGAGCGAACGTGGTGGGTCGTTGGCTTACGCCACAAAGAAGTGGTCTCAGTAGCGGCGGGGCACATGTTCAGTGCAGCGATTGTCCGAGAAGGCGACAGTGGCACGGCCCTGTACACCTGGGGCAACGGTGAAAGCGGGCAGTTGGGCCTAGGTTTAGCCCATGCGGAGGCAGAGGCAGAAGCTGAAGAATTCTTTGCTCGCAACGTGTCCCCGGGCTTCCGCTCAGGTGGTAGTCTCTCAGAAGTGTCCTCTGAAGCCGCAGCAGGCGAGACCCCAGCTCAAGCTCGAGCGCGGCGGCACGCGGCCTTGCTGCAACGCGCTGCTCTGCCCTCCGTGTTTAACGTCAGCTGCGTGCCCCAGAAAGTTAGTTTCCCAGCCCAAGTCGAGCCTCCGCCGAAGCCGCCGCCCAAGTACCCGGGCATGTCCTCGCATTCCTCGGATCCTTCCCTGCGGTCGGCCGCGGCCATTGCTGCCGCTGACGCTGCCACTGCCTGGCTCCTCTCTGACGCGCCCCCTAGCCCTGGTCCGACCCACATGAGCTGCGGCCCCTATCATGCAGCTTGTGTAGACTCAGAAGGCCGCCTCTTTACCTTCGGGGCCGGTGGGCGAGGCCAGCTGGGGCATGGATCTCCTTTACGAGACGAGTGGGCGCCGCGACGGGTGCTCGAGCTGCCCCAAAAAGTGGGCCCAAACTTGTTGTGCGGCCGCGGTACGGGCTTAGCAGCCGTTGCCTGTGGTTTGTGGCACACCGCAGCAGTACTGGAAGACGGGGCGCTCTACACTTGGGGCAGCGGCACCCATGGCCAGCTGGGATATAGCGTAACGCCCTCGACGGTGTCACCTTCAAGCTCTGGGAACGTGACGAGCTCCGCCACCTCCAACAACGACGGCGAAGAAGTGGTCGTTGCCACCCCACGGCGCGTGCCTGACAACCTCGCGTACGCAGCAGTGGCCTGCGGGTGGCGGCACACCACGGCGATCGAAGCAGCGCAGAGCTTGGACAACGACCTCATGGCACAAACTGTCCACGTGCTCGGGTCCCTCAAGTCCCCTCAAGCGCCTTCCTCGTCATCTTCCTCGGCTGGGAAAGACGACCTGCTGCCGCCGGGCCACACCCAAGTGAGCCCGTCACATGTAGCGGTGCTGCTGCCCCCCGCGCGCGGTCCGGTGACGGCCCTGGCGAGCGGGCCCTGGCACACGATTTGGTGCCCTGGCTTGCCTGCTCCTCCCCCCAAGAAACCTCCGAGGAAGCCGCCAAGGCCCTCAGACGCTGAGACAAACACTCTGGAAATCGCCGTTTAAAAAGGACATGCAAGGGTGCCTTCTCCAATTTTTGTGACTTCCCCGCCAAACCTCTTCATGTTATTGCTATGTGGCGATAATTGTGGAATCAAACCGATATGGGGTTTCTTAATAAAACGCAAAACATTTATCGGGAATTCCTTTTATTTATTTTCAATTAAAATTATAACAAAAATATGAATATTTGTTATTGGGGTCACCAAGTTCAAGTTTAAGCTTATTTTTCTAACTTTTAAAACTGTCAATTAACGGAAAATAAAAATATGGGAAGCCAGCAGGGGGATGGGGATGGGGGATATGAATCAAAAAATTTTTTCGCCCGCACCCCGCACCCTGCACTTTACGCTCCGCGCGATTCGGCTGTTGGCTGATGGCTGTTACTGTTACTAGTTACTACCTCAGTTCTAGTAGCTAGACTTCACTACTGCACTAATGTACCTCCGTTTCAGTTCCAACTTCCACTTCAAAATAGAAATACAGTAGTCAGAAGCCATTTCCAAAATTCCAAATCCTGGATTACTAGATGCTTTGCACTTCAGATGGCGCCTATTGGCTATTGGTATTGGCAGTGGCTAATGGCAATGGCACATGGCCCTCGTGTATAATACTTAGTTGACTGAATTACGATCCGCGAGAAAAATTCGTATATTTAATTCGGGAGCTACTAGCGCCAGGCTAGACAACAAGTCGATCAGTAAAATCGTACACATAGCCATGCAAGCCAAGCAGTTACCTAGAGAAAGAAGAGAGAAGTAAACAGCTCGTTACTCCGCACACTTCATTGCGCACATGAAGGGACCGTGGTCGCAGTCTGACTCAGCGGCGCGCCTTCCACCGCTACACTCGCAGTACCCGGATGCGCCGGCAGGCACTTCAGCATCACACGGCAAATCGCTGTGGTCTTCGCGGGGACCAGTAGGCGTGCACCCGCCTGTCTGCCGCCACCCTGCACATGTGCCAGCGCACATGGCTGCACAATTGAAAGGCCCGTGGTCGCAAGTCGACTCCGCCACGCGCCTTCCGCCACCGCTACACTCGCAGTAGCCGGACGCGCCGGCAGGCACTTCGTCGTTGCATTCCCGGTCGCTGTGCGCTTCTCGTGGGCCTTCAGGTGTGCAACCTCCGGTCTGCCGCCAACCCACACAACTCGTGTCTTGACCTTCGTCGGAAGTTGGCTGATCTTCGGATTTCTCTGGAGTCTCCGTCTTGGTTGCTTGTTCCGCATCCTCAGCATTCTCCAAATTGTTCTCGTCAACGCCTGCTACTTTTGGTTCTGGTTCTTCTTCTGTTACGATATTCTCCACTACCACTTCTGAATCGTTTTCGACATTTGCTTCATCTTCGCGTGCGCCATCCCCCGAGGCCTCACTACTCTCAGCATTTTCTACTTCTGAGGCTTTTTCATCTACTTCAGCCCCAGCTTCTGGTGTTGTGGCGACCTCCTTCTCAGCAAAAACCTCACTACTTCCCCCGGATTCTTCTTCAGAAGTTGACGTGGCATCGTCGTTTTCAGTCGGCTCCACAGTGGTAGGTTGAGCCGCAGCAGAATCGTTTTGCCCTGCTTCTTCGATGCTTCTATCTCCTTCAGCCTCAGCCACTTCCTCTTGAGCATTAGAGGCTTCATCCTGAGCTACCTTCGCCTCAATACTACCATCTTTGGCATTGCTCACTTCTGAAGAATCGTTAGCGCTTTCATCTCGAGAAGCGTTTGTCTCGGCAGAGTCGTCAATATCATTGATTGTAGCGGCTTCTCCTTCAACTGTCATCTCTTCAGCTTTTTCATCACCAAGAATGTTCGTTTCAGCAGAGATGGCCTCCATGGGTGTAGCTTCACTAGTTGAATCTCCACTTACATCAGACTCGGGGTTTTGTTCGTTTTCGTTCTGACCTGTCTTTGAAACTCCCTCCTCAGTTGCATTTGCTTCAGATATGTTGCCTTGATGATGCTCCTCAGTGTTGGTTTCATCAGTCTGCTTTGCTGCGCCAGCAGCATCTTCCTCAATTACACCTGCAGTGTTTATTTCATCTCCCGCAGAGTCTACATTCTCGGAATTGTCTGAAGTATACTCAGCAACTTGCTGCTTCACTTCTTCCTTCTCGCTTTCCGGTGTCGTTGCGTCTGAAGCTTCACGAGCTTCGTCGTTGCTAGGCACGATACCTTCTGCAGGCTTAGATCTAGCAATTGGGCTTTCTTTGCTGCTGACATTATTGGTAGCCTCGCTCGGAGGCCGTGATGCAGACGCTCTTTTACGGTCTTCCACACGCGACCCAATGTGCCTCCAAATCGCAGCGCTTTTCATCATGCTGAACTCTTCGTCGGTTATTTGGCCACTTTCAAGCAGCGCGGTCAACGCATTTATCTCCGACGCTGCGTCTGCAGCAGCTGCTGCTTTCTCACCCGCAGGCTGAGCCGTGATTCCTTTGCGGGCTGCAGCCGAGCCAGCCACGTGTCGAGAGAAAGCGACGCCCTTAGCAGCTGCAAACTCTTCATCGGAAACACTTCCTCTCGAATGCAATGCTCCCAAGACCGCGAGCGAATTAATGAGTGGCCCCACTACAGTAGACTCGTAAATTGCAGCTGCAAACGTATTATCATCCAACACGCCGCGCACTTTCATGTCTTCGAGCTGTGTCAGCTGCGTGGCCAGTGGTAGAGGTCCTTCTATGGAAATTGAAATGGCCGCACCATCAGATGCTAAGACTCCGAGCGCTGATAACGTTACGAGCAAGAAAAGTAATACTAACTTCATCAGGCTAGCTAAGAAAGACGATAAGCGGACTTCGAATGCACAATGCTAGGCAAGCTGGGATAAACCCAATTATTAGGCCACGTGTAGCGCAAAATACAACAAGTAGACGGTTAGTGAAGCGAGCGCGCAACGTGCAACGTGTCGGCGTGTCGGGAGTTTTGTTCCGTTCAACGTCTTAACTGTACTCGGTACTCGGTAAGTACGAATACACATAAACTAACGCCGATACATGGAGGCTGAAGTTCACTGATGACTATGAGCCAAGAACCTTGTATTTGCATGAAGCACAGGTACATTTGCTGTCGATTTTCTGATAGTCCTCAGTCCGAAGACGTAAAAGTCGAACCTGGAGGATAGAGGGCCGAGGGCCGCGTCACATGTCACATGTCTAGTCTGGTCTAGCGTCTAGTTAATACTCTCCCAAAAACAAAGAAAGGCACGTGCACAGTAGTCACAGAGGCACATAAAGAATGTAATTGAGCTGCACATGCGCTAGCAAATTCGCCCCAGAAGGCCAATTAAAGCTCCAACTGGCGCCTTTCCTCCGAACAAGTCGGCGGAACTGAGTGCTGAGTCTAGGTTAGGATTTACGCCGTAAATCACGCTTGAATCACGGGAAAAGCGAAAATTGCACCAATAAAAGTGAATCACGTCACGTGACACCGCTAATATTATAGTGACGTCACCATGAAATCTATACGAATCTGCCGAGTGCAATAGCAAACTATTTATATCCATTTGAACGGCGCCCATGGCGGCGAAGAGTGCCAGTGCCCTTTGGAAAGAAACCACGCCCCTTTCGAGGGATGTGGCAAAACCAGGGCAAGTGGCTTACAAAAATTCGAAGAGGAACACTAAGGAGTAGGGAAGGAGAGAAAGGAAATAATTAAGAAACCCGCGCGCACACGACACCTCAGACAACAGACACCACACACCGCCATACAACCATGAATCATATGCCAGATGGCCATATAGCACCATATAGACCGTATTTTTTCCGCGCGTGTAGCGCACGTGAATCACGCGTAAATACGAGTAAATCACGATTCAGGCAGGCAAGAGGCAGCATTGTTGGCTCTAGTTACAGTTACTAGTCATATAACTAGGTGGCTTCGTATAGTTCAGCCTTGAATAATTACTTCAGAGTTGTGCCCGCCTGTGATGTAGCGAATGGTAGGTACATGAAGCATAGAACTAAGAAGCTTCCTCACCCCAGATGGCCCCCATGAGGGCCATCGTAAGTGCTTTACCTCGCGCTCCAACAGATGGATTATCTGCCATCCATGCGTACACCGCCCGCTCCATCTCTCGCACGCCTGCTTCCCCGCTCGGAAATCCATGAGCGTCTAGCACGGGTGCCAACACACGAGCTTTGAGGGGTTTGAGCCTATAAAGGAAGCGCTGCTCTTCGAAATCCGCGTCAATGCGCATTTGATTGAGCTCTTCTCGCACTTGAGGTGCATCAAAGCACGCAGCCATTGCTTCCTGAACCTTGGCAACCTCACTTTGACTCAGTCGTCTTTCTGCACTTTTGTGCGCTACTCCACCTTGAATAGCAGTATCACGTCGATTTGGCTGTGGCCTACTTGGACTCGCAACCTCGCTCGATTTACGTTCCACGCTGTTGTCTTCAGCCTTGGCCCGTTGCAACGCCTGCTCTCGAAGGATCTTCACTCTTAAAGGTTCATCTACTCCTTTGGGAGGAACTGGCGGCAATCCTGCTACTGCAGCCTCTGCCTTATCTTCACTACTAAGAGCTGGTTGTCTAGTGTCGCTAAAAGTGCCGCGGCTCAACCCTTTGGTCATGGCCCCCTGGAGCTCACTGTTGCTCCGTCGCTGACGCGCTGACATATCTGCCAACATCCTACGTGCCTTGCGCACCACCGCCACCGCAGGTACTGCAGTCAATTCTGCTTCATTATGTGCCACCGCAAATGTATCAGATTCCTTTGTAGGTGGCACATCCGTTCCTCCAGTAGCAGTTGGCTGATTGCTGGCGGTGGTAGGCGGTATAGATGCAGCAGCAAGCACCGTCCGAACATCTCTCAGAGCGTCTTCAGTGCGACCCAGCTGGTGCTGCGCTTCTGCTCGTCGGAGCATTACTACATGGTCATCGATCTTCGCCGCAAGCACAATCTCACAAGCTCGCAAGCAAGCGCGCCATTCCCAGGCCTTCAATGCTGCGAGGGAAGCGTTTCGCACGCTAACAGCGCGCAGGTCGTCGGCTTGGCTCTGCGCCGGCACATGTAAGCAACGTACACTTTGCAAAAGCTGCTCAACTTGGCCGTAGCGCACCACAGCCATGTGGTAGTCTTTGGCGTCAAAGGACTCGTTGCCTGCAGCCTTCATTTGGCGGCCAAGCTTGAGCATATCTTCAAGCTCGCCTGCATGCACCACACGCTTCGGACCTTCTGCCTTGCCATTCGAGACCAAGTCCACTTGCTCGCGCACTTCGTCAACCCAAGTCTCGTGCCGCTGCAACAATAATGCCCGCTGAGCCTCAGGCAACGACTTCAGCGCTGCTAGCAATTCGCCAAAGAGCTCCTTGCGCGCAGGCGTCAGCGCATTCCGTAGGCCCATTGGTGGACTATGGTCACTGCCTACACTAGTTTCTCGGCTACTGGGAGATAACAGAAGCAGAGACTCTCTATGCACCAGAACAAGTGCATCTTGTGCGACTGCATAGGTGAGCATGGGCGAAATGATGCGCTTCCAATCTACTGAGACCTCTAGCAAGCTCATCCCAAGCGCCGCCCGTTCAGCCTCCGTTGAGTCCACGGCTGTGTAATCCGTTGGTAGAATCATTGATCCACCACCAGCTCCTAATGTTAAAAGTGAACGAAGGTAGGCTTCTACTGTAGCATGCATCCCAATGGACGGATCCATCGGCAGGTAGGAAGTGCCTCCTTATTCTAATGTACAGTAGGTTATTATGGCCTAGCTACGGACTACAGTAGCGTAGTCTGGGTTTCAGCAGTTTACTGAGAACTCGATTTATGCGCAGAAGATTTCCTCCCGATAGAATAGGAGCGCAGAGCTGTTCAGAATTATTCCACTCTCGTTGGATTGACTACTTCATCAATTCTTTTCGGTCTGTGCCATTGTTGTGATTGCTTCCATCCATTGTGGGGAAGATCTCGAGACACGAGGAGAACATAAATAAAAGTACACAAGTTCAGGTGCCCGCGCGATGCGCGGCTTCGGAGCAGTGTGTTTGCTGCGGAGGAGTAGGTGCGTGTTCTTAGCACCTCAGTGCGCGGCCTTGAGGTGCCCGTGGATAAGTTCCCCGTGTAGTGCCCGTGGTGCGTGTCCCTTCTTGTGCCCGTGGTCCACCTTGTGTTTTTGTTTGCTTTCGAAATTCGACACGAAGCATTTTGCCGAGACTGCCACAAACGTTGGCGGACATCATTTGCAGCCATGGTTTGTGCTGTCGGTCAGCAGGCCATCGAGCGGTGGTGGTGGTAGCAGCATGCGCGGTGTACACCTGAACGCTGGCCTGAACCTGATCTTTATCGCAACAGAATGAAAGTTGGTTCCTGTAGCAGTTCGCTTATCCTTGAAGAGTCGAGCTTCATATTTGTGGCGCATGAGCAACAATTTCTTCACTGAAAAAAGTAATAGCGAGGCTCCAGGTCCTTGATTGATTCTATTGTGAATATCATCAAGTCTTCGTGAACGGGCGCTCTCTGCATTTGACTCTCGGAGTCGCGCATTGTTGTACTCTCATTCGAGTGGTTTC
>Ga0307982_1004938_pt1 | contig 10498 bp, 8 predicted proteins | sample OrgLakmetagen989_FD_201847 | JGI IMG/M metagenome (GOLD analysis project Ga0307982, IMG submission 201847) | Saline water microbial communities from Organic Lake, Antarctica - #989 | ecosystem: Environmental > Aquatic > Non-marine Saline and Alkaline > Saline | place: Antarctica: Organic Lake... | reverse complement strand
TTTCCTGTACAATTCTTGTCGGGTGTCAATAACAATAACCCAACACCCGACCAACTTCCCCTTCTACTTACATGCCTATGGATGTCAACTGTCAACAGGCCAATGGGATCTAGGCGCACACTTCAAGCTTCAAGTCATCTCTGGAAAATCAGAATTCCACGCGGCGCAAAACGTGGAATCGTGGTATCCCTCAGCAAAACATTCACAATAACAAGGAACGTTTGATGGCTCCATTTACAGCGGTTGCATCAGCGCAAGCGCGGTGCAAAACAGCCACCTCGCTAATTCCGTTGTCGCTGGCCTTGTTGTCGTCGTCGTCGTCGTCGCGCACGGCGCACTCCACTGCAGCTTGGTAGCGCCACTGCTCTCGCGATTCATCGTACGCCGTCTCAAAGGGCTCCCCGCACAGGCGGCACGGCGCTGCAGTTGACCCTACCATAGCCACGCTGTTTTCGCGTGCTGCACTGGATTTACCACTAGCTGCGCGGCCGCCACCCGCAGTCGAACCCTCGGAAGCCCCGGTTCCTTCACCTAGCCGACTCCCATGCGAGCCGTTAGTGCCTTCATCACCACCGCTCGTATCAGTGGCACCGTCAGCAACCCAAGCACTCGCTACCGGCGCCCAACTCCTGCTCTTGGCGTGTTGCTGAGACGTCAGCCGCTCGCGCACCCGAGCTTCAAGCACCTCTTGATGCTCGGCCAAGCTTGCCGCGGACGCGAAGTGCAAACCGTCCAGGGCACACCGGTGCGGCAACGCAAAGAGCGCGCGGGCAGCCGTCGCCGCCTCGGCCGCCGCTTGCTTGGCACCCCCGGGAGGGGGAAACTTGAGCATGGGGCACTGCTTGGGGCCCTGTGCGGCGGCCAGGGCCAGCGCGTGCGTCCGCTGCGCCGTCAACGCCTTGGAGAGCGCTTCCTGGCAAGCAGCTGCACACGCCGCCATGGCTGCGGCGCCCGACGTGTCACTCGCGCCGGCCGCTGTGGTGTTGCGTGTACCTTTGGCATGATTTGCAAGGTGAGCGAGCATTGCGCGGGCCTGATTCGGGAGGCTTTCAGGTGGAGCGCTGCCGGCTGCGCCCGCTGGTGCGTGCGCGAGAGGTGCTGCACTTACGCGAGCTTTCAACAGCGACGCTTGGGCGTGCGCGTGCACGCTTTTGGCCTGTTGCGAGTCGGAAACCCATAGCTCTTCGAGCGTCATGGGTTCAGTTGTCAGGCCGTCTTGAAGCGACGTGAGCACGCTCCGCGCCGCTGCCGCCTCTACTACTGCTTCGACTTCGAAGGCGGCCGCGACCGCAACAGTGGAAGGGTCAGTGGCGGTACGAGGCCGCTTGGCCAAAGGCTGCTGCCAGGGCACTGCAGCAGCTGCTGGTTGCGACGGCACTCTTTGAGCGGCGGTCGTCGACGGTGGAGGGTGGCTTGCAGCTGCAGCCTGCTGGGGTTGACTGGCAGCTTGAGCCTCGATCCACGGCAAAATGAACTTGCGTATGGCAGAAGTCTGGTGCGGAAACAGCGGCGGCGCATTGCGCTCCCAAGTTTGCAGCATGCGGTAGAGTCGAATTTGCCCATTCAAACCTGTCATGGAGCCAGGGTCAGCGCCGCCCACCACGGAAAAGCTTTCGCAGAAGGCGCGGTGGATGTGAGGCTCCATAGCTGCTACGTAGGCGCCACCCACATTTTTCAATATCGAGTCGGCCACGAACAATATAGGCACGCGGCATGCTGCAGGCGACGAGCTCAAGGAGCGCACTAGTAAGTGCTGAACGAGCTCCATCACTGCCTGTGGAAGAGCCTGCATCTGCCGCGCCTGGCTCGTGAGCTTCTCAATAAGGGCACGGTCCGGGTGCGCGCCCATGCGTTGCAGCACCGTCCGAAAGTCCTGCAACCTCGGCTGCGAGGCCGGCGGATGGTACATAGTGATGTAAAAATTGAAACTAGGGGTGCGCGCTTTAGAACCTACCCTTTAGCAGCCTGCAATTAGTCTAAGTCTTAGAGTCTATGAGCTACTCCGTAGGCATGGGAGTACTCGCTCGTACTGTAGGTTTCATTCACGATTCACGAGACCACCACCCCTTTTGATACAGAGAAATCAACAAATTAATTGTAAGAAAAGCGATCGACAGAAGAATTTTTTTTTTGCGATCGTCGTCACATCAATCAGCACATCAGACATACTACAAGGCTTCAGGCGTCAGAAGTTTCAGTAGCTTCCTTGAAGCGTGGCTTTAGATCACTAGCTTCATTCATACTTAGCCCTTTACAAAAGAGCTCACGTATAAAACTATGAGATCATTCGACGTCACCTACGAGAGTGCCGACATTGAAATTGTAAGTTTCTGCCTCCTCAGTGCAGTGGAGGACACAACGCCAGTAAGAAATCCTTCACCAAAGATACTTATCGCCCCAATAACCCAAAAACGTGTAGTTCATGCTTGTCATGCGTCCTCTCATCTCAAAGGTTCCAGCTGATGTGTTTAGCAGCGGATGGCCACAGACAAGCTTTCGTCTGAAGCTAGATGGTTACGTCCCCGCAGCCATCATGGTGTCCAGCTTTTTGCTCTACTATTTCCTGTTGGTGCCTGTAGTGTTCCCAGCCACCAAACCACAGGGTGCTGCTGCTGTCGCAAGCTGCAAGGCGTGGCGCAGCGCTCACAACTTCACGCTTTTCATCTACAGTGGAATGTGCTGCGCTGCTACGATCTACTATCTCTGGAGTGACGGCCAGTTCAGCGACTGGCAGCGACTGCTGTGCACACCCGTCGAAGGCACATGGTTGCGTGTTGTCTCAGTTACCTTCACCCTCTCCAAGCTTGTTGAGTGGATCGACACGGCCTTTCTCGTATGGCTTGGCCGCTCGCCGCCCGAATTCCTTCACAAGTGAGAGCAAGCTTTTCATGCAGAGTTTGCTTTTGTCAATTCTTGTATTGTATTCTAGGTGTGTCGGAATTCTAATTTGACCAACTTCAATTGTACTGTGCATTCGTACTGCGTTTTATCTTAGTTGATCTCAAAGTATCCATACTCAACCCTCTAATAATGCTTGGAACGCAGGTACCACCACGCTACGACTTTTTGGCTGTTTTGCATCGTGATGAACCTTCCAGGCCCGGAAAAATTTGGCATGCTGATGAACGGCGCCGTTCATACCATGATGTACGTTTTTTTTTCACACCACCTCCTTCTTTACTACTCTATAGATGCTTCTACTCGGCTGACTTTGTGCTCACTTCACGAATTTGATTGGGTGTATGATCGCTACTACTTATAGGTACTCGCACTATTGGATGCCGTGGCCGAAAGCCATCGTGCCCATCATCACGGTGCTTCAAATTGCTCAGCTGGCAACGGTAGCGCTGCCCATGATTGTTTACTGCTTACTAGACTTCATCCCATTTTACTACCCCCCGGCGAGATTTAGGCAACTTCTATGCAACTCTAATCTCGTATGCGTGTCGTGCACGTGTCTTCTAGTTTTTGATCCTCATTCATTCACCGTGTTTTTTTTTATCTATATACCGTAGGTAACCTGGACTTGGACTATCAACCCGAGTACTTGCCCTGCTGCCCCCTTTGCCAATGCTTCTGCAGAACACCGCTTGGTATATCTCACCCCTTACGCCATGGTTCCCGTAAGTTCACCCTTTATCACACTGCTATTATACCTCTTGTAATTGATTCGCGGAATCCTTATGTCATTGAACATCACTCCTCTGCAATTGTTGCCTTGTAGGTTTTCCTTTATCTATTCTGCGTCTTCTTCGTCAAGAGATTCATCATGAAAAAACAAAAGAGTGAGAGAAAAGCAGCGTAAATTGGAATTAGAACCCGCAAATTGCGCCTCGTATTCGGGACACATATGTCGTTTGCATCAATGCATTCTTCTGGCTACGGGCACTACTTGAGAGCGCGTTTATCGGTTTATTGTGAGCATCAAATATGAAGTTTCATCTATCACCACCAAAACAACAAACCACTTCATTTGTTACTGTATGCGGATTTGCTATTGCTTAACAAGCGCATTTCTCTGCTGCGCGCTGTGCGAAGAACGGGTAATTTGCTTGAGGTCTATCATCTATAAGTGTGTGGGTGATTTCATTTCAGAAGAAATAGGAGTTCAAGTGAAATCATTCATAATTACTGGGGAGAACTAAATTAGAATTTCATAGAAGGCCAGCCCTAGATGGCGATTGCCTGGCTTTTATTCAACTGGATGGGACTTAGAAAGGGCCCTATGCCTATGCCTATGCCCAATTGCCAAAGCCAATTTAGTAGTAGAAGAACCGGTTGATGAAATGTTTGATGAGGTGACTACGTCACTGAGCAGGAAGAAGAGCTCAGGGTAAATTCAGTCGTAACACGGTGCATCAAGTACAACTAAAGCCGCGCAAGGAACTAGGCGCTCATTTCACGGGCACTGACCACGGGTGCTCTACACGGCCGTACTGAATGTCGGAAATTTCGTCCCACATACGCTTCGCCAGAGGCCCAATCTCGCTGCCCGTTGGAATGTCGATGTCCTGTAAGGCATGGCAAGTAGAGCAATTAAGTTTATAAGTGAAAGCTACGATACTGCGATATCACATTTGGAACGTCTCTGTCAAAAACATCATGAGATCATATTAATTACCTTGCCCTGGAACATGATGCTGTTCACGGGTGCGATCACGGCTGCAGTGCCAGTGCCAAACGCTTCCAGCAGCCGCCCTTCTCCGGCCGCCTGCGCGACTTCCTTCATGCCCAGCTTGCGCTCGGACACGGCGTAGTCGCCCGAGGCGCGGCACAGGTCGAGCACGGACCGTCGGGTCACGCCCGGCAAGATGGTGCCGTCGAGGGGCGCGGTGATGACTTCGGGCAAGCCGCCCTCTTTGGGGGCAATCACGAAGAACACGTTCATGGCGCCCACCTGGCACGCAAGGAAGAAGAAGAAGCGTTGAAAAGAGAAGTTGCAGTAGCGCACAGGAGAGGTTGAGCGTTGAGGCGCGGAGGTTTCGTGTGTGCGTCGCTACTCCAACCCTTAATAAAAAGGACTACAGACGGCGGAGAGGTACAAAAGATATGGTGTGCGTCGCTATCTCGAACATAAAAGAAAAAGAGACGGAGCCGCTGCAACAAAAAGTTAGCGAACCTCACCTCTGTGACGAGGTAATCGTCGCCCTCAGGATAGAGCCATAAAACTTGAGCACACCCTTTCTCAGCAGCCGAGACTGCTGGCGCAATCGATGGCGCATAATTACCGCCCACCTTTTTATAAAATAAACAGAACGCAGGGAGAAGCAAATTGTGCAGAATTGAGCTGTGATCGCACGGCATCTCAGGATGGTAAGCAAAAAGGACTCAATTTGGAAGAAAACGCAGTTGTCATAAATAAGGAATCTACCTTGCTCGCACCGCAGCCACCAGGCCAAGCACGCACGTTCTCAGCGTCAGCCAGCAATTTGATTGGCTTAAAGCCCGTCGGGTAGTAAGGGCCGACCGGGCAGGTGATCACGAAGAGCTTCACTTTGTTGGCGACACCCACGCCGAGGTACGGGTCGGTCGCAATGACAGTAGGCCGCAAGTACAGCGAGTAGCCGTCGCCCGTCGGAATCCAACGCTCGTCCACTTTCAGCAGAGAGCCAAGGGCTTGAACGAAGTTGTCCATGTCGACGCGTGGCAAGTGCAAACGGTCCAGAGAGTCGTTGAGGCGTCCCACGTTGCAATCCGGCCGAAACAGCCGAATGACACCATTGGCGTCCTTGTAGGCCTTCATGCCCTCAAAGCACTCGACGGCATAGTGCAAGCTCATTGCTGCTGGCGAAATCGGGAGGTCGCCGAATGGCTTGATGCGTGGTGCTTCCCAGCCAGTCTCCGATTCCCAATCTGCCTCCAGCATGTGATCACTGAAGTGCCGGCCGAACGCAAGGCCTTCCATAGCTGGCAATGCCTTAGGTTCTGCCGTTTTTTCGACGACCAGTTTCTTCGCTGTAAGCACAAAATGCAGCTCAATGTTAAGAAAAATGATATGAAGCATTAAAACCTAAACCTTGACATCACAAATATTACCAAGATACTTTTCCAAAGAGTCTAAGTAATAGGTGAATTGTTATGCCCAAACATACCATCGAGCTGGGGCAATTCAGCACCACGTGCACCTCCAAAAGTACGAGTAAACACTCGCAAAGAGCGAGCTCCCACGCGGCTGGAACGCACTAGTGATGCCATTGTCTCGAAGCTTCACTTTATACTACTATAGTACCGTTCACTTCAAAAGAAGATTGTTTCGCTGTTTCGCCGCCGGAGCTCGTAAATTCACGTGAAATACGGTTCGTAAGTTCGTAAGTAACGTAAAAAGCGCGCGAACGGCTTTGGGGTTTTCGAACGTGAAGTTGGGCTCCTGGCCCTTGACGGGCAATAAAATGCTGAACGCGGAACTCGATCGAGAGAAGCCTCTCTTTGATGCAGCCCTACCAATGCGTGTTGGGCGGCGTGCGCAAGGTCCAGACATTTGCCTGATTTGAACGAGAGATGCTCAACGTAGTTTAGCCGTAGTACTGAAACGATGCCACTCCATCCATGACGTGTGAAAAGCAAGCAGCTTCGCGACGAACAAGACTTTAAACAGTTCGCTGTTGAATGCGTTATTCATTTTGATCTCTACTAAGCGCACTCGGTTGTGCATGTGTGTGGCCTATCTCTTTTCCATCGTTTTACTTGTCTGTTTTTGACTCTACAGCGCGTGGCGACTCTGGAACTGATGACGACGCAGTACGCGACCTCACAGTGCGCATTTTAACCGGAACTAGGCCAACGCATGGGCCTTCACAACGGGAGCGCATGCTGCATGTCGAGGTAGCTACCTTTGATGAGTAGAGCCATTGAAGTAGCGCTCGAGTTTGCCAAAATCTTGCCTCTTTGAGCAACATCTCTGACGGTGGACGCACACCATCTTTGACACATAGCTTGGGCTAGGCCAAGGTTTACAGCCATTGATCTAAGAGCATCTGCCATTACCTATATGTGGATCCCTTCCACATACCTTTCACTTATTAGAGCTCAGAAAGCTGTCTTTTGTTGCCTTTCAGGTGACCGATGCAGCAGAGCCTTATTTTCTCTTCACGCTTGACGTCGGCGAGGACGACTTCCACGAACTCAAACGCGATCAGGTGTGTACTCAATAGAGTTTTGAGGCTGCGCTGCTCCCATTCTTGTTACTTTCTAGTGAACTGGGTAGCCCTACGTATTTTAGCCGCCTTGCGCTGCCACTCATTCATTGCTTTAAAAAAATAAAAATAATAGGCGCTGATAGTGGACTTCGACGCGTTCCCGAAAAAGTTCATTGAACTTCTTGAGTGCTGCCAAGCTTCGGCTGATACCGCCGCGAATGAGTCTTCCGGTGATGCTCGTGGCATTCAAGCCAACGGCGCTGCTGCCGGTGCTTTTGCCACCCCAAATGCAAGTGCTCCTGCAACGCCCAGCAGCCATCACAGCAGCATGGGCAACAATTCTTCGAACCGTTTTGTGGCACGGCTGGAGACGGACAGCGCCAGTATTGGTGGAACCAACGGGCGAGGTGGGCGAGGAGGCAGCGGTGGTGGTGGTGCTATGCTGGCCATCGTGGAGACCAACCCTTTCAAGCAGCTCACGCACCTGGCCTTGGGAGTGCGGCCTGGCGACGACGCGGCGGTGAAGCACTACTTGGCGGGGCGGCTCCACCAGCTGCTGCGGTCGGAGCGGAAGCTGGCGGCGGGGCTCAGCGCTGCCGAGCAAGGGTGGGCCCAGGAGCAAGCCCTGAGGGCAGCGGCCGAAGAGCGCGCCGCGGCTTGCGCTGCCAGCCGTGACGTGGAACGACGAGAAGAAGCGGCCGCGCACGCCGCTGAGCTGGCCGAGAAGCGCGACGCAGCGCTGCAGGAGCGAGAAAGTACGGTAAGTGTGTGCGGGAAGACTTTTGGCAATCGCTTAAGCACAGAATTAGACGGGGCTAAAGCAAGATTGATTAAGTGAAAATAAGAAACATGCGCTAGCTTGTACCTCTGGCATATTTTCTTATTTTTTTATTTTTTTTCATAACCATTTCGGTTTTATGTGTGCACCTTTCAGGTGGCCCGGCTCGAAGCGAACCGCGCTGCCGCTCACGCGCAGCTCGAAGCGAGCTTGCAGGAGACGCGCACCCAGCTCGCCACCTCCGAGGCCAAAGCAGCCGAGCTGAGCGAGTTGAAGTACCGCTATGAGGCCGAGCTGCGGGACTTGCGCAGCCGGGCCTCCACCAGCGACGGGGCCGCGGCACACGCGCAAGCCGACACCGCTGCCTTGCGCGAAGCCCTGCAGGTTGCCGAGACGCGGGCCTTTACTGCGGAGCGGGATTTGAACACGCGCAACCTGGAGAAGGCGGCCTTGATGCAGCAAGTCAGCGACAAAGAAGCTTTGCGCGCGCAAGCCGAACAGCTGGCGACTGGTGCCACGGAAGCCCGCCAGCGCAGCGAGCAAGAAGTGGCGAGGCTGGTGGCGAGCGGGCGGGAACTACAAGAGCGTCTGCGACAAGCCGCAGCGGACGTGAAACGCGGCAACGAGGTGAGAAAACGAGATAGAAGAAAATCGCGGGGTCTCTAGGCGAAGAAAAGGGGAGCTGCTTTTGATTTTTGCGAATGGTGATTCTGGATGTGACTCAATCATTCAAAGGAGAGCTGCTTTTGATTTTCAGTGTGCGATTTCGTCTCTGTATGATTTGTAGCGCTCTCTTTTTTTTTTTTTTTCACTTCATAGGCAATTGAGCGACTAGCCAACGAAGCGCGTGCTCTTAAGGACAAGGGCAAAGCCAAGTCGGAGTGCATCAAGCAGCAGGAAGCCGCGCTGGAGCAAGCGCGCAGCGCCACCAGTGCCGCGGAGCAGAAAGCCCACAAGGCACAGCTGGACGGCGAGCGGCAAGGCGAGAAATGCGCGCGGCTGGAGCACGAGCTGGAAGACGCCAACCGCCGGCTGGCCGACAGCAGCGCGCTGCTCGAGTCCAACTGCCAAACGATTGCGTGGCTGAACCAAGAGCTGAACCAGAGCATGGGGAGTGGTCTGCCACCGACCATGGGCACACATCCCACCACCAGCGGTGGCGTTGGCGACTACAAAGTTAGCGAGTACAAAGTTGGCGACTATAAAGTTGGCGGCAGCTCGCAGTTGTACCAGAGGCAAGACAGCGGGTTAGGAGCGGACCTTCACCAGCACAAGCCGCTGCACCAATCATCAACGTCGAGTGGGGCCAGCGGCCACCTCTTTCAGTCTCTCAACAGTTCGGCTGCCACCACTGGCCCGCACCAACTCTCGTCGATGTCGCTTGGAGTGTCCTTTGACGGTGGCGCCTACCATCCAGGTGTAGGAGCTGCGGTGAATACCTCCAGCACTTCGGCTACTTCATCGTTGCCACCAGGCCACCACCCGCAAGCAGCCTTCAACAACTACCAGTCCATTGCTGCCACAAAAGCGCCGAGCCGAGACTACTATGGCGATCATTATACGTCTAGTAGTGCGAACGGTGCGGCTCCAGGGACATCTTCTACAGCTCGAGTTACTCCTGTGCTACACGCTGGCTTTACCTCACCTTCCCAGCGGCCTTCACCGTCGCCGCAACCGCATGCGTTTGTTGGCCTTTCAAAGAGCGCGCAGTGCGGCACCAGCGGGCTGTCTGCTTACGCTCGGCCACCGCCCAAACCGCCCTCCCCTGCCACGCACCTCAACAATGGCTGGGGTTTGGAGGGATACGGGTCGGCTCTGGCCGCGGCAGCCGAAGGCGGCTCCGATGATGGTCAGCTGGACGATTATTTGGACCCTCTACGGGCGCCTGACCTGCCTGCGTACTGAATGCGCTATGATTAATACTTACAGCTGGGTTCCTCTTCTTAAAACTCCTTGTACCAAAGGGAATTGAACTACCGTCCGTCGCCCGCGCACACTTAAGTCTAGTCTAGACTAGTTAATACTCTCCCAATAACAAAGAAAAACAAGTGCAGAGTAGTCACAGAGGCACCAAAAAGAATACTGTCTGTTAGTTTTAAATCCAGTCCCCCCTCGGGGGGGGACTCAGAAAAGGAGTATATGTGCTGCTTTTGCGCTAGCAACTAGCAAATTTGGCGCGAAGGAATATCCGTAGTGATCTTTGTGTATTTCGAATTCCTGCCCTTCGCTAGCTAGCGACCACTGAGCCCTGAGCACAGTACGAGAACCGGTGAATGTGTAATGTGCAGAATACAATACATTAGCTTAATTCCTCCCACTTCTAATCACTCCGCACTTGCTTTGTTTGCGCAAAGCATGCGCATAAACTCTTGCCCGCAGCATTTTTGTCTGTGTCATTTGGGGTTGTACTGTTAGTCTTAGTCAATTAGTTCGAGTTCAAATTTGAGTTCTTCCCCTTCCCACTTCCTGAGAATCAGCCCCGTAGTAGCGTGCTCTTGATCGTTGAATCAAGGGTACCCTTCAGGGCTGGCATAAACATTTCAACCCAGATAAAAACCCACGGGACCAAAGCCAACACCCCCGT
>Ga0307982_1004937_pt1 | contig 10498 bp, 7 predicted proteins | sample OrgLakmetagen989_FD_201847 | JGI IMG/M metagenome (GOLD analysis project Ga0307982, IMG submission 201847) | Saline water microbial communities from Organic Lake, Antarctica - #989 | ecosystem: Environmental > Aquatic > Non-marine Saline and Alkaline > Saline | place: Antarctica: Organic Lake... | reverse complement strand
TCTATTTTATGTTTAATAATTATTTACTGTTATATTTTTATTTTATGTTTAATAATTATTTACTGTTATATTTTTGATATTTAGTATTTTTTTTTTAATAATAATTTCTATTTATATAATGTAAAACAATTTTAAATTATTATATATAAATTGATAAAAAAAAACTTATAGTTGATTTATAAAACTTCTAGATGTTTTATAAACCTTCTAGATTAAAATTATATTTTACAAAAATAATACATAAATATTTGGTTAAATTTAACATAAAAAAATAGATAAAATTATATTTTACAAAATACAAATATAAATTAGTATATAAATTAGTATATAAATTAACATATATATAATTTATATTTTTAATTAACAAAAATTGTTTTACTTATATAATAATTTATCGTATGTTCAATAAAGATTTCAACTTTTTCAAGATGGATCGTATTGACAATTTTGTTACTTCTAAGATGGTTGATTGCATTGACAATCAACACCTTTTTATCAGATTTGGATTTTCCAAACCTGTTGAAGACAAAGAATTCCTACACCTTCAGGCAATCGGAATTTTTGACGGTATCGTAGAAGGTGATGAAAAAACGTATGGTGATGGATTCGGTTTCATCGAGAGATCTTATGCTCCACTTGAGCATGAATCTCAACACGTTTCATTCAAAGAGGCTCTTGTAGAGTATCTTGATTACATTACTTCTATTGAGGTTGAGGATAGTAATCAAGTTTCCAGACAAGACGCTAGTGGTCAAGCAGGTTATTCTATCTATTCACAGATGGGCATGTCTCCATGTGATCAAAAAAGACCTAAGCTATGGCTTAACTTTCCAAAACAGTTTATTCTGTTAAGAAAGTATAAGTTCATTCCTTAAGAGTTTTACAACTCTTTATGTCTTTAATGTTTAATGTTTAATGTTTAATGTAAAAAAAAACAAAAACAAATTTTTTTTTAATTATATTTAAAATAATTAATTAATATAAATATATTAAAAAAAAATATAATAATGGATAAAAAAAAAAATAGTAAAAAATATAAAAAATATAAAAAAAAAAAGTTTTATAAATTAAGTGGCATAAGTAAATTAAGTAAAAAAACCAAAAAATATTTATATAACATATTTATAAAAAAAAAAAATACAACTAATTATAGTACTAAAATATTAAAAAATAATTCTAGTTCTATTCCTAAATCTAAGTTAACACATAAATCATCATCATTTAATAATATTATAAAGATGATGATGAAAAATCCATATAAAGAAAATGGAAATGTCAATGTAAAACCATTTATTAATAAATGGAGAAAAAAACAAAACAAAACAGAAGAATTAAAAAAACAAGAAGAATTAAAAAGAAAAACCAGAACAGGAACAAATAATGTTAATGTATTACCAAATAGTATATCACAAACTAGTGTATTACCACATAATGTATCACAAAATAATGTATCACAAAATAATGTATCACAAAATAGTGTATCATCAAATAATAGTTCAAGTTTATCAAATGAAAATAATAAATCTATTTTACCTTCAACTAGAGTATTACATTTACAAAATTATAATAATAATGAAACTAATGTATAATATTAAAAATAAATATTTTTAAAAAAAAAAATAAAAACCATTAATTAACTATTAGTTAATAATGTGTATTGCTCTAGATATTTATTTTCAATATGTAGATGTTTTTTACAACAATATAAATATTGTTCATCAATATCTGTAATTTCAATATCTTTATAAACTTTTGATTTACATCTTTTATATTTATGTTTATCTAAAATTATATATTCACATCTATATCTATTTGGATATCCATATATAGTTTTAATAACATTTTTTTCATATTCTGGATGCTGAATATATATATTATCCGCATTTTCTATTTCACGTAATTCTTTTTTTATCTGTTCTTCTTGTGTAATAACTTGTTTTTTTGTTGAATAATATTCTTTATCAAATTTTTTTTTTTCATCAATAAGTAAAAATTCAATTTCAGTTTTATTTAATCCATCTAGATTAAAAGTAGGTTTTACATATATATTAAACAAATAATCACCAAATGCTCTCTCCACACCATTTACACATTTAACCATTTCACCTATATCTAAATTAGATACACCCATTATATTATTTATACTATTCATATTTATACTTTTAATATCCTCATTATCCACATTATCCTCATTATTTACATTATCCTCATTATTTACATTATCCTCATTATCCTCATTATTTACATTATCTTCATTATTTACATTATCTTCATTATTTATATTATCTTCATTATTTACATTATCATTATTATCTTCATAATTTAAATTAACATTAATAAAATCAATAATAAAATTCATAATAAATTATATAATAATTTATTTAATAAATTCAATAATAATATAATTATATAATAATTATAAAAAAAAATCAATTTTACATTTTTTTTATAAAATTATAATTATATTAAAATATTATATTAAAATTTAAAAAATTTAAATTAATTTATTATAATATGGTATATCATTTTCACTACACCATTTTTGGGCATTTATAGTTTGTGTAATTAATCTATTATTAATATTTTTAATAAATAATTTTTGTTTATTTAATAAATTGCAAAATTTAAGTGTAAAATTAATATTTTTAATTTGTTCGTTTACAATCTCAATATTAATATTATTTATATAAATATAAAATAATTTTTTTATATTATTCATATTATTATCATTATTCATGTTATTCATATTATTCATAGTATTCATGTTATTCATATTATTCATGTTATTCATATTATTCATGTTATTCATGTTATTCATATTATTCATGTTATTCATATTATTCATGTTATTCATATTATTATCATTATTCATGTTATTTATGTTATTCATCTTATTCATGTTATTTATGTTATTCATCTTATTCATGTTATTCATCTTATTCATGTTATTTATGTTATTCATCTTATTCATGTTATTCATCTTATTCATGTTATTCATCTTATTCATGTTATTTATGTTATTTATGTTATTTATGTTATTCATGTTATTTATGTTATTTATGTTATTTATGTTATTTATGTTATTTATGTTATTCATGTTATTTATGTTATTTATGTTATTCGTGTTATTAACATTATGTAAGTTGTTAATAATAAAATTAATATTATTAATTTGTTTATATACATTGTTGTGATATTGAATTTTTACGTTATTAATTTTATTATTTTTAATATTATTTAATAATATTTCGTTATCATTGTCAATTTTATTCCAATTATAAAGTATATTAATAAGATTTGTTTTAAATGTATCTTTACAACCTTTAAATCCAATAGCAATAATATATTTTTCACTATTTGCAAGTCTACTAGTTTTTGGTTTGTAAATATATACATTATCAAAAAATAAATATACTAAAAAAATCATATCAATAGTTAAAATATTATTCATGTCAAATATTTTAATCATTAAGCAACCATTTATATCTAGACAACATAAAGCACTTATAATTTGTGAATATATTAATTTACTTGCAATTTCTTCTTGATGGTTAATATCACATGTAAAATCTAACCCTCCATCACCAGTTACTAAAATACATTTATTATATTTAAATCTTTCATATAAATAATTAATATTATCTGAATTAGTTAAATCACCTTTATTATCAATACCAGATAATATTTTAACTTTATCTTTATTTTCTTTAATAAAATTAATAGATTTTTTCCAAGAAGGAATATTAATATCGTATTTATCATTTAATAATGTAATACCATAATAAATATCTTTATTATTACTTTTATTTATATTTCTATAATAATTTAATGCTTCAATAAATCCACCTGGGCCTTCTGCTAAATGTAAAGTTGCTATATGTTCATATTGATTTATATGCTTAAAAAAAATATTAAATGTTTCAATCATTTTATAAAAACTTCTACTTAATGTATTTAATTTAGATAATTGTAATTTTTCTGAATTAATTTTAATTTTATAACTTAAATTATTATTTAAAATTAATACATTTTTATAATACATTTTATATTGAAAATTATTATTTAATAATTTACAATTATTAATACAAACAAATTCATAATCATTTGTAAGTGATTTAACTTTATCCCAATTATTTTTATTATTATCAATATTTTGTTTAAGATTAATTAATTTATATTTATATTTAGGATTATTTATACTAATTCTAGATTGAAATATAGATTTAGATTTAATAAAATAATTATTTATTATATCTATTTTTTTACTATTTAATGTTTCTTTACTTAAAATAGAATTTAAATTTTTAATAATTAGACTATTATCATTTATTTTATTATTAATACATTTTAATTCTATATTCATATTATAAATTAATTTCATATTCATTTTTTGTATATTTTTATTTTTTAATATTTTATCAAATTCATTTGTTATATCATATATAAACATGTTTTTTAATTATAATAATATAATGATATTTAAATTATTATAATTTCTAATTCTATAAAATTAAATAAATTATTTCTTAACTTAATAAAAATTGTTTATATTAATTTAAATACCATCATATTAATATATATAATAATATCTAAAAATATAAATACATAAATACATAACATTAAATATACTATAAACAAAAATGGGAGTACCAGGATTATTTAGTTATCTACGTAAATATAATAAAAAAAATGACCAATTTAGTACTATTAAAAGTATTTTACCACAACCAAATGAAAATATACATTTATATCTAGATTTTAACGGTGCTATGTATCAAGTTATTAAACCAGAAATCAAAACAAATGAAACATTAATTTTACATATTCTAGAATATCTAGATAACTTAATTAAAATTTTTACATATAATCAACTTAATCACACAAATGATAACAAAAATGATAACACAAATGATAACAAAAATGATAACACAAATAATAACACAAATGATAACAAAAATGATAACACAAATACAAATGATAACACAAATACAAATAATAACCTAGATATACAATTAGACGAGATATTAGTTACAAAATTATTTCTAGCTATAGATGGTGTTCCACCTCGTGCTAAAATGGAACAACAACGACAAAGACGTTTTCATTCTATATGTAAGAAAAAAAAAACTTCACAAATAGATAAAATATATGGTAATGAATTTGATAAATCTAGTACAAATTGGTATTTAGATACAAATATGATTACTCCTGGTACAGAATTTATGGAAGAATTAAGACAAGCATTAACGCATCATTTTTCTAGTAATGAATTATATCGTAATATGGAAGTAATATTTTCTGATTGGAGTCAATCAGGTGAAGGAGAACATAAAATAATTAGACATTTAAGTAAATATCCAACACCAGAAGATACAAAAACTATAATTTATGGTTTAGATGGTGATTTAATTATGTTATCACTTGCAACACAGTTAAATAATATATTTTTATTACGTGAAGCCTATGAATATGGACAATATGCATTTGAACATGAAGGATATCCATATTTGTATATGGATATAGATTGTTTTAAAATTGGATTAATTAAAGAATGTTGTGGAAAATATATGAAAAAACCTATTGAAATTATTACTGAAAATGAAATTGATAGATTTATAAATGATTATATTGTTTTAACTATGATTTTAGGTAATGATTTTATGCCTAAGATTCCATGGATAAGTATTAAACAAGATGGTCATGTGGTATTATTAGGTGCTTATTATCAAATACAAAATGGTATTGATTATTCAACAGATGATAATTTAAGGTGGTTATTTGATAAAGAATTAGGTAATTTAAATATAATAATGTTACGTGGAATTTTTAGTATTTTATCAAAACAGGAAAATAAATTAATGACTAAATTTATTAATAAAAGAGCTGAAAGTAAAATTTTTATACCTAGAGATTCAACAGAAAGAGAAAAACAACAAATATTAATAGATTTTTTACCTTTAACATGTAAATCATGGATGAATGCAGAACAAGAAATAAAGCCTTGGTTACCTCAATGGCGTTCTAGATATTATTCCCTATGTCATCGATTAAATACACATAATAACCAAGATGAAATTATTAAAATATGTAAAGATTATATTACAACATTACTTTGGAATGCTAAATATTATTTATGCGGTTGCCCTTCATGGACATGGTATTATCCATATTCATATTCTCCTACATTATCTGATATATTTAATTATTTAGACGAATATAAAACACTAAATCATATTACATTAGATGAAGGATTACCTACTAATACCCAAACATTATTAATGATGGTTTTACCAAAAAATAGCAATGTATTAATGCCTAAATCTGTATTTAAAAAAATAACTGAAGATAATTTATTAGATAAAATATATTTTCCTGAAGGTTATAGTATAAATATACCATTACATACACGTTATTATGAATGCACACCTATAATACCTAAAATAGATATTAAAAAAACAGAAGAAATAGTAAATAAATGTAAATTAACTGAATTAGAAGAAAAAAGAAATATGATAGGTAATTATAAATATTATAAATATGGAGAATTAATATGTAATGAAATAAAACATCATAATATTTAATTTTAAATTAATAATCTATAATTACATTTATTCTATTTCTTCTATTTATATAATCCATCTAGGTTTATATTATCCATATAGGTTTATATAATACATCTAGGTTTATATAATCCATATAGGTTTATATAATCCATATAGGTTTATATATAATCCATCTAGGTTTATATAATCCATATAGGTTTATATAATACATCTAGGTTTATATTATCCATATAGGTTTATATATAATACATCTAGGTTTATATTATCCATCTAGGTTTATATTATCCATATAGGTTTATATATAATACATCTAGGTTTATATTATCCATATAGGTTTATATAATCCATCTAGGTTTATATAATCCATATAGGTTTATATAATACATCTAGGTTTATATTATCCATATAGGTTTATATATAATACATCTAGGTTTATATAATCCATATAGGTTTATATTATACATTTTTATATTTTTTAAATAATTTAATAATTTAATAATTTAATATTTTAATAATTTAATATTTTAATAATTTAATATTTTAATAATTTAATATTTTAATATTTTAATAATTTATTTGGTTTTTTTGTTTTTTTTGTATTGTTTAATTTGTGTTTTTAATTTCCTAAAAAAAATAAAAAAAAAATAAATATAAAATTGATTTTATAAAATAAATAAATATAAATAACTTATATACTAATAAAAAAACGCTTAAGGATAATTTAATTTAATATGTCAAAGGCATCACAAAGTAATAAAAATAATAATTCAGAAATGGAAGGTGGATCATATACAGGTAGATTTAACGGTAAAGATGGCTATTTAAAAGCAAAACATTTTATTGAACTATTAGAATATTTACATGAAAATGTAAATAATTTTCCAGATGTAGAAACATTATGGCAACTTATGGATACTTTAACATTAGAAGATAGAAAAAAGAAAATTAAAACTCAAACTAAACGTTCAACTAAACGTAATAGTAAGTTTAAACCTTCAAATTTAACTAAACCAAAATTACCTATTAATTTACATCGTGTCCATTATAAAAAAGAAATTACAAAAGATGGAGAAACTTTTAATACAGAAAAATTTAATGAAGATTGGAAAAATTTAGATAGTGATACACGACAAGAATATCAAGATGAATATGATAACTCTATGAAATTATATAATAAAGATTATAAAAAAGCATTACAACAAGCAATTATTGACGGTGAATATGAAGAAGCTCAACCTAAAAAACCAATTAGTGGATATTTACTATTTACTAGTTTATGTAGAACAAAAGGTAATAAAATTTTAACAGATAAAGAATTTAAATATATTCAAGGAAAAGCTGTTAAAGATTGTACAGATGTGTTTAAACTTCATTATGATAAATTAAAAGAAAATGATAAATTTATGCAAATGTTAAAAGAAACACAAGAAGAACATAAAGAATTATATAAATTTAAATATGCTAAATGGAATATTCAACGATTAGAAGGACAAATTAAAGCATGTAAACGTGAAGATAAAGATACTAAATATTTAGAAAAAGAACTAGAAGAGTATAATGATACAATTGATTTTTCACTTTCTAAAGAACCTAAAATTGATATTGAATGGGTTTTTAATTTAACTCCCGAAGATAAAAATACTAAAAATAAATCATCTAAAAATAATGTTGATAAAAATCAAAAAGTTGATAAAAATCTAAAATCTAAAAAATCTAATAAAGATTCAGATGATAACGAAAGTGATAACGAAAATACTGAAGATAACAATGATAATGATAATAAAAATGAAAGTGATGATGAAAGTGAAAATACTACTGATGAAGAACAAGTTAATAAATCATCTAAATCATCTAAATCATCTAAATCATCTGAATCATCTAAATCATCTGAATCAAAAAGTAAACGTAAAAATAAATAATTTACTATTTAATTTTACAATTTAATTTTTTAATTTAATTATTTAATTTAATTTTTTAATTTTTTAATTTAATTTAATTTAATTTTTATTTTTTTTTATATTATATTTTAATTATTTAATTTTATTTTTTATTAAATTATATTTTAATTATTATAATAGGTTATAATAATTAAATAAAATTATATATTAATATTTATAATAATGAAAATTGAAAATTGTGATATTATATATATATGTATATTAATAATTTTTGGTGAAATTACAAGTAATATATTTAAATATAAAAGTATATTTCCTCTATATAATTATAAATGTAATAATATTGATAAGTTTAAATATACACATATAACTAAGTATTTACAAGCATCTATATATGATAAATCATTATTATATACTGTTATTATAATACCAATATCTAATTATTATATTTATAAAAATAATTTATTAGAACTACATAATAAAACTTTTAAATTTATAATTTATTTTATATTTAATTATATTGATATTAATTATTTAAATTTTTTTTATTTAGATAACAAAATATTATTTATTATTGATAATAAATATACTATTAGATTAATTAATAAATTAAAATTTATTAATCTAGATAAAAATAATAATATTAATAATCAATCGGATAATATTAATACTCAATCAGATAATATTAATACTCAATCGGATAATATTAATACTCAATCGAATAATATTAATACTCAATCGGATAATATAAATATTCAAACTGGTAATATTAATCTAGATGATAATTGTATTACTAAATCAGATAATATTAATCTAGATGATAATTGTATTACTAAATCAGATAATATTAATCTAGATGATAATTGTATTACTAAATTAGATAATATTAATCTAGATGATAATATAAATAATCAATCAGATAATATTACTATTTTAAATTTAGATAATATTATGATGGTTGAAGAAGATATATATTTAAATAATATAAATAAATTAAATTTACCATGGCTACAAAATATAAACAAAAATTTACAAGTTAATATGTTAATATATTTATGTTTTTTTTCTAAGTTTAATAATAGTATAAATGTTATATATATTAATAAAAATAATATTGATTTATTTAATAATTTACATTATTTTATAAAAAATAATAATATTTTACATAATACTAAAATAACAAAATTTAAATGTATTAAAAATATAAATAGAAAATATCATTGTATTAATTTTAATTATTTACCTGAATTAAATGATAATACTATTATAGATATTTTTTTAGTAAATTCTATAAAATCATATTTTTATGATGAAAATAATTACCTATATATTAAAAATATACTAATGTTATTTAATAGTAAAATTATTGAATTTAATAATAATTATAATAAAATAATTAAATCTAATTATAAAGAAAATACATATAATTATAAAACATTTAGAACATTTAATTTTGGATATGTTGAATATAATACACCTTTAGAAAATAATGTATTTATTTAATTTTGTAAATTATAGTAGTTAAATTAAAATTTAAAATAATTAATATTATAAATAGTAAAATATGAATTTATTATTAATTATTAATTTTAATTTAATAAATATAAATACAATTAATTTTAATTTTTTAAAAAATTTAACTAATATTATAAAAAATATATACATAAAAGAAAACAATAATTCCACATTAAATCTAAATATTTTAAATTTTAATAAACACAATGAAAACACATCACAAATAATTACTAATCTTATAAAATATGAATTTAATTTTACATATAATATAAATATTACATTCCTAAATTTAGATAATTATTTAACTGATTTAAATAACCTAGATAACATTAATAACCTAAATAACATTAATAACCTAAATAACATTAATAACCTAAATAACATTAATAACCTAAATAACATTAATAACCTAGATAACATTAATAACCTAGATAACATTAATAACCTAGATAACATTAATAACCTAGATAACATTAATAACCTAGATAACATTAATAACCTAGATAACATTAATAACCTAGA
>Ga0307982_1004936_pt1 | contig 10499 bp, 8 predicted proteins | sample OrgLakmetagen989_FD_201847 | JGI IMG/M metagenome (GOLD analysis project Ga0307982, IMG submission 201847) | Saline water microbial communities from Organic Lake, Antarctica - #989 | ecosystem: Environmental > Aquatic > Non-marine Saline and Alkaline > Saline | place: Antarctica: Organic Lake... | reverse complement strand
AAGCAACGAGGGACTTGCCATGATGCGTATGGATCACGCAGTGCCCATCGGAGGTGCAATCGAGCGCCTTTGTCTCGGCCAGTGGTGCACCTCAGGTGCTCAGACCTACAGCTTGAACGGGCGATGTCAGCTGAATTGAGCCGCAGTCTCGGCCATGAGCACCATAATCGCGGTGCAAGAGCAATATGCAAGCAACGAGGGCCTTGCCATGATGCATAGGGATCACGCAGTGCCCATCGGAGGTGCAATCGTGCACCTTTGTCTCGACCAGTGGTGCACCTCAGGTGCTCAGACCTGGCGCTCGAGCGGGCGATTTCAGCTGAATTGAGCCGTATTCCCAGGAGGACACTGTTACTTTTGTTTTTTTTATGCGCTTCTGTCATTTCTTTTGAATTGTGCGTGGTTGGTGCTTAGCCCCGATATAGCGATATAGTTGGGTTGTTATATTCGTTTGTTATCTTATATATGTATTGCTACAAAGCACTTCATGATGCCTGATGGTTGATTTACAACTTGAGAGTATATGGTCACAATTGTATTATGCAACAAGGACACTCAGCCCAGTCAGACTTGTTCTGAAGGTTACACTTTTTCTGCTACTGCATTGTACAGGGGTGCTTCTTTGTTTTTGGGGAGTATTAACTAGACTGGACTAGACTTCACACAGCGGGAAGAAGGAAGGTCTAAGCTGGCCCCCAGTGCATATAGTGCATTCGTATTAGTGCATCATCCCATATCTGTCCGGTTATCCTTCGAAGCAGAATTATATGCAAATATAAGAAGTGCATGTTCTATATGTAAGCCCCATCTACTTCAATTGTTCTAGTTGCCTTCATATCCCAGAAACAGCTCTAAGGCCAATTGCTAGCTCCAGCGATCCACCCCAGGTCACCTGCTCAACTCCGTGCTGACCGAGGTATATGCCACCCAACTAGCAAGCAACTCCCATGGAGCCCAATTCACAGCTATATCCAAATTCTGGCCAGCACATCGAAGGATCCAAAAATGCATTCATTCTCACACGCAGAGTCTGAGGACTCAAATAACGAAAGAAACTCATTGGAATGATGTGGTGGCAACAGGTGATTCAGGCTCGAACGGCCTGTGCTGCGAGCTCGCAGATTACACAAATTTGTGGTCATCTAGTTCAGCTTTCGCACAAGTTTGACGCTTCGCAAGCGTACAGCGAAGGAGGCAAGAGCCATGCGTGCTTGTTCCTCGAAACACGGAGAAAAAAGTGCATTCTTCCAAATCAAGTGCTACTTCGAGTCATGAGTATTGCCTCAAAGAAGCTCCGTAAAGAGGCCCCAGTATAATTGTGTAGGATAAATTGACAGATAAGTAAGAGTACATGCTTCCAACGTATTGAAGCATACCAACGCATTATTCATCGTTATTCTTTCAAATTACCCGAGATCCAGTATACAGCTGCAGGCGTAAGCGAAGCCAGGAAGTCCCGTGGAAGGCTCTGGTGCACAACTGCAAACAGGCATAAATTGGTTCGCATTTTGAACGGCCCGCAATCCTCCCTTTTTTTGGGCAGCATCAGGTGCACGCTGAGTGGAGCTCTTGTATACCGCCAGCAATTGTCACAGCCGCAGGAGCGCGCCGAGGCTATCTAAGATCTCAGTGCCTTTCTAAATCCGTTCACGCCGTGAACTCTAGGCAATGCTCCCACCTATCGCCTGCACTTCTTCAAAGAGTAGCATTCAATGTTCGCAGCCCGTCTGCTAGTGTCTTCTTGAGTCTCGTTGAGTTGGAGCGACGAGGGAAGAGCTTCCTGCTACTGTAGCCATTTTTTGCGTGTACAGTTCAAACTGACCCCTGTAACAGTTCACTACCACTCCTGAATGTTTGCACCAATGGCAGCTCTTTCCGAAATGGGAGCTTCTCCCTACTGGTAACTCTGTAAATCGTAAGATCGCTTCTTCTGGGGTTGGGCTTGTGCTTGCTCGCTCGTCGGTGGTCGAGGTCTAGGCCCCACAAAGAAACGACCGACGCATTTCCTTCAAAATATAGGCCAAATACGCTGCTACGTATCGGCTTTTTTGCTGACGTCATCATAAACACGTCATCAAATATACGCTCATATATGGCGCTTGCCATGAATTTACTGGGAATGCGCCCTAATATGACGCATTTATGGTATTGACGTATTGATTGACGTATTTGTGTCAAATTTTTGACGTATTTTTGTAAGGCCTATCGAGGTCGCGGAGCCCCACTAATCATCTAGTAGGGCGTTAAATAACTCAACAAAGTTGTCACCTAGAGCATTTTATAACACGATATCGGTACAATGAGCGCTGAAGAAAAGTCTCCCGAAGGTCCACCCACGCCAAGTACCGAGGACACCGCCAAGCGGGCGGCTGGGTCAACGCTACCGCCTCACAGTGAGCTCGTGCGCAATGGCTGGAAACTGGTGCGCCATTGCCCTGTGGGTGATCGCTGGCACTCGGCGGCGGATCACCTGAAAGGCACTGCGGAATATGGGGACCCCTCGGGTGTTGATAAGCCGGACGCACCTGAGTGGTCTACACGCTTCGATGAAGAGGCTTTCGACGAGTTTCTCTTCACTACGGGTGAGTAAATGAGACAGGTGTGCGAATGCACAGATACTCTGGAGATTTAACATTTTGTCTTTGTTTTTGATTTTGCGCTGCCCTGCGCGAAATGATATTTTGTGTCGTGGGCCTTTACCGCGAGCCGCATTGAGCTGTAGTTTATGTAGCTTGCGCATTAATCATTTCTGCCCTTTCTGGTCGACTCAATTTCGATACGTTTTCCTTATTTCTGCTCAGGGGATGGCTCAAAATGGATGATCATCGACAAGGTCGAAATTGAGCCTGCGTTGCCCAACCTCCATGGCCGTATACCTACCACGAAGCTCTGTACAGTGGCAGCGTCCTCTCGTTGCTCAGCGAACCACAAGGTTCGCATCAAGCACCGTGCGCAAACACCATCCGAGCCCTTTCTCAGCCTCAGCGACCACGATATTGCACTTGCGCGGTCGACGGATATGGCTGGCTTTCTGTACGTTGGCGGTGGTTTCAGCGCGGATGACTTCGGCACACCCAATGAGTTGTTGACCGTAAAAGCTCACGGTGGCGCCAACGTGTACGTGCGGCTGCGCGCGAAAGCTCAACTTGCGCCGTGCCTGAACGCGTTGGCTGGGTCTTCGTCTGATCACGCTATGTCCAGCCCAGATGGTTTCGATGCGCAAGACACGCCGGCGAAAGGCATGCACAAGCTGTGGGCGCGCGCTCCTCAGGCGGTGTTGGCGGGCGTGGTGCACCCATTTTACCGCCATGACACCGTGGAGTGGCTAGGCCACGAAATTTCTCCGGATGTGAACCTGAGCAACAGCAGCAGCACAAACGGAAGCGCTAAGGCAGGGGCTGAAAAGTTGGCAGTCGCTGCTGGTTGTGAGTGCAGTGATCAGACATGGAGCGGCGTGGGTGGCTGTCGCGGTGGCGACGGGCTGCACCCGTGGCACTCTCACCCACTGGAAATGACCAGCACGCGCGGGACTGGGTGGTATTGCGACGGGCGCAACGTGAAAGGTGGCTGCCGAGGCAATAATGGTGGAGGCCATCAAGCGCGTTACCGTTGCGTAGACGGCTGCGACTACGACTTGTGCCAACCTTGCGTAGACAGCGGCGCCTTCCAAGGTCGGGTCAACGCCATTGCAAGCTTGGATGAAGGTGGCCCTGGTGTACCAGTTCCAGCTCATGTGCTCGCCGTCCGTGCGCTCTTGATGGACATCTGCTTGCGCGGCATGGTGCTGGGTCCGCTACGTAAGGCCTTGGCGCCCGTGCGCGAAGTAGGCGATGCGTCAGTTATTAGCGGAGCCCGCAACTTCAAGTGGTGTGCAGCGGCCAAGGTGCCCGATGGCCGCTTGTTCTTTTTGCCTCCAAACACGACGCGTGCGTCGCAATCAAATGGCGTTGTTACTGTAAACAAACTAGCCACGAAGGAGGAAGATCAATCGCGGCAGCCAAACAGGAAGAACAACAGCAATGGCTTTACCAAATCACCATTGCAGCCGCCAACTACGTCTCAAGATTGCTTCCAAGTGCTGGTCTTTGATCCTCATTCAGGCAAATCGACCGTCGAAGAATATCCTCTGCCGCTTGGTTATTCCAAGGTGGGCTACAACACTGCTGTGGTAGGATCGGACGGTTGTGTGTACGGCGTGCCTGCCAACGGCGACCGGGTCCTCAAAATTGACCCCAAACTGGGAGTTACCAGCCAAGCGTTGACCTTCATTGGGCCCTCTTTTATGGGGGATTGGAAGTGGGGCGAAGGGGTCGTCGCTTCCGACGGCAAGATTTACTGCGCTCCATGCTGTGCCGACCAAGTGCTTTGCATTGACCCTGCCACGGGCGTCGTGTCCAAAGTAGGGCCAGTGCTCAAGGGACACAACAAATGGTGGGGTGCTGCATGGGTGCCTTCGGGAGCGGAATATGACTTCCAGGTTGGTGACACGGTACTCGTCGACGTCACCAAAGAAACCAAGGGTTATCAGGAATCGAAGGAAGGAAGGGTCGTAGCTGTGACGCCACCTTCTGTTGCGGCTGAGAAAAGCTCCGCCAACTCTCAGGATGGCACAAGCTCGGAAGGTTCAACTGTGCTCAATGCTAAATCGAGCATTATTTACACGATTACCTTTGAACCTAACGATAATTATAGTTATGATGTAACCGAAGCGAAGGTGACGGGCAAGCAGATCCAAGCGTTGCCTGGCGTGACCACTTACAAGTCTTGGTCACCTTCGGCGCCGGGTGCCGTTTACTTCACCCCTCAAAGCGATGCGGCTGTGCTCAAGTTCGACCCGCAGCACCCTGATCGCAAAACAGTCGTGGGCAACTTAGTTGGGGGCGTCAGTCTTCCGGAGGGTGGTGAGAAATTCCACGGTGCGTGCTTAACGGCTGACGGTTTCGTGGTGTGTGCGCCTGCCCACCGCGGTGGCCGGAAAGCGCTCGTCTTTGATCCGGACACCGAGGAACTGCTCTATTGTGGGCCCGACCAAGGAGGAGAATCTTACAAGTGGCACGACACCGTCTGTGGTGCCGACGGCATCGCTTATGGGATCCCTCATAACGTTGCTGATGTGCTAGCTATTGACAGTAGCCTTGCAAGCCAATCAGCTCATGCTTTGGCAGCTGCTGAATCCGAAAGGAACGAACTCGGCGCAGATGCCGACGCTTCGAAGACGGCTGATGTGCGCCACAAGATGACTGACGCGCAAGAAAATGGTGTGGTGAAGCGGCTCAAACCCTCCACGGACAAAAACCTAAACAAAATGCTCGGCATGGCAGGGTCGTCCGCTAGCGTAGCGCGCTACGGTTGTGGGGCGCTAGCTGACGATGGGTTTGTGTACGCAGCACCATTCATGGCCAACAAAATTTTGCGCATCGACACTGACTCACGCTTCGGTGTTGGTAAGAAGCAAAAAGCGTCTCAGAAAGCTGTAGTTGGAGCTGACGACCAGGAGGGCACCATGCTTTGGTTGTGGCAAAACCAGCCAGAGCTTTGGTTTCAAGCTCTTGTGCACCCCACTTACGGCTCCGAGTTTCTGGCCTGGTTTGCTACGAACAGCCGCGACAATGACGATGACTTCCTTATTGCGTTCGACGATGACGAACAAGATCAAAATAAGGGCAACCAAAACGAGGCAGATGAATACGCACAGGAGTTGCCGCTGGTCAAGCAATGTGGCATGGGTTTGAAAAAAGTGGACCTTATCGCTCAGGCAGGCGCTGCTGCCGGTGCAGCCAACAAGAGCAAGTCCGCATCAAGCGGCGCTGGCGGTGGCCTGATGGGTGCAGGGTCAGTCTTGCGGCGCGGGGAAGGGCTCTTCATGCGTGCAGCGCGGCGGGCAGCAGCAGTGCCCGGACTTCTGGGTGCGCTCCTCGACATCGCTCATCCTGTCGTGCGGCGACGATTGCTTTCATCGCCCTTCCTGCGCAAAGTGCTTCCACGTTCGAAAACGGTAAAGACCACTGTGCATCCATCAACACTAATGCCATGGCTGCCTCATCCTAATCTTTTGTCAGGGCTAGGACTGGCGCTCGGGTTAGACTAGGGTTTAGTGGTAGAGTGCATTCAGGGTTGGAACTAGCTACTTGTCATCGAGACTGCCGCAGTCTCTGCTTCTTTAGTTTGAAAAAGTTAGTCATGCTCATTTGACACAAACAGGTTGGTCCGTGGATCTTAGAGCGATTGGCTGATCCATCGCGGCGTGCTTCAGTGGTGGACTACTTTGACGTCGTTTCCAAGCTCCCCGACTGCGCACTCCTCGCACTGCCTTGGTAAAATTCATACAGCGCTTTGATTGAATATTGTAGCAGCTTGGAAGTGTGCATGTGATTTAGGTCGTATAAAGTACAATTGTTCTATATATTGGTATTTATTGAAATGGAATTGTAATCTTCTTTCGTAGTTTATTGTATCGCCATGGCTTGTCATTTATCCTGATCTACTACTGTTGTAACCTTCAGGCAAATTCTTCACGTGATATATATCATTTTGTATTGCTCTTTTTCACATTGCCCAGGGCTAATTTGAACAACGCTTATAACGCGGGCGCGGGTTCAGACAGTGAACTCGCTGGCGGCGTGCGTGTTTCAGAAGGCTGGGGATGGACTCATTGGGAAAGGTTCAATTACAGCTTGAGCTGGGAAGAGTACCAAATTCACGTTGAAGAGAAACGCAATGGCAAGCTTCTTACTATGACCGAAGCTCGGGAGCTTCTCAGGCACCAAGTGCTCTGCCCAGGGGAAGATTGCTGGGTTGCAGTTGTGCCAGATGCTACGTCGTCAGAGGGCCAAGCGAACCATTACGCTGACCACAAACACGCGGACGAAGACGAGAGCTCAGAGACAGCGCCGATTGCCGGGAAACACGCGGGCGAGGCGGACATTTGGGGCGGCACGTCACTGGATTCTGCGAAGTCGGTGACGACTTGGGCGGCCGCCATCACAAGCTCTCAAGACGTTGAAGTCCCCATGGATTGGGTGCAGGTGATATATCAGCTTTCCAATTAAAGTAGAGGTGAGCACTTGCTAGTTGTGATAGTGACTGTGCGTTTGTGTGGTTGTAACCAGGTGGGCGATTTGCTGCACCCAGCCGGCACGAGCCACTTGCAAGACCTCCACCGCTTGCCAGCGTGGGGTACAAAGCCGGAGCGCACGCGACCTGGCGTAGCGCTCTGGAAGCCGCTGGGGACCGTGCACAATAGCCTTCTCCTTGAAGCAATTTTGGATGTAGGCGATTCATCCTTGCGGAAAAGAATCATGGAAACCAAGGTGCGTGTGTTGTAGTGTGCGTCATCTCAACTGTTCTATACTTACCATGTTCTTCTGTAGTTGTAATGACCTGTGCTCCAGTATGTCTTCATGTTTGGTACAAGTTCAGATACACTGTCCAATTGTTTTTGAAAATGACATAAACGCCTCTTTTCAAATTGTCTCCACTCATGACCTCCTGCTTTGAACAGCTCCTTCAGCTGATATTGCGCCGCACCGAGACTGTGGGGCCATGGATTGTGGTGCGCATGTCGAAAAGTGCAACTTGCAGCCCCGCCGTGGACTACCTTTTGGAAGCTTCTAAATGCGATGCAGTCGACAGTGACATGGCACTTACAGAAGCCTTCGCTGCGGTAACATAACAAACACATAGATAGAATCGTGCCTATGAAATTATGACTCGGTGCGATCGACGCGCGTGTTGACGACGTAGGGTACCGAAGATGATGCTCTTCAAAATATACAGCTCAGGATGTCACCTTCATTAGCGATTTCCATTCTTTTCGTATCTTTTCAGGTGCCAAATTTGTTGCCCAATATGCTTAAGCTTCCCGGAGCTCTCCAAGAGAGAGCTGTCACAGCTGAGCTGGTTGCGAAAGTTCTCGATTCGAAACTCGCTGACCGTCCAACGGCAATTGCGGTGGTCGTCATGGACTTAATGGCCACCTTTTTGCTGCTCATCTTCTACATCGATGCCGTCTCGAAGCGCTCTGCCCTCCGGGTAGGCCCTTCAGCGGCGAAGTTGGCTGTGGTTTCAGTAGTCAATGGCTACTTCCTGATGCGAGAAGCGTTTCAAATTTACACCATGCAGCAGCTCGGGTTGTCGTGGGAATACTGGTCCGACTTTTGGAATATAAATGATCTTGCAGGTTCTGTGATGGTGTTTGTGGTGGTTGGTTTGGCGGCTAGTTCAGACGAAGCAACCCGTCTTTCGGGTACTTTCCGTGGCCTTTCAGCTCTCGCTAGTATTTTTCTTTGGCTCAAGTTCCTAAGTGGTATCAAGGTTCTCAACATCAAGCTTGCAACTTTCGTTTACAGTCTCAATATGGTGAGTGAAAGTGCGGCAAGCATGAGAAGCATAAATGAAAACATACTAATAGCATTGTTTTTTGTTTTATCTTTCCATTTCACATGCTTAAGGAGGTATTGATACTCTTCTTTTTATTCGTTTCTCGTACTCATTGTTTGACGAGTCTGTGTTGTCTGTCTCATTATTGTACATCTTTTCTGTTTACTGCAGATTCTGCACGACCTGAAGGAGTTCATGATCGTGCTTATTGTCGTACTTGGTATGTTCGCTATCATGTTCTTCATCTTGCATGCAGACGACACGGACGAAATTGACGATGGCGACCAGATGGATTGGGACTTAAGCGACGCGAGGCCTTTCCATTCACCCTTTTTCAGTTTTTTAAGTGTCTTCCAAATGATTTTCGGCGAGTTTCAAGTGGTCTGGTACCAAGCGGAGTCGAAAGGCTTGACCGCTTGCTCCGTGATCCTCTTCATTCTCTTCATGTTTTTCGTGGTCGTAGTGATGCTGAACGTCTTGATCGCCATCGTGAGCGACTCGTATGACTTTGCTCTTACGCGGTCTGAAAAACTTTTCTTGCGGGCTCGACTGGTACTGGTTGCTGAACTTGACGCACTAGGCCTCACCAAGACTGACTTTTGGTCGGCCTTCAAGGGCAACTTGTTTCAGAAAAGTAAGCAGGTTGCACGCAAAGACGCATCAGCCAGCATACGGTCCATTGGGTCGATGTTTCGGCTACACAACCAAGAACTGCACAGCAATGGCGGGAAGGCATCCGTAGGCAGTGATTGGACGGGCCGCGTGCTACACATGGAGCGCAGCACTGAAGCCATTGTAGCTGATCACGTGCAGAAAGGCGTAGGCACTCTGTTGGACTACTTGACGTCGCAAGCTCAGCGGCTGAAAGTTCTCGAAGACAAGCTGAACCGCCAAGCATTCGACCAAGCGAAGCGTGACGCAGCTCTCAAAGAAAAAGAATGGCAAGCCGAGCGGAATGAGCGCAACAAGGAAAGCGGAGAGCGAATGGACCGGATGACGTTTGAGCGCAAGATCTTGGATGCTATCAAGGAAGTGAAGCGATAAAGGAGGCCACTGCAAAGGTCTTCTCCGGAATAAAGTTGGGGCTACGCAGCAGAAGTTGCGAATCTCCAACGGCCTCGTTCATCGCCTGAATTGGCAGTAGTGCCCTTCGAGCACCAACTCATTGGCAATCGGCTTACTTGATGAATACATTAGCTGGGAAAATGATATGTGTGCCTAGCAGCTGATTCTTATTTAGATGTGACATAGCAGGGAGCATCATTACGTTGGGTTCTAGTTAGAGGCAAGGGCGCTTCGACTTGTAACTCCACTCCACGCAAAACACCCAACACTTAATGAAATATTTTGACTTGCTTGTGGTTAGTATCTTAGTGGGATAGTGGGTGCGAAATCGGGAAAGAAGTCCCGCCGACTTGTTCGGAGGAAAGACGCCAGCTGGAGCCTGAATTGGCCTTCTGGAGCAAATTTGCTAGCGCGAAAGCAGCACATGTACTTTTGTTTGGTGCCTCTGTGCCTACTGTGTGCTTGTTTTTCTTTGTTATTGGGAGAGTATTAACTAGACTAGACTAGACTAAATCGGGATTTCATTCACATGTTTTAGACTTCGATTTTTGGAATTTTGGATATGACGCAAATTTAGTATTCTCTGTCCTCGAGCCCACAATCCAACAATGCCCGTCGAGCCGTCGAGCCCCTTATAGGTCTGAATTTTTTCATTTCTACTTCTAGAGTTCCAGTTTTGACACGGGCGTCAAGGGGCCGAAATGAAAAAGCCTACAGTCAAGTAGATACTTCACTGAGTAATCTGAGCACAATGCATGTTTAACTCATTCTCAATCTGAGGAGCACGGCGTGAATATGGTCAGAATTTGTGAATGTGTATCGCTGCTTCGCCACCTGTGCACCTACGAATCCTACTAAGAGCCACGTTTGGGGTGCCAGATTTGGAAAATAACTTCCCAGTAGGTGCTTTTCCTGTTGCTTTCGGCTTTCGTAGAAATTTAGGAATATAGATTTCGCCGCGGATCGAAACCGGGTTCTAGGTCTGCGTGATGCCCTGGGTTGATGATTTTAATGCCAATGATACAGAAAGCTATAGGAGTATAATGTATAGAAGA
>Ga0307982_1004934_pt1 | contig 10500 bp, 12 predicted proteins | sample OrgLakmetagen989_FD_201847 | JGI IMG/M metagenome (GOLD analysis project Ga0307982, IMG submission 201847) | Saline water microbial communities from Organic Lake, Antarctica - #989 | ecosystem: Environmental > Aquatic > Non-marine Saline and Alkaline > Saline | place: Antarctica: Organic Lake... | reverse complement strand
CATTAGAGTTACAGGGGGAAATATAGACTGGATTTATCCAGGGAGAAATGAACTGACTTCTTACACCATTGATTAGACAAACTTACTGCCCCAGAGTAGTAGCGGGATTAGCTAGGGTTTAGCTCGAAAGACAGGGAGTCTTTATAGCTTTGGAAAGGTAGTATCAACATTTCATTATGCGAACTAGTATTTATCTTGAGCTATCAGTCCTCGTTCTGGGTTTTCGCTTATCCTCCCATTCACGCTCATTTGCATGTTCCTGAACTGAACTTCCAAGCCGAATTAACTCGACAAAGGTGCTGAAGGGCTAGATAAGAAGGCTAGCGTATGAGTCTTTATTAGATGAGTGAGTTTAGCACTAGCACGGCTGGCACCCCGAACCCGAACCCTGAAGAAGAGAAAAGAGGCCCCCCACACCACGGCGTAGAAATAATAGCAAAGCAGATCGATTTGGATGAAACGAGTGCCTCCAGGATGGGATCAAAGCCAGAGGGGCCCTTCCTCCCGCAAGAGCTCTATCTTCGAGGTGTTCTTTAAGATGCAAATCTCCTCGACCAGGGCCGGTAAATCTCCAATTACTTCTCCGCTTCTCAGCTCTCAGCACAGATGTTTATGGTACGATTGTACCCCTCTCCATCCCCACTCCATACCCCACAAATTGGGGTTCAAGTGTGTACCCCCCCCCACACCCAAACCTTCAACAAGAATCTACACGTGTTTCCGACCTCGCGTCACCACCTCGTGATTTCGTCTAAGATCCACACAATGTTTGCGCGCACCAACACCCTCCGTCAAGTGCCTGTGGCCCTCGCGGCCATGACCCAGGCGGCCCCTGTGTCTTCCTCGGCGCGCCGCGTCGCCAGGTGCACCCGGTCGCAGCGCCCCCCGTCTTCGTATTCATTTTTAGGCTCCAAGACTGCATGTGCAATTTAGCGCTGCATAAGTTTTTGAGGACGCTTTCCCAGCCCCCCCTTTCACTCTCAAATTAATTACGCGTCGCAGCAATACGTAATGATAGAATATATCCATTTGATTTGCGCACCTTATCAGCTCGCCAGCAACCAACGCCGCTGCTGCCGCCGTGCTCGCCGCTGCCATTGCTGCTTCCGCCGCGACGGCATCGCAGTGCTCGGCGTCCCTCGATGACATCAAGGCGGACCTCGAGGAAATCAAGAAGGTCCTCGGCGTGGAGGAGTTTTCCTTCAAGGACAAGGTCCGCAACCATTTAAGTCTTTATCGCCGCCTTAAGGCGAAGTGGGCATAAAGCCGATGCAGTTGTGTCCCCGGGCTTTTCCCCCTTTTTCATTATTCTACGAGCCCATAGCCTACCCTCACTTGTGTCTCGGTTTCCTCAAAACCTAACTTACTCAACTTTTGCGTCACTGGAATTGCTACGAATCTTAACAGCTCGACAAGATCAAGGAAATCAAGAAGTCCAACCCAGAAAACTTGGCCGTGAAGCACTTCGACGAGAAGTACTACAACACGCTGTCCACGGCGGGCAAGAAAGCGCTTCTCCAAATCGTGAACAGCGGCGTGGAGAACGCGGACAGTGGCATGGGCTGCTACGCCATGAACCCGGGCGACTACGACCAGTACTTGCCGTTTTTCGAAGCGGTCATCAAGGACTACCACAAGATCTCCGGCCCAGTGAAGCACGTGACCAACTGGGACTTGGCCACCCCGGCGATTGCTGCCAAGCTCCCGGCCGGCGGCAAGCTTGACCTGACCAAGCTCGGCCTCGGCACCACTTCCATGCGCGTGCGCGTGGGCCGCAACTTGGCCGCCTTCCCGCTGCCCGGCGCCATGACCAAGGACGACCGCGTGAACATGGAAAACGCCATGATCGCGGCCTTCAAGAAGCTGATTGCCGACCCGGCGTACGGCGGCAGCTACTACTCCTTGACCCCGGGCTCCCCGTACGAAATCACCCCAGAGTTCTACAAGCAGCTGGTGAAGTCCCACATCATGTTCAAGGACATGGCGGACGACTCGTACCTGGCGTCGGCGGGCATCGCGTCGGACTGGCCTGACGGCCGCGGGGTGTACGTGTCGGCGGACAAGGGCTTCATCGTGTGGTGCGGCGAGGAAGACCACTTGCGCATCATGTGCATGAAGAAGGGCACCGTGCTCAACGACGTGTTCGACCGCCTACGCGACGCCTGCGTGGTGAGTTGGCAAACCGTGGATTTTTGTTTCACTGTGAAATTGTGTCGTCTTTGAGGTGTCACTAGTTTCTTTTAAGACATGACACGATTTCTAACGAGGTCGTTGCTGTCTTCAAACGAAGAAAAGACAACTCAAAATTGTTTGCGTCTAAATTTTCGTTTCACTCGTTTCGTTTTCTTTGTCTTTCCTTTCCCTCTTCCTCAAAACAGGTGGTGGAAGCCAACGCGTCCAAGTTCGCGCACTCCGAGAAATTCGGCTACGTGACCTCGTGCCCCACCAACTTGGGCACCGGTATGCGCGCCTCCCTCCACATCAAGTGCCCAAATCTCTGCAAGGACGGCACCGACGCCACCCCAAAGGCCATCTGCAAGCCCTTGGGCCTGTCCGTGCGCGGCCTGGGTGGCGAGCACACCCCCATTGGCGCCGACGGCACCGTGGACATTTCGCCCTCGGCTCGCCTGATGATCCAGGAGGCAGAAATCATCTGCGCCCTGTACGAGGGCATTGAGCGCGTGCTCAAGGCCGAAGAAGCTGCCAAATAAAGCATCTTTATTCTTCTCTGTGTAAGATAAATTTGCGGGAAGGAGTAGGTCCATCACGAGCCATAATTAAAATTAAAACTATATTTTAATAAAAGATAAAAGGGATTTTTAATCCGAAGTGAGGTCTAAGGGCGCCTATTGCCAATACCAAATTAGGAGTAAAGGCTTAGAAGGACATTTACATTTTGTATTTTTTTGATGTACGCGGGAGGTGTGGAGTTATTGAGGAATCTTCCTCTTTGTGGGTTTGTGGGGTCTAGTCTAGTCTAGTTAATACTCTCCCAATGACAAAAAAAAGCCCGGGGGACTCTTTAGACGCCGATTAGATGGCACCCTGTCTGTTAGTAACGAAATCCAGTCCTCCCTCAGGGGGGGGGCTCAGAAGGAAAAAAAAAACACAGTAGTCACAGAGGCACCAAAAAAAGTACATGTGCTGCTTTCGCGCTAGCAATTTTGCTCCAGAAGGCCAATTCAGGCACCAGCTGGCGTCTTTCCTCCGAACAAGTCGGCGGGACTGAGTGCTCGTTCGTGAATCACGTCCCAGGTCCACGAGGCATTTCTCCGAGCTATTTTGTGGGGAGGTTCTTCTTACCGTGCTAGTGTTAACTCGAACACGAACTCGAACTCGACCTAATACAAACCCAAATGACACAGAAGCCAATGCTGCGGGCAGAAGTGAACGAGATCTAGAGAGCGGGCGATGCGTTCTTTCCGGGATATTGGTGGGGTGGGCCCTAGTGAACTCGGCTTCGCGTCGCAGTATGAAATTACTGTTTGGTGAAATAGGCGAATTGAGTGCAAAAATGTGTATGCCATTTGGAGCAGAAACCATGGAGTGCGATCCATGTCGGACAATCGGCACTTTTAAATTTAAAGGGCCGGGTACTTGGAGTTTCCTGAATGTGGAACTAAAGTTTTAGGATCTTGCTAACCCCACTGGTCTCATGTCGACACTTCTGAAGTAGAAGCAGATTCAAATTGTTTACGTGGGGAAGAGCGCAACGCACCCGGTGACCCGGTGAGCAAAAGCCTACTACTTACACCTTGCTCTTACAAGTATAAGTATAAGGCGGGTGTTATTTCAGTCAACGGCCTCAACGGAATCACCCGGGTTTTGTCTAGTCTCGTTAGTACTCCCACCAAAAAGCAAAAATAACTGTGCGCCTAAGAAGTGATAAGGCCTTTCTTCTAGTGAAAGCTGCTTTGCATTTTTATCTTCTTTTGGCCTTCTAATTCCGGCCTCTTAGGGCTTGTGTCAAAAATCAAAAAGAAAGAAAGTCAAGTGCGCAGTAGTCATAGAGGCACAAAAAGATGTGCGGCGCCCTGACTGTAAGTAACTAAATCCAGTCCCCCCTCGGAGGGGATCAGGCAATAATATTTCCTTCAGTATGAGCTGCTTTGATTTCTATGTCTGCTTGTAAGATTCCTAATTCCGGCCCCTCGGAGACTGCGTCATAAGATTAAACTCTAGCTGAATACTATTCGCTGGTAGAATTGCTCCAGAATCCAGAATGCGGCGTGGCCGAGTGCTCGTTCGTGTGCCACGTGCAGCAGGGCTGGATGGTTCGGGAGCTTGGCTCAAGGTCCGTACCTATTTCGAGATCCATATGGCTATTTAATTACTAGTTACCAGAGCTACTAGAGCCCCATACACTAGCCACTAGCAGCCTAGCAGCCCACCTCTGCTCACACCAAAACCCAATCTTACGTCGTACACGTAGACGAACGTGCAGTTTAAATTGTAGACGTGCCGCGGGTCGCCCTCGCCCAAAGTCGAAATAGGTCTAGGTTTGGGTTTGAGATACAAGGACAAGGGCAGTGCGCTCTTTAAAGCACATGAGGCCATTGAATCCCCCGCGTTGCTCGCTTAACCGAGTCAACTTGCGCTTTCGGGGGCGAGGGCACTAGAAGGGACGTACAATTCAAGGCTGCCACACCCCACAGAAAACGAATGCCTCTTATTACGCGGTTACGAGCGATAAATTCCAATCGCGCGTATGCCAGAGAAAAGCCCTACCTACAAGACGCTGCCGACGTCACCTACTCCAGCGCAACATTTGTACGAGCAAGCGCCATTTTCTCAGCTGCCTGGACATGTCCTTGGTTAGCCGCTTGTTTGAACCACCGCGTTGATTCCACGTTGCTTTGCGGCACACCGTTGCCGAGCTCGTACATCAACCCGAGGCGATATTGAGCCTCTGCAGATCCCTGGGCAGCTGCCATGCTGTACCACCGTGCTCCCTCAGCAACGTTTTCCTTCACACCACATCCCAACACAAGCAAAGTGCCCAAACGAAGCTGCGCCCTCGCATCGCCTTGCTCAGCAGCCTTCCCGTACCAATGTCCCGCTTCCTTGTCGTTACGTGGAACGCCACTGCCTTGCTCAAAGAGGTCCCCGAGTATGTACTGCGCCCCCGCATCACCTTGGTTGGCTGCTTTCTTGAACCACCTCACAGCCTTCGCGTGGTTCTGGGTGACACCGCTGCCGACTCTATACATGCCCCCCAGGTTGCGCTGGGCCTGTGCGAGTCCCTGGTCAGCCGCCTTTTTGAACCAATGAACCGCCTCTACATCGCTTTGTGCTGCGCCCAGGCCACTCACCAAGGCAATGCCCAAATTCAATTGTGCCTGAGGATGCCCCTGGTCAGCGGCCAACCTCCACCACTGCGCTGCCGTCTCAGCGCTCTGCGCCACGCCTAGGCCACTCTTAAAAGCGCAACCTAGATAAAATTGGGCATCTTTGAACCCTTGATCAGCTGCCTTTCCGTGCCAATATGCCGCCTTTTCTCTGTTCTGCGCCACACAATCACCAGTCTGAAACAGAATGCCCAGGGTAAACTGAGCTACACAAAGACCTTGGTCCGCTGCTTCTTTGAACCATCGAACCGCCTCGTCATCATTTTGAGCCACGCCGCGGCCGTCCTGAAACATGCAACCAACGCTATACTGCGCCGTTATGTCCCCTTGTTCAGCTGCCTTTTTGAACCATTGTGCCGCCTCCGCGTGATTCTGCGCCACACCGCGGCCTCCTTCATGCACGAATCCCAGCATACACTGCGCACGTGCGTAGCCTTCGTCAGCCGCGGCACGCCAGTCCATCACCACCTGGTCCATTGTGCGCTGTGCTGAAGCTGGAAGATTGGACCAAGATGCGTCGCCTCGTGTTACCATCCGAGAAATTGCCGCATATCGCTGAATAGCCTCTTCGCAACTCTCTTCAGCTCCAAGAGGCAATGGGGTGCGGCACAGTGGGCACATTTGCTGCACGCCAAACTTCTGCAATTCTGCCACGCATGCACAATGAAACACGTGGGCGCATGACAAAGTGGTACAAGTCGATGCATCCTTTAGTGGATCCAAACAAATGCTGCATTGTCCCACTGCGATACGAGCCTCAGACGATGTATTCTTGTCAAGGGCTATCGCAGACTGGTGTTGAGGCGCTCGGTCAGCTTTCGCGATGCAATGCTGCTTGTGGCCAGCCTTCCAATGAGCCTTCTGGCACTCCCTGCTGCAGTACACCACGAGGCAACAGCGAATGCAAGCCAAAAGCTTGGGAACAGAAGCACTTCCTTCAGGAGCGGAACAATTGCTACAAGCCCTAACATCGGGAGTAGAAGCTTTCTTGCCTTTCTGCATCTAGGAGAGAAGTGCAAATCAACAGTATCTCTGATGAGGCTCTTGCACGGTCCATACAAGCAAGTAGTTGAGGACGGAGGCAATCGAAATGAAGAATGATTCAAGCAGCTTCAACGCATTCTCAATCCACAAAGTTTGATTTATAACTCACCCCTGATGCATGCTTCTTGTCCGACATGATGCAAAGAAATATTTCTTCGAGGCAGTATTAGTAGTAACAGTAGAGCTTGCGGGAGCCTAATGCAGCCTTCAAGATAGCTAAAGTTGTTTACTTAGCTAGCTAGAGACTAGGCTCGAGATGACAACTTATAGTTGTAATCTAGCTCGTCGATCTAGCGTTTAGCGTCTAGCTACTGTGGCTATAGTCGCCCGTCTAAACGTACTGCATAGTTTCTGCTCCCAGCGGGAAGCTGGAGAGAAGGAAAACCAAAAACTGCAAGACGACGAGCAATGATGATGGGGGGGGGGAAGCTGAAGGCGGCTGAAAGCTACTTATTACGTAAAATCGACTAACTATTGCGTCGTCGAGAAGTACTGAAGTCTCTACCTACTACAGTAGTAGGCTAGCTAGGCTAAATATAGATATTTACCGTTCAAGCTTTCTTATACTTCTAGGCTCTTCATCGTATTTTAGCTCGTATATATCAAATAGTTCGCAACTTATTTCCTCTGGCACAAGTTAAAATTATAAGTAGACGACGACTGTTTATTGCTCTAGCTAGCTTCAAACTTCAGTCCTATCTGTAGTGTATTAAGCGCGACATCTCCTAGTCACTTCTCTAGCCAATTTCAAAACATGTCAGCGACTCGCCAGCAAATCCTTAACTCGCAGTTCTCAGAATGGTGCGTTACATCTTACCGCTTACTAGGGTTGAAAGGTGCCATTTATTTGGAAAAAGGCCTCCTTCACAGTCTGTGCATTAGCATCGTGTTTTATCATGACTGCAGTTACCTACCATTGTCCTTTCTTCTATCTTGCGATTGATCCAGTATGCTTCTTTTTTTAGGTATCCCTTGTTTGATGACGTGAGCTTCAAGTCAGAAGTAGTGCCGTTGCCGTCTGCCTTTGTGCGCTGGCTCAAGCAGGACAAGGTCTCACTCCCACCAGGCACGACATCGTCGCTCTTTTGCTCGGACAAGACCCGGGACGGTGCGCTGAGTAGCGATGACGAGGAATGGAGCGATGAAGTACCCCAAAAACTTAAAGAAGCTAGCAGTAGTCTTTCTGAACCTCCTGTAGAGGCTGTAGAAGAGGATGAAGCAGCAGCGACAGCAGCAGGTAGCCAAGAGGCAAAGGAAGTGTTTGATTTCACTGGTTTGGACACCCAAGTCCGCACCGCTTTGGCCCGACTATACGGTGGTAGCAGCGACAACACAGGCAAGGGCTTCTTCGTGAAGCTAAATTGGTCAGCGCCGCAAGATGCAGCCTGGCTGAACATGGGTTCGCTGAAATGCCAACAGCCAGGCGACGCTTACCTGCTCATCAAGGTGTGTCTAGGGCCTGCTTTTATTGAAATGCTTTGAAATCATCTATTGATGTTGGTTTTGAAATCGCAATTCATAATTGTGACACGGAACTGGCTGTTTATTTCTCCCGATTCTTTGCGCTGAAGGCGAGCGATTTTTGCGCCCACGACTTGAACTTTCCTTTTGATGGTTGCTGTGACGAGGGCGATGACAACACTAGCAGCAATTGCGATGGCAGCAGTAACAGGAGCAGCAACAGCCAAAAGAAAAAGAGCGACGTAGCGTACACGCTCGTGTTGCGCAAATGGTGCAATCTCAGGCCGGAGCGTGGATTTCGCTGTTTCGTGAAGAACCGTCACTTGGTTGGTGTTAGCCAGCGAGACTGCACCGTGCACTACCCCCAACTCGAGGCCGACGCCCCCCGCATTCGCACGGCAATCGTGGAGTTTCTGGCGTCCCACGGCCGGTCCAAAGCAAACAAAAGAGCCGCAGGAAGGGAGGTGCGAACTACAGGTGCTGCAGCTGAGGCTGCTGAGTCCTCATGCAGTAGTAGCAGCAGTGATAGTGGTAGTGGTAGCAGGCGTGACGGCCACAGCAAGACCAGTAGCAGTGCTGCTCACTCTGAGGACAAGAGCACCAGAGATGAACCACTTACGCTGCTAGAACGCTTGCTGGATGCCAATGCTGTGCTCGACGTCTATGTCGATGCGGTATGTCCAACTTTCTAAGCTTTCACACTGCAGTACGTGTGAAATGACAACGTCTTTCCTTTATGTACTTCTCCATTCACATTTTTGACTTTTTTTGTTGTGAATGATCAGGCTTTCAAAGTGTGGCTCGTGGACGTAAATGCTTGGTCAAAAACTACGGATTCGCTCCTATTCTCGTGGGACGCACCGCCACTATCCAACGACGATGCGGTCAAGGGCCCAGCAGAGGATTCAGCAACCGTGGTTGCAGCGGTGCCGACCTCACCAGAAACACCCAGCGTTTGCGCTGCCTCTGCCGATGCCTCAATCGAGGGCAGAAATGAAGTCGCCGACCCAGCAAACCCTCCTGTAGTAGGAGCACACGCAGCGACTTCCTCGCCCTCTTCTTCGGATGCACCTCCTGCTGCGTCACTCGTGAGCAGCGCGCCCCTTGACGACGCGGAGCTGCGGCTCGTGGCAGCGAGTGACGGCGGCGCCGTGCGCGCCAGCCCCATGGCCGAGTACCGCGCTCCGCTCGAAATGCACCTCTTTGCTCAAGTCGGTCCCTTCTCAACTGCTAAGCACGCACAGATGCCTGTGTTGTTGTTGTTTTGGCATGTCTACGCGCCCACCTTTGATTCCAACTCATTCGAGATGACCTCTTTTTTTTCGTCATCTGGGTAATATTGTTGTTCGTCCGTAGAACTTCTCGAAATATCCTTACGCTTCAATGGATTGTTGTCCCAACACTTGTGCTTTGCGATCATCAGGCTTTGCAAGGAGGAGGAAGTGCTCCGGCCAATGGGAGTAGTAATCCACCTGGCGACGGCGGTCTCGGTGGCATGGCGGACTTTCAGGCATTCATGGCGCGCTGCGAGCGAGAAACGAAGGAAGGGCGGCACTCAGATTCCAGCTCAGATAACGAAAAGTAGATGAGGGATACTCATAATTCGTTCTGATGTTCAAGAGGATACATTCCGAGGCATAAAGCGTCAATAGAACACCAGACACCAGCCAAAAGTGGGGTGTTCGTAATTGCGAACGGAGAGGAGGGGGAGGGGCTTTTCAGTTCAATACAAGGCCACATAACGACGGCAACACGCATACATATATGTGGGCAGCCCATCTAGAAAACCGGAATTCCTAGAGACAATTCGTTTTCGAGTTAATCGGCTTTTAGTGCAAACTGTCCGAACTGGGTATGTGGCCCAACCGGCGCGAGATGCCACTGAACTATCAGAACTATTAACATGGGCGTTGTTCTTCTAGCCTTATTAAGCAACTGACGAAGCTAGCGCATCTACTAGGCACCTGCGGTAGAGGACGTCGGAGCTGTGCATGACCACATTGCGCTTTGTGGTCGCCGCTCGCGCCAATCCGCCGAAGTCCGACAACGAGGCGGCATGGTGGCATCGACGGCGCTCTCCGAGCGCAGCGACGTGTAATTCTTCACCATTTCAATTGATTTTAGCTCTGAAAAGCTGTGTCGAAGGAGCTTGGCGTGAGCTACAACGTTCTAAATGGGCTGCTCACATATATATGTACGCCAGCTTTTATTCCAAAGAAAAACCAGTGTTGTGATAAGCTGAACGGTTTTTTACTCTACTCACGAGAAACGCCAGCACGACTCCTTTTGCGTTCGCTGGCTCGAAGCCTTTGCTCTCCGCTACCGGGTCTTTTTCGCGCGATTACTGCTCAGAAAACTGTCCGCGCGTGCCTCCGTCTCGCGACCTACGAGCCGAGAGCGCCCTCTTGTCCTGCCGTCTAACGCCGCTGCTGTCCACCTTTCCAGCTCCCCACCAGGATCGCTTTTCACCAGAAATAATCCGCCTTCAGACCGCATGAAAAACATCATATTAAAGCCGAAATCGCAATATTTTTGATATCATAATATTGGGGTGTGTGTGTATACAGAACGAAGGACAAAAGTTGAAACAAAACAGAACTTTAGGCGCTGTAAATGCTGTAAAAATGCACAATCTAGCGGAAGTCAC
>Ga0307982_1004932_pt1 | contig 10501 bp, 4 predicted proteins | sample OrgLakmetagen989_FD_201847 | JGI IMG/M metagenome (GOLD analysis project Ga0307982, IMG submission 201847) | Saline water microbial communities from Organic Lake, Antarctica - #989 | ecosystem: Environmental > Aquatic > Non-marine Saline and Alkaline > Saline | place: Antarctica: Organic Lake... | reverse complement strand
ACCACTTCCAGGTCGGCCCACCACACGTGCAAGGCAGCGGTGCTCACGCCGGCGCGGTTCTCCCCGAAGAAGTCGAGCTTGGCTTGGAAGGCGAGCTGAGCGGCGTGCTCCGCGGTGCTGCCAGGCTTACCCGGAAAGTAAAAGTCAAGGTCGCCAAGCAGCTGTTGACCAGAAAAGAGGTGGCGCGGTGTGAGGCAAAGTGTACGGCTAGGCACTAGAGATTGACCTTTGAGACAAGAATAAAACTAGTGCTGTAATACGTTCGGAGAAGGAGCTGAACTTTATATTCAACTGCGATTGCGAGAAAGCAATGAACAAACACACGTGTATGCAATTACCTGTCGCAGCGACCCCGCGGCCACAAACCCGCCTCCTTTGTCGTCGTAGCGCTCCAGGACGCGCGCCACGTCAGGCCCCACCAGCGCCGGCCCTGCCGTCGGCAAGAAGCCCCGCGACCGCAGCACCGAGGTTAAATCGGCGTGCAGCGGGGTGCGGGGGGGTGCGTGCATGCGGAGCCGCGCCAGGGCCAGGATCGCGGCGTCGAGCACGGGATGGTCCAGCGTCGGCACCGCGGCGTTGGCGGCGGCCACGGCGTCCATGTGCAGTTGGGCTCGGCCCTCGGGCCCTGGGGCGTAGGTGCGAGGAGACGGCCTACCGCCGCTGCTGGCCTCGGCGACACCTCCGATCAGCGCCATGGTGGACTGCAGCCATTTCTTCAGGTCGGCCAATTGAATGGTGCCGCGCTGAGGAGGGTCCAGCTTGAGTTCGAGGAGCCGAAGGAACCGCTCGTCGGTGCGCAAACCGCAGCCCGTGGCGTGGAGCATGGCCTCTAGATTGGTTGCAGCCATTGCAGTACGATTCGGGCTGCTCATACCCCAGTTCCCGCTGCTGCCGTAGCCGCTGCTGCCGTTGCTGCCGCTGTGGGCCTGTTCCTGAAGCGCAAATTGTTGCACGGCAGCGTTCCACGCCTCCCGCTGCACGCCGTACGCGATCTCCCCTCCTTTCACCTCCTCCTCTTCCGGCGGCTCGTCGGACAAGCGTGAATTGCTGCGGCGTTGCGCAGATGGTCTCGACGCCAACGCCTTCAGACTGGCACCAGCCGCAGCCGTCTGCAGCCTCGACAGTTTGGGAGCTACATGAGCCGCTCGGGTAGGCCCACCGTAGCTGCTGCGGCCTGGGGCAGGAGGAGGAGGTGGAGCAGCATTCGTCGTCGTGCGCTTCGGTATTGGGACAGAGCTGCGCTTGGGTAAAGCACCTGGCTGTTCAACTGCTGACAACGGGCCGGTTTCGTCGTACCGCAGTGCGTTCACGGTGACGTGGGTCTGGGTTGAAGCCACATGAGAGTGCGACGGCTCGTCGGCCAGTTGCAACAGCTCGTTCTCCAGAGGGTCCACCACAGATCGAGCAGCGCGCTCCTCGAAGTCCAAGCCGCGCACGAAGGCACTGAACTCGCTGGGCTGAAGCACGCCGTCTCCGTTGGCATCGTAAGCAGTGAGCACTCGTTTGAGCTCCGCCGACTCCACCCAGCCTTTGCGAAGCCGGGTGAGGCCAATTTTGAGCTCCTGAGGGTCAATCACCCCGTCACCTTTGATGTCCATCAACTTGAAGATTTCGGTGTCCCGAGGTGGGGGGCTCCCTGCCAAGCCTGGCTGCCACCCTAGCCGCATCAGGCCATCTTTCATCAACTCTTTCGCGGCCAGAAAGTCATCGAGTCGCGGGGCGTTGGCTCTTGCTTGTGGTGGACCTCCAGAGGCACCCTTGCGGGGAATTGGCCTAGGATGAAAAGTGCAAGTACACAAGAAGACGAAAAAAAATGACATGGTGAGAATACAAGGTCAAACCGTACATTGGTGTTCGGAACGGAACGAGAAGGACTCGGGCACACTTCTTCAACATACGGCCAAGGAAGCTACGTAGGCTCACCTGTTCGCCACTCTTGGAGTGCGCGGTGGAGCCTTCGACGAAGCTTGCGCACGGCCGCCGCTGCTCGGCCTTTGAGAAGGGGAAGTGCCCTGGGGGGGCGTGAATCCGCTCACCGAGGTTGGCCCTTTTCGGGCGGCTGCGTTCAGACCTAAGCTCGGCCTGGCAGTTGTAGTAGAGCGATCCGAACTTTGACTCACACGCGGCATGGACTGCCCCCGGCCGCTAACGCTGCTCCCGCTGCTGCCACTGCTCCCGCTCCTTGTCCAGTTGACGTTGGGGCGGCTTAGCTTTTGTTGTGCGTTGAGCGTTTGGGACGACTTCTGCCTCGATTTTTCAGCTTGCCCGCGCACGACGGTTACTTGTTGCGCAAGCGCATCACTTAGAAGATTCGCCTTTTGTGAAAAACCGAAACAAATAAGGCGAAGAATGTTAAGGGCAGCTGCGGGGAATATGATGTTCCAGAAACAAAGCCTGAGAAATCAATTTGGGTGTGCATGTCAATTCTGGCATAGCCTGTTGCATACCTCAATGATACTCTGTCGATGGTCATCAAGTAGCTGTTCAATATTCCTTAGCGCACGCCCTTCGCTTGCGCCGCGCGTTCTATTCGGATCGTAGGCCATTTTTCAACTATAAGGCCGGCCGCACCATCTTCTACAGAACGAATCTCGGCTCGGTACACCTCGAGACCTCGAGCATGCACTTCTAAATTTTCCGAGGGGAAATTCAGGGCAGGTGATTGGTGTTCCCAAGAAAGTAAGAAGTCCGGTATATCTACCTGTACAAGCACCCACGAATACAAAAATGGCGGATGATGTGCCGGACCTTACGACTGAAGTGATCACAGCGCGCGTCCGACAGGTGAAGCGTAGATTTTGTACCTATCGATAATGAAACTGCAATGCTACACTGAATCGTACAAGCTGGACTTATTATTTTTGTTTCAACAACCCTTCAGGTGTTACTGCACGATGGACACTGGCAGAAGTCGGAACTGCAGAGTATTACTATGAAGAGCGTCAAACCTTACATCAAGGTAGGTTTATTCTTCAGAGTAATCGATTTATATTTCCTGCTGTTTATGGTACTTTGCTCTATGGCTGTATCCTCGATACTCTTTATAAACCAGCAATCATTCCGGCACTTGCACCCTCTCATTGCATCGAAACTCGTTGGTATCGCAGGCAATGGGCATCGATTGGTCGAAATACAAAGCTGAGATCACCACAGCCATTACTGGGGTAATGGAATCCATTACCACCGAATCGCCTGTCAAGGCGCCGTCTCAACGGGCTCCTGCCAAACGTAGTGCAGACCATGAGGAGCAGGAAGGAGAGGCGGAAGAATTCGAAGAGAACGGTGACGACGAGGAGGGTGAGGACGACGACGCTGGCAGTGAAGACGAGGACGAAGAAGAAGAGTTTACGGACGAAGGTGACTACACCACGCCTCAATGGAACGCGCTGCCAGCGGAAGTGAAGGCGCGGGTGATGGAAGTGGTGTGGGCCAAAGCCCCGCAGGAACCCTGGTGGCCGAGCCTCATTTACCACCCGATGAACGTCTCCGGCAAGCTCAAGAAAGACGCCCTCAAGTTCTGCAAGGCAAAGTACCTGGTGCACTTCTATGCGGGCGGAAGCACCCCCTGGCAGTACGTGCCGTTCGCGCAGTGCGAGCCCTTTGACCCTGCGAACCTTCCATCGGAGCGGCTAGCTCCCACACAGCGCGGGAAACCCCTCGGCCCAAAAGCCAAGGCGCAGTTCGACGAAGCCGTGGAATTGGCGTGCAAAGAGAGCCAGCTGGAGAACAAGTGGGACCGCGCGGGCTGGCTTGTCGACGAAGAGCGCGCTGCGGAGAGGGAAGCACGGCGAGCTGAGAGGGCAGCAGCCAGGGCAAGCAACAAGAGCTCCAACAAGAAGCCGAAGAAACGCCCCTCTGCCAAGGCCCCAGCGCCATCCAGCAAAGCTGCCTCCAGTAAGAAAGTCAAAGCAGAGGGCAAAGCTAGCAGTGGTGGCAGCGGCAGCAGCGGCAACGGGTGGCTGGGTGCAACCGAGGAGGAAATCGCCGCAGAAGACGAGTTGGCCAAGGCAGCGTCAGAAGCAGTGGCTACAGAACAGCGCCAGTTTGCGAGCATGGCGCCGTTCAAAGCACTCGCGGAGATGCCCAGCGAGCCAGAAGATGAGGAGAGCGAAGAGGAGAGTGAAGCTGGTAGCGAAGGCGACGGCGACGACGACGACTACGATAGTCAAGCGGCCGCAAAAGCGCAGAAAGCAGCAGCCGCAGCTGAGAAGAAGGAGAAGGACGCTGCGAAGAAGAAACGACCTCGTCCTGACGAGGCAGGAGCCCAACCAAAGAAAGCCAAGACGGTGGCTACGAAGAAGCCTACAGTTCAGTCCGCTGCCACTTCTGCTAGCCCGCGCGAGTCTCTCAAGGCTATGGCCAACGATTTGGCAACATCGCTAGGTGCAACCAGTGCAGATCCGTCAGCCGTGGAATCCGCCGTGACGAGCCCCGATACTTCGGAGGCGGCTCAGGCAGCCGCCACCAAGGCGCTGAAAGGGCTCTGGAAGTTTGACATGACAGCTGCGCTCCTGCCCGAGGCTCCCGTCAAACTGGTGAAAGCTTTGAAGAAAAAACACCCTTCGGATAAAGTCAAACAACAAGCGGGTGCCATCTTCGACAAATGGGCTGCTCTGGGCAAAAGCGCCTCTTCAGCGGCGGCTACCGCTGCCCCTAAAAAATCGAGTGTAGCAACAGAGGAAACATCGAAGCCAGCAGCAGGTCCTTCGTCGGAGCCCGCAGCAAAGCCAGTAGTAAAAACAGAAGCTGCCGATGAAGCGAGCGCTCCTCCAGCGGCTGCACCAAAAAAGTCTGAGCCAGTGCCCCATCAAGAACCAGAGAAGCCAGAGTCTGCAACAAGCAAGCCAGCGGAGGACCCAGCAGCTTCAACTACTGCTCTTCCTGCCACAGTGGCGGCTGCTCCCACACCAGCGGTGGTGCAGCCTGATTCTGGCAAGCCTGAGCCTATTGGTCAGGCAGCGAAGCCCAGCAAGGCACCAGAAGTAGTACCGGTTGCCAATGAAAAGGGAATTGACGCGAAGTTGCGCGAGAAAGTGAAGGCTGCGATGCGCATGAAGGAGGTACCGGAAGCTCAGGTGAGCGCGGTGGAAAGTGCTCTCTATGAAGCAGCTGGTGGCAGCGAGCGCGGGGACCGGGGGAAGTTCAAGGAGCTGACGCGCCTATTGGCAAAGCGCCTGGACGAAGGCAATGACGCCAAGTCTGGGCTTTCGTCGGGCGCACTCACACCGGCTGCTTTGGTAGCGGAGATTGCTGCTGGCAAATGAGGATCTTCGATGTATGAAGTGCATGGGCAAGGATGCATACAGAGGCGATATGTGCGTGATTATTAGTTATGAGCAAGGACTTCAGCAATTGCCTCCTTCTTCGACACAGACCCACTTAACACAAAACAATGAATTTGGAAATTGGAATTTGTTTTGGGATTGGGATTACCGCCGGGATATAAGTAATAAGTATGAGTGGGCATGGCCATAGCACGAAACACAAGGAGGGGCATTTGGCCTTAAGATAGGGCACACACACGTGTAAACCCGTATCCCACATCTCGAATCGCTGGTCAATTAGCAATTATGACACCAAGACATCGAAGTGCTAAATTTTGGTGTAATTCTGCGTTTCAAATATGCATACGACAAGTGCCCCTATGCCGGTGGTACAGCAGGTACTGAGCCGCCTGGCCCCACTGTGTATAGCTCACCCGAAGCCGCAGCACTTCTGGCCGCCGCCACCAGGAAGTGCCTCAAATCTGCGGCATATCCCTGGTCGTCGCCGAAGAGGCTCCCACGGCAAGCGTTCACGGCCGCTCTCAAGTGGTTCGACAGCCTCGGGTCGTGGGGATCGCCCACTTCAAGGCCTGCGCGCACCAGCTCAGCCACGCTTCCGGCCACGGGCGGTAATAGGCCATCATAGCGCTCGAGCAGAGACGGCCCGCTGCCGCTGGCATGAGAATTGCCACACGCGCCGTCAGGGTTGATGCGACTGCTGCTTTGATCATGGCTCAGGTCAAAGTCCGCTGGAGGTGCGGTGCCATCCACGTCGTAGCTCACTGGCTCGGCAGCACTCGCTGCAGCGGCCGCCTCGGCAATGCACGCTTTCGACAGCGCTGCGTCTTCGTCCACTTCACCAGTGACGTCGCCGCCCATGGGCCATTTCTCCTCGGCGTCCGCCAGGGCGCGCCCCAGGGTTTCCGCAGGGCAATGCGCGAGCAAGCCATGCCATAGGGCACCTCCAAGTTGAAACCCAAGGCGTTGCAGTGGGGGCGCCGAGAGCACGGGGGTGCCCACCGCGAAGGCGTCGAGGGAGCCCACCGGATTGGCCACTGGAAATGGGTCCAAAGCACCGCGGGCGTGGTACAACACGCTCAAGTAGTCGCGAGCCGCCAGGGGGGGCAGCCAGTGGAGCCGGGCCAGGAGCGCCCTTCGCTTTTTGGTGGGGAGTTTGCGCCCCACGCGCGCTCTCAGGGACCGCTCCCACGCCGCGGGGGCAGCTGCCTGGTGGATGTCGTGCCGCGTTAAGGTGCTGTCGTCGCCGTCGGTGCTCGAACCAGAGCCGGTGTCTACTAAGGTCCACTCAGCCAGCACCACGAGAGTAGCGCCGGCTTCAAGCAAGGACGCGACGGGGGCATCCAAATCAGGATGCCATTGATGCGTGCGCAAGGGCAAGGCGAGGTAAGCTGGTACCGCAAGTAGCCCATTGCCACTCCTTCTTGATTGAGAAGCAAGTTCACTATGATTGCTGCTGGCACCGATATCTTCATCTTTCAAATCATGACTTTCACTTCCTTTATCGCTGCTTTCTTCGTTATCTTCTTCGTCTTCTTCTTGGAAGGCAGCAGCCTCAGCATCTTCGTCAGGCAAAAGGAAGCGCTGTTGCAACTCCGCCCACGGCACCACCCAGCTGTAACGGTCACTGCTAACACTACGCTTACTACGCCCGCTGGTGGCTCTTCTTCTTCCACTCGAAGCTCCTGGAAGACCAGCAGACTGGTTCTGTAAGAGGCCAGCAGCGGCTAAAGGGTCCCGGAAAGAGCCTCCGCCGCGAAGAAGCACCGGTTGCTCCGACCATCGGCGGCTTGACATCAGGTAGCCCCCTGCCCCGCTGCCGCCCTCGAGTAAGGATGCGCCTGAAGAGTCAGCGCTCACTGGCCAGCCGTTGGTCAAGAGCTCGTTCGTGCGTGGGGCTGGCAATCTAGGCATTCGTGCTGTTGATGTCAGTGACCCGGCCAGACCTACATCCGTACCCACTCTGTCGCTAGTTGTAGCGCTGCTGCTGGAACGACCTCTATTGTCACTCTTGTCCTCGTCGGAGGAACTTATAGCGTCATCGCTGAGGAGCGGAGGCGCAGCGCCTGGAGGCAGGACAAAGTAGTCCATCGAAGGCAAGTGCGTGGACGTCGTCGAGCCCCAAAACGCCATTTGGGTGTTGGCGAGGCGGTGGTGCGCTAAGGCTAAGCAACGCCAATCCAAAGGCAAGTCCACGAAGAGCAGCACGTCCGGCCGCGCAGCTGCGATGCGACGCACGGATTCCGGCAGTGACGCCACTAAGTTTACGGAGCCGTCGAAATGGGGCAGCAGGAGGCGCGTCCAGCTGTCCACTGCTGTGGGAAAACACATGGCTAAGGTGCGGACTGGGCGCGAAGAAGATGGCGTAGGACCAGAAGAAGTAGGTGCTGTGGCACCGTCATCCGGGTGATGGTAGCCTTTGGCAGTCGAGAGCGATCGGAGCCAGCCTGCGGTAAGGCGCGCAGCAGGACCATTGCGCAAACGGCTAGCAACGACTCCAACCACCAGGGGTGGCGGTGGCGGTGGTGCAGTGGCAATATTAGTGCTAGCAGGCAGCGTGCTACGCCCTCCACCGCTGCCGCTATTGCTGGGGCTACTGCCACCTCCATGAGTTGCACCGCCGCTACCAAGGTTGCGACTTCGGCGGCTTCGTCCAGTATGACGACCAGAGGCCTCGCGTGCCAGGGCGGGGTGGACATGGTTGGTAGCCATCGGCGCCGGTGGAGGAAGCTGGGGTGGGCCAGGCGGTGGCCGTGGAGGCGGTGGCGGCGGGTGAACGAGTGGGGGGCAAGCGCGGCGAAGCAAGGCCGCCAGGAGCGCAGGAAGCGGTGGGCGCAAAGCAGGCGAGTGCCTTCGCTGCCCGCTGCTGGAGTCCTTCATCAGGCCATGGGTCGTTGCGTCGAGAGACTCCAGGTCGTCGGCGTGCGCTGCCCAGTGCTCAAGTGGCCACAGCTCCAGTGCGGAGGTCAGGCCACCACCAGCTGCTAAGGCTTCACTCAACGGCTGCCCACCGCACAGCACTGCTGCACTGCTAGTCTTACTGCCAGTAGTTGAGCTGTCGTCATCATGGTGCAGTGGGCGACTCGAGGCGCGGGCACTGCCCGCAGGGCTAGAAATCACCTTGTCCCCGACCACACTTTTCATAACACCGTGAGTGCTGGCAGGAGTAGTTTCCTCGCTATCCCTCGCAAGCCCAAGCAAGAGCGCAGCAAGGTCATCTTCAAGCGCCCCCATGGCTACGGCCAACGCTCGGGCAGACGAAGGCACCAACGGCAGCACCAAGGCGCGCCCTAATGCGCGCGAAAAAGCTCCACCACCACCGCCAGTAGCACTGGTCCCGCCGAGCCCACTACCACTTCCACTGCTGCTGCCGAACACGCCTCCAGCACCACCACTGCGGCCACCGCTGCTGCTGCTCCCACTGCCACGCTCCCAAGGCAGCGCGCCCATGGCTAAGTGCCGAGGCGCGGCGTCGGCTAAACCTCGCTTGTGCAAAGACCGGCCTAACTGGTGGCGCGACTCGGCATCTAAGTATCGGTGTGCAGTGAGGTAGCGGGCTAACCCGCGAAGCTCTACGTCTAACAAGGGCTCAGCACTCAGGGCAGCAGTCAGTTTGTCGCCAGGTATTGGCAAATAAGGTGGAAAGTCGGCGACTCGAAGAGCATGCCAAACGATCCATTGAGGGTCTACAGTTGAGGAGGCCTCATTTTCGGCAGCCACATTTGCATGAGCTTTTGCATCTGAATTACTAGCAGAACGAGCACTTGGCCTAGTCTTTTTGCTTGACTTTTCCAGAGGTGGCGACTCTAGCGGTGCCTTATTTCGGGCCAGTTGCAACACGTAGCCTAGGTTGGCATCAAGCTGCCCCACGACACTGCGGAAGTAGTGGAAAGCTTCTGCTTCTCGCCCTGCCACCAGCAACACTGAGGCGAGGCGCCACTCGAGCAGTGCTTGTACCGACCGAAGCACTCGGCTGGCTTCTCCATTGGTAACGTCGTCAGCGTCTTTTGAATCACTAGTGTTGTAGCCCACAGTTTGACGCCAAAAAGATACCAAATTGTCCATCCAGTGGCGGTAGCTTACTCGAGTTTGAGCTTTGCGACTAGCTGCTTGTGCAGCTTCAAAAACTTCATCACCCAGCACATCCAATGCTGTCTTCAGGTTGACAGCTGCTTTTTCTAGGTCGCCTACGCGTAGACTTGCCATAGCCAAATGCTCGTAGCATGCGCGTCGTTCGGTGGCCGTCTGTGACAACGCAAGTGCGTCCTGCAGCAATGCCGTGCTCAACTCCGCACGCTCTCCTCGCGTTAGCAGAGCCCACGACAAGTGCAATCTTAAAGTCAGCGAGCGCTGCCGGTCGAGGTTGCATCGGCGCAGCCCAGCGGCCGACGCGCCACAATGGCGCAACAAACACACCCCCAATGCTAGGGCCCGCTGGCCTGGCTCCCAAGGGCTTTGCGCTTTGAGGGCTCCTGCTTTTAGAACGCGGGCCATGTTGTGCTCCGAAGCATTGCGCCAAGCACGCCATGCCTTGGGCGGTTCCACCTCGAACGGCACACCCAAGCAACATCCCTCGCATGCGTAGGTTTGCAGCAACTCAGCGTGGCCAGTGAGCAGGTGCAGCGCCGCATCAACGGCGTCTACGGTAGATACTTCGGGCAAGTCTCGAGCTGCACCGGCAAGAGAGCAAGCTACCATTATTGAAACACCTCGTCGCCACATTCAAACAGTTCAACAACTATTCCTTATAAATGAATATGAAAAGTAATGTTTTTTGATCGTATGAATTTGACTGAGGGAACAAAGTAGTTAGCATGAGATGATTATATGATCCGACAATGCTCCGTCTAGATATGCCAATCAGTCATTCCTCGGAAAACAGTAGCACCTCCTTGCCCTTCATCAACAGGAGCTCGTCACTACATTACTGTCGGCCTGCTCTTCATTTGACGGTTACCGTACAAGGAGCGAAGCAAGAGGAGGCTGCTCAGAAAGCAAAAGAATGTTCGTCGAAAAAGAGTCCTTCCCCTGTATTGTTCTACTTCCGTCAGCAGGGGACCTTCCGCAAGCAACCACCAACAACATCATCGTCATCATCAGATATCATAAGTATATACTTATCTGCTTTTCAAATCGAAAAAGTGGCGCCTACGGTTTGAGGAATTAGTATCAGCTCAAGGGTCACAAGAAATCAAATATCTAGGTCAGGGATCGTGTTG
>Ga0307982_1004930_pt1 | contig 10503 bp, 11 predicted proteins | sample OrgLakmetagen989_FD_201847 | JGI IMG/M metagenome (GOLD analysis project Ga0307982, IMG submission 201847) | Saline water microbial communities from Organic Lake, Antarctica - #989 | ecosystem: Environmental > Aquatic > Non-marine Saline and Alkaline > Saline | place: Antarctica: Organic Lake... | reverse complement strand
CAATGCTCGTTGTCTAATGTCAAGGTCCTAGGTCCGCGAGGAATTTCTCTGGGTTAAACCCCAGTAGGGCATCGGATCGTACTCGTACCAGCCGGAATGATTTATTTCAATTGCCTATTGACTACTGAGCTCAATATTTTCGCGGACCACCCTTCCATTGGAACCAGACCATAAAACTTCTAAGGAATTACCGGAGACCAAGTTTTTTCACTCGCCATCAAACTCAAACACTTCTTTCCCTTCTCTGCTGTGAACTTGTACCCAACGCTTCCAGGTGCGCCACAGCAGCACGTAAGCGCGCAGATGAACTAGATAGGGGTGATTCGTGAGCACCATCAACAAGATCATTGCAAACACTTACGAATCCTTCGCCAGCGCCAAATACAGCTGTGCCTGCAATGAGCATGTTCGCGCCAGCTGCTGCGCAGGCTCCAGCAGTGGCTGCATTCACGCCCCCATCAATGGCGATCCACTGCAAGTTTGGATGGTCCCTCGACAGCTCTTTTACTTTAGCGAGGACTGCCGGGTCAAAAGCCTAGCCCCACCGACGCAAACAAGGAAATAATCCGAAGACAAGATGAATTAAGGTAATGAAGACGTATAAATGTGAGTGATAATGATATCATGATAATAATGTAACAAAAATGGATGCAGTAATCAATAACAGGCTTTCCGTTATCCATGCAATGCGCGTCTGCTATTGCTAACAATTTAAGTCAAATAGGCAAATATATTCAAAGAAACTGTATACCTGTCCACCGAAGCCTGGTTCGACTGCAAGCACGTCGATCAAGTCGAACAGCCCGCTGCGAAGGAGCCGGCGCACTTCGATTGCTGGCGTCGCTTTGGCCAGGCACACTCCACACGCCATGCCCGCCGACCGCACACGGCACGCCAGCTCGAGGGCTAATCCCGTGCGCTCCGACCTGGTGCGCGACAAGCTTTCCCACTGAAACGTAAACCGTGTGCAGCCTGCCTTTGCTAGCGGCTCCACCCACGCGGAAGGTTGCATTACTGCGACGTGGCAGTCGAGCTGCAGCCGACCCGCCGTACTGCAACGTCTTGCTGTTGTCGGAGCTCCACTTGGATTTTCAAGAGTATTGCCACTTTTGGTAGCGAAAGTGGTCGCAGAAGTTGTCTCCACTCCCCCAACTGCTGAATCTGCGGCACGAGCGAGCGCAGCTACTGCTTGTGGGCCCAATGTCAACGAGCCAGGGACGTAAACGCCGTCGCAGATGTCAACGTGCAGCCAGAAGCAGCCCGCTGCAGCGCAACGCTGCACCTCTAGCCCGAGTGCACCGAAATCACCAGCAAGTATTGAAGGCGCTACGCAGAGCGGTTGCCGCCCTTCGGACAGCGATGATGGGACCCCAATGTCTCGTGGACTCGGACGGCCTAAGCTTTCGAGATTTACAGCCGCACTTGAAGAAGGCGTCAACAAGGGTGCTCGAGGAGGCGAATCATAGGATGGGGTCGATGACAATGTTTCTGAAATGGAAAGCGTGAGTAGCGCGATGACTAAACGTGAAGTGTGCGCGGCTTTTAGCAACATATTTCCGTTTCGTCTCTTTGTCCTCGTCAATGAAACGTGGACGTACTCTAAATGTGAATGGATTACCACGCAAGTATATTACTGATGTGTCATATTGTCGCATGGTAAAGCATGTTACACAATGCTTTCATGCTTTCAAAATGCTGTGCCTCGTTAAGCTAGACTTGCTATCCAGACTTCATTACAATTCTCTCGCTGTGTTGGCACGTAAATATTTCAAATCCCGCTACAAAATCGAAGATCCCGAGTCCCGAGGAAATTTCTTGCAAAATTGTACTCTAATTTATCATGATATAAAATATGTTCTCTGCAGATTCCTCGTTGTTTGTCGTTGTCCGTTCACTGTATCGTCGTTCACCGTTCACCGACTTTTCAACACCACCTTCACTACTTTCTTCATTTGCCCATCAGAAGCTTTCCTCAAATTAGTGAACGTGACCAGTGTGGCTGTTGTTGTCAGCACGCAATGGACCCAAAGCCATCTAGCAATGATATCCATCTCGAGGAGAAAACGCTGCCGCGCGATTCACCCTGTGAATCAACGAAAGGAGAGCTTAAGGCGAATTCTCGTTTGAAACCATCTCGTCAAATTGTTCTGAATGTTCGCTCACGCGAAGAAGACACGGACTGTCAAGAGTCCTCCGAAAAACGCCTTCGTCTTCAAACAAAGCTTCCACAGGTTGGCTTGTGTGGGGCGTTTGCGCGGCGCCCGCCCAATCTTCGTGCTCTGGATCTCTCGCACGACTTATCAGTGGCCGAACATCCTAGCGTCTTTCGAGTGTTCTCACCCACTCACCCAGAAGCACCACCACCGCCACGAGCCAGCAGCGTGGCACGCTGCCCATTCTCACCTACTCATCCTGAAGTGACCTTTCCCGATGCTCAAAAGTTTCCATTCTCTCCAACGCATCCCGAAGCTTCGGCGCTTTCAACACTTCGTATTTCGAGCGATGACATATAATTCGAAGCCAAGAAAGTGAACCATCCAGGCTAACCCGCACCCAGATGTGATAAAAAGAGAGAAGAAGAGGCTTCTATGGAGTTCAGACGCCCGTGATTTCATTTGCTTGTCATCACGGTTGAGTGCGCACGTCGTGGTGGGTGGGGTAGACTCAGAGATCAGAGTCAATTTCATATATGCCCGTATGAGCAGTTAGAAGTAGAATTAGAGGTAACAGAAGTGGTGTGTAAATCGAACTCCAGCCGTTCGATTGATAATATGTAAACTAGGATCCAATGCGCATTATCATTTTTGGGCCATAGGATTGGGGAATGTGTTTTTCGAGTGGGAAGAAATCGTTTTTCACTTGCACTTTTTCTAAATCAGGGTGAACGGCGAATTTGCGAATGCCCCCCACCCCTCGCCCCTTGCTTATCTCGGCGGCACTGCAACTAATAATAGTCTGCAACGAAATGACGATACCTCCCTCATACAATGATTATATTGGCCATAGGGAATCGATAGCTAAACCACGCGAAAATCGTGCTTTAAACTTTTTAGTTCCGAGGGCCATTGTTTGGGAGCGGATAAGAACAGCAGAAATCTAGCTAGGCAGTAGCTCGTAGAGGTGCCTTGGGTGCTTCTAATGACTTGGTCTTTCCTTGCAATGCCAACCTTGTAGCGTTTTCAATTTTCTCTTTGACCATAAGCATCACCGCCCCACTCAGCATGCCCCGAAACACTTCTGGCCCGAGGCCGTGAAAGAGGCCTGCGATGCCGTCTTCGGCAAAGATGGTATGCATGGATGCCAGCAAGGTTTGGGGTACAGGTAGAGGCGGTGGTGGCGGCGAAGAGGGTGTGCTTGCCGTATCGGCAGAAGCAGCGACCGAAGCAGCAGCAGTGTCGTCGTCGTTCGTGGATCCCTGAGCTGAGGTTTCTCCAACAGCTGCTGCGGTTGCTGCTGCTGCTGCTGTCGTCTCTGCACCTCGCGCCTGAGTGGACACTTGCGCCATGACTTTGGCCCGCGTATACGGGTACACCGCTACGGTAGCTACGGCCCTTGCCAGAGCCCCAAGCACGAATGCTTCCAGGGCACTCAGACCCAAATTGGAGGTGGCGCCTGATGTCTTCTTCCGCGCAGCAAGCTTCAACGCTTTGAGACGCTCGAACACAGCAAACTGAATGGCCGGCCGCAAGCAAAGCACGAGATAAGCTGCTAGCCCTTTGTAAAAGCCCGAGAGCCCTTTGGTGTGGTACAGCTGAGCTGCTACTTGTGCGGGCCCTGTAGGGGGGGGGACAAAGATGTTTTACATCGGGTAAAAGCCATATGGAAGAGAGAGAAAAAAATGATGAATTTAAAGGAGCAATATTTTGCGCACAAGGAAATGAAACTACAGCGGCGCACATGAAAGAGGGAATCTACATGAAGGAGCCAGCTTCAAGAAGAAGGGGGGGGGAAGTTGATCTCGTCGCACACCTGGTCGTGGCGCGCCAGGCTTCTCTGGCTTGGCCGTTTGCATCGTTTTCACGACAGTGTCTAGCGCAAGGCTCACGGGCAAGTGCGTGAAGTCAGCTGCGTAGCCCAACAGCAGAGTAGATGCTGTGCTCAAACACCCCATTCTCGACGCCCAAAACGCCCTGTACATTGTTGTTGAACGTGGAACCCGCGCGCGCAGGAAACACAGTGAGGGACAGGATAGGATATAGCTGTCATGTGTAGTAGGACACTCTACTATAGGCTAGACTGTGGCTAGAGGACTTTGTGTAGGGAAACTGCATCTTACTTCAAGAAGGTGTAAGCGTAGAAATAAATGCCTTTCTCGATGCCACTCTGCACTAGCCCAGGCCCAACCCCACTGAAAAAGGGCCGGATGCTCCCGCCTGCAGAGAGTTCACAGGCCACAGCCAAGGCGCTGCTGCTTCCACTACTGCTGCTGCTATTTAGAGTGCTCTTCGTAGCAGTTGTACCACTGCTGTTGTCGAAATCGTTACCGCTGGTTGTAGTGCTGCTTGTCTTGTCGTCCTGCTCCTCGACTAAAGCGCGGCGGCTTGCCTGCATTTTTGTTTTGATGACGTCTAATGGGAACAAAAGCAAGGTTGACGCCATGCCGCCGGCGGATGCGCTCACAGCTTGAATAAGCTCTTCTGTCATACTGCTAGATTGGTCCGAGGGAGGAGCCTAAACGGTATGCGATATCAAGTTTGAGCCACTTAATTTCCCCTGAGGAACGATATTTCCCACGCGATAATTAGAAGCCAAGGTTTCCTTCGTGGGACCAATTCAAGAGATCTATCTGAAGGGCGTGCAGCTATTCAACCTTTCGCGTAAGATGTTGCGTTGCACTGCAGCTTAAGTACTATCAGCGCTGGAGCACGTATCAATGCTAGGAAGCTTACTGGTGTTGACAGTTAGCCTAACAGCCTAACCTTACAAACTCACAGTCACAGTCACAGAGAGAGTCACAGACACAAAAAGCTTCAGTGCTTCAGTGCATTAGCTACAGTATAGCTGTACTAGTAGCGCTGTACAGAAGCAGCTAAGCATAATCCAGCTAAGCTAGCCAGCTAGCTAGGATACGAAGTCAATCATTATGGCTATTGACAGGCCAACTTTACGAGCCCTCGGTTTCTGCGGCATCGATGACACGGTTGCGCCCGAATTGTTGGCTGCCATTTCAAGCCGGTGAGACTTCGCTTTTTCAAACACACCGTTTGATTCAAGTTCCTGGTGACACCATTGATGATGGCATTTTACTCTGCAGGTACCCTTTCATCGAGTGGGGCATATTGCTGCGGCCCGAAATGGATGGCAACGCTCGGTGAGAATACTAGTATAGTTTATGGCCTAAGATTTGGGCTGATCTATTCGTGATGTCAGCACTTGATGCTACAAGAGTCTTTTGAATTTATCGTGTTTACTGCTCCGCCGGCTTTATGAACCTTCGGTCTTTAAGTCGTGCGCCTGGCGAAGAATTGGGCTAAGGTCTTATTATTGTGGCTTCACATGATAATGTCATTGCTAAATCCCTCTTTCATTTTTTTTTATTTTTCGTTTTTCTGTTTGGGCTGAGGCAGTTTTGCCTCAGAAGCTTACATTGCCAAGCTCAAAAAGTTAAACGCAGGCCGCATCATGCGGCTAGCGGGCCATTTGTGCTCCACGCGCTGCGAAGAAGTTTTGAACGGGGACGCTACCTACATTGCCATGCTTCACAACGAGGTTAATCCGAATACTGCACAATCATTTGCAATGATGCGCGGCTTAGTTCTGCTCGATATTTTCCTTTTCGTTTCACCCACCTTCCTCCAACTTGCTCATCCACGCGCAATTCATGAAGAATTGGCAACAAACATCTAGTATTTTTGATTCTATCGACTAGATTCTGGTTCACTGACTTGTCTCGTTCAGTGACTTGGCTCGTTCTATTATCTTTGTGTCTCGCGTTGCTTGTGGTGTCGTTCACCGTGGGTGTGTGTTCGTTGTTGTTGTTTTTTCCTGGCTTTGCTTGAATGTCGCATATTTCCCCCTTTCAGGTGGGCGTCGGGCGCTTTCAGATCAACGCCACTGCGGCCAACAACGTGAACGTGCCCATCAGCCCGACGGTAGTAGACAACGTGCGGCGGGTGATGGCGAGCTTGCCGAGCGCCGAGTTCATTTTGCAGCGCAACTCCGAAACGCAACCGCTGTGGGCAGCCTTGGAAGAGGTGACAAACAGTGATTAGAAGCAGGGAACATCGACTTCTTTTTTTTTAATTGTTTGCCTCTATTTTCATCCTCACTGTCGTCGTCGTCGTCTTCTTCATGGTACTTACAGGGCGGCCTCCCTCCGAACGCGTCCTTTCTCTTTGACGAGTCCAAAGGCCGCGGCGTGATCGCAGCCTCCTGGCCTCCGCCCCCACCCAACGCCAAGTTTGGCTACGCCGGTGGCCTCGGCCCGGCGACTCTGGCCGCGCAATTGCCGTTGATGCGCGCCGCCATCAGCTCCAGTAAGAGCGAAGATGGGCGGCAAAGCGCGTCGTTTTGGGTCGACATGGAAAGCTCGTTGCGCACGGTGAGGAGTGAGAAAGGAGGATGTTAGAGTTGTTATATGTATATTAGAATGTATATTAGATTAGACGAATAATGCAGGCTGTGCGTTGGGAAGACGAAGGGAACATTTTGATGGCCACCTCTTTTATTTCTTGTCGCAGAGTGCTTGAATAGCTTGAACAAAACTATGGCACACATTCTTCATGATTTTAATTGTATGATGACGGCGACGACGATGGCGGTTGTTTGATCTCAGGTGCTTGCGGACGGCACGGACATTTTCGACGTGAACAAATGCATGGCGTGCGTGCTTGTGTGCCTCGAGGAGCCGGGGTTTGTGCCGGGAGGCATGGGTGGGGCGGTGCTCTAATATGGTTAATATGAGGAAATTGAGGGGGGGAGAAGAAGCAGCAGCGAAAACGCAAAGAAATTGAAGAAGAGTCAGTGAAGAAGAAAGAAGATTGCACTGAAGACCGAGAACCTGAATTGCTGCACTCGAACAATGTTGCGCAGAACCTATAATATGGTTTAATGGATGCACTCTCTTGTCTTCTTTGAAATTTGAAACTTGAAACCAACAGCGCAATAGATTTAAGGTACTCCTTCTCCTTCCTTGAGTGCTTCTTTCACTTCCCTTTCATAGTGATAGCGAACGCCCCTATAGGCATTACTTTGACGTCTATAGCTGGCCTGGATGGTACTGACAAGACACGCAGCCTCCCATCTTCCATCCGAAATCCGCCTTCCGTAATCCAAAATTTATTTCACTGCGCAAGAGTGAGAGTGGCAGGTGCACTTCAAATATATGCTACTAGATGGTTAATTGGTGACGAAGATGAGCAGAGTCTAATTCTGCCATCACCAAACACAAAGCAGGCACCCACCAGGCACGGCAACAGGAACTGGAGCCACAAACACACTATATAAATCCTTCCGCCTCGTTTTCTTTCATTTTCCCTCTTGTAATTTTCCCTCTAAACTGTAAATTATCAGCTCTCAGAAATCGTATAAGTCATCGGCCATGACCGACGTTTTGCCTGCTCCTTCCCCTCCTTTGGTGTTGTCTTTGCCCATGGAAGTGGCGATGTGGCGGCGCATGATTTTCTTGCGAAGCTCAGTGTCCGGAGTCAGGTCGTCCACTGTGAGAGGCTTGCCGCTGATGGGGCACACCTGACAAGTTTGAGAAAAAGAGAAAAGAGAAAAGAGGAAAAAAATAGCTTGAGAAGAAGGCGTGGGCACCACATGTACACAAGAATAAAGCCTACGGTTGCATGTTATAATCATGTTAAAGGTATAGAGTGGAATTCGAGTGGTCAAGCTTCTTGAGAACACATCCAATGCTCCTTTCATTGCTGACCTGTCCTCGGGTCTCCAGCCACACCAAAATCGTGGCGCGCTCAAACACCAGGCCGTTGGGAGCGCGGACGGGGTCTTTCATCAGATGGCCGTTAATGGCGCACTCCATCTCCGAACCTGGCGAGTTGATGCCTTTCTTCTTGTTGCCACCACCTGCTCCTGCCTTGTTGGCCTTTTGGCCTGCAGGCTGCTTGGGGAGCTCAAGCTTCAAGTTCACGAAATGGTTCAAGTCCGCGGTGCTTGGCTGCCTCTCCAGCGAGGGAAGGTCACCTAGCAGGCTCCGCTGATGGGTTAGGGTTGATTTCGGCAGCGGTCCATGCACCAATGCCTTGGCTTTTGCTTTAGCCTTGGAGTCTTTCCGCCGCCGTGGTGACTGGGTAGGGAGTGGTGCTCTTTCTTTGGGCTCTTCCTGCGTGGAAGAGGCATTATCTGCTGATGATGATTGTTTTGGTGCAACGGCTACTTGTTTGCTATCGAAGTCTTGCTCTGAGGTACTTTTCTCCTCTACTGCTGCTGCTACTGCAGGTGCAGCGACTTCAGCAACCTCTTTGGTCACTGGTCGCTCTGGTTCTACGGGCCCTGAAGCTGCTTTTTCCTCCTTACTTTCTGCTTTTTCGGTTGCGACTGCGGCAGCAGTAGCAGTAGCAGCTTCGACACGTGCTTCTTTCGCCGTTGCCTTCTCTCCTTCCTTCGTTTCTTCTTCGTCGTCTGACTCAGAGAGTTTGGATTCGGCTTGCGTTTTGACAGGAGCAGCAACAGGAGTGGCAGGCTTCATCTCTTCAGTTGTTGCGCTTGCTGCCGTGTTCGTTTCCACGGACTCAGGGACTTTCCTCAACGTTGATGACAACACACCAGCTTCACCACTTGAAACCTCCTCTGTCTTTTCCTGAGTTGCATCCTGGATAGTTGACGCGGGTATAGCAGCAGCGGGTACGACTCGGTGATCCTTGCCATCGTCGTCGTCTCCATCGCTGCTCCACCCACTCTCGTCGCCATCCCCATCATCATCCTCGTCACCGTAGCCACCGCAGCCCAATTGCAGAGCCTGCACTTCTGCCTCCAGGTCCTTCATTTCCGCCTGGCAAGCCATCAAGTCGGCGTGCACTAGCGCGTCTAACCGTTCCATCTCCGCGTCGCTCAGGCCGTCCAAGTTGTTTTTTTCTTTCCCGCCGTCGCCACTCCCATTGCCACCACCGCCGTGGCGGTCCGCTTCGGAAAGCTGCGCCATCATGTCGTCGACCCAATTGTCTCCCTGTAAATTGCGGCCGGTGCGGAGCATCGCCGACTTGGCGGCGTCCACTCGGGCCCGGATCAGCTCTTCCAGGTACTGGTCTTCGCTGCGCTCTTCCGCCCGAGCGGCAGCGTCGGCTTTCGCGTCGGCCCGAGCGTTCTTGAAGTACGCGGTCTCACCAAAGTCCACACCGTCGCCGTCGCCATTGCCCGTGGAGGCAAAGGCGCTCATGCTGTCGCCGAAATTGGTGTCGATGTTCTCGTCGTCATCCAGGCGCAACGAATCGTCTTCCTCTTCTTCGTCACTAGAGTCCGGGCGTTCGGGGTAGTCATACCCAAAGGCAGCGTTCCCACCCCCCCACATGATCCCCAGCAAGGCTTGGTAGGAAGGGGTGTCCCTTGCCACCGGCAAAGCCCCCGAGTGCTCGATGCGCCGCAGCACCCGCCGCTGTTTGGCCGAGCCCATGTCTTCGAACACCGTGAGCACTTCCGCGAGCATCGTGTAGGCCCAGTCTGAGCTTTCTTCGTCGTCGTCGTCAGCTTCGGAGCCAGTGATGTCAAAGGCACCTGAAAGCGGAAGCACAAGTTTTAATTACGAGTTCATTTGAAGTGTTGACACTATCAGAGAATTAGAGAAATACGGCGGAGATAACCAAAAGCAAACATTAGAGTAGTACCAAATTGCTTCATCTCCTTTTGGTTTAACTTACCCATGTTGACGTTGAGGAGGCAGAGCAGGGAAAAGATGTAATCGTGGCGCGACACAAAGGACTTCATGCGAAGGAGCGACGCAGTGGGGTTGAATTTTTGCAGCAATTGAAACATCAACCTCGTCCGAGGAGCCCGAAAACTGTCGAAAAATAAAAGTGAAAGGAGTTTGATGAAAATTAGGCTGTGCGAAGAGGAAAGTTCGAACAAGTAAGGGGAGAGGTAACTATAGTAGAAAGACGAGTAAAGAATAAGAAGAAACATGAAAACAAGTGTGCTTTTCACACCTGGCAATGATGAGGGTGCGAAGGGTGGCTTCAACGCCAGCCACCAATTCCGGGTAATCCAGAGACGAATCCGACACTTCCGCAACGAGGTCCAGCACGTCGGGCAAGTCGCCAAAACCCGCGAAGTCAGCGAGGGCAGCTTTGCTGGCGGCCGCTCGGCGGCTCAGCACTGCCGCGTGGTACACGCACGCCTCCAAGTACGGAATCACGACTTGGGGTACCAGCAAAGTGTCGGTCAAGAGGTACGCGCGGAACGTTTCGGTTTCCCCGCACCCGTACAAGTACATGTTTTCGATGAACGAATTCACCGCTGCAATCGCTTGGTGGTCCTGGGTGGCCAGCACGGTGCCGCTCGAGAAGAGCTCGCGGTTCAGGGCTTTAGCCAGTTTCTCCACGAGTTTGG
>Ga0307982_1004927_pt1 | contig 10506 bp, 3 predicted proteins | sample OrgLakmetagen989_FD_201847 | JGI IMG/M metagenome (GOLD analysis project Ga0307982, IMG submission 201847) | Saline water microbial communities from Organic Lake, Antarctica - #989 | ecosystem: Environmental > Aquatic > Non-marine Saline and Alkaline > Saline | place: Antarctica: Organic Lake... | reverse complement strand
TTCTTTCTTGCTAGCCTTCATGTAAATATATTTCATCACTGGCTAGGCTTTTCCGGGGGGCGGGGGCGGGGGCGCCATGCACTCAATTTACCGTTGGTGTTAAAATGGATGAGGATGTAGTCGTGGGCTAGCACTCTCGACGGTCTCGTCGCGGCGGCATTCAATCGAGCGAATTGCCTTGGTTGCATACCACACCCCAGTCGAACTAATTTCGGTTTACGCTTGGTTTACAGGGTGGGGTTAGGGTTAGGGTTGGTGTTAATTGTTGTCTAAATTGGACTACATGTGGCTTGAAATAAGTGCTTATTTGAATTTAAGCCCCACTGGGGTGTGCTCTCCTTGATTGACATGAAATGGCTCGTATTTACTTTGAAAGGTATATCATTTAGTAACTGGCTGAAGTTGCGACCAAACTCGATGGATTTGCATGGATTCAGGCTCTCAGCCAAAGTTCACAGCCTAAAAGCACCGCATTCTGGTAGGAGATATCACAGCTCTAACCGCCCTGAATTTTTTTGTCTCTGGTTCCGTATGCTTCCAAAGCTTCCTCGCGCTCTTCTAGCAACATATATGAGGTTATGGGCAATTAAAATTTTGATATCAGTTGAAATTTGTTGATCCTTTAATCCATCTGCGTAAATAAGTTGGCCGTTTCTCTGCAGATCAGGGGGAGCCCCAATTCGAAGATTATCAGCCCAAGAGACCTCAATAGGGCATCCGAGCGGGCACAGTCACTCGAATTAAGGTAATAGAGATCAATACCTATTCTACGAACGAACTATTTGGGAAATGTGACCAATTTTCGCTGCACATGAGCCCAAACCCCGTGTGTCATGAGTGGAAATGACAAGCTCCTCTGAAGAATTTGAAACGACAGAGAGGCCTACAATTGGTGCCACTGAGGTGAGAAGGGTGAATTGTGTGATGGAATGTTTAGAAGTGTATTGGTTTATTCATTTCCTAACCAAAGTTTTCATGATAAGCCAATTCTTGTTATATATTTTTCCTGTCTTCATCAATAATTTGGCCGTTTCTCTGCAGATCAGGGGGAGCCCCAATTCGAAGATAATCAGCCCAAGGGACCTCAACAGGACGTCCGAGCGGGCACAGTCACTCGAATTAAGGTAATAGAGATCAATACCTATTCTACAAACGAACTATTTGGGAAATGTGACCAATTTTCGCTGTGCATGAGCCCAAACCCCGAGTGTCGTGTTCGACTAAGACTGAAATCGAGCAAAAATACTACATTTTGCACAAGATACCTTACGTTTACTACACAACTGAGATCCTCTTGTGCATATTGCATTAGTCTGGGTCATTAAGCATCCAATGGGCCAAATCACATTGAAAACGGTCCAAATGGGGTTGAGTTTTGGCTCAAAACAGTCACTTTTTGGCTGGATCGGGCACCTCCCCGTAGTGGCATGTCCACTAAAAAAAAAGTGCTTTTTTTTTTTCAACAAAGAAATTAAATTTCAAAAAGTCACTAGGCACTTCAGAGGTGCAGCCGGAAGCCCAAATCCGGTCTCAAAAGTAAATTCCACTCGAATTTGGGCTCAGGGTGGCCATTTTAGTTTCTGGTGGATTCTTTTGAATTCCCCCTACTAGTGAAAGGGAGTATAAAACGATTTCCATTTATATCTAAACATATGGATATGAGTTATATATAAGATTAAAAGTTGGAAAGTGGCAAGGAATAATAGTGATTTGTCTATTGTTCGGTAACAGCGAAACATTTAAAGAGCCACCTGGATGTCTGTGGGCGGTTGCTTATTTGCTGGTCAGTTGCCAAGTCTAGTCTAGTCTAGTTATTACTCCCCAAATACAAAGGAACATCCCTGTACAATACAGTTTCAGAAAAAGTGTAACCTTCAAGACAGGTCTGACTGAGCTCAGTGTCCTCTTTGCATAAAGCAATTGTGACCATACACTCCCAAGTTGTCCATCAGCCATCTGACATCAGGAGGTTTTGGTTTTTAGTGAGCCTGCTATCTCCACTTTGGCCCATCCTTCACAATGGCAATCCACTTCCCAAATTCCTTGGAAATGCCATTACTGGCAAGCGCATTCAGGCTCCAACTGGCGTCTTTTGTCCGAAAACTCTGCAAACGCCGATTAGATGGCACCCTTTCTGTTAGTTACTTAATCCATCCCCCCCTCGGGGGGGCTCAGAAAAAGTCGGCGGAGCTGACTGCTCGTTCGTGTGTCGCGTCCCGGATCCACGGGGCTTTTCTCCGGGCTGCTTGAGCCGCCGTAGCTTGTACAAGTTTCTTCGATTTCTCTGTCTGCCTGTTAGTCTTCTTATTCCGGCCCCTCGGGCCTGTGTTGAATAGTTCATATCGTAAGATGGTAATCCAAACCCCGACCTTATGATGCCTGAGAGCTGATCGCTGAGAGCTGATGGAAAGCCTGGGTCACAATTACAGTATTCTAAGCGAGGAGCCCTTTTAAGTCCCACATGTGAGGCATTCGATGCGGGTTTTTATTCGGGTCTCTGCATCCGGGAAAACATGGCCCTGCTAGAAAGAGTTCATAGTGGCTGTGGGGATATTCCCCTGGATGTAAAAAAGCAGATATCCCCCCTTCGGTTTGGATTCCGGATTCGGGTGGTTTGCACCACGAATTAGTACTAATAGAAATCGCCAGGACTATCCTGGCTCTAACTGATACTGGCCCCTAGTCCACTTTTACGCTTTGAATTCTGCTTTTAACATCACCGTTTTTCGTGTGCTCATCCGGAAACGGCGCCTCCGCACGGTTTCGATTCTTGCCGCAAGCGCAATACACGCAACAGACGAATAAACCTGCCGGAGAGCAGAGCAAAGCCAGTAGTCCCACCATCCCTGTAGCCACGAGGGATGGCACGCCCGCAGCCACCAGCAACGGCTCTATGCTCCCCAGGCCATCGACTTGAATGTGCACGCTTTGCTGTCCGTTAAAGTGCCGCCTCGTGGTCTTGGAATAGCCTCCGGATGATGCAGGCGACATCATGGATGCAGCTTCCTCACTTTCGACTGTGGTGCCGTTCGGAAAAATCTCTAGTTTCACGCACTTGCCATTTTGAACGTGCACGTAAGTGACGTGGTCTCCGGGGTTCCAATCGCGCCATCCGCCTCCGAACATGTCCTCAAAAGTAGCTCCGGCGCTGCCTCTGGATCTCCTGCCACCAGGACCAGAATACCCGCTTCCGCCCCTGCTACCACCACTGCTGCTGCCTCCACCCCCATGAGGGCGAACTCCGTAGCCGTGAAGATCATACAAGCGGCGGGACTCAGCATCCGCCAATGAGTCATAAGCATTGCTCACAGCTTCAAAGTTGCCGGGGTCGCAGTCCGCACCTCGACACCTACGCGTAGCAGTCAGCACCAAGGCACAACTTCTCAAAGCAACTACTATGAGTAAAATCCAGGAAACTAGATACTTACAGGTTATTAGAAAACTGCATAAGTATTTCATTCTCAAGGATCAGACGTAGCAAACAAACTCACTTGTCAGGATGGTATTTGAGAGCTGCTCGTCGGTAAGCTTTTCGAACTTCAGAATCCGTCACATCTCGGCTAATGCCTAAAAGTCTGTAAGGGTCTGATTCGATCGATAATACGCCGGCAATGGAAAGTAGCCAAGCTAGTATAACGATACTTGCCACGTTGATGGCCATTCTTGAACTATTACCAAAGAAATGGGCTAATTTAGGATCAAAATGACCACCACAGGCGAATGGCGTTTTCTTCTTCGATTCAGGACTATCTTTGAATATTTCAAGCCGAAGCTGGTGAGCAGCTACAGTAGAAGCTAGCAGAGCTTAGCCTATACTATCAATCAGTACTCGGTGTTGTCCGGCTAGCTCTTCAGTTACTACGGGTGCTAGCTTGCTAGCGTTGCGTGCTGGTGGGTGTGCAGGTGTGTGGATCGATCGATGGTTTGATGGTTGATGACGACGAAGATTGTTGATTGGTCTTCAGTCGTCTTCATCTGATTCTGATCTCTTTACAGAACGTGAAAGTGGAAAGTGGTGATGTGGTGATAGTGATCATTGAAAGTCGAGCAATCATGCGGCATGGTGCTTTCGGGGCCTTAAAGCTTTCTAGAATTCATCAGAGAGAAATGCATCAGAGACTTCTAAAAGATGTACGCTAGGTGACAATCACTTCAGTGCTATCAGAGGACTAGAATCCTAAATGATTCTACTGTACTGTAGCTAGCTAATAAGCTATTCGCGCCAATAAATTATCGATACGATAATCCACATGGCGATCACAAACTGGCCTGACGAGCGCCTATGGCTCCGGGCTCGAATAGATTGCCTTGAGTGCCAGCATCAAAATCTTTTGAAGGATTGTACTCGCTTGCGCTCTAGCGTCAGTTTAATGCAAGAGCAGGCCATGCAGCATTCCGACGAGAAGTCTGCTGAGGCTCAGAGATGGCACGATGAAGCCATGCGACTGTATGAAGAGTGCAAGCAGGCACAAGAGCTAGCTGAGGAACACCATGCTTCCGATTCTCAAAATGTTTCACTAGTTGCCGAATTGCGCGGCGAATTAGCCCATGCTAGAAAAGAAAACGAGCGCTTGGTGGAATCTCTAGTGGAAGCCAAGGCTGAAGCTCAGCGGAATGCTGCAGCTCGAGACGATCTCACTGAAAAAATGGAGGGCATTGGAAATGCACATGGTGGGTTTTTGGAGTTGGAGGTAGAAAAGAGAAAGCTCAGTGTTCGCCGAATAGCTATGGTAGCTCACTCGATGATGGAGCAAACTGAGCGCAAAGCATGGCAAGCTTGGCTTCGAGCAGACAATAGAGTGAAGGATGCCAAGAATGCTGTAGCGCATTTGCAAGCAAAATCCGATGCTCAGCACATTGAGGCAACTAGAAGACTCAAACGAGTTGTTGCCACCGTGCGTACATCGCGTTTGCGTGTTGGCTGGCACACTTGGCGACAAAAAGAGATTGGCCACATGCAGGCTCAAACGAAACTTCAGCAAGCGCGAAAAGTTGTGGGCCGCATTTCAACAAGACAGCAAGCTGCGGCGTGGAAGTCTTGGGTTCGCTTCGTGGAGCGTGCCTGGGAGGAAGCCAAAGTTATGAAGAAACTTCTTGGGCGCGTTGTGCGCCTCAAAGAAGCCATTGGGTTTAGCGCGTGGCGCCAATTCATTTATCTTGTGCGCCAAAGTGAAGCAAAAGCAGCGTCGAGAGCAAAGCTGGTTCGTAAAGTATTGGCGACTGTGGTGAGTTGTGCGGTGGCGCGTGGATTGAGAAAGTGGCGCGTCGTAACCAATAAGGTTTTGATTGAGGAAGCGATCGCCAAGGAGCGATTGGAGATGTCCACAAGGTATGCCAAGATTGAGACGGAAAGAAAGCTCAAACGTGTCATGGTTGCGATTTGCTCCTCACAACTGCGGAAAGGGTGGAGGCAGTGGCGCCATCAAGAAATGAGACATGAGAAGAACCGAACGAGGCTTCGACGAGCACGGCTATTTCTGGAGTCGATTTCGCTGAAGAAGCAGGCTGCAGCGTGGAATTCTTGGATTGGAGTTGTAAAACATGCCCGTGAAGAGGAGAAAGTGATAAAGTCATTGTTAGGACGCATCTTACGGCACAAAGAGGCTTTAGGCTTGCATGCATGGAAGCAGTATGTTCTGAGCGTACGCGAGGCAGAGCGTTTAGCGGCAGCAAGAGCGGCAACGGTGCGGAAAGTGGTGGCAAATGTGACTAGACGTGCTGAGTCGCATGGGTTTCGGCAGTGGCGCAATTTTGTCAGCATCACTCGTGCAGCATTCGTACTTGCCAAGGAACAGGAAAAACTGAAGGCACTTTTGGACCAGTCTCGTTTGGAAGCTTCCCGAAAGGACACCGCGATGAGGATGAAACGTGTTGTCAGCTTCGTGTGTTTATCACGCCTGCGCGTAGGCTGGCAGTCTTGGCGGAAGCACGAGCTCGCCAGAGAGAGAGCGCAATTCAAACTCCGAAGGGCACGCAAGGTTCTTGCCCGTGTGTTATTGGCTACTCATGCTGCGGCTTGGAGATCTTGGATCGGCCGTGTAAAACTCATCCGGGCGTCAGAAAAAGCTACGAAGAAACTTCTGGGTCGCATTTTACGATTTAAACAAGCCGTAAGTTTTCAGGCATGGAAGCAATTTGCCGTCGATGCAGTTGAAGCAGAGCGTGTAGCAGCAGCAAGGAAGACGGTCGTCCGGAAGGTAGTGGCCAATGTAGTAAACACAATGGCAGTTCGTAGCTTACGGCGTTGGCGCGATGTTGTCAAGATGTGCAATGCAGCTGAAGAACGAGCAACTGTAGAGGCGAAGCTGCTTGAAACTACAGCCAAGGCTCAACAAATTGAGAGGCAGCTGAAACTCAAACGGTTTTCAAGCTCCATACGCAATTTTCATTTGCGCACGGGCTGGCATATGTGGAAGCAGAGAGACACAAAGCACACGATTGCCAGAAAAAATCTTCAAAGGGCTCAAAAGGTCCTTGCGCGCATTTCATTGATGGCCCAGACTTCTGCCTTCACTTCTTGGGTGCAATTTGTGAAGCATTCTAGAGACACAGGAAAGGCTATGAGGATGTTTTTAGGACGAATTGCGCGTCACCGCGAGTCTGCAGGGATTTCGACGTGGCAGCAGTACACTTTGAGTGTGCGAGAGGCAGAGCGTAGCGCTGCAGCGAAGGCAACAGCGATCCGAAAGGTAGCAGCAAAAGTGGTTCACGGTGCATCTGCATGTGCTTTACGCCAGTGGCGCGACGTAGTTCTGAAATTGAAAGTGGAGTTAGGCATGGCGCAAGAGCGCCTAGAAATGTCGACTGTGTTGACTACGGCACGTGCAGAGGCACAAAAAAATGAAAGGGATAGGAAATTACAACGGGTTGCTCGTGCAGTGTATGCATCTCATCTGCGAAAAGGCTGGCAATGCTGGCGGCACAAAGCACTTGGAATTAGGCAGGCTGAAGCAAAACTTCGAAGAGCGCGAAAAGTTCTCGGGTGCTTGTCGTTGAAAGCTCAAAATGCAGCGTGGAATTCCTGGGTGGTACACTTAGATCGAGCTCGAGAAGAAGAAAGAGTTCTTAAATCATTGCTAGGACGCATCTTGCGGCACAAAGAGGCGATGGGCTTCCAAGCATGGGCACTCTTTGTCGCCAATGCACGAGGAGCGGAGCATTTAGCGGCTCGAAGAGCGGCAACGGTGCGGAAAGTAGTCGCAAGTTTGGCGAAGAGTACTATTGGACGTGCATTGAGAAGGTGGCGCCAAGTTGCCAATACAATGGCATTGGATCAAACCCTCGCTGACGAGCGCGCAAAGATGGAATTGCAGATGGCCCAATCAGGGGCTGATGCCAAACAAAGAGAGGCACAAATGAGACTGAAGAGTATTGTCTGTGCCTCGAGCCAGAAGAAGTTGCGGAAAGGGTGGCGCACTTGGATGCAAGTGGACCTCTTTCAAACACGTGCACAAGCGAAAGTTCAGAGAGCGCGGAAAGTGCTTGGGAAAGTTTCGTTGGCAGCACAAGCAGCAGCTTGGAATACTTGGGTTGGCTTTATTGCCAACTCCCGCAAGGAGCAACGGGCTATGGAAAAGCTGTTAGTGCGCATCTTGCGGCACAAAGAGGCCATGGGATTTCAGGCATGGGCACAATTTATTGCTAATGTACGAGAAGTGGAGCAATTAGCTGCTCGAAGAGCGGCAACAGTGCGGAAAGTAGTGGCAAACGTAACTTCCCGAAGAGAAAGCCAAGCAATACGCCATTGGCGCGACTACACCAAGAATGCATTGTTTGAATTAGCTATTGCCGAAGAACGAGAAAAGATGCGATCCGCGATGGCTCAGTCATCCGACGCTTCTCGTAACCATGAGATGCAGCAGAGGCTGAAACACATTCTACGCTCGGCAAGAGTGTCCCATCAACGAAATCGATGGCACACGTGGCGACAAAAGGTGCTTGCTTACAGGCAGGCACGATCTCAACTTCAGACTGCACAAAAAGTCCTCCGGAGCATTGTGTTCACGGCTTTATCTGCGGCTTGGAATTCCTGGACAAAATTCGTGGAATGTGCTCAAGAGGAAGAAGTCGCTATACAGAAACTCTTAAGTCGCATCTTGAGGCACAAAGAGGCCGTAGGCTTTCAGGCATGGACATTCTTCGTTGCCAATGCACGAGAAGCAGAAAGTTTAGCTGCAGCAAAAGCAATCTCTGTACGGAAAGTGACTGCCAACGTACTGAACGGTACTCTAGCATGCGCGCTCCGTCAATGGCGCGACGTCGCAAAGAAGCTCGCACTTGAAGCGTCAAGATCTCAAATAAGAGAAACCAAGATGCAAAGCCATATGTTTAAGCTTTCTGCGATGTTGTCGTCCAAGGAAGACAAAGCGAAGCTAAGATCATTTTGGCATTGGTACCGTTCGGTGGCTACAGAAAAGGAGTCTTTGGCTCATCGGTACCGTTCTGTGAAGCGTCTTCTTCAGTTGGCGATCTCAAACAGCACTAAAAAAGTTTCGAGTTCTTTCACGACGTGGCGTAAAGTATTTGTTTTGCAGCGTCAAGCATTTCAGAAAATCAGCCGCGTGCTCTCAAGGAAGCAACGCTCGACCCTGCACTTAGCCTTGCGCACATGGGAACAATTTGTGAGAGACCAAGACCTGCTGTGGAGGACCTTGGAGGAACGAAACCGGGCGGCCAAGACATTGATTCGTGTGTGGCACAGCCTTCATGACAAGCCAAAGTCTCTTGCGTTCTTGAGATGGTGCCGGCAATACCGAAGTTTGAAAGAATCGGGAAACAGTGCGCGAGCTTTCATTGGAGCCCTTCGAGTGGTGCATAACAGACGGCTGGCTTGTGCTCTGACTGCATGGCTGCGCTATGCAAATTCTGAACGGATTTCTACCATTGAAGTAGCTCTGGCCAAAATGATGTCCACCGAGCGCGCGCTCGCCATCATTACCCACGCCTCAAAACACTTTTTGTGGTGCCAAATTGCCCGTGCGTTTCGTGCCTGGCATGGGCTGACCCACGAATTGTGGGCAGTGTGGTGCAGCAACAAGGCCTTCCACAAGCGTCGTCAATTGGGGGCACTAGGTGCGATAGCGGTGCGTTGTCGTCGTTTACAGTTGGTGCTGCACTGGCTCAAATGGCGCAAGCTGCACTTTCATGCGCTCGCATTGTTTCAGAGCCGTGTGCTGGCCAACAAGAAAACACAGAAGCGCATCATCTGTCGCAGGCTCGTCGTCTCAATGCGCTCTCGGCCGCTGCGCATTGGTCTCTTTCGATTGGCACACTATGCCCATTGCCGCCGACTCAAACTCGCGAAAAGCGCGGTGGTGGTCCAATGGCTCAACGGAGAGGTGCTTCGCTTGCACTTGCGGCGCACCGCCTTGAGTTGGAAGCAATGGCGTCAAGTGGTGGATGATCATCGCGCGCGCCTCTGTGGACTTCAGGCAGCGATGCGCGCTGGACGTCGGCGGAATGCTCGTGACCTAGCTGCTTGCTTTGCGCGATGGATCTGCTTCGTTCAAGAGTGCGAAAAGTACGAAGTAGCCATGCACCAGGGGGTGCTTCGGTTGAGAACCCTCATCCAGGGCGTGGAAAAACAGCGCCTATGCGCTCGGTGGGTGTTTTGGAAGCAGCTGCTTGCGTACGAGTCCTCTTTGGTGAAAGTGCACCATCTGGAGTCCCGCGTGGTGGCACTCTTGAAAGAAATTGGTGGCTTGAACCAAGCAGCAGCCGCGTATGCAGCAGGCAACTATCCAGTTACCTTATCTCTTGTTAACTCTGGTCGCGAGGCGCTCGCAGCAGCGTGGAGCGCTATTGGAGAGCTCCAGGTCAGCAGCAACCAATCCCCAAGATATTCTAGTGGCAATAGCAGCAGCAGTTCAATGCCAATGGTGAGGCAGCACACGCAGGCGATGGTGGTGATGGCCGATCGTAAAGCCGCCACGTTTGAGGCTTTTGCCGTGCAAGCACAGGCGGACATGAAGGACAAGCGAGCAATAAATAGTGATCGGCAAGAAGGCTCTTTGACCGAGTTTAGTTGCCGTTGATTTCTTTTTCGGGTGTGGCTCGTTTCCCGGCGAAAGAAGTATGAATTTCTTCTTACTAATTAACTGGGGATAAACGGATTTCTCATCCCCCTCCCCAATTCCTTTTCTACTTTCAGTGCTCTTCGGAGTACAATCGCAACTAGCAACTGGGCAGTGCCTAGGCATAATTATACGTTATCCTGGGTTCGATGATTTGCTATAACCTATAGTTTAAGTAATGGTAGATAGTCTAGTCTAGTCTAGTTAATACTCCCCCAATAACAAAGAAAAACAAGCACACAGTAGTCGCAGAGGCACCAAAAAAAGTACATGTGCTGCTTTCGCGCTAGAAAATTTGCTCCAGAACGCCAATTCAGGCTCCAGCTGGCGTCTTTCCTCCGGACAATTCGGCGGGACTGAGTGCTCGTTCGTGTATCACGTCCCAGGTCCACGAGGCATTTCTCCGGGCTATTTTTTGCCCCAGCAGGGCATC
>Ga0307982_1004926_pt1 | contig 10506 bp, 12 predicted proteins | sample OrgLakmetagen989_FD_201847 | JGI IMG/M metagenome (GOLD analysis project Ga0307982, IMG submission 201847) | Saline water microbial communities from Organic Lake, Antarctica - #989 | ecosystem: Environmental > Aquatic > Non-marine Saline and Alkaline > Saline | place: Antarctica: Organic Lake... | reverse complement strand
AGCGCTCGCGCAGTGGCGGAGACGAGGGACTCCAAGCCAAGTTCGCCTGCAACAATGGAGGGGTGAATCAAAGCCCTCAGTAGAGCGGCAAAGCTCTCAGAACTTTCTTCTTCACCACCACGGGCAGATAGTGAGCGCAAAATATGCAAAATTGCTCATCAGTCGGTTCGTTGGATTCGACTAGCTTTGATTTCGCGAGGCTTCAGTAGAGGGTGCTCACACAAGACTCAAGAAGCGTGCTGGCGACTCATGAACCCCCCTCCGGAACTCGAGCTTGAAGAACCAACGCCGTTCATTTCGTGACTGCTGAAGACATGGGGACACGGCAGGAGAAGTTACAAAGAAACTCGAAGGATAATGGTGCCCAGGATGCCACGAAAATAATTGTGCTCACCGTGCCGGTGGCGTTGAGTATTTGAGGACTAGTAAAAGGAGTGATAACTTGAAGAGAGAAGTGGGACTTCCGCGACCAGGGCACGTTCAGACCTGGGCGCTGAAAATAGATTAAGTTATGCGCGCGTAGATAAGTCCTAGGGAAGCCTTTAATGTGCTCTATAGTGCTCTAAAGTAGCTTGCTGGAGGTTGCGGGACTTGAAACACTGTGAACATTATTTTTCTAAAAATTTTGTTGGTTGGTTGAAAAATCCGTTCAACACTGGATCCTAAAATAGATGCACTTTGCACAATAAGCTGTTTAACCAAATCCGTGAAAGCCTCTAATTTAGTCAGTCTGCTTTCATTTCACGTCTCTCGTCTCTCGACTTTTTCATGTCGTCGGCGTCTGCTACTTTTTCTTACTAGTTAGAAGAGAGTATACTATACCTCCCCTTGTCTGCTAGCACCTTTCTAGGAGGAACCTAATCTGAAAGTACTACTTCAGATAGCCCCAAGTAGACAAAGAATTTACGGAGGGTAAGCTTGACTTCCAATGTTCAGCGTCCCGCCAATTTTCGTGCCGGCAAATCAAGAGCCAAAGCTTGGCCTTAAAGCAGCTGCTTTTGACTATGATTCTACAGAAAGCTGGCAGTTGAGGTGTTTCGAAATCTATTCGCTAAGATATGACTTATCTAGTAATGCTTATTCATCTAACTAGCTTTCATGTTTTCGATGTCCTAGGTTAAGGGTGGGCGATCTGGTGATTGTGTTAGACAATCCTGATGACGGGTGGTGCGAAGTAGTTACGGCATTTGGAGAAAGGGGGCTCGTGCCCTTCATTTATCTCACGCAACCGCCGAGGAAGACCGAGATTCGATCGCCTTTTAAGTTAAAAGAAGTATGGGCTGAACGTGACTTCCAGCCAGCTGGCGACTTTCAAATACCCTTAGAACGCGGGGAAGCAGTTACACTGCTCGAAGATCCAGGCGACGGATGGTGCACTGTAGTGACTGAGAAAGGCACTAAAGGACTTGTGCCTGCCAACTGCTTGAGCACACAAGTAGTATCTGTACAGCGCGTTGCAGGCAAAAGAGCACCTAAGCAGCAAGGATCTCGCTCGAGGAGTCCTAGCAATGCCTCGAGCGAACGGCCGAAGAGTGGCAATGACGAAGACAACTGGGATCTCCTTACGCTCCATATTCTTGGAGTAGGTGCGAGAGAAGCAGTGTGCGTAGATGCGGCAATTAAGATTCAAACTGCTGTGCGCGTTTCGCTCGCCAAGTCCGTTATCTTAGCCAAAAAAGCAGAAATGGAGCGCGGCCAACTGCTGAGTTTTCTCGTAGGTGTGAGCCATAACACGGAAGAAAATCGTTCCCTTGCCAAACTCCTGAAAAGTGGCCACCCAAAAAACGATGCAGCAATAGCAGAAGGAGGAATCTACGATGGCTATGAGGAAGACGAAGAAGGGCTTGTGGTGCGATTTTTTTGCTGCACTGAACCTCATCGCTTGTGATAGTTTGCTTGGGACTACCTAAAAATTGCATGCCACTCCGCAGGCATGTGTGCCTGATTAGCTCCATGGTTTGAGCTATTTGCTTGTTATCTCAACCTGGTGGCCTTCTAATTCCGGCCCCTCGGGGCCTGTGTCGGGCTAGGTTAGGATTCCCGCGGGAAATTCCGCGGAATTCCCGCGGGAAGTGAAATTTGCACTTATTAGACGGGAATTCCGTCACGGGAATCGGCCCATACTGCAGTGACGTCATCGTAGATTCAATTGTAGCAAGTCGAGTCACAGTTCTGGCGTTCTAGCTAGCCATTTGAAGGGCGCTTATGGCTTATGGCGGCAAAGGGTAACTCTTCTCTCGGGAAAGAGACCACGGCCACCTCCAAGGAGGTTTCCAGAGATGGGCAAATTTCTCACATAATTATTGGGCGGGAGTGCGTTCACTGTAATGTAAAGGTGTGGAACTCGAACTCGACCTAATACAAACCCAAATGGCACAGAAGCCAATGCTGCGGGCAGAAGTGGGAATGCGCGTGCGTTGTGCAAACAAAGCAAGTGCGGAATGATTCAGGAGGGAGAGAGGCATTGGCCAAATTCCTCGGAAAATTTGCAAAAAGCGAGGTATTTGTGGGTGTTGCGCACTCCGCAGAACAATAAAGAGGAAGGCGCGCGAGCAAAGAAGCTCGTGACATGCGGAACACGAGGTCCACTCAGCAGAGGTCAAAGTGTGCCTTTCAGCGTGCAAGGCGCCTATTATTCTGCCCCTGAGCCATAAGAGGCTTTGACGGAACAGGAACTCCTTCTTCCTCGTCCGCGGAGTGGCAGTGAAAAGAAAAGCCCCCCCCCCTCAAAAATACAAACAACAACATGCAAGCGGGCCGCTTGTGGCCTAGACAGGACAGTTCTATGACCGTATGAGTCGCTCGGCCTCCCGACTCACTGGTCAAAACGTAAAAGAACTTCTACACACTTCCTATTTACGATTTTGACTTGCGCGCAACGCACGCACGTACACTTCTGCCCGCAGAACTGGCTTCTGTGTCATTTGGGTTTGTATTAGTTCGAGTTCGAGTTCGAGTTCGAGTTCGGAAAAAATTGTGGTCTGAAGCATCAAAATCCCCACAGGCCGTGAAGGGCCTAATTAGAGAGCCCACACATACGAATGACCAAAACGCCTGAGCGAGACGAAAATGAAGTTACAGTCGAAAGTAGCCCGTACGTCTGCATCATTTAGAGTTGTGCGCAAGAAAATACCCCCGGTCGTTGGGAAGGGGATCAACCACGTAGTCCCTATGTCGACCAAGAAGATGGCTGCCCATGATGAGGAAGTGGTAGCAATACTCCATTTTGCTTTTTGTTCACTTGTACATGGCCCATACTGTAGGAATGCAATTACCTCATTTTGTTTTTATTTCACTTGTACACGGCCCATAAGGAAGTGATTGCAATATCCCTTCTTGAATTTCTTTCGCTTGTGCATAGCTTTGACGTCGGTAAAGCAAATGCTGCAGAAGGCAGTATCTTTACGACGAAATTTTCCCGAACAAGTAGACCTGAGGCCTGAGGTAAGGATGGGATCTTAGGAAGCGCCCCTGAGGCGGCCTGATGTGACTAGATAGGGCGAAAACGCACCCGTCATCGTCGCCCTTATTGTCGCCGTCCACTTAGGACGATAACTAATAGTTATCGTCCTAAGTGGATGGCGACAGGGAGTGAGATGTAATACCAAAGCAACCAGCATAACTGGAATAAATCCCGCATAACTAACCATAACTAAAAATAATAAGGTTATATAATAACTTAGAATAAATAATATAAAGATAAAATCATATTAGTATATATAATTACTCGTTTTAATAAATATTAATCTTAAATGCCAAAGACACCAATTGATTATTCGAAGTGTGTGATTTATAAAATTGAGCAAATAGAAGATGATAGTTTATTGTATGTAGTTTAACAACGAATTTTGAACAACGAAAAGGGACACATAAAAGCAATTGTAAAACGAACTCTGACAAACCTTGTTATAATAATAATTTGTATAGGATGATGAGGGAAAATGGAGGATGGAATATGTTTAGGATGATTGAAGTAGAAAAATATCCATGTAAAGATAAATATGCCGCTGAGAGGCGAGAATGTGAAATTATGAAAGAATTGAAGGCAAATATGAATACTATCAATTGTTCTATATCTAAAAAAGATATGATGGAAGAAAGATAGAAATGGAAATCATATAAAGAACGGGTAAGAAACGAAAAGGAAAAAAAACAAAACCAAATATATAAAATGAATTTCAATCAATGTCTTGATGAATTGGATTTCTATTTTTAAGAATGATATAAATATATGTATAAAACTTATAATAAAATCACAACTAAGGAAAGCAGGAAAGACAACTAAGAGATAAGCCACCTATACAACCCCTAAGGCGGCACCGCCGGAGAAGCTGGCACACCTTCCGAAGGAAGATGAAAACTTCAAATACTTTTTATATAATATATATATTTTTTTTATATATAATATATATGTATATCATATAAAATTTAGAATAAAAAGAAAACGGGCGAATTTCGCCCTCAATATTTGGTAGTAAGAACCAGGAACGGGCAAAACGGGCGAATCTCGCCCCTGTTTTTAGGTCGAGCCTCCTATGGAGAGTTTTTTTCGTAGGGACCCATTTTTAGGGGCGAGATTAGCCCATTTCGCCCATTCTTCTTTTTACCAGTATTATTTGAGGGCGAGATTAGCCCATTCTCTTTTATTTGGTATTATTCTTTAGTATTACTATTATTATTCTTCTTGTTGGAAACTAAGAAAAGTATAGTAATAAGTAAGTATAAACACATATGAACAGAAATAGAAAGGTTGCTCTATGGTTCATTTTCCCTTTTATTCTTATAATATAAAAGCCCATAGGGCAACCTCGGCGATAATTCCCTCTACTCATCATATAAATCTGTGTAAAGAATAATAAGTGAAATTAATATCTTGATATATAATATATGTTAATGAATAATTGGAGCCAATTAATCGATAGTTTATTAGATAAAATTCGTTTGAATTGTATTTAACTTACTAACAGACATATTAAGAACCATTTATATTATAAAGGAGCTTCTGCTTATTTTGAATTACCAACTATTATATTAAGCGTTTTCAGCGGTTCATTCAGTGTTGGCAAGCGACCCATTCATAAACCAAGAAAGCATATCAGTTATAACTCGTTCTATATCAATGGTTATAACCATTTTAACAAGTATAAAATTATATATGAAGATTACAGAGAATTCCAGTCAAGAGCAAGAATTAGCTATATCTTTCAAATCATTAGCCTTGGACATATTTAAAACCTTATCTTAAGACAGAGGAATAGACGGGTTAGTATATCTTAATAAAGTATATAATAAATATGTTAATTTAGTTGAGAATTATTCTATTCTTAACCAAATGAATAAAAAAGATAATCTATCAGTCATAGACCCTAAGTTATTGAATGTTGATGATGGTTCTTCCATCTCATCCAACAACAGCAATATTAAATCTATTGTCTATTTTATTGTCCTTATTCATATTTATATTATTATTATTAAATAATAGTGTTTTATTTTTCTTATCAGTAAAGAATAAGGATAAAATAAATTCATTTTTGTAAATATCATCTACTAAATCCAAATCTTCAAAAAATCGAGAAATATAGAAGCATCATTTAAAATATTCTTGGTTCTATGCTTGCTAATGATTAAGAAGTAAATAAAAGCCAAACATAAGAAACCACACAAATTCGACATTAGGGATTGAATATTTTTAGAAGTGTGTGCTATTTTGTATTGATTACATTTTAACAAATTTATAATTTCATTAGGTTCTTTCTCTCCATAACTATCAAAATATATAGCCTTCGTTAAATCATCCGTCAATAATGCCACCCAATGACTGCCTGCGTTTCGTTCATTCTCTTCATTGAATTTCTTAAGGTATCCTTGTAAAAGCAACCTTAAAAATTACTTATACCCATTTTTTTAACCAGCTCATCTAAATCATAGTTTGACAACATCTCAGTATAATATAATGTAAGATAATATTTTATATAAAAATATGTCATTATTTATTTATGAAAATTAATTATAGGGCAATATCTGAGAAAAGGAACTTGTCGTTCATCGAACCGCCACACATTTCACATTCACCGCCCGACATTATCAAACCCTTCCCGTGTTTCGTCATATTTTTTTCATTTCCTCAAGGTCAATTTTACGACGAGGTATAACAGCAGGTCTCATTCTTTGGTCGTAATTCAAACTAGGATTTTTTTTCATTCGTCCATGACCAGCCATTCGAAGCCCCAAACCAGTATAATCAGTCAATTTATCAACATTCGAACCTTTTTTATTTCTCATATACTGAGATAAAGGCTTTCCATATTTATTTTTCCCTAATTCTTTCGCTCCTTTATTATATACATCACCTACAGCGGTCCCAGCACTTTCACGAAGGGCTTTTCCTAAATCACCTTTTTTTACCTTTCGATTATATCCTTTCTTGATATCTTTAAAAAATCCTTCTCCTTCCATCTCATCCCCATCCAATTCACAACCGAACATTTTAGAAAGTCCTTTAATCGCTTTTTTACCTTCACTTGCTAATGGATTGGTTGCCTCTTTATATTGCTCGTATCCATATCTTGCTGTATCAATTCCTTTTCTTAAAGTATCATCACTGAAATTACGCCACTTACGGGCTTTCTTAATTTTCGAAATTTTACCGCTTTTATTACCACTTCCAGCAAATAAGCCGGTTCCTTCCATTTTGTTTTGTTATATTTCTCCTCCACTCATAGAAATCACAGCACCTTTTCCTCGGTCCAGTTTCTTTATCATATTATTATAGGGTCTATTATCATATCAACGCCTTTTCCGAACATAGCAGGTCCGATGCGAATTCGGTGTCCATTTCTTAGTTTAGATAATTGTCCAGGTGATAAGTTCAAAGATATTATTATAAACTTACATTATATTTTAATTTTAAAAATATATTTATGTTAAATTTTATTTTTCTGCATGTCCAAAAATAAATTTGACATATCAATGTAAAGATTAAAAAGGTTGCCTTATGGTTCATTTTTCCTTTTATTCTTATAAAGTAAAGGCTCATATGTCAACCTCTTATATATTTATTTAATCAATTTTATTGATATTACCACTTATTACATCCAATTGGAAGTTCTTTTCATATATTGCAAATATCATATAGTCCATAGCAAGAGCACTCGAATTTGTCCCTTTGATTTGAAGAGAGCGGTAGGCGTTCTTTTGTTCCATTGGAACCCGCGAGCAACTGACATAGTAATATGAATTTTTCAACCAACTTTTAAAATCAATCAATGAAGAAACTAAGCCCGGCGATTGATTACCATTTACACCAAATTCATTGAAGCATTCGTTATTAAAGGATTGATAAGTATATCTTGCGTCAGCGTGTAGAACATTAGAACCACCAACCAAAACATTAAAGTTATTGATGTGTCCTAACAATTGAGGCTGTCCGTCATCAAACAAATTAACATTATTATTTAGAGTGTTGAGAAGAGGAATAATAAGAACCGCTTTAAAATTAGAAATACCATTCGATACCAAATGATTAAAACTTTCACCAGAGGCTATATTTTTAAGTGAAAATTGGTAGTAGTCATTATAAGAAACATCCCGCATATGATTTTGGGCGTAGTTGTTTTCGATGTCATCGAGCATTTGAACGGCTTGAACGTGTAGTTCCACTTGTTTACCAACGCCACCAGCATGACCAGTTGTAAGAGCATCGGTAGTAGTTCCTGCCGTTTTAGTCGAAAAATGAGAAACATATAATTTTGCAAGTTCGGTTTTAGATATGAGATTAGATAAAGAAGAAGTAGTTATCCCGTCAAATGTTTCACCGCTATCATCTAAAATGTATTTAAACCGTTCAGTCAAGCCTTCATTTAAAGAACTGTTATTAGAAGTAGTAGAAGCAGGGGCACATATACTCGTTGTAGTAGCAAAGCCGCCAGCATCAGCAACATCAGGATAAAAGCCTATAGTGCTCCATCGATTTTGAGAAGTCCAACTTGCAGAGGTCAAAAGTCTACAATGGTTATATATATCAATCAGTTGATTTTTGTTGTTTCATAGATTGTCCGTTTAAATCAACGGTGATGGAGTTAATCATTGATAAAATGATTGTTTAAACGAGACGGCTTGCATATAAGGCATATCAGTAGAAATAGCACTATTTAAGGCACCATTACTTGTAAGAGTAATCAATAGAGGAACACTTAAATAAGCCGAGTTATAATCCAAAAAAAGCCGAGTTATTACTCAATGAAGTTGTTTCAATAATCGATGTTCCTTGGTCGTATTGGGTGACGGTATCATTAATGTATAGCCATTCTCTTTTATTAAATACGCTATCATGTTGTTTTTCTTGAGATTTCATTAATTGGATGTGGTCGGAAACGGAAGACATGATATTATGTACTCAATTATTAGATTTTAAATGAATTATTATATTTTTTCTTAAATTTTATTCTAATTAAATGATATCTTACTATTGGAAGACAATTTCCTTTTTTTAGTTAGTTCCTTTACCTTCATATCTTTCACTTTTTCAATCAATTCATTCAATCCTTTTACTTGGATAGGTTTAAAGTCTCCTTTGTTCTTTGTCTCCTGACGGAGACTGAGAAATACATAGATGCAGAGGTCAAATATATATGTTTGTCATTTAAATTAATGGTTCTGTCGAAATCTACTTGAAAGGTTGAATTGGTTGTGGTATTCGTGATGTTGTTAGCATATATAATTATCAATATATAATAATTTTAATATTATTTTTTTTCTTAGTATAATTTATATGAACTATTATCTAAAGAATAGAGACATTCGATTAACCTACCAGAAGCAATACTAAGAAAATATACTAAGAATTATTATATGAATAATAAAGAAATTCTTAAACAAAAACGGAGAGAAATACAAGAATAAAAACAGAAAAAATCCTAAGACGAATACTGTCTTACAAATGATGGTTATTAAGAAAGATATTATATTAACATTTTAAACAACTAATAAATTTATATAAAAAAAATATAAAATTCATTGTAAATTAAATATATATGTATGATATATAAATTTTTCACAAAGCCAAAACAGAAAAGGAGCGACAAACCATATTCGATGAATATCTATCAGGAATACTAAAGCGGAAGAAAATTATTAAAATGAACCAGAAAATCATAGACGAAAGCGGTTTTTCATTTGACCCAGAATTAGAAAATAACAATGTAAAGGGATAATTCAACAATTATGTTGACACATTAGTAGTTAAGAATTATATGATTGAGCAAATACAAAGCAGACTTAAAACAAGTAAATCTTTATCAACTCAATTTGTGAATAAATTAAATGGTAATCAAATTTTAATTTTGAGTAAGAATTTAAATGACTTTATCAAATATATTGATGATAATCATAATAACATAAATGACTATGTATTATTATCATCCTTTAACAATCTACAGAGAGATTACAACATAACCCAGCAAAAAGAAAAAAACAAGGAAGTCATAAGAGACAACCAACAGGAAACAGGCGAGATTTTACAAGAAAGCATACCAGCGGATGAATTAAAACCAGAAGAAGAAGAATTATCGAACGTGCGGAAAAATACTTATTCAAATTACAAAGTGATGACGAGGAAGAAGAAGAAACAGAAGATGATGAAGAAGATGATGAAATAGAAATAAATAATTTTATAATTTTTTTAGAACGAACCGTTTTCGTCATTGAAGGTATTCAAGGTTTCGGACATGCCCGAATAAAAAAAGAGTTATTAGGATTAGTATTTAGAAATGCTGATTATGAATATTATTCTAAGATTAATACGGCAGATATAAGGGATACATATATAGAATCATTCAAAAAGGAAATGAAACCATTTAGCACAAAAGACCAAAAAAGCGAAAGAATAGCTATCCAAGAAGCAATTCAAGATAGTTTTATGAATTTCTTTCCCGATAAAATAGTAAAGAAAAATAAAAGATTATTTACGAGACAGATAGTAGGCACAGGATACGGAATAAAAATGATAATACTTATATAAATATAGGTAAATATTTGGTTCATAGAAATAATTTGTTAGGTGGTAAATTACAAGTAAGAAGCCCAAATAAAAACCAAGTTTATGGTTTCAAAAGTCAAAACATAACCAACAATATTAAAGACATTCTTTTAAAGCTGAATAAGAAAGAACCAATTAGTTTTAAAGATGTTAATAAACTAAACGAACAGGAAAAGAACCAATTGTATTTGATAGTTAAAAAGCTACATGTAAGGCTCTATTCTATGGGGTTAGAAAATTCTCAGTTATTTTTTGAGTTTCGAGCCTCGGATCCAAAAAATAATTTGGCCATTCTATGGGCTGAGTTTTTATTTCTTTATTTTCAGTGCGAATTTGTGCAAATAATAGCTCTTGCCTCACCTCTTGAACTATGTCGATCTTCGCAGGGCACAACGCACAGGTGGCGATGGCTATGGTGATTGACCATCCTTTCATCAGTGAATTTGGTACGTTTGTGAGCGCTTCAATTT
>Ga0307982_1004925_pt1 | contig 10506 bp, 6 predicted proteins | sample OrgLakmetagen989_FD_201847 | JGI IMG/M metagenome (GOLD analysis project Ga0307982, IMG submission 201847) | Saline water microbial communities from Organic Lake, Antarctica - #989 | ecosystem: Environmental > Aquatic > Non-marine Saline and Alkaline > Saline | place: Antarctica: Organic Lake... | reverse complement strand
ACGCTGTTCAAGGGGGCTGACATTGTGCCCGTCAGCTCCGTTGGAGGAACTGAAGGCAACACACTGAAATGGCATGTTGAGAACATGGAGGCTGTGAAACTCATGGAGGGTATAACACCACTCAACAGCGACGGCACGTTCTCTCTCCGTGCAACCCTGCCCCCGGATGCCCTGTGCAAGCTTGGTAACCATATAATGCGGCTACAGCTTGTGGGACCTGCTGCAGAGGGCTTGCCATCTTTCCAGGCACGCAGTCTGCACATGTTCAAGATCATGTCTTTCCGTGCGCCAGAGGTCTCCCTGCAAGTACAGTGGATCGGGGCTTGTGCGCAATCGGAGCACAGCTTCGCAGGCGACACACTGGAGGCAAGCATGGCTGCCAAGTTCTTCAATGGAACACCTTTGAGTGCTGGGCGCACACAGTGGGACCTCGACCCGGATATGGGGCGGGTGTTTTCGCCTGGGGGTGCGGATGGGCCATTTGGCTCAAACCAGTGGCTGAGACCCGTGCGTCCGAAGGGTTGCTCGAATCACCTGCAGCAGTTGTATCACATGAGTTCGCTGTCTACATCTGGTGAAAGCAAGCTAGCTGCCAAGACAACGATGGACTTGAGCCCCACCACATCCATGTGGTTGGTGCCCACCGGCACAGTGCAAGACAAGGCCATGCAAGTGTACAGAAGTGTGGGCGCCGGGCGCTGGCTGCACAGCAGCTCATACTTCCTGGGCGTGCGCCAGCCTGAGCCCGAGGACGTGCGGGTGGAGGACGGCAAAGCTCATGCAGACTTCAGCCTGGCTGTCGTGGATGCTGACGGGGGCTTCATTCCAAACGTCCCCGTCACTGTGCAGATCATGGCCGAGAGCGAGGACACGATGAGCCTGAGTGCTGTTTGTGAAAGCGCCATGAAGAGAGGTGAGGCATTAGCAACCCAGCATCCGTGGATGGGAGTGTCCACGCGTGTTCGTGTGTGCGCGCTTGGGCTTGCTTACACCAAATCCGAGAGCAGCTGCCTAGTGACGATACGTCCCTGTGACACCATTCTAACGCTCCGCCAAGCCGCGTTTGCGTCGCTAGATTTTTCTGGAGACGCGTCATACTTCAGGATCAAGGACGGGCACGGCAACGAGCTCCCCTTCAGCGGGCTCGTGGCTGATGTGGGGGCGCTCTCCCAGACGCTATACATACATCGCACCACAACACAGCAGCCGCAAGGTGGCCGTACCTGGGAAAAGTGCCGCACCGTCATCGTTCGCACCGGGGATGCTCCGGTCAAGTTCACCTTCAGCGATGCGGACAACTTGGACGGGCGTAAGATCCGGGTGCTAGCAGCATGTGTGGACAAGCGCGGACGCACGAGCAACTTTAAAAGCATTTTTTATATGCCCAGTGCAGTTCTGCGTGCCATTCGCACCAAGCTGAGTGGTGCAGAGGCTGTAGGCAGCGAGGCTGCCGAAGCTCCCGCAGATGATTCAGACCACGGCATGGCCCCAAGCGTGGCCGCCCTTGAGCAGCCAGCAGAGCAGCAGCCAACCACACCAGCATGTATTTTTGAGTGGTTCCCTCAGTCACAGATACCCTTCGGCGACAAGAGTGTGATTTCTACTCAGACACTGAGGCTCAGAAACCAGGTGAGGCTTGCCCAGCCGATCAAGCCAGGGGACACACTCATGCACTGCATGTTGCTGCTGAATCCAGCTCTCTCCACCCTACTGCAGCGAGGCCATGTGCAGCAATTGGAGTGCACTGTTGTATACGACAAATGCTCTCCTCCCTTGAGGCACGTGATCACCCGTGAGCATTTGCTTACGGGGGATGCGCTGTTCGCAGTGAATGAGGGTCTGGGACGGTATGAGCGTCAAGTCAAGGAGGGCACCGCATGCTTGATTCTACCTGTTGCGCTGAGTGCGATTGGGGCCTGTCCAGTGGTCGATCTGGCTGTGCAAATCACTGGCCCCGGTGGTATTCTCTCCCGCGGCCGAGACACTGTGCAGGGATTGGCAGCAGACAAAAGTGCACAGAAACTTGATGAGCTGGCAGACGAAGCTCAAGTAGAGTTTGGGCGCTTTGTGCGATCTGCGTCTCCTCTGGGTGGGGGGGTGCAGCTTGGCACACGCGTGGCAGCGCAGCCCCGCTTGTCCAGCACGCTGCAAGTGCTCGTGGCGACAGACAAAGACGCATACAAGCCTAAGGATGATGTTTCAACCACGGTGCTTGTCAGGGACTGCGCTGGCCAGCCAGTGTCGGGGGCCACCGTGACCGTTGCGTGTGTTGATGAGGCTATCTTGAGCATGGACACGCAGACGCCTGGGGGCAAATTGAGCGAAGCGCGGACCAGCATCGCCGCTCAGGCCTTGACATTCGGATTGAACAACCTTCGAAAGCTGTTTCATCTCACGTCCGGAGCAGGCAAGGTGTCGCCGCTCGTGGTGGTTGGCTTCCGCGTTCGCCGTACTTGGAACACCCGGAAGCCCTCTGCAGCAGGTGGTAGTCTGCGGATCTACATCAAGACTCTCACCGGCAAGACCATCACAATCGACATGGACAGCAGTGAGACCATTGAGGATCTAAAAAACCGCGTGCGTGACAAGGAGGGCATCCCGCCTGACCAACAGCGCCTCATCTTCGCTGGCAAGCAGCTGGAGGACGGGCGCACGATGGATGATTACAACATCGTGAATGAAGCCACTTTGCATTTGGTGCTCCGACTACGCGGTGGGGGGGGTATGCCTGACGTGCCTCCGCCCAGTGATATGGTGGAGATGAGGAGCGACTTCGGTCCCCTGGTCGCCTTTTTGCCTGGGCTGACCACTGACGAGCACGGCATGGTGACTGTGCCCTTCGAGCTGAACCACTCCACCTCATCTTTCCGCATCATGGCCACGGCCTACAAAGCTGCCTCGCCCACGGCTGCTCCAGGCACCACAGGCTCCCTGCCGCTGCAAGGTGTGGCCGGCTTGAATGGTGCCTGTGTGATTTCCACTGCACTGCCCCTGGAGATTCGCCCAGCCTTTCCTCGCTTCTTGAGCTTTGGGGACAGATTCTCCCTGAGCACTCTCCTGAACAACACTACCAAGGACGCCTTGCATGTGAAGATGGTTCTGCGGGCCAGCCACCTGCAGCTGCAGCCTGTGAAGCAGCAGGGGCTGATGACGTCAAGCGGAGCAGCAGCCCATGAGGAGGGCAGCTTAGCAGATTCGTCTCAAGATGCAGTGGGTGCCACACTGACCATCCAGCCTGGTCAACAATTGACTGTGCCCATCGCTGCCTACGTGTGCAAGGCCAGTGGCTCCAGTGTGTCTCTGCAGCGCATGCAAGGCTTGCCCTCCGCAGTTGTGCAACTGCTGGTCACTGCTGAACATGTCGATGCTGATGGCGTGCGCATTCCTGGGTCTATCGTGGAGCAAGATGCACGCGAGTCAATCTTGCCTGTGCGATTGCCTGTTGCAGAGAGTGTCCACAGCACCTATGGCCAGCTGGGCGGAGATGGCGACGCTGCACGGGTGCCCGTGTGCCTGCCCTCAGGATCGCTCATCAACGACAGCTCTGTGACTGTGGACGTGTCCTCCACTGTGCTGCAGTCCATCTCAGATGCAGTGGTTGAGCTGCGGCAGTACCCCTACGACTGTGTGGAGCAGCGCAGCAGCCGCATCTTGGCACTGGCGTCGCTGCTGAGTCTTCCCACGGAGCTGCTATCGCCATCTTGGCCCGGACAAGCAGAGATGCGGGAGTACTTGAACTCGGAGCTGACACAGCTGAGTGCATGCCAGTGTGAAGACGGCGGCTTCTCCTTCTGGGGGGCGCCGGATCGCAGCTTCGGGGGCACAGAGCACCGATGCGTCATCAGCTCCCAGCCAATCACATCGCTTGTGGCAGCACATGCATGCGCTATTGCACTGCAGCAGAACCTGGTTGTCCCGTCGGTCATGCTGCATGGCCTGCTTCGCTATGTGCGAGACCTGCTTGGGAAGCTTCAGGCCAAGCTGGACAGTGCAAACAAGCATGCTGCACTTGCTCAGCCAGAGGAATCGCCAAGCAGTCATGCAGATACGTTAGGCAGTCTGCTCAGCTCATTGTTCCCGGGCCACTTGTCTGCTGGCGGAAGCGCTCAAATGCTGGCCCAGGCCATGTACGTGTACGGCCAGCTGCTGTGCTCAGTGCAAGTGCAAGACAGCCTGCAGGAGACGCTGGAGAGTAAATCAGATGACACAGCCGCTGCTGCAGTGGGTGATACAGCCTTGCCTGCATCGCATATCACCAAGGCGCGCTGTGAGCTGCAGGCACAAGCTCTTGGCCTGTTGAGCCTCATGTCCAATCTGGCCGGGGGCGAGCATGCTGCTGACAAGCTGAACCTGAGTGGTGTGCACTGCGAAACTGCAGCCTTGCTGCTGGCTGTGCTGCACAGCAGTGACGTCGATTTGGCGGAGGACTTGCTGTTGGCGCGCGAAGCAGATGCCTTGGCTGAAGCTGGGGGCGCCCACAGTGTTGCTGCAGCTGATGCGAAGACTCATGAGGAGATCGTCGAGCAACAGCATGCTGATGCAGATGCAGCCCGAAGCAGCTTGATGCTGCGCATGGAAGGTGCAGCCACCCACACTGCTGGCTCAACCTACTACGGGGGCGACTACTTGGACGCAAGCAGTATCCTGCTGCAAGGCCGCGCACGAACCTCAGCCACTGCGCTTGTTGCGCTGTGCGAGACGCACGCGCCTGCCGACCAGGCGGCTGCTGTGATGCGAGGTCTTCTTGGGCACCGCACACACTCTGGGGCGTGGCGCACAACGCAGATCAACGGCTGGGCTATCCGTGCTCTGGTGAGGTATTTCCAGGAGTATGAGTCTGCAGAGCCGGCGTTTGATGCCAAAGTGTGGCTGGGACAGGACATGATGGCTGTGTCCAATTTCAATGGTCACTCCATTCAGACCAGACGCACCACAGTGCATGCTGGAATGCTTGCGAGCCAGCTGGATAAGCCCGTGGTACGATGCTCTGGTAATGGCAGCATTATCTTGAAGGACTCCATTCGCACTGGTGTCACCTTGCAGCGCGCTGCATTGGCATCTGTGACGAAAGCCAGCCAAGCTGCCTCCAAAATGTACTTCCGCATTGGTGTTCGCTCCGTGAGTGGGGAGCTCATGAAGACAGGCCTGGACACGGGCTTTGGCATAATGCGACGGTACACCATTGTCAGCGGGGGCGACATCGAGCGCAGGGGCGACTCTACCATCATTGTTCCTCAAGGTGCCATCATTCGTGTCAATGTGCTCATATCACTCGAGAGTAGTCGTGCGCATGTGGCCATTGTGGATCACTTGCCTGCTGGCTTTGAGCCGTTGAGGCCTGACTTAGAAAGTGTCCCGAGAAGCTACGCATCATACCGCTCCTTTGCAGCTGACTTCCTGGAAAAGCGAGCTGCATCCGTGAACATGTTTAAGCAACAGCTGCCTGCAGGCAACTACTACATGGGCTACTCTGTCTTGGCCAGCACAGCGGGAACCTTCACTGCGCCGGGTGCCACAGCTGAGGAGATGTACAACACAGAAGTGAGGGGGCAGAGCGCCGCGGAAACGATCATCATTAAAGCTCCTTAGACTGTGTGAGAAATGTAAATCCTCGGAAGGCTGAATTCGAACTCTCTGATTTTGCCATCTGCAGTATCCTTGCACTCGCCATGCGCATACACGGCCGGGTATCTGGGAAGCTGGGAAGCTTCGCATATTCCTCAGTGTCCAGCACACTTTTCTCTGAGCAATACAGTCCGCCTTCTATGCAGCAGAGGTAGCTGTCGCCACCGAAGGCTGTCTCTCCAATGGTGGACCTGTGTCAAGGCTTCCGGGGTCTGGGAAAGCCAAAACTCATACGTTTGTCCATCGTTGTCTGATTCACTCAAATGCGCCCCATGTCGCAGTAGCAGTAGCATCATGGCGACATTTTTCATGATTGCCGAGCACAACATCGGCGTCAGGCCGTCCTTGCCCTGTTCCCGCGCATTTGCACCTTTAGCCAAAAGCAGACGCACAAGATCTATACGATCCCACAGAGCAAAAGCACACATTGGCGTGTGCTGCTTTCCACCTGCATTTCCACTAATCAAAGCGCCGGCGTCAATCAAACGTTCAACAGCTTCGATCGGTGCCGAGTATGCTAGCTGTAGCGGTGGGGTTCCACTGCCAGGGACCGCGTTGGGCATGGCTCCCATTGCAAGGAGTTCATCAAGCACCTCCACCAAGCCCTCATCAGGCGGTGAAATAAACAAGGACATGATCGGTGTATGGTCACAGTGCGAGGCAATGGCGTTGACATCTGCTCCTCGCTTGACCAGCAGCTTGAGAGCTGGTACATTGCCTGCACATGCAGCCACTGAAAGCGCCGCGCTGTCGGCAGGCCATCCCGCCTTCAGCAGGGCTTTCACCATGACCAGCCCCCCAGTATTGCATGCATGTTGAAAGCTACGCAAAAGAATCTGCCTGCTATTGCGATTTGGTGGTACATGCAGACCCCGCCTCAGCAAGTACTTGACACACTGAACTGAGCCGGACTTGCAGGCCTCTCCCAAAATGCTGCAGTGACGCGATGCCGGCGTGCTTGCATCAAAACCTCTAGCCTCTATGAAATCACGCAGCATTTGAACACTGCCACCTTCTGCTGCACACTCTAAGTCGCGCCTGCTTGGAATGTTGTCTGGCCCCGAAAATTCTTCACCCTGTAAAAGCAGCTGCTGGACAGCCCACATCGAGCCGCACCTTGCCAAATTCTGCAGAGGAGTCAGCAAACTGAATCCATGATCAATATCTGTATGCCCATTTTCCCTCATTGCAGATACAACTGCCTCATCCTCAGTCAGCAGTGCCAGCATGAAATCTGACAACGAGTCTGTGTACACTTTGCCTCCCAGTTCCTTGAGCATCACCTTCCGAAGCTGCTGCATCCTTCCTTCTTGTACCATTTGGACTTTCATTTGGGATTGTTCGTGCTCATGGCCACTGGCCTCTCCGATGCTGCCAGGTAGAACTACGTTGCTGGCGGTGTCCGTATGTTGAAACTGCATCTCTCAGCTGTCTCAGGATTTGAACTGTTACAGATGGACGCATGGACGGATGGATACCCCCAAAAGGCGAACAGGGTTCTGCTCCATAAACGCCGCATGCTCCCACAATATCTGAAGATATCGCTGGATTTGTTGAGCAACAGAGCGCTTGACGAAATTGCTCGATGCCGCACGCCCCCTGCTCACCCCACTTGAGAACCTCAGAACCTGTCGCTGGAAACCGTGCAGTAAATCAGTCTTTTGAGCCTGTTGATCAAAGACTCACTTCACGCTTGCTTTTTGAACAAATATAGCCGTGAACGCTGGGTGAGTGTATTTCAGTTGACGGTAGGCACCGCAGCCTTCTCCAAGCAGATTTGAGCAAGTATGGCTGCTGCACGAAGGAGCAAGCAGATGGCACCTGTACAAGACAGCCGAAAAGGCTTCTCAGAGGATGATTACAACGTCACAGTCGCAGACAAAGACGTACGTAGTAACTACTGCCGTGCTTTGTCGCACATGGCATTGCCCACAGGGCATTTCGAAGCGCAGGGAGAAATAAAGAAAATGCTGCTCAAACTAAAAGAGGTTGGCAAGGCTCCGGAATTTGTGGCGCAGCAGGTACGGGGGGTTGACTAGGGCAGGCTATCACAGCGATTGGTTTATCGAGCTGCACCGCCGTTACAGTTGTCCAATCTCGACAAGGATGTGCGCGCCACACGCGAGCACGCTCAGAAGCGGCGAGACCAAGTTGCATCTGACACGTAAGATACATGCTACATTATCATTGCGATTAGTGTTAGTGCAGGCTTTTTGCAGAGCTGAGCTCAGACAGCTCGAATCACAGCTGAAGGAGGCCTCTGCCAAAATTGCAGCTCTTCAAAAGCGAAAGAGTGAAAGTGATGCAGCTGCTGGCAGGGTCGAAAAACATTTGAAGTCCGCTCTGGGAGAGCTGACTGGGGTATGTCCTGCGTTTTATGACAGGCGGTTCTTACACTGCGTACGCTGCTTCGTCTTGTGCAGCACGTGACATCAGCCAATCATCAACGCAAATCGGTGCTGAACAAGCAAGAAGCAGCCACATCTAAGTACACACGAGGTCAGCTTGCAGCGGAGCGGGGATTTGACGCCACAGCTCGCGTTCCTGTACGGCTGCGTTGCCACGCAGGTGAAACGCACACAGATAGCCGCTTCCTCTGTACAGACTGCCAAATCCCTTGCTGTTTCACGCAAGCATGGAGTCACCACACATTCAAGGACAAAGTGAGGGCGCTTTCCTGCCGGCGCGGACCGCCCCTGCTGCTCTCTGGGCGGGTGCAGCTGTGCCTTCTGGCCGTGCCTTGAAAGCCAAGTCTGCTGCAGCGGCCCGCCCACTGTGTGCACTTCACACCCTGCAAAGTGTGAATGCGGCCAACATGCACGTATGGTTGCTCTTCTTATAGTGCTTGCCTTGGGCATGTGCGTGGACAGCTGTCTGGCTTCAGTAGCTGCAGTTGCTTGGGGTAGGGGGGAAACAATTCTTGGAGCGAGCACTGGGCGATCCAGCAGTCATACGGAGCTGGCCAGCAGCTTTAGAACATCCATACCTCCTGAGGTTGCCTTTGCTGGCGTCTCCTTTCGGCATCTTGCCGGACAGAGAAGTGGTGGAGAGGGGGAGTGAAGTTCGGGTGACAGCCACCTTGGATAGACTGAAAGGAGACCTTCTGCATTTTTGCATGGGAAATCGCAAATATCGCAGGTTATTAGGTAACTACTGAATACCACATACTAGAATCCAATAATGTCGCAGCCAGCTGCTGCATCAGCAAGTGGCACTGGAAGTGCAGCAAACTCTCAACTGCCTCTGCACGCAAGTACCCAGGCCCATGGCCAACTTGACGATGCTGGCAACACCAAGATTGACGGAACTGTCGTACTGGCTGTTGCTGAGGCAGTTGCCCTTGTCATGGACCAGCAATTGCTGCAGTGCCCTCTGGCATACCCTGCCGTGCCGTTTGACGATGTCTCTGCTTTGCTGCAGATGAAGGGAATTCTATTGGATCTACAGTACGTTGGAAGCAAATAAATCGACCGAGAAGCCTCAGTACTCTTGTGTGCAGATCTTTGGAAGGTATTTGGGCAACCCTCGTGACAGGACAGCCGCAGTCAGTCTTGCCGCCCTTACTAGGTATGGTTTGATTTTGATTTCACCACACTATGCAGAACTGCGGGCCCACCTCACGCTATGCAGAGAAGGATATACCCAGTAATGTCCACAAAAACAACTCATTAACAGACACGGTATTTGCGATGTACTCCAAAGACATCGACAGAGCAGCCCGAGAGATGCTCAGTGCTCCAGACCGTGCTTTGAGCTGCACGCCCCTCGTGGGTGGGCTTGTGGGCCCACGCCCTCCGAAGCATCGCTCACCACAGCAGCTGTATGCTCAACAGCATATGCTGGTATCCAAAGCCCGGCTCGTCAAGCGACTGCAGCGCGAGCCGACGCCGGACGAGCTGCAAGCGTCTTTGAAGGAGGGATTTGAGGCCCTGGATGACGGCAACAAGCAAGCACTAGTGCAAGCTAGTGCCAAGGAGGCCTTCTTACGTGCCCGGGAATGCCTCCTGTGGGAGGCTGAAGCCGCGGAGGCCGCCAATATCATGCAGTTATGCGTTCAGATGCGTGCTGCCGCAATTGCCTCAACCCAGGCCCAGGGCAGTGCATGAGTTGTCTGGAAGCATGTGCACAATTCACTATATACAGCAAAACCAGCTCAGAGTATTCTCGTTGCTGCAGCCCTTCCTCACCTATTGCGTTGCAATTGAGTCAGTCCAGTCAACTTTGGGACTCAGTACCATCCCCCCTGAACCAATGCTTCTGTTGCCAACGGCAGGAGAAGCGCCCCGCACAAAACGTCTCTGATGCTAAAAAAATAGCACACCAACTGTAATTTATAGCGGTCTGGAAATATTCGTACTCGTGTTCTTCGGTACCCACGTGCTGATCAGGTCTTGTGCAAGTCTAAGTGCTGCGAGCGGAATTTGACAACAAGCATGAGCTTGCTTGGCGGTGGAGGTGGCACCGGTTTGCTTGGAGGCGGCACGCCAGGCGGACTTCTGGGCGGAGGTGGTGGCACTGGACTTTTGGGTGGCGGCACGTCAGGACTTCTGGGCGGAGGTGGTGGCACTGGACTTTTGGGTGGCGGCACATCAGGTGGCTTGCTAGGAGGCGGCACATCAGGCGGACTTCTGGGCGGAGGTGGTGGCACTGGACTTTTGGGTGGCGGTACATCAGGTGGCTTGCTAGGAGGCGGCACGTCAGGCGGACTTCTGGGTGGAGGTGGTGGCACTGGACTTTTGGGTGGCGGCACATCAGGTGGCTTGCTAGGAGGCGGCACATCAGGTGGCTTGCTAGGAGGCGGCACATCAGGCGGCCTTCTGGGAGGAGGGGGGGGTGGCCTTCTCGGTGGTGGTGGCGGCGGCCTGCTAGGGGGTGGCGGCC
>Ga0307982_1004924_pt1 | contig 10507 bp, 18 predicted proteins | sample OrgLakmetagen989_FD_201847 | JGI IMG/M metagenome (GOLD analysis project Ga0307982, IMG submission 201847) | Saline water microbial communities from Organic Lake, Antarctica - #989 | ecosystem: Environmental > Aquatic > Non-marine Saline and Alkaline > Saline | place: Antarctica: Organic Lake... | reverse complement strand
AGACAGACAGACAGACAGACAGACAGACAGACAGACAGACAGACAGACAGACAGACAGACAGACAGACAGACAGACAGACAGACAGACAGACAGACAGACAGACAGACAGACAGACAGACAGACAAGACCAAATGCGTTGCAAGAGACACTCGAGCTGGAAGCAGAAACATCAACTCTTCGTTGATCTATTCAAAAATCTATTCATGGCGTCATGGCGGTTCCTTTTCCTTTTTCCTTGTCGTGTTTCTTGCCCTCTTTGGCTCTTGTTAAGAATAAATTTTGTTTCGACGGAAAGATTTAAAGATGGAGTCCCTTCTTTCCCTTTTTCCAATAGAAGCCCCTTTTGAATTTTTAACTCCCACCTGATTCCTGATTCCCGAGAGACAGGAGTTCATATATCCGCCCTTTATTGTGAAGCTGTTTTGATCTTATTTACCGCAAGGCTAAGGAGATGGTGCCTAGGTCTATATGCGTCGAAACATACGAGTTCCGGCAAGTGCTTCGTGCGACGTATCTTTGCGTGCATGCATGCGTGGCCACCACCAGCAGTATCGGCGGTACGTCAGTACAGCCTTACATCCGGAACACCCCAAACTTGGTGTCGGGGATGGGCTGCTCGGTGGCCGCAGCCAGGGCCAAGCCGAGAGCGTCGCGCGTGTCCCGCGGTTCGATCACCCCGTCGTCCCAGAGCCGGGCCGACGAGTAGTAGCACGACGACTCCTTCTCGTACCTGTTGTTGTTGTTGGACGGCGCAAGAGCGGGTTGAGATAAAAAGAAAATCGCAAACGTTAATGGAAGAAACGCGACACACGGCGGAGACCAGAAAGTGGAGAAACGAGGCAAGGGTTGGGTAGAGAGAGATCGAGAATTCTAAACTTTGATTGTTTCAATGTCAAGACTAAACGCTGAATCAACGCCAATCCTTGTAAATTTCAATACATGTGTGGTATTTGGAATGGTGCTTCCTTACTTGTCCAAAATGGGTTGCTTGAAGGCAGCCTCGTCTTCGTCGGACCAGGTGTCGCCTTTGCGCTCGATCTGGTCGCGCTTCACCGTGGCCAGCACGCCGGCGGCTTGCTCGCCGCCCATCACCTATAAAGTGGTACGCGTGGGGGAATGTGAAAAAAACACGTAAATTAGTAAACAAATGAGGGCAAGGGCATAGCGACCCGATTCACATCGCACCAAGGCGCAGATAAGAAGACCATTACTGTAGCTTGGAATTTAAATGACGCAACCAGTGGTACACCGGTGCCCGCATTCTTATTTTAACCCTAATATATACGTATACACACAAAAACAGGTCAAGAACTCACCCCAATGCGAGCGTTAGGCCACATGAAGAGGAACCTCGGCGAAAACGCCCGCCCGCACATGCCGTAATTGCCGGCGCCGTACGAGCCGCCAATCACCACCGTCACCTTGGGCACCTGTCGTCGTCGTTGTCGTTGTGCGCAAGAGAAGACGCAAGGAAAAACATCGAAGGGGGATGCTAGTAGGTACATAAAAGGAACGTCTACCAGTAATCGCAAAGGAAATATGTGAACAAATATGGCGTGTAGGTGCGTGTATAGTCAAGGTAGAGCATCCCTTAAAAACTCAAATAGAAGCACCCCGTTGAATCCACAATTCTTTCCTTGATCTATTTGCTTATCTGATTCTCTTATACAACACCCTCTCACCTGCGCCGTGGACACCGCCGTCACTAATTTGGCGCCATTTTTGGCGATCCCTTCCGACTCGGCCTTGGAGCCCACCATGAAGCCCGTGATGTTCTGGAGGAAGACCAGAGGCACTTTGCGCTGGCAACACAGCTCAATGAAGTGGGCAGCTTTCAGGCTGGATTCTGATTTTTTAAAAATTCATTGTTTGAGCAGGTAGATCAGGTAAGAGGTTGATAAGATAAGAGAATGAGAGTGACGATGCTGTATCCAATATCAAATTGCATCACAAGTTTGCACACCCTCAAAAAGAAGGAAATCGTAACAATATCACGAGCCAAAAAATGGTCAAGAACGGCGTATACATGGTTTTGACGCCCCCCCAAAAAATAGAAATTAGATATGGAGAAATAGGCCACACCATTTTCATAATCACTAGCATCATGCGTCATCCTCACCGGAGAACAGAATCCCGTTGTTGGCGATGATCCCCACGGGCATCCCGTGCAAGTGCGCGAAACCGCACACCACGGTGGTGCCGAAGAGCGGCTTGAACTCGTGGAAGCGGCTGCCGTCGACCACCCGGGCAATCACCTAATATATAAGGGAGAAAAAGAGGTGAGATGGGCGAGAGAGAGAGAGAGGAGAGACAGGATTAAAAGGTGCAGTGAGGAGCCAGAAGAAGGTGCCTGAGAAAAAGAGTGGGGGCAACAACGCATCATCGAAACGATACAAATCAGAACCAGATCGCAGCGCCATTTGCTCGTTGCCTTCTCATCATGTGTCCAAACAACAACACCCACAACAAGAAAAACTCACGTCCCGAACGTCGAAGGGCTTGCGGGCGTCTACAGGGACGATCCCACCCAATTCCTCGGCGGAATAGACGGGGGCATCCGCCGTGCCTGGAGTGCAGGCCAGGCTGGGCGGGTGAGGGGACTTCGGGCGGTTGAGGTGAGACACCACCTGTGAATTGTAAGGAAAGAGGAGTAGCATACGGAATCGGAGAGTTTACATTTACTTAGAATGACATAGAAAAGAAAATCAAGGAGTGAACATAATGATACAGAAATGAATGAAAAGAGAAAAAAGCGAGGTCTTTGAGGTGAATAAAAAGTAAACATTGACTTTTCAACTTCTTCTCTTGGATTTCGTTTTTTTTTTCTACGCTTCTGTCCAGAAAACAGCATACACTCCATTCCTTCTTTCTTCCCTCTCCGATTGCTCATCATGCTATTCCTTCACCCACCGAGCGCATCAATGCCAGGGCGTGGGCGTCGTTTTGCGCGAGATGATCGCTCACTCCGCTGGTGCGGCAGTGCACGTCGCCGCCGCCGAGGTCTTCGGCCGACACCACCTGATTCAAAGCAAAGGAATAGTAGGGAAAGGAGGGAAAGGGAAAATACGACGAAGTTTTCGAAACGTGGATGAGCAAGATGGACTAGTGTGCATCTGTGTGCAAGTACGTACATACACACAGATGCACAATGTCACAACCACCCAAATGAGAGCGGTTATAGATGAAAAAAATGGACTGTATTTTAGAGATCCCAAAAGGCTCACTAAAAGAAAATAGTAGGCAAGAGTGTGTTGTGTAAATAGAGTGCTACTTCGATGACTGCTACACGCGCGTTGCACATGTAAGTACCTCTCCGGTGGCGGCCTTCACGAGTGGTGGTCCCGCCAGGAAGATGGTGCCCTGGTCCCGCACGATGATGGTTTCGTCGGACATCGCCGGCACGTAGGCCCCGCCTGCCGTGCAAGACCCCATGACCGCGGCGATCTTTTGGGAAGGTAGTGATGGCATGAAACAGAGAGAGAGGAAAGTCAAAAAGATAGATGGCGTGTGGAGACAGAGGCTGTAGAAATTTGAGATCCGCAAACAGAACTTTCGCAAAACTCAAGAAGAAACGATAAAAAGAAACGTGATGTACGATAAAAGAAAACAAAAGTAATGAACACCAATCAGAGACAAATAACCCCTCGCACTGTGCTGCTTCTACATGTGGCGCACGTTTCACCTGCGGGATTCCTTGGGCCGACATGTTAGCTTGGTTGAAGAAAATCCGGCCGAACATATCGCGGTCCGCGAACATTTCGTCTTGCCGCGGCAGGAACCCGCCCCCGGAGTCCACCAAATAAACGCACGGAAGCTTGTTCTGGGCCGCGATTTCCTGCGCCCGCAAATGTTTTTTCACGGTGATTCCGAAGTAGGACCCGCCTTTCACCTGCAGCAAGGGTGGGGGGGAGTGGCGAAGAAGATGGTGAGTGTCGATAGTGCGTGGTGCTAAAGGCGTTGCAACCTTAAGAATGGCACACCGATAATGTGAACGAATGCAATTTACAAGATAAACGTTATTGGTAGTACTTTCAGGCTCCGCAAAAGACTACAATATCTTGAACTTGTAAACTTGCATTCGCCCGTTCTCTATATTTTTTTCACAGCAACAAGATGCTAGTGTAAGTAGACAACACTGTCTTTCCACTCTGGTGGTTTATACCGTGGCATCGTTAGCCACTATCACGCAGCGCACCCCGGCGATCACTCCCACACCCGACACGATCGAGCCCGACGGCACTGGCCCGTCCTTGCCGTACCTGCATGTGAAAGTTTAGCGAGTGGAAACGCCGAAGCGATGGCAAAGAGCAAAGTAAACAAGGCCATGCACACGTGACTAGGAAAGCGAATGACTTGAGCGAAGAGTTGGGCGAGGTGGCTCGGGGAGCACTTTAAAAAGAGAACCGCAAGCCTAAAACGATCCCACAACTCGAGACTTTAGACACTGCAGAGAGATGTCGCCGAAATGGCCTACTCTTTCGCTTACATGTCGTGTCCCGCGAGGGGCGAGAGCTCCAAGAACGCCGTGCCCGGGTCGAGAAGCGCATCGATGCGGTCACGAACCATCATTTTGCCCTTGGCCACGTGGCGCGTCCTCGATTTCTCGTCGCCACCTTTTAGTGAAGGCGCGATATGTGAGACGCAAAACATGGCATTCAAAACAATCTTCGCGCAAACCAAAAGATACCAGGGCATCAACAATGCACCCTGCATAGATAGTGAAGGAAAAAAAGCGTGGAACTAGCTTGGTGAGATCTAAGCCTGCAAAACGAAGCCAAAAGAAAGATCCCGGAGGCTCTGCCAAAAGTATTATCGAGCACTTCTTACCCTTGTGCACCGTCTGGAGCGTGTCCCGGAGCTGGTTCACGAGACGGTTCATTTCCGACGCATTGGCTTGAAAGTCAGCACTGAGCGGGTTCACAGCAGAAGGCAGCACCTACATGTGGGCGGGTGTTTTATCCGACATAGAAACGGAAAGCATGAAGCGTTAGATGCAGCTATTAACAATGTCAACAATGTCAATCTTGGCAGGGAGACGGTGTCGAGATACCAAGGACTATCCGGGTATGAAACAGGGCGCCGCGAAGAAATGCATAAACTGACCGGCGCCAAAGCACTCGAAAAACGTCTGGATTGGCTAGGGTGGAGAAGAGTTGCCGACGCCCGACGCATAGCCATTTTTGTCGTTGGGTATTTGTGTAAGTATAGTAGATATGACACTCAACTATCGCTTTGACGCTTTGACGCTTTGACACTTTTGTCGCTGTCGGGAACTCCGCCGGGTAAACTTCGGCCTGCGGGACCCCCTTCGAAAAAAAAAAACGAACTTCTTGTCGGTGTTTACTTTTTGGACTCTAGATCGTAAGAACCTATTTTGAACGCATTCTTGAATCTTTCGAGGGTAAGTCTTGGGGATTAAACGTCGTTAAAAAAAACGCTTTTCGGGGTTTCGGCGTTTTCGGCTATCATCCGTCATAGCGCAACAAACATCCAACCATCCAACAACGAGCCCCTTCCGAAGTGCATCGAGGTGCTTCGGAGTGCATCGTCATGGACGCGCGCCTGCATGGGTGGACATCAAAGCCGTCAAGCTTCACTTTTGAGCCGCTTGGTTTTCCTTCACGGACTCCGCAACGACAAATTGATCCTTTACGCGGCCTCCACACGCACAAAGTTTTTTCCCCGGCTACTAGTTCAACTCCGGTCCAGAATACAACACCGCCTGAGGAAGGGAACAAACATTACACGCCGACAAGCCTCGCGCAAGCCTTACAACAAAACTTGGAGAAAGCGGGCCGTTTACATATTCAGCAGTCGGATGTGAGCGCGAGGTCATTCAGCCGGAGCCGAATTGGGAATCGGGTGACCGGAAGCCGGCTCATGAATTCTGACTCAAAATACACCCCTCATGGCAACCTCAACTCGCCTGACCACCCAATGAGCTTTCATGTGAATAGTAGCATGGCGAATGTGGGCAGTTTTCCGGCGCCTAAACTTTTGGCAGACAACAAAGATGATCTTGGAGCGCGTTCTCCTCACACAGTCGAAGGCCGCGGGTCTAAGGGGGTCGGCGTGGATTTAGAGACGGGTGCAAGCCACATGGTGCGTCTCACTCCAGTGGGCAAAACCTACGTGCAGTATGCCGTGCGAAATCGCCCTTTTGTGAGCCACGTAAGCGAAGTGGTAACAAGCCGGGAAGAAGTGGCCAAACTTCGTACTGCCGCCGACCAAGGTGCCGCTTGGGCGAGGGACAATGCGGCCTTACGTGAACAAGTGCGTGTGCTGCAAGCAGAGCTTGGTGATACAAAAGGTGGGCACCAGGGTTCATACCGAGGTAACGGCTCTCCTGGAGGAAGGCGCGGCTCCCAGTCCGTCAACCAAGGAGTCAGATTTGCAGATGGTTCGCGGAGCAGCAACCGATCTTCGTTTTATGGAACAGATTGTACTGATGGAACGCACAGCCTTCGATCATCAGCCCAGGAAGGTATCAACGGAGCTTCCGAACTCGACAAATCATCGCAACACGATGCAAGTGCAGCACCCGGCTTTATGAACAGGCACAATTTGAGCCAACGCGAGGTCAAGGTAAACAAGCAAACATATCTTTATTTTATCTTTTCCCTTCAAATTGAATGCACTGCTCACCGAGAACTCCAATCGGCAGGTGCTTGCACTCCCCCACGATGAGCTTGCTCAACGTTACTTGAATCTGTGGAAAAACAATAACCGTACGCGGCTTCGCTTGGCAGCTGCGATGGAAGGCGTCTACAACAAACGGTGAACAGAGAGCGACAGTGACGGCGGCAAAAGCAGTATGGGTGGCTTTTCTGGTGGCGGGGATCCGGCCATCATGACCACGCTGGCAGTCCTTGAAGCTCGCGTGACGGAGCTTGAAGACGACAACAATGCGCTGGTGAGAAACTTATTTATGCCACTACCATACTGCCTCGACAATGGTAGTGAGCTATGTTCTCGTTCCAATCGAAATCTGATGGTCATTCCATGCTCATACACAGATAAGCGGCGCACTCGGGAATGCTGAAGATTTAAGAACCCAGCTTGGGCAAGAACTGCTTGAAGCCTGGCAACGCAGTGGTACTGGTAAAAGTGGTGACAACATGACACGTGGCTTTCTGCTTGATGGACTGTTGGAGAAAGTCGGCGATCTTGCGCCATCTCTCGCGGCCAAGCTCGGTCCTATTGATGATTGGCTAGCGGTAAGAGTGTATCTTGACTCATTTGAGAGATCAATTCGACAAACATTCATAGTACTACTTGAGCTTATAAGTGAGAGGGTTGTTCAAAGTAGCGTGACTATATGTACATGGTGCGTATGTACTTTATTAGGAAGCACACGGCGACCATTTCAGCGTCACTAAAGGTGGTGGCGGTTCCAAGGTGCTCCTGAAACCCTCTGGCATTCAGCATTTCCGCGAGACTGCCAAGACTACGGCAAGGTCGCGCGATCGTTTTACAGGAGCACAAGGCAATGGCGCAGGTTCAGGAGTAGGGAAGCTTGATGGAGGCTCCAACTGCGAAGCGATCCATGGTGGAGAAAAACCGTTAATGTTCGATGCCATTACTCAAACTGACAATGGTGAAATCGTGTTTGATGTCGATGCCTTTGAGAAGGAGCAGGAAACTGGCGTTACTGAAGATGCTGATCCAGAATCACCATTATCGTCATCGTTGTCATCTTCGTCGTCATCATTATCACCAGCGTCGTCGTCTAAGGATACTTCGTCATCGGTATCAACAACCTATGAAGCAGCCACTTCGCCTACAGCTACAGGTGATGGGGATGTTGCTGCTGATGACGACGACAATTCGGCAAGAGGCGATGGCTCGTCCTCGACGAAGAAGAATCATAATGATCATTCTAGTTCTTCCCGTTGCAGCCACAAGGGAAAACATAGACTGAAGAAAAAGATGATGGGCATGGGCGGCGCTTTGAAACTCGGAAACAAGAACGACTCTTGTTTGGTGGACGACGAGAGCGACGATGAGTACGAGGAAATGTACAGTGAGGAAGCCATGAAACGACGAGCTCAAGCTGAACATGACGCGTCCACAAGCAGCCAACCGTACCTTCGCTCGTTACATCCGCAAGGACCATCGCCAAAGCAGTGGGCTTTCGATGACGTCGTTCGAGGCGCCATGCACAAAACTCAAACTTCTTGGGGCAAACTGAAAAGCATGGTTCGTCAAATCCACGAAGAACCTATGACTGACTGTCTGCATACTCTTGAAGTTGATATTTTATAAGATTTGCATACATCAATTAGATAATATTGAATTAAACAATCAATGCATTTGCGTCTTTTATCATAATAGGTGAAGACTGGAGAATGGCGTGAGACATTTTTGCGAGGTAATTATTGGCGCAAGAAGCCTGGCTGCGTCGTAGGAGACCCACTAGCGGCGCGAAGGACTGCACTGAAACGGTTGTCTGCCAAGCAGAGCTGCCTCGTGAAATACGATCGATGGGCTAAAGACGACGAACGGCGTGTCTATACACTACGGCAGACTTTGTACGTGTGCTACGATTTGCTTGAAAAGAAAGCCATTCAAGAAGCTGCCCTTGAATTGCAGAACAAAACTCCTGAGCTTGGCCACACGACCTTGCCAGACTTTTTCGAAGACTACTTCTTTCGAAGGCATGGCGTGGGGAAGTTAGCGAAAGCGGAGTTGCGCCGCTTCGTGCACTCTTTGAAGCACTACCGCAGTTCAGACCGGCGAGCAGAACTCTTCGGCTTATTAGTGGGGCTCGTGAGGCCTGAACTCTTCTCGACAGCGCTCGGAGACGTCTTTATGACGCTTCTCAAGGTATGAAGGATTTTAAAGATATTGTACTATTCAAATTTTACCTTCCGATTGTAATTGGAGTTGCTCTACTACTGTGAATTTCTGTCCTGCAGCATAATCGATTTTCTCTTCGCGTGTGTGTCTTTCTGAATGTTTGTATCTTGTTCATGTTGATGTTTGCGATGCGCAGCGCCTCTTCGCGGATCAACTCGACAACATCTGCAATCAGCTCAAGAAGTATGAGCCTCGATTAAAATCAAGCAATTGTACCGTGCCACTTCATTCAGCCATCGCAGCAGTCATTGGCCAGCCGGATGAGTTTGGTGGTACTGTCGGGCAGCGTCACAAGCCGGCAACTTGGGACAATCCTGTCTTATTGGCAGTCTCGCTAGACGGTACGAACTACACGATTATTCATCGCTTTGGTAACGGTTGCCTCTGCTGGCTCTAGTAGTCTTACTTGCGTACAACCTTTCTTTTCAGGTGCCGCAGGCATCAAACGCGACTTACTGGACGTGTTCGACTCGCAGAGCATTAGCGGTGGACCTCAAAAGGTTACCGATATCGACGATGTGCTCTTTTTAGTGCTTGACTTCTTTTTGGCCCAAGCAATGAAAGCACAGCACGCGCTTCGGGACGCGTTTTACGTGTTGGATGAAAATGGATCCAACACTCTGTCGTGGGACGAGTTTCTCAGCATGAGCTCTCACGTGGGCATGCGCTGCCATCGTAATGGAACGCAGGAGCCATTCACAGACGACGAACTTTTAGCTGTCTTCAAGGTATGAATCAGTGAGAGAAAATTTGGCCAAGTAAGCAGCTCTTGTACGTTTCACTGTAGACCGGAGCACAAGTACGCTGAGTGAACTTGTCGTTTACATGAGCATAAAATCGAGTATGACTTCTATTGTTTTTGTTCGCTTCTTGTTTTAGGCTGCGAACGACCTCGAGACAGATGGCGACGAGGACAACCTCGAAGACCCAGTGATCATGTCCATTGCGTGCTACCAGGCCGGCATGTACCACCCAAAGAGCACGCGGAGTGATCACGGTCTCGATTCAGATTGCAAACTCACTTTCGAAGGGAGTGGGGCAGCCATGAAACTTGTTGAAAATCATTCCGGCCAACATTTACTTGATAAAAGTGATGCAGCAACAGCGATGGCACTGCAATGCGAATGCGGCAACGAATTGTTGTCTGACACAATTCATTGCACGCGATGCGGCGTCCGTCGCCCAACAGCAGACAACGGCCAATTGCCAATTGTTCAATGAGTTTGGCTATCCTCCCTATTTATACATATTTTTTTTGCAGTATTATCGTCTACGACGACTTATTGTTGAATGCTCTTTTGGTCGAGAGAGCATCGAAGCAGTATGACCACCATGCACATACCTTCCATCGATCAACTTCCTCGGTGGGGCTCGCGGGTGCTGACGGTGAGTTTCCCGTCACCCACGCAGCCACTAAACTTATGCATGATTTGCGAAGAAAAAAATCCACTACGATTTCCCCTGCTTTGTGGCTTCTTTCATTTCTTTATTTATCCTAGTGGGCCTTGGCTCGCAGCTCCGCGGTGGGTGAAAGCATCCTATCGGTGGAGTGGGTATGACTCTGGACTTGGAGGAGAGGAATTCGGTTCAGGATGAGGGTGAAAACCCCCCACCAAACTCGGATACATGTGAGTCTGAGCCTGAACA
>Ga0307982_1004923_pt1 | contig 10508 bp, 11 predicted proteins | sample OrgLakmetagen989_FD_201847 | JGI IMG/M metagenome (GOLD analysis project Ga0307982, IMG submission 201847) | Saline water microbial communities from Organic Lake, Antarctica - #989 | ecosystem: Environmental > Aquatic > Non-marine Saline and Alkaline > Saline | place: Antarctica: Organic Lake... | reverse complement strand
TCTCGAAGTCGTCTCAATTTTCATATCCTAGCCACCGTCATGAATGTATCTGCATTCTTGCCATGCCTCCTCGCTCTCATCATCCTCGTGCACCTCACCTGCAACCGCACACAGGAAGAAGAGCGTGAGCGCTACGCCATGGCCGAGGCTGAGCAGTTCAAGGCCTGGCAGAAAGTGCTGGGCGTCAAGAAGAGGCTGGCCAACGCGGCGAGGCGGCGAAGCTTGATTGAGCTGCGAGCCGCGCTCGACTTGGCGGGGCAGGTGCGTGGGCATAACCTGTGCGTGCACTTGAAGAAGAAGAAGAAGAAGAAGAAGCGTGTTCATGGATGAAGATGTGCATGCTGAGTGTGCGCGTGCGCCGAGAGAACGATGTGTATACGCTTTATCTCAATCAAGCTTCCCTTTTCCCCACCCTTTCTCAACCTTCTCCCTCTGCCTACATTCTCTACTCGCATCAGGTGTACAGCTTCGGGACCGGGGCGTACGGGCAATTTGCCGCTCCCGGAAAGGACGGCTTGAGCACCAAGAATTCCCCCTTTGTGGGGTTCGACGAAATTGCCGAGCTGTGGGCGGGGCGGGTAGTGCCAGCGGAGTCGTTTCTGGCGCACATTGGAAGGGACGAGCCGGACGCCAAGAAGCTCGAAGACATGAAGGTGAATCGGGTATGCATTGGTGGATAGGCGCGAAAGTCCTTCTGGACACCTGATTTGCACCGGTAAAAATGGAAGCAGTGGAGTGCTCCCCTGCCCTCACCCTGTACACTTCCTGCTCTCCTTTCTCCCATCCCTGTATGCCTCAAGGTCGGCGAGGACTTGGATGTTGACGACCCGCGCACCGAGCTGCTCTACTCCCCGTTCAACCACGCGATTGTGGCGCGCAACACCGCAAGCCTGTGGGGGCGGCGCATCGTGGAGGTATCGTGGATCTGTCCGAGAGAAGAGGAGGAGAAGGAATGGAATGCTACCGAAAAGTGTGCAGCACTTTTTTCTTTTTGCGGTGGTGGTTTATTACAGGAATTTGAAAAGAGTATCTTTTTACTTGACTTATTTTGCCTTTCCTCGTGTGTGTTTGATACGGTGTAAAATTCGTCTCCCCCCGAATATGTGTGTGTTTTTGAAACCTTTTCTCTTTCTCGCAGGTGAGTTTGTGCGCTAATGTGGCGGTAGCCCGCAGCGAATTGGGCGAGCTCTTTTTGTGGGGCGGCACGTCGACGTGGTGGCATCAGGTCATGAAGACGACATAAGAACAACAACGCCCTTTCGCGTCTTTTAATTCATTACTTATCATCCCAGCCTACCTAGCGAATCGCTCTTGTTTTTCTTTCGTTGTGTTTCGGTCATTCCTCCTTTTTATTTATTCTACCACGTTTCGACATTTCCTGATTGCTGGATTCTTTTCTTTGTTCCCCTTTCATGGCACTGGTAACTTAGGTGGAGGAAGAGTCCTTGTACAGGGGGGAATTTCGCGGCCCGACCACGCCGCGGTCCCAGCTGCTGCTGCAAACCTCGGGCGCGGCGCCGTCGGCCGACGAACCCGAAGTTGAAGTCGAAGATTCCGACGACGCCGAGTGTGCCAAGTGCGTACCTTGCATACGTATTTATCATGGGCAACCGAGATAGTCTGAGATCCTGAGGCAGTGAAAAAGTGAAAGAGTGAGGACGAGAAAGAGGCAGAGAAGAGTAGAGGGGGGAGGGTTGTGTGCTGAATGACTCTTGACTTGGGCCTTTTCTCACGATCTCTTTGTTGTGCGCGCTCACTTCAGATACAAGGACGTGTTGACGTACTTCGGTGCCTGGAAGCCTCCGCCCACGGCGGCGCCCCGGCTAGCCTACTATCAGGACACCTTATTTCCCGAATTAGAATACGAGCAAGTGAAGATGGCGTGCGAAGTCCGAGGCAAAGACACCCACGGCTTGAACAAAACCGAGCTACTGAACGTGAGTCTTTCGCGCTCTTGCCTTCGCTTTCGTCTTCGTTTTCTGATTCGATTGAAGTCGTAGCTCTCTTGACAATTTGTACTTCTACCCTCGCTGGTGGTTGCGTTCTCTCGTGCTCGATTCGGTCCCTGCTGTCGCACCCTTCTTTTGCATTCTTTCTATAATTGAATTCCATGTCTCGACTCTCGACTACTTCGTAGATGTTGTACGAAGATATCTTATTAGAGCGGCGGGTGCTCGGCCTGCGCGCCCACCGCAAGATCCGAGAAACCGAAGAAGAAATTCACCGCATGCTTCGCCGCAAGCACAGGAAGGACGCCCGGAAGGTGATCGTTCAGCTCCAGGAGCAGTGGCAGCCGGTGCTCGAAATGCAGGCCGAAGCGAAAGTGGAGTCGGAGGTGCGCGCGCGCAAGGACCTCGAAAAGGCCTTGATCAAGAAAGAGCGCAACTACGCGCAGATGCGGGCCCACAAGCACGAAGCACGGCTGGACGGCCATTCTCAGTACACCCCGAGGGGGGGATCCATCGTGCTGGCGACCGCGGGGATTACCGCGAGGGGTGGCGGCAATCAGACGGCGAGAGGCTACGCAGCGGTGGCATCGGTATGCGCCGGGTTGCACTTCCAAAACAGTAAAAAAAAGACAGGAAAAGCGCTCTAGTATGCCGCTTTTCGACACGATTTTCGTTATCGTGATCGTGTTCAGTTTCAACTCGTATATTCAATGCGCGTCCTTTTCCTATCCCAGGTCTCCTGTGGCGCGAACCACGTCGCCGCGGTGCACTCATCGGGGGAGCTCTACACCTGGGGCTTTGGGTCGGCGGGGAGGCTCGGGCACGACATCAGTGGGCCCACGTCGGACCCGAGAGCGGACGTGAATCGGCCCACCGTGGTGAGGGAGCGACGCGGGGCTGCGTGGGTTGGGAGTAGAAGGGACGAGAGTTGCTGCCACGGGTGTAATAGTGTACATGCGGGATGTTTCAACTTTTTGTTCAACTTTTTTTTCTTTTTTTCTACACCTTTCTCTCTGACTTTGGCATTTTACTTAGTGGGGTATGCTTTACTGCCATTTTTTTCATTCAGTTGGGTGCGCCCGTGTGATTTTCTTCGGACTCCTTCACTCAATGCTTGCATACAGGTACGAGGCCTGTTGGGCTTTCCAGTAGTAGGAGTCGCCGCCGGCTACGCGCATTCGGCCGCCATTACTGCTGACGCCCGGCTCTTCGTGTGGGGGTCAGGCGCGACGGGGAAGCTAGGGCTAGGGCCGGTGACGGGCAAAGAAGAGTGCTACTGCAGCGTGCCCACGCCAATTGTGATCGGAGACTCGGTAATTGCGTGCGCGGCTTTGCGCGTTTGTGAATGGGCTGGATTCATTTGTTTTCATTCGACTATGGGGGAGGATGTCAATTGCTCAAACCTTACTTAGTAATTTGTCTACATTGGAATGATTTGAAGCACAAATGAAGAGGTATTATTCTCATCTCACCTTCTTTTGTCTTCATTCTATTATTTGAAATCTGCCACCCAACGAACAACCAACCGACCACCGTCATTTAGGTCCGAGTGCGGCAAGTGAGTTGTGGCGCGGCGCACTCGGCGTGCGTCACTGACAGAGGAGAAGTGTACGTCTGGGGCTGCGGCGACGGCGGGCGGTTGGGCTTAGGGATCGACAAAATGGGCACGGCTTTCCGCCCCGTACACGTAAGGAACAAAGGGAGAACGTTTTAAAATGCGCAAAAAAAAAACATACGTCATTTTTCATTTTTCCACTTTGGTCGTCCGAATCTTGGTGCCATCATTTTCGTACGGCATTGTACTCCTGGCATTCAACACGTACCCAGTTTACACATGCATTTCCTGCCAAACAATCCTTTCTATTCTTGTTTCTCCTTATTTCAATGGACTCATTGGCTTTTGTGGCCGTACTTTGCCCCCTCTCGTCACACCAAACACCAACCCCAAAAAGGTGGAGTTCAACGGTCTCCCGAGCCCCACGGGCCACGTGCAGTCGGTGGCGGGGACCAACGTGGGGCCACCTCCCCCTGTAGGGCAGCGCGCGTTTGGGGGCCAGCGGGCGGGGGCCGTGGCGTGTGGCAACGCGCACACGTTAGTGGTGACCGTGGTTCGGGAGGTGCTGACGGGCGCGGGGAGCACCAAAAACCGAACCATGGTACGGGTGTGGTACTAGATTAATTGAAGTAGGGAAACGTCAAAGCAAAAGGAAGAGGAAGAAAGAGCTTCGCAGAATGAGAGTGCCGCACCAATGTTGTAAATCTCTTCATGCTAAGAGCGCCCTTGCCCGTGTGCTTTTATCTACCTTATTTCTACGTGCTCTTCGCTTTCAATTCGTTCTTGTTGCCCTCTTCCTTTTGCTGACTTTCACGTTTTTCTTTTTCTCCTGCTCATCGCAACTTTCGTCTTCCTATAATACAGCTCGGCGGCGACGTCTTCATGGCTGGCGCGCAGTCGGTGCTGGGGTGCTTTTGCCCGACCTTCCAGAAGTGCGAAGACCTCGGCGACGGCGTTATCATCAACAAAATTGCCGCGGGCTTCTCGCACTGCGCTGCTGCAGCTGCATCTGGGGAACTCTACTGCTGGGGTAGGCATTCAATGCGTGACAAAATGAAATCCCTCGTCTATTTTTTGCGATTCCGTTATTCTGTTTGCTTGAATGCTTGCCCTTTCCTTTGCCTCTTCCTTTCTCAATTTCTAACTTTGAGATGAAGTATGGTCCTTCTACCGGTTCGTCGTGTGCGTGTGCTGTTGATCTCTCTAGGGAGCAATTACACCGGCTGCTGCGGCGCCCCTTTTCCACTCGTGCAGCACTGCTATTCCCCATTCAACGTGCCCTTTGTCTACGCCAAACCTGTCAATTTAGCGATTGGCAAAGCAGCGTCCCAGTCGACAGTTTACAACGGGCAGGTATGACATGAGGATCAAAAGATCGCGTGTTTGGGTTTTAATGATTGTTACCAAAACTCGTTCGCATGGATAGTAATACAATTTCATTTTCGACGTAAATATGTTGCTTCGGAAAGTTGACAAATTATGCAAGCTTAGCCTATGAGCTCGTGTATTATTTTGCTTCGAATTGTTATGCTTTGTGCATGCTTTTACCTCTCCGCTTCCTCCTACTCCTTTTTTCAGGACGCCTACTTGGCAGTCGACGGCAACATCGACGGCAGCAACCCCAGCACATGTACTTCGACGCAGAGCGAGCCGCAGGTGAGAGCGACTGGTTGATTCTTTTCACGTACACGTCGCACCGTGTATGCGCGCGTTCATTTTTAAATCTTCCGAACTCGTTCTTGTTCTCTTGTGCGTGAGCTCTGCTTCACTTTTCATTTGTGCCTCAATGTTTTCATTTCCACTAGCACACACACACACACACTCTCTCTCTCTCGCTTCCTCTCATCTCTTTCTCTCTCCTCCAATCAGCCCTGGTGGGACTTGGACCTGGGCGATTACGCGAGCGTGACCACCGTGAAAGTATGGAACCGCACCGACGAGCCCCACGACCCGAGCTTCGACCGCGACACCTTTCGGGAGCGCCTCTATCCCTGCTACGTGATGCTGAGCCACCAGCCCTTTCCCCGAGACGCGAAGAAAGTAGAAGCTGGGCAAAACCTGTTGACAGCGTCGCTGGGGCTGTCGTGCGCCAGAATGAAACTCACCAAAAACCAGCGGTAATCGAGAAGAAGAAGGCAGTTTGAGAGTAGCACGCTCGCGCGCATGCACCTTGCATTGTTTCGCAACACTGGCCCTACTCAATTGTTTTTTTGGACACGTATTTTTGATGTCCCTCTCACAGTTGCTGTACTTGCGTGCGATCCTATTTTCTGCACCCTTTCGCTCCTTCTCCCATCCGCACATGGCTCATTCGCCCCACCTCCTTCCTTCTATTTTTTCAAACGCTAAATTAGGTGCTCCACGTGGCACGTCCCTGCGAACATCACTGCCCGCTACGTGCGGCTCATGCTGGAGGACGTAAATTTCTTGCATTTTGCGCAAAGTAAAGAACTTGAATTGCATCATTTTTACTCCTTGGTTTCACAGTGTGCTACATTGGACAAATGTCATCGTCATTATTTTTATTCATAATCATATTGCAAGCTCGTTTCTCATTCCCTTCTGGTCTTGCCACTCATCGCTTTCCCTAGTTGCAACTCGCTTTTCAATTCTGACTGACCACTCCTGTTTCCAATCGTTGTTTCTATTTCCAGTGGAGGTCTTCGGCACGCCGGGGATCAACAAGCCGGTCGGCAAATGCGGCGGGGTGTCCTGCGGCCGCAACGTCACTTGCTGCCTGGTGCTCCCTTCGCGCGAGCCTTCGGAGCTTGATGCAGCTTACCGGAGAGCGACCTGGGCCGATGCTCACAACGCTGACATTTTGAGGCAGTACGAGTCCTTCGCGCCCGAATTTGATAAGGTCCGTGAAGCACGTGCTAAATCTGTTAGACAGGTTGCTGAAATAGTCAGCAGATTCACTTCTTCTGTGTCGCTTTTGCCCATTTCTGAACTTTTACACACCTCCCTCTGAAAAAAAAACAATTCTGCCAGTACGGGCGCGGCGAGCGCATCAAAAAGTGCACCATCTGCAAAGGCGGGCAGTTGTGCGAGTGCTGCGCGTTGACCGAGCGGTTCCGCGACGAATTAGAAGCGATGCCGACGCTAGGCGCGATTGGCACCGAGCGCCGGAGCTTAGAGGCCATGATCAAATACCTCATGGATGCGCCCAAGCCGCCCATTAATTTCGTGCCAAAGGTGAGCGAGGATGGGTCGTACTAAGCGGGCAGCCAAGTAGAGTGATTCCTGTTCTTTCTGTGCTCCTGCGAATTTCGTGCCGCTCACGACCTGAAATTTTACCACCATTCCCATGCACAACGACAGGTGAAGGAGAAGAAAACTTTCTTTGGGTTTAAAAAGAAGGAAAAGAAGGAGAAGAAAAAGTCAAAGAAAGACAAAAGCGTTGCATCGGCTGGTGACGAGGAGGAAGAAGAAAACGAGGAAGAGGAGTCTAAGGCTCCTGCGAGCAAAGCATCGAAGTTCCGTGGAGGGTCAGCGAAAGTTGCTCCTAGATAGTCGAGCTTCTTTGTCTTGGTATTGGTATAAAGCCCTGTACTAGGCCCAGAATGCATTGGGGTGGATGGGAATCACGTCCCATTTCCGGAAAATAATAAAAGCTGTGTAGTTAAAGGTTCAAGCTGGTGTGAATATATATCTTAGCTACATATTTCCATAACAGGACGACGAGGATTCTACCGCAATACTGCCATATCCATAGGCGCCAGGCGCAGTTGTGAGCATTGCGAGTGGCAATAGGCTGCCGAGGGTCAGCTACAGCTAAGGGCCAATCAAAAGAAAACATGGAAGCTCGACGCGTTCGCGCATATGCGCATATACCGGGGGTTTAGGGATTCAAATATAGGTCCACAGGCTCGCAATGAACTTCATAAAGCACTCCAAGCGCACTCATTTGGACGGTGACTGGGAGTCCCCAAAACTTCCGTTCGTCGAGTCCTTCCACGGGTCAGCATCCAACGCGAAATCATCGCCCTGCTCGTCGAGGCTGCTGCCACTGCTGCTGCTGCTGCTATTGCTATCGCCATACGAGGAAGTGCCTCGAAGCGCTTCCCGACGCTTGCACGCTGCTAACCACTCCTTGTAGGGACGCCCAAGAGACAGCGTCAACAAAAAATGAGCAAACTAGGACTCTATGTACATGAAATAGAGAAGAAATGCTCAATGCTCAATGCTCAAGCTTGCACCACGAAATTCATTAATGCTGCGTTGCGTCTATTACAGGTGCCACTTGGCAACATCTACTACGGGAAACATTAAATCCTGATTTTGTCACTCTTCTTACCAGGACTGTTTTGCCCCCGAAGTCACGCCCCATGATTTCTTTGCAGCGATAGTCATCAAGGCAAGGCTGCAGCTGCCGCATCGACGGGCAAAGCACTTGAGCTGTGGCCGATTCGTGCTCTACGTCATGCAGCAAGCCTAATGAGCAAAAATAAAGAAAGCGCCAAGAACAAGCACCGTGCATTATTTCAAGCTGGGCATTTGGTTGAAGTTGACAAAAATGGAGCGTCGAAAGTATACGTAGCTATTTGCAGCGGTGAATACTTGTGTTGCAAAACAATATGCGCTTAATCCACGAGAAACTATACCAACGTATTGCAATCTCTAGCCATGCATGCAGCTAGACTTGTATCTAGGCCCTAGACAGCACCTTCAATTGCGTTTTTCGTGAAGTACAAATTGGCGGCACCAAAGCAAGTAAACCCAACGAAGGACACAGCGGGTATGCGATAAGCTAAGTGCCACTTCCGCCCGATGTACGACATGCCGGCTACACTAGCTATGCCTGCTCCGAAAGCCCACAAACTAGCATTTCGGAACGCAGCTTGATCGTTCTTCAACACTTGAGGATCTGCTTTCGCCGGCTGATGGTGCAAGCATCGTGTCGCGGGTTCGGAAGAGGAAAAGAAAAGAAAATAGGAGCAGTTAGGAACCCTAGCTAATATTTACAGCATTTGAATAGGCACAGGTCTAGTTTAGGTGATAGATACTGCATGAATGCATTTTCTCGAGGCACATTGTCGACTTAGTACCAGTCCATTGTTCGGAGAGCCGAATAAGTTCTTAGCTCGAACACTTATGTCCTGAGCAAAGGCGCCCATGCTCTTGGACATTAGCAAGGTCGCTCGAATATCCTCGTTCTTGTCGCTCATAATGCCGATTGGTGTGCCTGGGAGAGCTGTCTTTAAGAATTCGAAGCTACTTAAAAGCTGTGCTCTTGTGCGGCGGGCGGATGACTTCGAAGCAAAGGGTGTGTGAAACAGAAAGCAGAACTTCTAGCTACAGTAGTAGTCATCATCAGCAACAAGCTGGACAGCTGGACTGCTGGACTCCCGATTTCCTACTTTTTTTTCTTGATTCCCAACAACTCGCATCCTCGCTTTCTTCGTCGCTATTCCGTTCCAGAGCCTCCAGAGCCCAGAGCTAACAAGAGCTTCTCTAACTGCTGGAAGTGTTGTCTAAACCCTTGCGGCAGTCTAGTAGGAAGCTATTCTAGTGTACTCGTGCAAGCTAGCTACGATTTCAAAAGTAAGTAATTGGTAGCCTAGCCGGTATCATCTTCGAGATCATCTCATCGCAAATATTGAAGCTCAAAGTGGTACGCATACGCCAAGTTTCAAAAGACGCCGTTCATCGCTGTCGCGCCAGAGACTTCAAATCGATTTCCTTCACTTAAAATTTGACAACATCTTGCGAGTAGCCTTGACGAACCATGACGGATGCTGGCAAGCGCCTGAGCCCCGATCGCCTCGCACTCGCGGGCAGCATCGCCGGCTGGGTCGAGTGCCTCGCCGTGCAGCCTTTCGACAACGTGAAAACGAGGTTTCAGTTGCAGACCGCGGCAGGCCCAAGCCAGAGTGTAGCGCAGGGCATTCGCAGCCTCATTGCCGAGGGCGGCGTAGGGCGGCTCTATCGCGGCATGCTGCCGGAGTTACTCGCGATTACACCGAAATCCATGGCTATGTATGGCTCATACGAGTTTGCTCGCCGGTGGTTTTCAAATGCTTTTAGCAGCACTGGTAGCCCTGCCAATGGTATCATCGTAGCAGCAGCGGCAGGTGGCGTCTCTGGCGTGCCTGAAGCTGTAGCCATCACGCCGTTTCATGTCGTAAAAACACGCTTACAAGCCAAAGAGCACTTAGGGAGGTACCACAATTCATGGCATTGCCTGACTACGGTTGTGAAAGAAGAGGGAGTCGTGGCACTTTCCAATGGATTCAAAGCAACTGCGTGCCGGAATGCCGCGTGGAACAGCGTCTACTTTGCTTCTATGCACGTGTTGAAGGAAAGGTTTAGCACTCCACCTTCATCCACCGCGCAGGAAGGGCAGTCAAAGGGGCCGCAAGAAGTGTTCACTACCCTTTGGACTGGTTTTGTAGGCGGCGTTGTCGCGACGTGTGTAAACTGCCCGTTCGACGTCATCAAAAGCCGCATTCAAGCGGACGCAAATCTCGGCCAATCAGCACCAAAAGGAGTCGCGCAGCGGCTTCTTGAAATACAACGAGTGGAAGGCACCCGTGCTCTATGGAAAGGGTTCAATGCCAAGGCTCTGAAGATGGGCCTTGGTGGCTCCATTGGTATGGCAGCATTTGAAGTAACGGCTAGTCTTCTGGCGCCTGCTGTAGCTGAGAGGTAGCAAAACACCCCGCCGGTGTTCGTTTATGTTTGGTTTGTTCGTTTGTTCGCGTATAGACATCTGCGAGAAATTGATTCGAGTTCAGAGCTAGATTTAGGCCTCGCAACAACAGAAGTCTACTCCACGAGTTATGCCTACCGTCCCTCAGTTCTCTTTATTCCGATTACCACCGGCCATCATGCGAAGTAGGAAGTAGAGCAAAAGCGAAAAGCAGAAGCACGCGCAAGATAAATCATGCGAGTTGCGAGGTAGAGGCTGGGGTGCGAAATACGGTTACGGTCCGAAACAAATAATTTCCGAAACCGGAACTTTACGGTCCGAAACATTTATTTTCCGTAACATAGTTCCGTAA
>Ga0307982_1004918_pt1 | contig 10513 bp, 11 predicted proteins | sample OrgLakmetagen989_FD_201847 | JGI IMG/M metagenome (GOLD analysis project Ga0307982, IMG submission 201847) | Saline water microbial communities from Organic Lake, Antarctica - #989 | ecosystem: Environmental > Aquatic > Non-marine Saline and Alkaline > Saline | place: Antarctica: Organic Lake... | reverse complement strand
ACTTCTGCCCGCAGCATTGGCTTCTGTGTCATTTGGGTTTGTATTAGTTCGAGTTCGAGTTCGCGTTCTTCGCTTGTGAGTCATGAGTCTTGTGTACAGTATGTAGTCCCTCCTGCGGTCCTGCGTCCGACGTCCTTTCAACGTTTCAACAGGTTCGGATAGTGCTGTTTTGACACAGGCCCCGAAGGGCCGGAATTAGAAGGCTAGCACAGATAGTGCTGTTTTGATTGGACGAAAAAGATACGAGGAATGAGGAGAGGAACGCTCCCTTCGAATCTCTCGAAAGATCTCAAGATTGAAGCACGACATGGGGGGGGAGAACAAGCACAACCTCGTATAGCATCTCGCACAACTCTCAGAGACGATGCGCGCGCCCAGGGGCTTGATTCACATTTTCGCGTTTTTCGTAGTCAGGCACGAATCGTGGATGGTGTCTGTGGCGTCTCGTAGTCTCCGGCGGCACCTGAGCACGACGGATGATACTGCCACTACATCCACTGTATATTTTCCAACGCCTCAGCCATCATTCTCACTAATGCCGACGATCACGCCCACCCCAGCACCTTCGATATCGTCCGCTCCCTCACCAATGCCCAGTGTCTCTTTTGCACCGACGCCGGTTTCGTTGTCACCAACGCCACTTCCGTCCATGATCGTTATTGTCCGAGATCCAGTCGTCGAGACTAGCAAGATCATCCCGATCATTATTGGCGCCATACTCGTGCTGCTAGTCGGGTGTGTGCTTTTCAATCGAAAGAAGTTGAGCCAAGAACAACTGCACGAGGTCTCTGCGGCTGTTCGAGCTCAGCGCGTCGCTGAAGAGCAGAAGGAAAAGGAAATGGTTTCAAAGGCGCTTAAGAAGGTCCGCGGCAAGAGTTCCACTCGTAAGGCCAAACCAACACCCAAGAAAGCACTTTCCACTTCAAAATCAGTAGACGGTTCTGAAACGGACCCAGCGAGTATGGACGACAGCAGTAGCGGCAGCGAGGCGGAACGAGCTTCTATTGTTGATGATGAGGAAACGCAAAATGGGTGGTCTCCAACTCGAAGTGTAAATAATTCATCAAAGCGACAATCACCCAAAATGCAACACCGGACTGCCTCCCCTGCTTCCGTGAAAGACAAGAAGAACATTTCTGCTACTAACAAATTCAAAAACTCAAGGACATCCCGTGCGTTGCCTCAGGAGGATGATGGGAATGAAAAGATACCGGGAGCGATCAATGGCCAGAAGGCTCCTCTTAGCGTAGTAAGCCACCGCAGCCGCCGTGGCCTCAAAGACCTCGACGCGTTTTTGGAGAACTGGAAGCTCATGTCCTTATCTCGAAGCCTCACTGATCTGGGTTACACTTCGCCAGCCGAATTAGTGCGAGACTGGAATAGCCCGGGCCCTCGTGCTGTCCTTACGGTTTCTTTGCAGGAATTTCCACCTATAAACCAAGCGAACCATGCCAGTAGCAGTAAGGTCTTGGAGCGCTTGAATGCAGGTATGGAAGATATGCAGCGTAGCAATAGTTCTAACCTTGGCGCACGGGTCAGTTCAATTGCTAGCACGGTCAACCCTGGCTCTGTTGTCGAGGCTTCTAGCATGACGGCCGATGTGCGTGAGCTCGTGCTAGCAGCTCAAGACGCAGTTCGTCGTGGTGATTTTTCGGGCCTCAAGAACTTGTTACAGAAAGCACAAAAGGTTGCCGAAGAGCAGCGACAAATGGATTATAAGGAACGCAAGCAAGCATGGGACGCTACTACTTCGCAGAAGCTCCCGCTGTTGCCACTGCAGATTCCACAAGGGTTCGGCCATGTGCTTGGCCTCACCGACAACGACACGGTGAGTAGCCCCCGCTTCAACGAGGACGAACAATGGAATGGCCGTGCAAGCCGCAACAGTGCGGCCAAATCGGGAGACTACGCTCGCGGGACAAGCAATCTTCGCGAGCCGAGCAATCCCCTCGAGCCAAGCAGCCCGCGGCAGCCGTCGTCGCCTCGGGGCCGCACGCCGCTGCGTGCTGCCCTGGGCCAAGGAGACAATGATGGTAGTATTCATGGAAAAGGGCGTTCATCCATATCAGTACGAGGCGCGTCTTTCGTTCGATCGTCGGGTCCTTCAATGCCGCGGCCTCCTGACTCGGCATCCAAGTTCGGAATGGGGGCTTTGGGCTTCGAAGCTTCGGCTGCTGCGCCTCCACCAGCCTCAGCAGATAGAAACCGGCAACCAAAGGATGCAGCGGGTGGAGCATTCGGGCCAGTTATTGGCACTTTCTTTTAATATTTCAGCCAACTCCAAAGAGCTGCTGTGTAAGCACAGGCGAAATTTTGGTCTGAAGGGCAGAAGGCATATAGCATTTAGCCTTGTGCCCAAAGAGCCCTGTCCTGTTGGTTGCTCTTCGGCTATTTTGCTTTTGGATATTCCCGATTTTTTTGTTGCGATCTCCATCTTTCTAAGTCTCATTTACGAGCCATTGGTACATTACCATACTGTGATTTATTATAATAGTGGCTAGTGTTAGTAAGTAGTTATAGATATAAACATCTGCAGTCCCAGATAGAAAATCCTTGTTGGTGCATCATTCAAGAAAGCGAAATGAACAAGAAGATATCATTCAAAGTAGATGTCACTGCCTTGGAGGCTGCCTACTACGCCTATCCGCTGCACCTCTGAACTTGGGAGAAGTACCGCTCAATTTGTTTTTGTCGGTGGTTGGATTGTCTCTTAAGGAACGTTTGATTCGAGCTTTTTGTGCGCTCATCACCGTCGCTGAAGCATGCTTCACCTCGTTGCTTGGTACAATTACTACATCACGCCCAAGTACAGAGCTGATAAATTGTTCCTTGAACTTTCCGGCACCTGCGAGAGCGGGTTGGAAATATGGCAACGAACGGCTCGTGCTTTGCGCGGAAGTTTCACCACTGTGCGCATGCGCGTCGTCTGAAGGAGCCCTTCTCTCCCCACCCAAGATACTGCCTGCTTTTATTGTGTGATGTCGTGAGCGTTGTGTTCGCACTACACTCTTGGATGACTCGTCTTCGTCTGAAAACACAGATGTTGCGGAGCGTGCCGGTAAGCCCGCTAAGAAAATGATCAACACCACCATCATCAATTTATGACGAACCTAGCAGAAAAATGCGGACGATGATTTAATAGAGTCAAAGTATCCTTCAACGATTTAATGAGCCAAAGAGTCTCTACAAAAGTCAAGAGTACTCATCAGAACATGGCAATCAGTCCGCTAACCATTTTCGTCAAATATTTCCTTTTCACTCCCTCGCAGGGGAGGGAAATTCGAGTTTATCATTGAGCCGAAAATTTCATGTAGAACGATGCGATGCACGGCGCACGGCAGAACATCTCCACAACGCGGGGTGTGAAGGACTTCTTGCTTCTTGCAGCACGAGAGCGGAATCGACTGAATCGAATGAACTACTGATGATGTTGAAGCTTGCTGTCTCCGATTCAGGTTTATCCAGCCCCGAACGAGCGTCTGGGACGGTCGCTAGACTCCGGAAGCGTTTTGAGAGTGGCGACTATGGGGATGATCAAGATGCTTGGTGCGATGAAAACTTGGACAGGAACGAGGTCATCGATGCGACTCCCGAGATCCCTTATTTTCGTCCCCAAACACCTCCCGAAACACCGCTAGATCAAGTACTAGACGACGATTTTGAGGTTGCGCAAAGCGATGCTCATTTCACTGGCGAGCATTGGAATAGTAGCTTTCCGACGCAGCCGCATGCTCCACAGCGACAAAGCTTTTTCGAAAGCATCGCCCATGCATCCGCGGCAATTCTACCGACGAGTTCGCCCCACTTATCTTATCACCCACAGGCACTAACGCCTCCTCTAAACGAGGATGAGTCATCTTCCTCGAATACTCATGTTCTTCCAACAACGACGCCGCCATTAGACGAAACTGAAATTGAGGACGACGAAGAAGTCAGCTACTACACTAATGAATCTGCAAATTCTCAAGAACAGGATAGTAGAATATCTATGGCTCAAACTCCACCATTTGAAGATGAAATCCTAAACACAGAAACCCCAAAATCAGACACAGAGACACCTGGTGACAATGTGATGGAGGTCTCAATCAAACCAGATGGCGCTATTTCAAGGAGACCATCTATTACGATGCCTGGAGTTCCTCGTACGCCTCAATGCGCTGACAATGAAAGAGTTCCGAAAGTTCGGGGCCGAGTTCAAATTGAATGGGCTCCGTGGGCGAAGAAAAGCAAGTTGCCCGTGTTTTTGAATCGGAAGGAGTTCTGGGATTCGCTCAGCGACTTGAACGAAGTTAGTGAGCCGAAGAAAAATGCGCCTACCCTGCTATCTAGTTCAGCAAATGTTGACGGAGAAAATGTTGACGCTTATCAAAAACAGAACCTTCTAGGATTATCAATGTGGTGTCGCGGTCGATTATCGTCGTTGATTTCCCAGGCAAAGACGGTGTCGAAAGAGCACAAACAAAACACAGCCCTTAGCGTTGGGCACGACAACGTTGCGCATGCTAACAGTGATACGGATACTGATTATTTCGAATCGCAATGCAGTGAAACTGAGGATGGATTATCTGATAATTTTACCGATGCAGATGGCGTAAACGATGAGAAAGCTAATAGTGTGGTCCTACTGAAGGAGTGGAATTCTGAACCTCGTCAAGAAAGTCGAAATCAAAGTGCTTTGCTTGATGCAAACGTGCATAATAATTCACGAGAGGAAAAAAAGACGTATCAATTTTGTGATACATTGGATTTTACCGACCTCAGTGGAAAGAAACCTTTTGCCAACGTTGAGTCCATTGCTTTACTTATCGCTGCGAGGCACGCCCTACAACTGAAAGCAATCATCGTTGACGTCGATGAAGATCGTTCCAAACAAGCATGGGATTCGCTTAAATCACGCTTGACGTGCCACGATAACAGCAACACAAGCGTGCTTCTGGCTTCGCACATCTTGAGCGAAGTGCTTGATGACGAGCTCGAAGCAATTTGGACTCGAAGAACAGGCGCGTTTGGCACTCAATTACCTCTTATTGCTGCCGCTGCAGCAAGCTCAAGCAATTCGAGTTCGATTCATTCAATTAGCGACCCACTTTCACTCCACTTAAAGTTGAGAATAAGTCGCTACATGAATGCTACTGGACACTGTGTTATAGTCCAGGAATGTTCCGCCGTTCCAGCATTCGTAGACAGACCTGCGCGACGGTCCGAGAGCGTTGAAGGGAACCTTCGTAGCCTTCTCACTGGATCTTCAGCTTCATCGCCTCGACCAGTGCTTAGAAGTCGCCGGCGACCTCTTCCGGAACTCTTCAATTCCGCTAGTAGAATGTCTTTTAGAACTTCCTCCAAGGCAAAGGCTGTCGACATTCAGGACATCAAGGAAATGCAAAGAGAAGCAGTCCTGCTCGAGAGCGCACGCCTTGCTGACGATATTTTTGCGAAGCTTTGCGGCGAACTAGCTCAAGAGCTTCAAGCACAATCGAAGTGTACTATTTCAAAGCACGAGGTTGTTCAAAACACATCGCCTGAATCTCCTTCGAGTCGACCTGGAGAGGGTCATTCGAGAAGTCCTCCGCGGCGGCTAAAACCAATTTTTGAGAAGAGAGACAACAATATTTCGCGCTTCTCGCAACTGCGATTTATGGTTTAATTTACCGGATGTGGTGAATACGTCAGAAGTATAAGTCTTTTTTTTTTTTTTTGTGAACCCCGCGTGCTTATGCTCGTATTTGTAGTCCAGGTTTCAATAACGCACAACAAAGCACGATAGCAGCTGTAATAGCTGACTTGCAACAGGCGTGGGTAGTATTGAAAATCCAATATTCCTAGGTGCTTTCTGTTTTTTTTAATGGGGGAGAAAAGAGTTATACATATACATCGATACATATATAGAATAGAGCAGAAACTAGAAATGGAAAGCCCATACGCTGTACTTCTTATTGCATTACGCGAAATGGTTGATGGTCCCGAATCTCGCCATGATGGCGATAACTATTCAACTGATGGACTGAAGCCCGCTTGCCTCTCAATTCATTAACTACCTCATACATCATTTTCCTTGCTTTGCAGTGGCGTGTTGAGGACTGGAAGGCGCATACTTTGGCTCAAGTTTGCTTCCATTTCTTCCGAAAGCCCACTGGACATAGATCCACCTCTGCTCCTCCTGTCCACATTGTCTACAGCAGCAGTAGTTGTAAGAGTAAAATCGTCACGTAGATGATTCAAGCCTTCGAGGAGGTCTTTTTCTGAGAGAACTCCATGGCCGGTTACGTCGAGAGCTTGGAAATCGGTGCGCAAGCGCTGCACGAAGTCGACGTCGACAGCCCCCGCTTTCACGAGCGCGTAGCTCAAGTAGTCCGCCTCGCTTACTAAGCCTCGGCCAGCGACCCGCGCGTCCTCAAACGCCAACACATGAGCGCGGCTATGCCTGAAGTTTCTCTCGCTGGCTATACTTTTAGTGTTGCCGCTAGTGCCACTTGTAGGAATTGACGTGCTGTTGTCAACTGCACCATCTCCATGCAAAATAGCTGTACCATGCTGACGGCACTCATCCAACAACTCATCCAAATGCAGGTCTTTTACGTAGTCAATACTTGAAAATGCTGTCGCAGGTACATGCGAGTCCTCGCCTACGATCCTTTCCGCGACGAAGTTCAAGCAGGATGAAATCAACAATATGGCAGGCGGCAAGAGAAGCACAACGAGCCACTTCGAGCCATCGTTGGATGGGTAAAGGTCGCCATACCTGTACACCACGCATTGTAATCAAGGCGTTAATTTGAGAAGGCACAGACAGCGCGAAATAATTAATTATGGGATCGAAGACTTAATTTGTGAAAGCTGTGGTATGGCACTCGTTACCATGCACTTACCCGACAGTGGTGGCCCCTACCACAGCGAAATAAAGCGAGTCCAGATAACTATAGCGCCCGCTTTCAAGCTGACAAAAGAGGGCCGCAAAAATCATGAAGCTAGTGCACAGCAAACTCAGCCTCATCGTTGTTGGGTGCGTTGAGTATGCAGCCCGTAAAAACACCAACGTTTTCTCCATCGCAGGGGGCAAGGGCGGAACCCAGAAAGGCAGTTGCTGCGAAGAAGAGAGCACTTCTCCGTTAGGCGACAGAGAATCTCGAGGTGCATGGTAGCGCCCGAGACGGGCTCTTTCAATCGCGCGCTTTGCCAGCCGAACTTTTTCATTGGCAAGCGTGCGTGCAACGTCTTTGATCATTGCCACCAATAAGATCTGGTCAAAAATACAACGACGTCTCAAACTTTCATCCAATGAGCCTCATACTGCATGCAAATTTCTCCAAACTTACCAGGCCGCTAAGAATAAAGAAGCCGGTGAAGGCGCGTGATAAACTTGATGTTGGAGAAAATATTCCAAAGCTGATGTGCAGGCAGAAGATCGGATGTATCTAGTCAGACTAATGCACAAGGGTTCATGACGGGCAATTATCAAGAATGCGTACAATATTCTTACCCCACGGTAGTAAACGTAATAGTAATGAACAAAACGGCATCCGTAAACGACCAGTTCTCGACAACACTCGTGTACATGGTTATTCCAAAACTGAAGTATAACACGAAACTAATGACGTAGTTTCGAGTCCTCTTACGCCTAGCCCTGCGCAAGGAAATTCGCAAAGAATGATCAACTAGCTTCAGACTTGGTTAGTTAAGTTAAATGTAGAATAGATAAGTTAAGTCAAGCCTTTCAGGTGATTGGTAGGCACCATTCTGGTGATGAGAGCAGTACAAAAAGATCTTACCAATAGAGTTCTTCATCGTCATCATCTGCGCGAGACATGGGTGCCACTAGAGAGTGTTTAAGCTCGTTTTTCGGATCCATGATCGAATGTTTCACGTCAATGGAAAATGAACAGATGTCTAGATCAAGGAGCTGGTCTTGCAACACCTGGGAACCCTTGATATGCCCAATTCCTACTAAGTGCACGCACGCATAGACGCGAAGTAAAAGTAGACGAGAATCGCGGGATCGGTGTGGCAGCTTGGAAGGATGGCAAAGCAACAGCCCCCTGTAAAGTTCCTCTGTCTGTGTTCTCGATTCTTCATTCATCGCTTTTTGATCTTTGGATTAATACAATGGCGACTACAGATAGTGCAAAAGCAATCGCGCTGCTCGTGTTGTGCGTGCAAGCGTCAGCATCGACAGCGGGTGCAAGTGATGTGACTGCTATAGTTGAAAGCCGCTATACAAAGCTAGGGTGCACATCTGTCGTGATCGGCCCGAAGGCGACGGTTGATGGAAGTGTGATTGCAACGCACAACGCAGATTGTTTAAACTGCGACTTTCGCATTGCTCGCACTCCGGCAATGACCCACGATGCTGGCAACTTGAAGTCCGTTCTCAAATACAAGGTGATTCTGCATTGATTTCTACCTACATCATGATGGTGTTGCAGAGGTTAGTGCTGGAGCATAATCCAGTTGACACGTCCGATATTTCTCTCGGATCCCGGATGCCACTTCAAATACTTCTTTGCTCCAGCAAGGTTACTTTTGAACTGTGTTAAGTTAAAAATGTGGATGCAATGTAATTGTTGGCATTCCTCGTATAATCCTGCAACCTCTTTCTTCCCTACTCTTTTGCGTCCACAAACTTGGCACCTGGCAGCCGGACTATCCACACTGGGTGACTGACGAAAGGTCGAGCGTGTGGAGCACGGGCAGCCTCGACTCGGAGCTGCCACAGAGCCAGATGGACTGGTCCTTACCACAATACGCGAAGAGTTTAGTCGTGGGCTACACGCCAGAGGTGATCAAACAGATCATGCTAAAAGATCCTTGGGGAGTTTTTTTGAAGCATAAACGCGTGGGGAAGGATCGAGTGCCCGCTTCGAACGAACGCTTCGCTTATAATGCAGTTCCAGAGTGCTATCAAGGGTAGTAGATACCCTTGGTACTATGGTGTCAAAATACTTGGAATTTTATTGTGTGTGTGTTTCCTTCATCATCATTCATATGTATTGCTGATTCCTATTTGCTCCTATTATTGCTGATTCCTATTTGCTGCTAACCTTCTTCTGTTGCTGCCAGGTGCCCTCCACCTACGCCGTGGTCGAGGGCCTCTTCGGGATCATGAACGAAGTGGGCGTGGGCATTGGCGAGTCCACGTGCGGGTCGGTGTGGTTCGGGAAACCCCCTCGAGCGTGCCCTACTTGCGACGTAAGATCTGCCGCCGTCTTTACCCTTCATCATTGCTTCGTTGGCGTGGTCCACCGCGTAGGCCCGAAGTCCTTGTGCATCCTACGAACTCTTCCCGCACTCCTCGACTCCTTCTCAACTTCAATACTTCAATACTTTTCGAGTGTTGCTGTCAATTAAATTACTCTCATGTTGCTGTTGCTGCTGCTGCTGTTGCTGCTCTTAGGGCCCACTGGTCGACGTGTCCTTTCTCACCGTAATTGCGCTGGAGCGCTGCGCTACTGCCCGCTGCGCCATCACCACCATGGGCACTTTGGCTCAAGAATTCGGGTACTACGCGGCCGATGTTTCCAATCCCGAGGGGGGCGAAGCTCTGAGCGTCGTGGACGCCCAGGAAGCGTGGATGTTTCACATCTTGCCGGACCAGGCCGGCAGTGGAGCGGTGTGGGTGGCTCAGAAGGTGCCCGACAGTCACGTGAGCGTGGTGGCCAACTCCTTTGTGATTCGTAACGTGCCGACTAGGACGCAAGGAGCCGCTGCAGGCAACGCATCGTCTTCGTCATCGTCTGCATCATCCGCAGCAACAGCTGAGTTTGACGCCAAATTCCTGGCATCGGACAATTTGTGGTCGGCAGCAGAAGCAGCAGGGCTGTGGAGTCCTGACTCTGGAGAGGTAAGCGAGACAGGAAAGAAGAAGAAAGGGATTTTTCAAAGGTAAACGAAAGGTTTCAAAATATCCATGCTGTTTGCTACCAATTGTGTTAGTCTCTTTTATTGTTCTGAACTCAGCACGCAACCGGTGTAAACATTGCACTCCCCTGCCTCTCTCTCTTCTCCTTCTTCTTCTTCTCTTGCGGCGATGTAATCGAATACACCCCAGGAGCTGGACTTCACCGCTGTCTACGGTTTCAAGGACTTCATGAGCGCCTATTCCACGCGGCGGCAATGGCGCATTTTGAGCCTGGCTCAAGGGCTTACTTCTTCGGCACCCCCCCTGCCAGCTGACGTCGACTGGATGGGAAATGGCCTGCCGTTCAGCATTGAGGTAAGAGGAGGAGGAAGAATTATGCGTAAAGATAGGTTGATGTTAGGAGCGTCTCCAAGAAGAATTCACAAAGAATGCAGCATGTGAAACGGAGTGAAAGAAAAAGAGGGGAAAGCTTCTTATATCCGCCCTCTCTCTCTTCCTAAAACATACTTGCTTCCTTTCGAACCCAACCCAACCCAACCCAACCCATTACTACAGGTGGGCTCCCTCGTGAGCGTGTCTGACGTCATGGCGTGGAAGCGCGACTTCTACGAAGGCACCCCCTTTGACCTGAGCCAGGGGCCGGCGGCGGGCCCTTATGGC
>Ga0307982_1004916_pt1 | contig 10514 bp, 14 predicted proteins | sample OrgLakmetagen989_FD_201847 | JGI IMG/M metagenome (GOLD analysis project Ga0307982, IMG submission 201847) | Saline water microbial communities from Organic Lake, Antarctica - #989 | ecosystem: Environmental > Aquatic > Non-marine Saline and Alkaline > Saline | place: Antarctica: Organic Lake... | reverse complement strand
TTTGTAGACTTTCCAAAACTTCGTTGATCGTGGCGCGGCGCTCCCCGCGCCGCTGCAGTATTTTCCTTCGGAAAAGTCAAATCCGTGAAAGGCTCTAGTATTGATTGAGAAGAAAAAGACGTACGACAACACCAGCAAGGGGACACTCCTAATCATTCGTAAACCTACGTCCCAGGTGCCTTAGGTGAACTAGGCCCCTAACGGGGTGGCTGCGCAAAAATTCTGAGAATTCATCCGGAAGTTACCGGACTTACTGGATCGGACTAAATATTAGAGGTGCTGATTAGGTAGGTAGAGTTACAATTACAACGGCTACGATGGCAAAAACCAGCTCTCGGAGTGTGAACTTGCCAGGAAAAAGAGCCCCTCCTCGGGCCCACACAAAGCAAAAGGGGGAAGTAGAACGAGGGGAAGTCCAGGGCAAATCGCAGAGCTTAGGAACACTAGGAATACTCAAAAAGAGACAGTCAACCTATTATTTGGGCCGGCTGTTTTCTGGAAATAATTAAGCGAATGCGAAAGCGAAAGTGAGATGCTAGCTAGGGCGCAAAGAGTGCCAGATGGAGTACAGTCGAAGGTGTTGATGTACGCACTTGAAAATTCCTAGGACCTCGAGACGTGCAGCATGGAAGGTGCCATCAGCAAATGAAAATTGCGCAAGATCATGCACCGTAATGTGCTCAATCTCGAGCTGCATTGAAGGCGATGGTGAGATGATAGAGCGCAAAGAGTGGGAGAAGGTGCACAGTCCAAGATATCGATGTGCGCACTTGAAAATTCCTAGTACCTCGAAACTTGTAGCATGGAAGGTGCCATCAGCAAATGGCAAATGATCCAAATACGTCAATGCCGTTCAATCGACGTCAATAAGCAAGCGTGCAGCGCTCTTCGCACCAAGACCTTGTCGTTAAAAACGTGTGCAGCGCCCTGCGCAGCCCAGTGCCGTAGAGGGCGATACTGAACCAGAAGGCTCTCAGAAGGCTCGGTATCACGTTCTTACATGTGCTCGAAGTTGTTGAAATATATATATACGTACTCAATTAAGCAGTGCTAGATGCAAGCTTAGTATATCAGAACACATCGCACAAATTTATGGCAAAATTACGGCTTGAAGTGAAAGTTTGATGTTTGAGTCGTTGAGACGTTGAGACGATGGCACCGTATCTTTTTATCTTTTTAGCTCGTCGTTATGCCTAAGGTCACAAGTTCTTGTAGACCTAGTGTTTGAAATGATTCGAGTTAACAGCTCACGATGCAATCAGTAGCTTTCGGATCACTCCGGAGTGTGCGCCGACTTGTGCTCACACATGGCAAGCCTGCGTCATTGACGTGCCCTTGGATCGCCAGAACTGGTCTTAGCTTCAAAATTTTCTCCACTTTTACACTCCAAGTCCCTGAGGCGACGGTGGCCAAGGTGCCACGATATGTTCGTGAAGAAGGTCCAGCTGCTACCGACGCACACTTGCTCTCTGCTCTAGAGCTAGGGCTTGATGCTCTCCGCCGTGCAGGTTTTGCAGAGCTCGATTTGTTACAACTGGTTTAGAATGCATGCTTCAATATCTGGAGGATGCAACTCTAAGCAACATTTGCATGAATCATGATGTTGGGCACTAGTCACAGTTTTCAAGTTTTCAAGTTTTCAAGCTTAGCTCGTCCATGGTCGCCATCGATACTTAAATTTAAGACAACATCACTGCCTTCTTTTTATCTTTTTCCTTTTCTGGCGGTATTGCATGCAGAGGGTTCAGCTGGCGCCATGGCGTTGCGAGGAGAGTTCGACCGGCTCTCCGATGCCATGGTAGCATGGGATGCGAAGCTGAATCAAGGACTTGACGGTCGACTCGCGAGCGATCGCGCATCGGTGGCTCAAACTTTGGACCGTTACTTGGGATCCAAGGGCGAAATTGCGGCAACGCTCGAAGGTTTACGGCGAGAACTTGCAGACCCTCAGTCGGAGGCCAGCATTCCTGGCAGCGTTGCGAAAGAGCTAGAGCGCAAGTGCGCGAGCTTAGAAGCTCGAGTAGCAACTAGCTTGGACTGCACGCGGCCGGAGTCCGAGCTTTCGGTCTTTCTTCGACAACTGAGGTTTGTACTGGCACCACGGTCGTCCTTCTTTGCATGAGATTAAATGTACTTAAGCAACCTTGTGGGAGTAAGGGCGAGATTCATAGAGAAAGAGGAAGCAGGACATTCGCTGTATCTACTACTCCACTCAATTGAAGAATGTGCCTATCCTAACAGGCAAGACAGCAGTGCAGCCCGCGCCGAACAATCCGCCGCGCTGGCGTCCTTAGCCGCGTCCCTTGAGGTGCGTTCGCTGGAAATTCGCAGCGCTTTGGTGGCGCAGGGCCTCATGGCAGCTACTGACGACGCGGAAGAAGCGGGCACGCGAAAAGGGGTTGCATTCGAAGAAGAGGTGTGCGTGGTTTTTGTTGTTGTCTTGCTTCTGCTTGGCGAATGCTGATTGCACGTGCGAACACTAAAAGTCACCCAAGATTATATGGATAAGCTTCATCTTAATTTTTTACACAAACTATGTCGCTGATAAATTACATGCAATTCTCACCTCACTGAAAGGTGGCCATCGCACTCCAGCGGGCGGCGGCGCCCTACGCAGATGGCGTTACCATGGTTGGAAGTGTCACTTCCACCGGCAGCCGTTCCAAACGAGGAGACTTGTTGGTGACTTTGCACGAACCAGGGCTGACGGACCGTGTCAGCGCGTCTACAGCTACAAAGGAAGTAGGAGCATCCCAGGAAGAAGGAAGGGAAGAAAGTAGCAACAATGGCAATGGTTTTGACACTTCGCCGGCTAGCAGTGAAAGCGCAACTACTGAAACCAGCGCGAAGATGGTGCGTAAAGCAAAAGCAGGTGCCAAGAAGGGAAAATCTAAGCTAGGAGTAGCAGCAACAGCAGAGCATGGCCAACACTCGCCTTATGCGCTGCGCATAGCAGTGGAAGTGAAAGCAGGCACGTTCTACATGGCTGGCTCGAAGTCGCTTCCCACACAGGTAATTGTGAGCGCCGTGGATTGAATAAGTAGCGACTTGGTTACAAAGAAGGACCAAATTAGACGCTTCGATTCAATCTTAGCCCTGGATCAGAGAGTGCGCAACGTCGAACATCTCTCCCTTCTTATATATGTTTTCAGGTCTTGGACGCCATCGTGCTGCGGTGCGCTGCTGGAGGATTGGGCATCGTTTCGGCTGCTAAACTGCCCAAGATGCAGAGCTGGTACACTGAGCTGCCCGGAGGAAAGGGCGCCATAGTGGCTGTTGATTTGGACAAGATCGACGAGCACGGCGACGTGGCCCTGGAAGTGGCGTACAGGGTGCTGAGAGCGCAAATCGTGGCAAACGCGCGCCGCCGCGCCTTCGCATCTGCTTCCGAGTCGAGCGGCTCGTTTTATAACGGTAAAGTGCACCTGGACGCGGATGCGCTATTGGCGAAGAGCCGAGCGGTGCTGGCAGCTTGCGACCGCTTGCGACGTATGAAAAGAAACTGCACCGATGCGGAAAACATGGTGAGGGTCAGCGCTCAAGTACGCTCACGCAGAAGGCACCACTTAGCTGTTCCCTTACTCATTTGTTTTGGTGCATCCGAATCCTGTGCACCTCAATTAAACTAACGAACATTCGGGAATGATTAGGTGGCAGCGCTTCGCGTGGACCTCGATGACTTAGATCGCGACCTCCGCCGAAATCTGAAATCCTTAGATGATGACCTAGTGCCTGCCACCGCTGGTGCCGGTTATGCTGCGTAGCTCTGAAATACTTGTTTGGAAGTGTAACATCGAAAAGTATAGTACGCGAACTACCAAACATATCATTGTTGTTGGTTAGATCTAAGTTCTCTGCCGCGTATGAAGAAGTTACTCCGGCATTTAATAGGGTGAATTGGACCGTCGAATTTTCGTAGGATTTTGGTGGGTCTAAAGCCTAAAGTTAAATAATATGAAACGAAAGGGGCGTAAAGTTTAATTCTTATAATTACAAAACGCAAAACTTAGGCCAACTCAGTTATTATTTTGATATCAAAGGGCCCTTTTCTGGGCCATAGCCAAATCAATACCACATTTTTTACTTCAAATGAATTAAACCATTCCACAGTTACAGCAAGGCAGTAAAAAATTTGGCCATCAATTCAATCGGAATCATAGGAGTGAAGACTAAGCCATTCCACTGCAAAGATAATTTGGCCATGAATTCAATCGGAATCATAGGAGTGAAGACGAAGCCATTCCACTGCAAAGATTTTGCCTAATAATTCGTTCCACTGCGGATTGTCTTTTTCGCGAGCTGAGAAGAGCCAGCCAGCGCACAAGCACGAAGGCGCTGTCGTTTTTTTCAAAATCATGCAAATACGGCAGCACCTGAAGAGCCAAATTGAACCGCTCGTTGCGTCCTAATGCACCCGTATATTCAGCGTTTTCATCACTTGCTTGCGATGCAAGCACAGATGGAGGTGCCAAGGAGATATGAAGACTGTCCATTTTACGCAACAAACCACTTTCGGTATTGAGCGTGTGCACGAACATTGACCTGTCCTCTGCTCCCGCTGATCGTTTTTCATAGGTCATGAGTGCGCCACCACTCTTAAACCAAGCGATGATGATTCTGTCTCGCCCAGGTAGGTCGAAAACTTGCAATGATCCAAGGTATCCAACTGACTCCGCTAGATCTTTTGGACGCATTCTACGAAGAGATCTACTAGGCGAACTATACCGCCCCGGACAGCCTCTGAGCTCCCGCCAAGGCCCCGCTGAATCCCATAAAAGCTGAAGCTGCTTGCCACCATCACTAGGATACTGGCCATCACCAATGAAGAAGTTAGACCTACGTGATGGCAGCGCATCTACTCGCTCCATAAGAACGAATTTATGTAAAGACTGAATTAAATCAAGCTTCAAAGTAGCTTGAGAACGGAAGTGTAAGCACTGCTACCAAGGAATAATGCTGATTCAGGCTGGAATGATGGCATACTGTCGGTGCTTCGCACAATAACAATAATGTGTCTGCTGCGTGTAGTCTAAGCGTAGTGTTTGCTACGCTCGTCGAGTGGTAAAATGCAGCCAGTTCCCTCAAGACGAAGGGCCAATTATTGCAAGTCTATGAAGTAATAGTAGCTAGATAAATAGGTACTAGTGTCATGTCAATGTAACTAGAGATTATAGCAGACGAGCTAGCCAAGACTTGGCAGATTACACGAAAGCTACAAACAACCTATATTACTCGCGCGAACACCAGGAAAGGTAGGACGCAAAGTCGATGGAAATGCAAGCCTCTAGCTAAAGCTTTTGAGCAATTTGTGCAATCCTTCAAGTCACAGCTTCAAGCCCACATCTTAGTATAATACAGCAGTAGAATTACTGAGCTAAATGCAGCCAAAACGTTAGCTAGCGGTTCCTAAAATCCCAAAATCGAAGCCGTGGAAAGTTTTTGTGAACCGCGGTCACAAAAATGACCCCTCCGGGAAGACACAACTTGTACCAACAACAACTTTAGGGCACAACTGCACTTTGTACAAGTAAGTTGAGCAATCAGCATCAAGAATGTCGAATGGTTCTGTCCATGCTGTTACTTTCACTCCCGTTGAATCTTTCATCGGGGGCGCGCTCTTGGGCGTCGCCGTTTCGGCCAATTTGATCCTGTTCGGGCGCGTGACCGGCTTCAGCGGCATAACGTCGGAGATGATTCGCCCAAGCGCAAACACCTTCAACAGCACTCCAGAAAAGACTTGGCGCGTGCTATTTATCGCCGGCATGGTCGCTGCAGGGTTCTGTGCTTTGGATATGGACCCAAACTTCCCAACACCGCTTGGCTTGTCCATGCAAACCTTCGCCCTGGCAGGACTTACCGTAGGCGTCGGCACACGCTTAGGCAATGGTTGCACTTCAGGACATGGCATCTGCGGCCTCGCACGATTCTCAATGCGTTCGTTAGTAGGGACTTGTTGCTTCATGCTCACCGGTGTTATCACCGCCATTGCCGGTCGCAGCTGGTCCCTCGATGGTTACTCGGGCAACGATGACGTTGACAATTCGGAATGGCAGCTCGCGCCTATCGCTTGGCCAACAAAGTTAGCGTTTCCTTTGGGTGCTTGCGCGTTTGTAGTGGTGATGCTGACTGTAACCACGCTTGGTGCCTTGCGAGCAAGAGATCATGGCCAATCTGGTGCTTTGCAGTACTGGTTCGCAGCTGTCTACGTGGTGATTGGTGCTGGTGCTGCGCTTGGCCTCGCGGTGAGTGGGATGCTCAACCAAGCCAAAGTGCTCGGCTTTTTGGACGTGGCCGGCGGGCGTCCCGGCGGGTGGGATCCGAGCTTAGCATTCGTCATGGGTGGGGGCCTTATGGTATCGCTTGCCACACACGCGTGGGCCCGCCAGCCAGGAGCTGCTCCTTTGCTGCGCAACCAAGTACCCTTCTACTTTTGCTCTATCAACAAGCCAGGAACCCCACAAGCCACCTGGAAGGACCCAAAGCTGATCGTGGGCAGCCTCATTTTCGGCGTGGGTTGGGGCACGGGAGGTGTTTGCCCTGGGCCAGCTCTAACAGGCCTGGTGTTTCCGTTTATGTCCGTCAGTGGCGGTGCGGGTTCTCTTGGGTGCGCTCCCAGCGGTGCAGGCTTCATCGTGTGGTTTGTCGCTTTCGCAGTAGGAGTGTGGATCGCTGACGTCTTGAAAGTGACTATATTTGCAGAAGGCGACTGGCAGGAGCTGAGCGTGGTGGATTCAACTCATTGCATTCCGCCTTTGGAAGTCGTTGTCGACCCTGAGTCGAACTCGCCACTGCCGCCCGTTGCCACAGCCATCTAAGGGGGGATTCAAGGATGGGTGAGTAAGGAAATACATAGATGAAACTCTGCACCCGAAACGAGGAACTATCTTTAGAACTGAACTATGTTTAGCGACTTGTGTCGAAACCGCCATTGTGATATACAGTTTTAACTTTTCTGAGCCCCCCCGAGGGGGGGACTGGATTTAGTAACTAACAGAGAGGGTGCCATCTAATCGGCGTTTGCAGAGTCCCCCGGGCCGGACTGGAAGCCTGGCTCGGGGTTCATATAACTTTTAGGTAAAACTTTTGGGTGCGATCACAATCACAATCACTCTAAGCAAAAGGGCACTATTACTTGAAGGTGGATGTTAAACTTTTTCTGCTACAGCATTTTAAAGGGGTGTTTATTTCCATTTGGGGAGTATTATCTAGACTAGACTGGACACTCAGCCCAGTCCCAGTCAGACTTGCTCTGCAGGTTACACTTTTTTTCTGCTACTGAATTTGTATAGTAGGTATAGGGGCAGTTCTTTGCATTCTGGGAGTACTAACTAGGCCAACACTTACGCAGATACACCGCTTGATGGTTTGGGGTGGTGGTGATAGTGGCAAACGCAGTTGACAGATGGAGCTATTGGCTTTTTGGTTTTGCGGAATTGTTTTCGATTTCTATGTCTACGAAGTCCCATCTCAGTTCTAGTTATCAAATTTTAGCACAGGGGAAGTGCAAGAAGCGAAAGTGGGGTTCCTCATGCCTCATAACTCAGGCCTGATCTTCAGTCGTCAAACTCTGCAAGAACTGCTCTTAACTGGTCTGTTGCTGTGCATGTGCAGAGTCAATAGGAAAAAAGGAAGATAAATATTGAAGTCGCCAAGTCCTCAAGTGATCACAATTGAAAGGCCTAATTTTTTTTCTGGAGCTTTGATTGAGCGCTGCTGCGCTGAGCGAAAGAGTAACAGAGCACTCCACCGAGCGCCATGGCGATGCCAGCAACATTGAGCGTAGAAAGCGGCTTATTGAAAACTATTGCACCTGCGAAGTTATTGCAACGCAATGCAAAAAAGTTGATGTTACTTTTTTGGCACAAAAAAAATAAAAATATCGTTCATAGGGAAGCAAAAGAATGACAGAGATAACCAAAAAGAACAGGGAAGGCAAGGCCTTCACCGGTAACGATAACGGCGAGGCGGCGCGCAATGTCGCAAATGCTGAAAGTCACCGGATCGACGAGCGCAACAAACACAAAGTTCAACGCGTATTCCGCCTAAAAAGAGGAAAAGAGCAAGTTCAAATTCAATGATAACGAGCCTTGCTTGTCCTGCACGAACTAATGCAAATGATAACGAGAGATAGTCCGGCAAAATCGATTGCGTTAGCGCAAAAGTTATCCATAGTAGGGCGCATGGTTAAACTGGTGCGAATGTTACCTGGTAAGCGACTGCTGCGGCCACCACCAGGAACAGTGGCTGCCACACGCCCAGGGCACCTCCTCCGCCGCTGCTGCTTCCGCCCGAGTCTGCCGCCGTGACGAGTGCACGGCTGAACACCGGGGGGTTGGAGCTCTCGGGAGCAAGCACAAAGAGCGGTCCGCTGAGCAAGGTGGCTGCAGCTGCCATGAGGAAGAAAGCCGGAAAGCCCACCACCCCGGTAGACTCCGCCACCTTCTTCCCGCCCACGTTCAGACCCGTTTGAGCTGCACAACTCAAAAGGGCAGCGCCAAGGCCAAGCGCGTTGAAGGAAGCGTCCGAAGCACTAGCCAGCGCGACGCCCACTACCGTAGGCAAGAGGCTGGCGTAAACTGCCAACGGGAATTTCTGCCCGAATCCAAGCGCACAGAGAGCTACGGTAAAGACCGGGAGCGCAGCCTTCACCGTATAGGTCATAGTGATGCCGGTGAGGTCAAGTGCCACCGAATTGGCGTAGTTGGCTAGGAACAGCAGACAGCCGACGCCTGCGTAAGGCAAAAAGGCTCGGCGGATTAAGGCAACGCTTTTGATTGGCCCCAGTGCGAGGCTACTTAAGAAGGTGGCACCAGCGAACCGCACGAACGTGTGCCCTACAGGGGACTTAAATTCGTTCAAGAATGCGGTATTGGCATAGGTAGACCAGAGGGCAGATGATGCGAACCAGGCAACTCCGACGAGGATTCTGAAATGAATCAAAGGTGGGAAAGCGTTATAATTGACTAGTATGGAAATTTGAACAAGTGCTCTTGCCTTATCTCCAAGGCAACGCCAATGAATACGTTTAACTCTTCTAGAACTTAAAGCTGTTAAGAATAATTTCCATCGGAGAAACACACATACTAATTTCCAATTGAAACTATAGCGAACGGTCGAATGCTTTCGGCATTCGACACGAAGTGTACTCACTTGTTCGGCGGAATCCCGATGTCAACAGAAACGTCTCGACTTCTGCATGCTTCCTCAACATCCTTTACGATACTCTGTTCCGCATCTAAGCGCCCCACATTCATCGCATTCAAATGATGATGCATTGTACCCTCTTTCAGCAATGAATGCTTAAAGTTCAAGATCTATGCAGAGTATACAGAAGTTTTAAGCGTTAGTGCTTGCCTCATTCAACAAGACTACTGACGCTGCGGTGCAAAATTCCGCAAGCGAGCTCAATAGTTTTATAATTACCAGCGACGCAAATCACTAGATTAACCTTGACTTAAAGCGGAGAGTAGAAGATTTTACCTCGCGAAGTAGCAGTAGAACGGTGCCTGATTGTCTGGATGTCTTTCTGTAGCTGTGAAGCTCTGAAATCTGAAGCTCTGATGAAGCAAAAAAAGAAAAAAAGGTGTCAGATTCGATAATCTAATATATTACGATGTGAAGAAATATTTTTGGGTTGGTTATTTCAGTATGTTTTTTCCGCGCTGCGTGCCTGCGTGCTGTCTGTAAAGCTGTCAAGCACTGTGAATCCAACCAATCCAGATGACATTCAACAATGGGAACTTCCGACATTAGTGCGGATTCTAAGCTGTCATAAGCGAAACTAACACGTAAAGTTTTCTCGAAGTTCAATGCCGCTACACGCTACTGTTCTGCTCATTCTAGCCCTCTTAGCGCCATCGGTAGCATTTGTGCAGGAGCTCCGCACAGCAAAGTTAATTCGTCTTCATGGATCCAACAGAGAAGAAGTCACACCGCTGGAGGAAGCGAAACACCCTTCGAATAACAAGGCAGCTTTCAGCGTTTATCGGTGTGATAATTTCGCGGAGTGCCGCGAAACTGTTATCGAAGATACCATGGAAATCAAGTATCGCGCTGCCGCTTCGGATCAGGTGTGTGGGGGGGCGTCAATAGTGTTAATCCTACGAAAAGATATCCAGTTTCACGTTTCTGTTATTCCCTCGCAGGTGATGCTAGTATGGAAAGAAGCGCCTCGTCGGGTATTGCTATTGACTAAGCCGATCGAACAGGTTTGTTGAGCTGCTAGGATGGTCTTCTCAATAGACTCATAGAGTATTGTTATACTCGTAAGATACTTCTGTATTCAACTGTTAAAAAACTTCTCTACCAATATTTATGTCTCCACGCTCTATTGCTCAGGCGCCTGAATTGCTAGAACTTGCTGCCAAGTGCGCAGCGCAATTGGCTCTCCAGCACGGCATAAAGGTGAGTTTCCTCTTTTACTTTCTACTGGGATGACTCGCTAAGGTCACTGTTGGTGTTCGTGAAACCTGCGTATATCCTTTTGCATTGGCGTTCTACGTACCTCTTTTGTT
>Ga0307982_1004915_pt1 | contig 10518 bp, 9 predicted proteins | sample OrgLakmetagen989_FD_201847 | JGI IMG/M metagenome (GOLD analysis project Ga0307982, IMG submission 201847) | Saline water microbial communities from Organic Lake, Antarctica - #989 | ecosystem: Environmental > Aquatic > Non-marine Saline and Alkaline > Saline | place: Antarctica: Organic Lake... | reverse complement strand
ACAAAAAGGGAAGGACTAATCAGGCACACAGGCCAGAGTGGCCATGGAAGTGGTGATAGCGGTCCAAAGTGGCTAGCTCGTCGACGCTCTGAGAATCACTGTTTTTGGGTGAAAAATCCGTTCGACATCCGATTCTGTAACAGATGATTTGTGACTTCGTTGGACATGGGGAACCATCCCCCTGTATAGCCACATGCTGCGTCGGAAGACTGAAATCTGTCGTCGCAATTCTTCGTCATCATGTAATAACGACGCGACAACATTCGACTGTAAACTTCAATTATGCGCGCGTACGTTGCGGTAGCATTGCTTGCTCAGCAGACACAGGCATGGGTTTCGAAACCATTACAGCGCGCTAGAACAACATCATTGGCTGCAGAGTCCACGAAAGTTACGGTACTCGGTGGCACGGGATTCGTCGGCAGCCGTGTCTGCAAGGAGCTCGTAGCCGCTGGAGCAGACGTGGTCTCAGTCTCGAAATCAGGCAACGTGCCGGCCTGGTGCAAAGACGAAGATTGGACCAATTCGGTAATAATTTGTAGCTTTCACCAGGAGTGATATCGTCGCGTCAAGTTTTACCCATCAAAGACACTCTTCGCAGTTGCCTCTGAATTAATCTCTTGAACACAATACCTAAATGCAACAACAGATTAAAGAGAAATAGCGAACATTTAGATATGATTACATTGGTAATATCAAATTATTCGCACAGGTAGAGTGGCGAGCCAACGACCTCACTCGTGGAGCCCGAGAAAGCCTGGAAGAAGCAGTGGGGCAGCCTAGCGTGCTGGTGTCGTGCGTCGGGAGCGTGGGCTTCGACGTGCAAGGCCTCTTACTGGGCAACGCCATTGCCAACGAAGCTGCGGCGTATGCTGCTTACAAAGCGGGCACCTCGCGCTATGTCTACTGCTCTGTGGCCTCGGAAGTTGCCGCGTGTGAAAACGGGTGGTTACCCGCCTACTTCCAGGTGAGGGCAAGGACAAAGGGGCCTGTTCATGCATATGATGCGCTTCATTCAACACGTAGCGCGGGGATTCACGTAGGTGATAACATCTTTATCGAGCAAGAATGATAAAGTTATGAGGTCTTCTCTGTTGTGTCTTTATATTAGGGTTACTTCAAGGGCAAACACCGCGCCGAAGCTGCCTTCAATGCCGCTGCCGCTGCCAACAACGGAGTGGTGTACCTGGTGAAGCCGAGCTTCATTTACGGCGGCAACGACTTTGGCCTCCTGCCCCCTCGCGTAAACTACGGGTACGATGAAGCCATGCATTTATAATGCTACCGACAATATTAAGGTGTATGATATAGAAGTGACTGTAAACCTTGAAAGTGAGTCCCATTCTCATTTTCGATTTTTGGATTTGTTATTTATTGCGCAGGTACGGTGAAGGCGTTGAGGAGCTGCTTTCGAAAGGGTTCTTCAAGGTTCTCGCCGACATTTTACCGGGGCTCATCAAGGTACTGAAGTGCTGAATCCTACTATAATATTTGCATTCGGTCTCAATTCCAATGTAAGGTACCGTTTATCTGTTACTCATGGGTCTCTGTTACTCAACTCCGATCGTTTCCATGGAACATCACATTAGGTTGCGCTGCGGCCACCGGTCTCCGTGGATGCTGTTGCCAGTGCCATGGCAAAAGCAGCGCTTGACTCATCGTTAACGGCTAATGCAGAGGCAGACGGAACCGCTGCGATCAATGCTGCTGCAGACCAGCCGAAAGCGAAAGCCCTTTCTGAGTTTTTGGCAGCCACTTCCAAGAACATTCAAACATTGGCAAAAACTTGAAGTGCCGAAAGGAAGTTAGAGCAGAAGCAGAACACCTGTGGCCATACGCCTGGGCAAATTTTGAATTCCTGAGAACAAATTCTTCTTACTCCTTTTATCCGTTGCCGTTATCTATAGTGTTCTCCTTTAGTAGTTCAAAAGTCAAAAGAATTCCACTTCTAATTACGTGAAGCCGGTATTGTTTAATATAGATATAATCCCCCGTGTACCCGAGCAGGAGCAGGCGACAGGCGGGTAAAAGGTTTAGTATATAACACATAAGAGCTATGCGCCAATTTTTTTTCGATATAAATGGATTAGGGTTAGGGGAATGAATAGGTTTAGGCTCTGCGTCTAACTTTAACGATAAAAGGATCAAGCAGGAGTTCCAGTGGTATCAGGTGCAGGAGGAACCAAACAGGTACCACCAGGTCCCTCAACCGCTGGTATCGGACGCGAAGAAGCAGAAGCAGAAGCAGAAGCAGAAGAAGAAGGCGTCAGTGGCGCTGTGCTGCCATCCCCGCCCATGCGGCCGTCGTCCCACACCCACGCTCCTGCCACGGCCTCCATGGCGCGTCTCTTGGCGTCGTGGCCGCCGCCTCGCCCCAAGCAATTGAAGTGCAAAAGCACCGGCGCGACACCATAGCCCTTTAAAGTGCTGTGCCAGGTGGCGAGGTCCCGGTGCGCGAAGCCCGTGGCAAAAGGCAAGCGGGGCAGCGGGCACACGCGTAAGACTCCGTCGTCATCGGTGGTACCGAGGTGAGTGCTGCTGCCGCTGCTGCTGCTTCCGGTTTCAGAAGAAGAAGGAGTTGGCCACGTGAAGGCCCCCGAAATGGGATGGTCTTCGGACTCGCTCCCATGGCAAGGCATTGCAGTATGACTACTAGAGGACGTCGGGGAAGAAAATACGCTCCGGCTCCGCTGGCTCCGTTTCACGTGTCGACTGGACGATGAACTACTACTCGATCCGCCAAGCCAATTTTCGCGCAACTCATCGAAGAGGTTGGTTTGGTCGTCGAGTTTTGGATATTTTGCACACCTTGAATCAGCAGCACAGCGAATGATTAGATCAGAGTACGGAATGAAGCGATAAGGCATGCTTTCGATTGGATCCATTCTTGCTAATCTATCAAAACGCATGTTACCGGTGCATGGCCCCTGCGAGGAAAGTGCGCATCGCTTTTGTGGGGTGCATGACATAGAAGCCAGTGTTGCCCTGTTTCAGCACAACATGATTATGCAGCATATGAACACAAGCTTGCTGTCGTAGGAGGCGTTACTAGTAAGTGTGTGAGTTAAACAATCAAATGATTAAAGAACGCTTCTTCAAGCAAGTTGCTAGAGTGCGAACGAGTTATCTATGTACATGCTTTGCCTGACGTCTTCACGTAGCATCCTAGTGTATATCCTACCTCGCCCTTCGGTCCTGTCGTGGGCCATCCTTTGCCCGGTATCCAGCCGCACACATTCTGCTGGTAGGTGAAGTCAGCGAGTGGCAGCAGCACACCAGCCTCGGTGTAAGAAGAAGAACCAACAACTTTAACAGGTTCACTGAAACTATCTTGTCTGGGAAAAAGGTTAGGCATTGGATCGTTGAAGAAGACCACGTCGATGTCGCTGAACACCACTCGATAGCCGCGTTCTAAGACTCGAGCAACTGCTGCTAGCTTGTAGAACGACACCGCGTTGAACTGCCCGTTGCGCCACACGTTGTGCACATGAGGGTTGATGGCTCTGCCCGTGAAGCCTGCTGGAACTGTAGGGCTGTAATAGGTAGCGGGGATCAAATGCGCCCATGGGCCGCGGGCAGCTGCTGCCAACTCCGCGTCCATGGCAAGGAGCAAGAAGTTCAAGCCTAGCCGGTCGGCGTGGCACGCCCAATTGAGCAAAATGTCACGCACTGCGTAGTTGCACGACACCGCCAACACCGTGTGATTGAGTGACGCAAGCCATTGTGGTGAGCTCCCCGGAGGCGGTCTTTTGTACAGGCCTCCACCACGCAGCAGCTCTGCATCTAGCTGTGCGTTGTCGCCATCGCTTCCGGGAGCTTGAATGACATTGGAAGGATTCATGCGATGATCATCCTTTTTGTGTTCGATCGAATCCAAGAGACCACTCAAGGGAGAGCTCGAAGTTACCGAAACGGTTGCTATAAAGAAAATGTTTCGTAAAATCATTAGGAAATAGAATCAAGATAGATCTAAAGGTGAAATCGACTGCTTCATCTGAATACAACTATAATGCTATGCCTTTCATGTGCGACGCGCCGGCGTTGTCACGCAGCCATCGTAACATTTTTTAGATGATCAATTCATTTCTCTGTAGTGATGCGCGCCCCTACGGGGTAAAAAGTCGAAACGCCCCCATGGGGTGCTTACTTTACGGCCTCGGCTTCGCGGGGTGTGGCCGTGGCCACGTGCCGTGAGGGCTTGAATTAGTTTTCGATCCATTGATAACATTTCGGCTCTCGGGAATGAAGATTCAAGAAGAGAAAGACCTAAATGGCTTTGCACCTGGCTTGGTCTGGCTAATACTACATGCGATTTTTCATCTGGGAATTGAATTATTTTCTGCATATTGTGCGTGTGCTTTTTCGTCGCGAGATTAGGACTCACACATGCACAGAGCAACAACAGAGGCCCCTTCCTATGGCCTCTATGATATGAAGGAAACGCGAAGTCCTCCATGGTGGTCGTGGAAGTGGCAGCCGCGAGGTTCTGATCTAGAGCAATGGATTACTTCTGCTTGTGAGTAAGTCCAAGTGTGCGTCATCTAACACACGCCATTCCCCCGGACGGCTGAGGCCTAACCCACCTGGACTGTTGTGGTCTCCAAGGTGTAGTCCGCCCACGCCTACACGAACTAGCCGCTTCACCTCGAGGCCCACCAGCTCGCACATGCGTCGGATTTGCCGGTACTTGCCCTGCCGAAGTGTCATGTGTAAAGTGCGAAGCTCACTGCGGTTCTTGCTAAAATTGTCATGTCTGTGCCTGCAGCCAAGAGCCTGTATCCTATTAGTACGATCCCAGTACGCTGGTTCAGGAACTGCAGTAGCCCATTGGACTTCAGCAGGTCTTAGAGTCTCGCCATCAAGAACTAGGCCATGGCGCAGACTCTCAGCTACAGCTTCTAGGTGGTCAGCAGCATGTGGCATACCACCGTTACCGCCCTGATTTTTGAATAGAACATCTACTTCGTAATATTTGCACACTGCAGCGCCCTCACCATTGGCCTCACCCACTAAACGTCTAGCGATGCGGCCGTCCTGTGAAAATATTAGCAGCCCAGAACTATCCTGGTCGAGGCGGCCACAGCACCCAAGTTTCTTCAAGCCCATTGGCTCCAGCAGTTCAGATTTACCTCGACCGTGCGAGCACAGTCGACTCTGATTGGCCCACGTGAGGAGCTGCCACGCAAAACGTTGGCCTGGGCGTGGGTTGGTAGCTTGCGAGATGAACGACCGTGGCTTGTGCACTGCTATTGTAAGTGGCTTCACTGCTAGGCCCGATTTGGCTAGTACAACATCAGCCGAGCTTTGAACGAGATCGCCAAGGCCAGCTACTGCTCCATCTACAAGCACATGCCCTGCTCTAATGTGAGCATCTGCTTCGCGTCTCGAGCATACGTCTCGGTCTCGCATCAGCTTGTTGAGGCGAACCAAGCTCGAAGCATTGTCTCCAGATCGAGACGACATGGCTTTCCGTACCGGCACGATTCTCATACTTTTAGGCAAGAAACTCACAAACATTTTGCTAATACTTTAATGACGCTATATGCCTCCTTCCTATTGTAATATTGGTCTGGCTCTGCTTGAATTCATGCCTAGCTAGCAATTCAATCTATAACGGATCACTTGTAAAACTTTTAGGGAATGGGCGTCAGAGCTAATATGAATTCAAGAGCCACTATGAAAGCGTGAAATGCTAAGTATCGCGATATTCTATTTTAAGCTTTTAAGATTTTGTAGCACCTGAATCTCATGGTAAGGTCAAGCTAGCTACGGTAGTAATAATAAGTTAGGACGTTAGGACCTCTTAGAATCAGCGAGACAGCGAGATTAGGAGGTTGAAGCGGTGAGGCATTGGGCATTGGCAATATATATTAGAGCTAAATTTAAAAATCATTTTTTGCTTTTGTTTTGCCAACTACTTTGACTTCTTTCGAACAAGCTTGCCGGCTCTAGCTAGCAAGTACTGTTACTTATAATACGGTACTATCTGTTATCTGTAGCTACTACACTGTGCAGTGAGGACAAGCATCCCAAAGCCCCGGAACCATGACGGCGCAACCCCTTTCATCTAGTAGTGCAGGCAAGTGAAGAAGAAATTTCAATGCCGAATTGTTTAAAATAAAGAAATCTTGTGCTTCATATTGTACCTAGTACCTACTAGGCTGTTGGCATGTTTGCGAATAGCCTAAGTAGAGCTTCCGCTTCACCTTCCAAATGATCCAGACTACCTAGCTAGTCTACCTCAAACTTAAGTCACGCTACCCTTATAGTAGATGAAGGAAGCATGCCTGCTCACGAACTTGAAGCGGAGGCCATATCGTTAGGCCATGAAATTCTTGAAGCTAAACTTAACGAGCTCGAAAATGGAATCCATCATTTAAGGTTTGTTTCCAACGTGTGTTAGGTATAATGATCATAATCTTTCGCTCTAAGCCTAGATACACTGCTGGCTATCCTTTATCATAGACGGTCCAACGTTGAGCTAGCGCAAGCTCTAAGGGAAACCGGCGGCGAGGACCCGGACTTCCGTGCGGCTATCAATGAGAACGTGGTGATTATTTTGAGAAAGCTGGCCGAGGCAACGGAGATGCGCGCCAACGTTAACAACGATAGGGCTGCACGCGGGTTGCCTCCTTTGCCGCCATCCACTCTAGCGTCAACAAGCATCACTGCCGAATCCAATGAACCAAATGCTCTCGGTAACTCAATCGCTTCGACTGAATCTACACCAACAGAAACGAATGCCTCTTCTGAAGTAGAAGGAAGCCTAGGAAGTTCAGCAGCACCAATGAGCGTTGACAGCGGGACTGAGGGCGGCGGACTTTTCTTGTAGTTGTTTATCCTGAGCCCGTGTTAGGTGTTGGTCTTCGCTTTCTTTTGGTTGCAAGCCACTGCTTCCTGGCGCCATCAGCCAGCGCTGCTAGTCTAGTCTAGTCTAGTTAATAAACCCCAAATACAAAGAAACACCCCTGTGAAATAAAGAAACAGAAAGTTCAGCCTTCAGAACAAGCCTGATTGGGCTGAGTGCCCTTTTTCATAAAACAATTGTAATCGTTTACTCTCGTAGTGTCCTTCAGCCATCAGGCATCAGGAAGTTGAGGTTTGGGATTGGAGTTAGTCTGCTGTCTCATCTCCACTTTGACCTGCCCTTCGCAATGGCAAACCAATCATCGAACTCCTTGGAAATACCCTTATGTTTGAGCGCGTTCTCCAACGCCCTGCCCCAAGTCATCTGTGGACAACCGACCGGCCGAGAATGCGCTACCCAACTTGTCAGCAACTGCCGTGGCGCCCGGGCGGCTCATGGGCATACGTGCGACGTGGCCAGCCCAACGAAGTTTCTAGTCTAGATCAAATCTAACCTTAAATACTCTTATCTCTGAGATTAGTAAATAGTAGCCGCATGGCGCCGAAGCTATAGTTAGCCATGCACGTATGCCAGTGCGGTCGAATTGTTAATGTTAATGCGATTTACTTGAAGGGAACAATTTTGGTTCGGGCCCCGAGGGGCCGGAATTAGAAGGCTAACAATTTTGCCTCCAATGCCAATACGAGATTTGGCCTGTGGCTGTGGCCTGTGTGGCTTGGTTGTCGAACGGAGAGGCCCGGAGGCCAATGCGAGTACACTGATCCTTCGATGCGAAATGCCCTCTCAGCGATTCAAGGACAACGAGAAGTCCATATTCATTCGTATAGGTATCGCTTATTGTAAATCAGCTTCCTGTGAAATGTTTTGCCTCGCTCTCTAAGAGAATCGCTTGGTTTTTGGTACTTCGACCTCAAAGATAACTGACCAGCACCTGTTGACCTGTTGACGCCATATAAGTATACTTTGGGATTATTGTTGGATCTTAAAAATGTGATACGTAACGTACTTTCTGGCAGTTATTGATGATGGCATACCATGTCTGTATACAACGTACTTGCCACAACAGAAAGGGCACTTGGACGTACTGTACAGGCAGTTGCGGGCATCTGGAAACCCTCGCATAAGCCACAATGATGTATGGATTCAGATCTCTAGAAACTATGGTGTTCTCACTACCGATCGCCTTAGAAACAAGGGGGGTTGCCGTTTTCCCGCTTTCTTATAATGCCTGCGACCTGCGACTACAGGTACTGTATTACTTGTACTGTGAGCTGTGAGAGCTGTGAGAGCTGTGATGCTGTGATGTGAGACGACTGAGAGGGAGTGAGGGAGTGAGGGACTGACTGTCTGACTGTTCATGAAGGCAGAAAATGGCATCCTTTAAATCCTTTAGCTCTCAGTCTTTGAGCAAGGGTGGCGAGCTCTATGAAGCTCTAGTTGGAAGCAGTGAGCAGGCTTGGGGAGTCTTCTACCACCCACTCTATGTCGGAATTCGGTTCGAACTCTTGGCGGGGGTGCAATCCCTAGCAGCGAAGCAAGAGGCAACTGTGGACTTCCGTAGCTCTTGCTCCAACCTCGGTGATGCATTTTCGAGAGGTGGCGTGATTTACACAGCAGCTACCAAAGCAGGCCGAACACACGAATGGGGGCCGTTGATGCACAATGCTATTTATTATGTTTGGGCAATTACTTCTGGATGTAGCAGCAGAGAAGCTAGCATTGACAGAGCTTTCGCACTACGAGAAGCTACTCCTGGCACTACAGCATTTATGTATAAAGCGGACTTAGACACGCTCGAGCTAGTTGACTTACCAAATACACTTTCTGACAACAATTCTCGCAGCAACGAAGCCATTCAAGCCACCGAGGTTTTGCAAAATGAGATGCAGCCATCACCACCTCCACTGAGCTTTGCAGAGTTGCGTGAGAGACGACTTGCAAACCTAGGTATTGCGACGAATAGCGCTGCTAAATCGCAGCCTCAATCGCCAGATTTCTCTTCATCAAGTAGTCAACAGAAGACCTCGCCCAATGATGCATCTGTGAATGAGGGAATAAAAATCCAGCCAAAGGATCACACTAACCTCGTCGTTGGGACAACAGTGGTGCTTGAGACCCAAATCGAAGCCACTGATGCTTCGATTAAAGTTTCGTATCAGTGGCTTTTCTCGCCAAGACCTGATGAGAACTGTGCGTCAGAAGTACTTTCGGAGGCTGGGCTCGCAAATCGAAGGCACTTGAGGATTAACACTGTTGGGCTTGCCCAAGAAGGTGTATACTGGTGTGTTGTGCACAACCAAAGAAAATCGTCCACAGATACAGAGTGCACGGAAACGAGACGTGCAGTAGTATCATTATCAGCTCTTGACCGATTTATTCTTCAGAAAATTGAATCACATGTAGATGAATTTGATGTGACTTTGCCCTCTATGCGATTCCTTTACGATTCCCCTGAGAAAACATCAAGCTTGGTTCCAGTTGCACTTAGAGCTACTCAGGTAATTGATGATACATTGAATTTAACTGGAACGAGCGATCCCGTGGATTTAGGAGTTGAATTTTCAGGGTTGAGCGCGAGCGACATACGTACAAAGGCGCGTGACCTCTCTGCTCAGTTGCCCGTTGAAATCTCAACACTTTTAGCACTCAAAGCTCGGGCACATCTCCTAGTATCGGTCGGTGCAAGCACGTTGGCAGCAGTGGATGGCACCAGTAGTATAGATAAGCATTTTCATGTTGAGCAGAGTCGGCGAGATGCTGCCGCAGCTTTGAAAATACTCCCAGGCGATCACGATGCCCTTCACGTGCACGCTGAAGCTTCAGAGCGTTGCGGCCGACTTACCGACGCCATCGAGTCTCTCACAATGCTTTGGCGCCTTTCATCGAGCACGAATTGCGGAACATTTGTTGATGGCCGACCTGTTTGGAATGATTATGCTTCGCGACTTGCAATTCTCGAGGAGCAGCGTGAGGAGGAGCGGAGGATTCATAGAGCAAATGCTTCCAATAAAAACAACAAAAAAGCATCACATTTTGGAGACTTTTTCTATGATAGAGATAGCTATACTGGCGAGCCTTTTGGTTCGCAGCGTCACGATAGTACTGACGATGGACGAGGGGGCAATTATCAAAGAGCATCGGCGGCACCAAGTACATTCCCAGAACCCAAATTCAGCAAGAGCACTACCTCGACATCGTGGCGTGTGATGTTTGCTCAGCAAGAAGAAGCATGGGAGATATTCTGCTCTAAAGGAGTCGAAAAGGATGGGAAAGCGTCAACAATCGACTCTGAAAGAATAATTCCTTGGCCCAGCGAGAGTCTTGAAGGGTTTCAATACGTAGGCGTTGACGTGAGAGCAAGCTGCCAGCAAAAGAAGCAAGCGGTTAAAAAGATGCTCCTGAGGTGGCACCCTGACAAATTTACTCAGAAATTTTCAAAAAGGTTCGTATCTTCAGAGTTGAGAGAAACCTGCCGAACAATGGCGCTTGCTGTGGCAAGGCGGCTCAATGATTTGTCTGAAATAATTTGAATGAAGTACTGGGATTATTGGTGTGGCGCGAAATATTTAAGTTTTTAAGTGCCCTGATATTCATAACACAAATACATTCCCAATCACCAAAACTTCATTCGATTTGATAGCGGGTTTGGA
>Ga0307982_1004914_pt1 | contig 10518 bp, 9 predicted proteins | sample OrgLakmetagen989_FD_201847 | JGI IMG/M metagenome (GOLD analysis project Ga0307982, IMG submission 201847) | Saline water microbial communities from Organic Lake, Antarctica - #989 | ecosystem: Environmental > Aquatic > Non-marine Saline and Alkaline > Saline | place: Antarctica: Organic Lake... | reverse complement strand
CTAGCCATTTTAGCCCGTTTCGGATCTGCTGAGAATATTATATTATGCATTATGCAGAATCCATCATGACTGTCTGCACCAATGGGAGCTCTTGCCCAACTGGGAGCTTTTCCCACCTGCTACTGTACAGCTGTACAGTACAGTAGTTACTGTACATCTGCACACCCAGATAAAAAATACGCCGACAGACCGACAGACCGACCGACAGACGGACAGACAGATTTCGTTGCAAGAGACGTTTGAGATGCCAGTAGAAACATCAACTTTTCGTTGATCTATTCGAATAAATTTCCTCCTTTGGGGTGGGAATTCGAAAAGTTTGAAATGAGGCGCGTATCGTAGCACAGGTCATCTCGTGGAGTTTTTGAGTTTTGAGATTAGTGGGGCGACTTGGCGCGGTCTCGAAGTGATTACCCAGGTTCATGGCATGCGACGCATGGTTTCTTTTTTTCACTGCAACTCATTATTCATCGTGACTTTCTCGTCATTTTATTGATGTTTCCCTGAAGTTAGGCGTGCACACTCATATCACAAGAACACAGAAGCCATGTCCAAGCGCGATGCTGCTTCCTCCTCATCGTCATCAGGGAAGCGGCCCTCTAAAAAGCCCGCTTCTATGTCTCCATCCAACGGTCCTGCGAGCGAACCTGAGGTGCGCCAATGATAGTGGCCTTTACGCACTAGCCGCCGCACAGTCTTCTTCTTTTTGCCGTGTTTTACAAGTTTAAGTTGATATGATGAGGCTTACGGCTTTCTGTTCATAATACTTGTATACACTTATGTTGGTAACCTCCTGCCTGGGTCTAGGAGGAAGAAGAAGAATTAACCATGCAGCAAGAGCGGGCTAATGAAAGCGGCGACGAGGAAGAATCGCCAACGACGAAGGCTACCAAAGCTTTCGCGGTATCCCTAGAGGATAGCGACGAGGTACGAATCCGAACGCTTGATTTCAAAGCACCATTCGTCAAAATCATTATGATCATTGAGACAGAAACAATTTAAACTTTCTCGTGTGCGCTAATTCTTAAATTTAATGTCGCATGCTGCTCCTCTTACGATTTTTTGGCGCTCGCTTTTGCTTCTTTTACAGGAAAACCGCTCGGGCAATGAAGACGGCGACGATGACGACGACGATATCGACGACGATAAGCCGAAAACCACCGCAGAAGCCGGCATCATTCACAAAATTTACTGCGAAAACTTCATGAACCACAAGAAGTTGAGCGTAGACTTTTGCCGGAACATCAATTTTATTCACGGCCAGGTGTGTGTGTGTGTATAGTTGAGCCTTTCTTGAACCCTGTTGCTTGTCTCGTTCTGTTTTTGCAAATTACGGGCACGTTGCCCCTACCACGCTCCCCTACTCCATGTTTAACCTTCTTATCTTCACACCCATCTTCCTACTCCTTTCATTTCTTCTTCTAATAGAACGGCTCGGGCAAATCCGCGATCTTGGCCGCGCTCCAGATTTGCCTCGGGGCCCGGGCCTCCGTGACCCACCGTGGCGACAAGCTCGGGGGCCTGGTGCGGCGCAACCCTGCAGGCGGGCACACCGCCACGGCCAAAGTGCGGGTTACCCTCCTGAACGGGGGCACGGATGCGTACAAGCCCGACGACTACGGGTGCCGCATCACCGTGGAGGTGCGGTGTAAGATAGCGGATCGGGGACGGGGTGTTAGGTGGTGTGGGTAGCAATAGTGTGGTGGGTAGGTGTATGGGTGCGTGATGTGCGTGGGTGGCGCTAGTGGATTAGCTTGGGTCATCTTTTTTGCTAACAATTGAGTACAAGCTTCTTGCGCCTCTCACTCAGGTTTTCTATGCTCTTCTGTGATGTATATTTCGTGAGTTTGTGTTATGGCGCTACTTTTCTTTCTAGCGCGTGTTCGACGCCCAAGGCAAAAACTCGTACAAAATTTTGGACCAGAACGACAAGTGCGTGTCCACCAAAAAGAAGGACTTGGAAGAGATGCTGGACCGGCTGAACGTGCAAGTGGAGAACCCCGTGTGCATCATGGACCAAGAAAACTCCAAGGAGTTCATCAAGGGCAACGAGCGGGACAAGTACCGTTTTTTCAAGAAGGCCACCGATTTGGAGCGGGTGGTGACGGGGATCCAAGAGTCCAAGTCGGACTTGGAAAGCATGTCGGCGGTTTTCACTGCCTCGTACAACAAGCTGCGCGGTGTTGCTGAGGACGCTGAAAAGGTATTTATTAGACAGCATCATCGGCCAAAACAAAGTGTCAAAATTTCCAATGATTGTCCAAGACTATGGCGCAACATCTAGAGGAATGAAATTGATTTGCCCGCGTTTAAATTTGAAGTCAATTGTCTTTCTTCTTGCTTGCTTGTTCGCTTCCAGGCGGAGAAAACATTGCAAGATTTGGAAGCGGTGCTGAAAATCGACGAGGACATCAAGAAGGCCCAATGCGCGCTCTTTTGGGTCGATGTGGAGGCCCACGAAGCCAACCTAGAGGTGTGCGCGCGCGGGTGCTGGGCTGGGACATTACTTGGAAGGTTTACATCATGTTGAATCATGATAATGCACCTTCTTGTTCTAGTTCTCCCTATGTACTCAGATAGTTGGTGTCGTTCTTGCCATTTCACCCCGCTTGTGTGGGGCAATGAACCAATCAATCCACAGGTGGAAGAAGACAAGCAAACTCGGCTGGCGGCCAAGGAAGTGGAGCGCAGGAGGGCACTGGAGAAGGCCACCGAGGCGTTTGCCAACAGCAAGAGCCCCGACGACGCCATGGCGGAGATTGAACGCCTCAAGAGCGACAGCGACGCGGTAAGAAAATGTTACCACTGGTTGGCTGCATAAAACAATAGTAACAGTGCCGATAGGTAAAAGGAAATGATACTTTTCTTTTTACGCCCGATATCCTAGCCTATAATGCCGCGCGAATTGCTGCTGCTGCTACTCACTTTTCTTTTCGTCTCTTTCTTTGTCTACCCTTACAGGCCAAGAAAAACGTCGAGCTGCTGAACAAAGAAGTCGCCGCCGCCAAGAAACCGGTCCAGAACGCCGAGCGCGACATCGCGTCCGCCAAGCGCCGGAGCCACGACTTAACCTCCGAGCGGAAGCGGCTCCAGAAACAAATTGCCGACGCGCTGAGCGAAGCCGCCTCTTCGGGGGGCGCCGACGAGCAAGCCAAGATCGCGAAACTGGACCAGCTCCAGCAGAAGTACGCGTCCGTGGAGCAGGAAATTGCGTCTATTCGGGCGGCGTTGGAGCAGCTGCAGCCGCAGGGGGAGGCAGCTGCGGCCGAGCACCGGGCTCGCGTGGACGACGTGCGGCGCGGGGAGCACGACGTGAAGGAGATTGAGCGCGAAGTGAGGGATTTGCAGGACGCGCAGAGTGGGGGGCAGGCCATGCAGTACGGCCGGAAAGTGCCGGCGATCAACAAGGCCATCGCGGACGAGCGCGGCTGGGACCACCCCCCTGTAGGCCCCTTGGGCATGCACGTGAAGCTCAAGGGGCCGAGCTACCAGAAGTGGGCGAAAGCGGTGGGCACGCATTTGAGCAGCACTCTGAGGGACTACGTGGTGACGTCACCCAAAGACAAGCAGCTCTTCGACAAGATTTTGCGGAAGTGTGGCGCCCTGGGGGAGCACAACACCATTTTGCTGCGGCCGCACGCGCGCTACGGCTCGCCGGGCCAAACCCCACTGGAAACCCCCCAGGGGGTGCTCACGATGGAGCAGGTGGTGCAAATCGACGACGACCTGGCCTACAACGCGCTGCTGGAAGCGCGCGAGCTGGAAGGCCAGGTGCTGTTCGACTCGCACCAAGAAGCGGAGCGGCAAGTGTTTGGGGGCCACAAGGGCAACTTGAAGTTGAAGCAGTTTGTGAAGCAAAGCTACGACCCGACGGGCTCCTTCACGTCGATCCGCAACGGGAACAAGTTCACGATTGCCGCCAAGTCGCGGCAAGGAGGATTTCAATTCGGGGTGAGCGCGGTGGAGTCGCTCGAGCGCGCGCATGCGGACCTGAAAGAAGCGAAATTGCGCCTCAACGAGGCGAAGGCCATGGAAAGGGACGCCAAGACCAACGCCCAGGCGCAGCACCAAACCGCCAAAAAACACGAAGCCAGCTTGCAGACGTTGGAGAAAGGGCAGCACGGGCGGCAGAACGAAATCGTGAGCTTGAAAGAAGAGCTGGCGGAAATGCAGGACAGCAGCGCCGTGGACACCCGGGAATGGGAAGCGGAAGAGCAGAACATCGTGGCCGACTTGGAAGAGTGCAGCAAAGCCATTGATGAAGCCAAGCAAGCCAAAGCCAGCGCGGAAGAAATAGTGGCGCAAAAGGTGCACGCGCGGCAAGAATACGAGAAAACCGCCAAAGGCTTGGGCCAACAAATGCAGGCGGCGGAGGCCGAGCTGTCCGGGGTCATGAAGGCCCGGAAAGAAGGCAAAGAGGGCCTGGACAAGGCCCAGCGCAAGGTGGACGAGGTGGTGGGGGCCAACAAATCCGTGAATGCCGCCGTGGACGACGCCCGCAAAGCATTGACGGAAATCACCGAAGCGGCCCGCGCCCACACCATCATCACGATGGGCGCCGAGACGGAAATGCCGGTGACCCTGGGCAAAGGCAAGGACAAAGAGTACGTCAAAGCCAAGATCAAAGCGCTGAAGTTGCGCAAAGAAGACGGGTTGAAGGCGCTGCCGAAAGGCGAGCGCAACGTAGATGAGGCCCGCTCCAAAGCGCACAGCGCGCGAGCCACCTACAACGAAAAAGTCGCGGACGTGAAGAAGGTGGAAGACAACATCGACTTGTTGGAAGAAGACGTGAAGAAGCGCTTGAAGAAATGGAAAAAGTTCCGCAAAGCGATTTCAAGAATTACGAACAAGCGCTTCGACCATACCTTAAACCAGAAGGGCCAGTCGGGAGAACTCCTGTTGGATCACAAGGCAGAGACTTTGAGCTTAACGGTTCAAAAGGACTCGCGCGACTCGCAGTCGCAAATCGGCAACGTGAAGCAGCTTTCCGGTGGGGAACGGTCTTACGCCACCCTGTCGCTCCTGGTGGCGCTGGGCGAGTGCGTGGAGTGCCCTTTCCGCATCATGGACGAGTTCGACGTGTTCATGGACGCCGTGAGCCGCAAGATTGCACTCCAGCAGCTCATCGACGAGGGCTTACAAAACAAGCACCGCCAGTTCGTGTTCATCACGCCGCAAGATTTGAGCAGCATTACTCCTCGTCCGGAAGTGAAAATCATCAAGCTTCAAAACCCCGACCGCCTGGTCGAGGGCCAGGCCACGCTGGCTTAAACAGCACGAGGCGGGTTGGGGATCCTTGAGGGGATTCAGGTGTAGTGAGGGCGGCTGTATGTCTTAAGCGCTCTTAGGGCTGACGGAAAGAAAATGCCTTTGCCCTGTCGCCTGTTGCCTGTGTTGGCGCGTTGCATATCATTCCTCCTCCCTGTATGTCTGCGCTCTTATTTGCGATTTGTTGTGCTTTGTGGCATTAGAAAGGGAAAGCAATTCCATGGCCCTTGACCTGGCCACTATTAATCCCGCCTTGTTTTTATAAGGCATAGTAATTCCCTTGCGAAGTGCACCATCACCTCGACTTGCAATTCGACAGCTCGAAATTCGAAATCGAGTTCGTTGTTCGTTGGTGTTCCTAAATTAGTTCCAGGTATATTACATTAGTGTTTGCACGGATAGTTTCTTGAGATTTCTTCCAGAACACTCTTTCGTCTCCGACGACCGACGACATGACGCCATCCATTTTGGTGTTTTTGACTGTTGCATCGTTGCCCCATTTCAGTTTGTGTGGTTGTGGGCGTGCCGAGAAGCTTCGAGCTTCCCAACATGGCACCTACACCTAAGACTGCTACTCGCCGGAGCAGTCGCCTTGCAACCAGAAATGCGGTGCCCCCGACCGCAGCGAACGTATCGGAAATTGAAAAGGCAGCATCGACGCACGTTTCAGCACCACTCGCTGACCGCGTGCTGTTTTGGATATTTCGTGGCTTGAGCAGTTTGTGCTTCGTAGTACCGCACGTGTACTCGGCTAGAATAATACATAACGACATCTTTGCACGGTGAGCTTTGGCTTATAACGCTCTTCAAGATGGCGCTATGCTCTCAGCCCTATTAAAGCAATCCCACGATCCCACGCCGCTTACGTCATCATTGAGCATTGTTGTCCTAGCTCAATAGTTGCTGGAGGAGACGCCATTTGCATTGCATACAAGTTAGCGTTGCATAAAATGTTTTCAAAGGAAATCATCGATCATCGTGCGGCCCAAAGCGAACATCCTCATCATGCAAATAAGTTCGTGTTTTTGCTATTTCAGGTACGCTATTTTTACGATTATGGTGTGCTCACTGGGTTGGAACAACTTGGCATTCGCGATACCTCAGGTCATTCTCATGCAAACTGTTGGCCTCATTATTTTTACTCAACGGAGCCATTGACTAAAATGATTCGTGCCACTACGTACAGGCTTTTTTGCCCGGAACAATTCCAAAGATACCGCTGCATTTGACTCTTCTCGCGTCGACATTGGACGGTATGGATTGCGCGTATGGCTACATTATGCTTTGACGCAAGTGTCACTTTGCTTCTAAATATTGCTGTGTGATCGTTTTCCTTTCAGGTTTCGGTATGGTATCTGCGAACCTTGTCGCGTTATCGTACACGCTAGGAACTGGTTACAATCACCACTGGCCATGGATTGTTGCGGCGGTACGCTTTTTTTTCTGTCGGTCATAGGATCTCTTGATATAGCCTTCTCAGCCAAAGATCTATTTCTTCCCTTTGTCCCCACAGATTTATAGCACCTGCGAGCATGTGCTTGTGGTGAATAGCCAAGGCCCGCACTGCCCGAAATTCGTCGGCTTGTCGGGGGGCGTCATCACCAAAGTGCACTACCCGTTTTGCGTGCACGTGTTTCGGTCGCTGGCCGTTGCCGGAGCTGTTTTTTCGTGCATGTACCACCTCTTGAAGGCGGGGAAATTAAACGACGTGTTCGTCATGGTTGGAGCGCTGGTTGTGGCGTTTGTGACTTACATGACGAACGGGTACGACAGAGACTTCACCTGCACGCGGGTCTGGATATGGCACGGGATGTGCTCCCTCTTTGGGCTCTACGAAGTCGACGTTATGAGAAGCCTGGGTGCTTGATAGCTCGCCTGTTCTTAAACAAATGATATCAGGGAAGCTCACGCAAGAAATTTCAAGCGAAGTATTCGAAGAGCAAAATTTTTGCTAGTGCTTTGCTTGCATGTCGCAGTGCCACTGCCCTCTTCTGACCTTTATACCAAGATCACAAATTATGTCATGCAGCGCCTTGCGCCTTGCCTGTGGTAATTTGAAATACCAAACCCGTTGAAATTTCGATTTTTATTTACTAAGGCAGAGAATTATGGAGTTATCTCACTGCAGCTGGGATCATATCTGAGATATAAATGAGATACAAGTAAAAATTGCTCAATAAAAAAAAAAAAAAAAAAACAGGGCACTTCGAATTATCGATTATTCTAATCCACTATGGCCGACACACCGACATCGGTACCTCTCTTGGCGAAGCGAGGTCGTGCTCAAGCTCTTCTAAGAGCGCACGGAGTTCATCAAACGCAGCACCCCGCGCCAGAGCAGGAGCATTCGTTCTTGCCTCAGCCATGGTTATATCGTCTACTACGTGCCCTTTCGGACCTTGCCGATTTGTTCCGGGCGCTGCTTCGCCGCCACGAAACGCCAAAATCTTGGCTCGCATGAGAGGCCGCGTTTTTAAAATGGGTCCCAAATAGGCGCTCAAATGCTTCGTTACCTGTTGGTGCGTGGCACCGTAAATGTCGGCAAGGCGCACGTACTCGAGTGCTACTGCAGCCGAGGGCGGAGGTGCGCTGCTGCAGCATTGTTGCTGAAGTTGTTCGCTAAGATCGTTACCTTCGCGCCCAGGTTTACAATATTGAAGTTTCTCACTGGCGCTGGCTCTGCCATTACCAACACTACTGTCACCACCACCATTACCGCGACAGCTGCCTGCAAAGAGAGTTGGATCGGCAAGGAGGCCGCAGCCGCTCATGACCCCATCGCAGCCTGTCACCGCTAAGCACCTCGACACGTCCCCAAAACACCGCACGTTTCCGTTACTCACCACTGGAATCTTCAGCGCGCGCTTCACTGCTGCAATGGTTGCCCAATTGGCGCCGTCCCTGCCTTGGTGCCGCCCTCCTCCCTGTGTGTGAATCAAAGAGGGAGTTAGAGAGGCAATTTAGTTTCAGAATCACGCAACTGGTTTCCTCTTTGTGCTGTTATCTCTGCATTTTTTTTTTGCGGGACGTTTCAAGAAAGGAGAGAAGAAAATGATAAACCAAGTACTAGTGTTTTGATCAACAAATAATACACCGAGCTGCCAGCTTTTGAAAACCTGATGGCGCGTGCGACCGTGCACTGTGAGGGCGTCAGCCCCTGCAGCTTCAACGCGCAAACACAGGGCAATCGTTGCGGCAACGTCGTCGAACACGCGCACTTTCACAAACACCGGCAAGCGCGTTCCGTCGGGCCGTCGAATGCCACCGCCGCCACTGCTGCTGCTGTTGTTACTACTATTACTACTAGTACTGTTGCTGTGGCTGTTACTGCTACTACTATCTGTACATGTACTGCTCGAGTCATCTTGCGCCAGGGCGCGGACCAAGGACTCGAGGAGCTCCGGCTGCTCCATGAGAAAAGCGCCGTACCCCCCCTGTTTGGCGCAGCGCTGCGGGCAGCCGCAGTTGAGTTCGACCGCGTCGCAGTGAGTTGCCACGAGCTGCGCTGCGGCCAAAAGCATAGCGGGATCACTGCCGCCAAACTGAAGAGTACACGCACAAAGAAAGCAAACACTTAAGAAAATTGAAAGTCTCAAATGGAGTAAAATTGCCATGCATCTATTCTATTCTTCTCATTTGTCGGTTAGCATGCTATCAATCTCACCTGCACTACCAGAGGCCGGTCTTCAGGAAAGAACGGAAATTCCTCGCGGTACCTAACGAAGTGATGTGTTTTTAAGCGTTGGAATAAGCAGACTGCCATAAAGGGAAGTATGAGTGTTTACAGAAATAACGAGTTTGATTTGACTTCAAGTTCTCCTTACTTCTCGGAGCGCACGTAGCCTGCAGGGTCAATCATCGGAGTGGTGCAGAGCGTCGCGCCATATTTGCGGCACAGCATCCGAAAAGCTGGCTCACTCTGTCCCACCATTGGTGCTAGCCACAGAGAGGGGCGCCCACATATGGCGCCAAAGTCAAAGTCAGGCGAGACTTTCGATGCATTCCTGTTATCACGTGTGTCATCCATTACCGGCGCTGTATTGCTATGATAGGTACTCTGGCAGTCAGTGAGGCCGAGAGCTGCCATTGCTTATATGCTACGCCTAGATGCAAAATATACCGAGTTCAGCGCCCTTTAATCAGAAATAAGATGCCATTGTTTCCTAGATCATTTAGTTTTCTTTCGTGGCCAAGGAGCAGTCGATTATATGATAATTTCACCGGCGGTTAGACAGGGAGTACCGACTACTGAAAAGCTAGCGATACAATACGAAGAGCCGTGAACTTGGACAAAGCATGTTCGGCGCCAATCTGTGTCATAATTCTTTATTTACGGCGTGCTGTGATATTGCTTTATTCTTATGCCTTTCTACTTGCTTTTTAGTAGCTTGATGATCCATTTTCATTTGGTGATGGCATTGTTGGCTTCGTCGTCATTTGAGTACATTACATTAGAGCCGCAGCTTTTTTGTTTCCCTCCTCCGGCGGGACCGGTAAAGCAAGCGAGAGTATCATTGGTGTCACGCTAAGCACTAGAAACATGCTGACCAACTCGCGACTCTTGCGCCCAGCTGTGGTCGCGCAGCGTCGATGGCTCGCATCATCAACTGCTGCGGAGACAGCTGCGCCATTTTTCAAAAAGATTCTGATCGCCAACCGCGGCGAGATTGCTTGTCGAGTGATTACGACAGCAAAGCGACTAGGCATCAAAACAGTGGCCGTCTACTCGCAGCCGGAAGCGAAGGCCCGGCACGTGCAAATGGCAGACGAAGCTTTCTGCATTGGCACTGCGGCTAGCTCGGACTCCTACCTTCGCATTGACCGCATCGTCGATGTCATCAAAGCTACTGGCGCGGAAGCGGTAAGATAGCGTAGATATCTCCGGCGGTGGTCGGCGATCTTTTTTAATGATTTTGTAAACATCTCAGGCCGAATGATCCTTTGAAGAATATTCAGCCATTCTTCTTTAGACCTATGCCATGCTTTCATGTATTCATTCGTTTACGTTCTCGATGTATTCGACAGGTTCACCCGGGCTACGGTTTCTTGAGTGAGAACGCGGCTTTTTGCAAAGCAGTGTTCGATTTGGGCGTAGCGTTTGTGGGGCCACCCGTGCGAGCCATTCAGGCCATGGGCGACAAAATCGAGTCGAAGCAAATCGCTATCGACGCGGGGATCAACACGATTCCCGGCTTCCAGGGAGTGCTCAAGGACGAAGAAGAGTGCGTGGTGGTGGCCCGGGACGTGGGC
>Ga0307982_1004913_pt1 | contig 10518 bp, 9 predicted proteins | sample OrgLakmetagen989_FD_201847 | JGI IMG/M metagenome (GOLD analysis project Ga0307982, IMG submission 201847) | Saline water microbial communities from Organic Lake, Antarctica - #989 | ecosystem: Environmental > Aquatic > Non-marine Saline and Alkaline > Saline | place: Antarctica: Organic Lake... | reverse complement strand
CTCGCTTGCAGCAGGAGCTTTCAACGGCACACACACAGCGTGCTGAGGCTGAGCGCCGGGTGCAGCGGGTGAGCGCCTCCGCCGGCAAGCTGCAGCAGCGCCTGGACCTTCTGAAAAGCGCAGGCGCCACTCCAGCGCCACCACGCAGCTACCAAGCGGCAGAGGACCCTGATGCTCGAATTTTGCCCCCGTCGGAGCTCAAGCACAGCGCCCGGGCGGCGGCAGCTCAGGAGCGGGCGGCGGCGGCGCTGAAGGCTGCACGCTGGGCCCTGGCCCTGCAGAAAATGAAGCACCTTAGGCAGCAGCGCCGATGGCAGCGGCACACTGTGCGGAGTGCCATGCATCGGTGGCAGCTGGTTGCCACGCGAGCTGCCCTAAGCGCGTCCCGCTCGGATATGCGTTTCGCACAGCTGAGTGGCATGCTGCACAGCAGCCGCACAGCCACGAGCACAGCAGCTGCCGGGAGCTACTCGCCCAACAAATCGTAATCATCCAGTTTGTCGTTGTACTTGGCCACAGCCCGCTTGATCTTGGAGCTGTCCACCCACGTCACGAAGTCCTCCATGGAGCGCGAGACGAAGAAGGCGGCGTCAGTGACCACCTCAGGCCCCACACGGACGTGCCCCTGCTGCACAAACTGAGTAGCTTCCCTGATTGTTTCGCACATTTTGGAGCGCACCAAGACAACTGGCAGCCGTCGGCGTGCGAACGCAGCGGAGCTAAGCTTCTCGACGGTCACAAGACTTCGCTTGGTTGGGATCACACCCATGTTGTACAGCTTTGTTAGCAGTTTGTCAGTGAGATCAATGCGAATCCTGCTATCTTGAGGCAGTGATAGCAACTTCTTTGCCATCTGTGTCACCTGCCCTGCTGTTCGGTTGTATCTGCAAAACACAGAGGGCGAAGAAAGTGCGTCTGCGTTCGAGCTGCCTTGCGGCACTCCCACTCACTTGACGTAGTCTTGGCGATCCTGAATTGCATACTGCCTGATGACTTGGAGCTCCCTTGTGTTTTTGTCTGATTTCCACTGCAAAAAATCAACTTTCTTCAGGAGCTTTCGCTCATGGTGTTTAAGCTGTCGCATGATCGAATTCCGCAAGAGCTGAGCAAACCAACTTCCGAAGTAGAAGCCTCTGTCGTAGGAGCTGACCAAGGACACTCATGTATCAATTTGGTACTTGCAGATTTTGGATGGTGCATGCACATTTGCTATCAATTGCACTGAATTTGCATGGCCCCTGACCAGCCAAAGACGCCCCCAGTTACGCAGGGGCCCAGCGTCGAGAGGCTCCAACACAACTGGAAGAGTGCCGAGAGCCCTGTGCTCGAGGCATCGTCATGAGGCAGTACTTTCCATTGGGAGTGCCTCGTGACCCACTCCTTCCTATTGCCATGTATTAGTTTAGCAAATACTCAATCATGGTTGAGGCGACGGCATCGAGCAGTGGTGGTGGTGGTCGGGTGCTGTAGGGGCACCCGACGATTTATTGCCATTACTGTCCGAATGCGTGTCTCACACAGGTACGGAAGGGGGCTCTTGCCACAGAGAGTAAAGTTCGGTCGGGCAACAGTGTCGCTTGCCACAGGCTGCTTTAGCTGTCAGAGCTGCTGACCCGAGAACATATTCTGCATGACAAACTCACCCTGTTGTTAGCTCGTGACAGCATTTGGCTGCACACGCTGCTGGTGCAATGCGCACTTCACTTCGGCACTCCCGCTGGCACACCCCCCATCCTGAACGAAGGGCAGCACCTCAGCGAAATCCGTAATAAACCAATCTGCAGCATTTTGCACAGCCTGACGTGTGATGATGCCGCCATAGCCCAGGAATGCGTCGGCCGGCGGTTTTGCTTCGAGGTCTGTGACGCCGTCGCCCACCATGAGGAAGGGGCCTGGCATACCGCAGTCCACCAGGTGCTGCATGGCGGCAGCCTTGCCCCCGCTGCGGCTGGTGAATGCATCAGCATCAAACCCAGCATATGTACCCTGTTCATTGAAGCGGATGGTGTTGGCCAACACCCGCTCGTGGGCAATGCCCAGCTTGGAGGCCCAGGGGTGGATCATCTGCGTGAAGCCCCCTGAAATGAGGAACACGCCTGTGCCCCGGGCATGCAGTGCTTGGATGAGCGCTTCCACGTGGGGTGTGGGCTGCAGCGTGTCCTGCGCGTCGTAGTCCCGCAGCATCGCTGCCGTGGGCTGGATGATGTCCAAGCGAGCTTGTAGGGCATCCTGGAAAAGCACGGAGCCACCCATTGCCCTGCAGCAAATAGCCATGATATTATGCATACGAGCGATGTGTTGTTTGTTGCACCTACTTGGTCGTCCACGCTGCTACTTCGTCGCCTTTGCCAGCGAAGGCAGCCAGCTTGTCAATGCCTTCCCCAGTCAGCACGGTGCTGTCAACATCAAAAGCAACGGTCCCTGCCGCTCGCAGCACCTTTTGGGCAAGAGCGATATCATTGCCAATGCAACTCAGTTGGCGCATAGTTGCGATCTCGGGCCTGCTTTGAAGCGCATCTGCAGCTGCTTGGGCCGCAGCCGAGACACTTCTTCGAGCTGCCTGCATCTTGGGAGTTCACTGGTTGCTGGTCAATTGGCCCACCCGTCAGCGATGCCATCGAACCCAGTGAACACAATACAATGTGCTGGTATGCTGTGTTGCGTCTGTCTGGATTGAGCCATCATCTTCATGAACGAAGCCCCCTGGCAGAGGCAGAAATACCTTATTAGTGTGAGCTTGATTTGCTGGGGCTTGAAGGCCAGTATGACATTCAGACCTGCACACTGAGTTTCAACAATGGCCCCAATAGAACTGATCTACACTTTTATGCTTTCAAGATGATGGAGGAGAGTGAATGGGGCGTTGACCGCCATGCCCCAAAGCGGCAAAGGCGCAGGAGACGTGATGCAAATTCCGCAGAGGCAGCGGGTGAAGCTTCAGCCGCCCCAACCGACCCGGCTGATAAAGAAAGAACATGGCCCGAGTTTCTCACTATCACAGGGAAGTATGCTGGGCTCGGAGCTGTGGCTGGTGGTTTTGTTGGTGCTGGCGCAGGTTTGGTCGATTTCTACACTCAGCGGCAAAGCCACTTGAAAGCAGTGGCTGCTGGCACCAGGAGTTTTCCACCCGCGATGGTAGCTCTGGTTTTGTCTAGAATGGCCATGTGCTCTGGCTTTTTCGCGCTGTACCAAGGCTCTTTGAGCAGTTTGCGTTTGGCCAAGGTGAATCAGCAATCAGACATCAGCAACGTTGCCATCGCGTTCGGCGCAGGGTACCTGCCCTTCATGGTGGCGGGGCAGGGCACCATCATGGCGCCCTACTTTGCTGTGCTGGTGATGATGGACACATATGACGCGTACAGCCGGGGGGAGGGGTTGGTGCCCCTGGGGGCGAAGCCTCCCTTGGCTGGGGGCAGCACCCCAGCGGAGCGGTGATGGACCAGCTTGCACAGCAAGATACGGCTGGATGAATGCACCACCAGGGCTTGGGTCTTGCGCTAGGCAGCTGAGCTTGGGACACATCCTGTGGATGTGCGCGCCTGAGTGCACAACGTGCCCTTTGTGCACGCGCCACCATGCTGCCAACCCGACAACTGGAAGCACCAGTGAGAAGCATTCAGGATGACGTCTTATTTTCTGGACGGTGGATTCTCCACCCCGTTAGTGGTTGTTGCAGAGCCCCCCCCCCGTGTCAGGGGCCACAGCGGAGTCAGCAGCGTGATCTGTGAAACATGTACGCATCGTAAACCCAATGAATACGGTGATGTATGTCTGCCACGCAGGTGGAATACTCCACTGACTCGAAGCGGGCAGCCATGAGCCTCTCTCATGTTTTGTTGTTTTTGTCTCCGCTTGCCAAGACTCATACATGGCTCGTAGAGATTGCGGCTTTAGCTGCTGCCATGCAGGTGCGGTGCAGCGAAAACGGGCCTAAGAACCCAAGCAAACAGCTTTGTCTGCAGGAGCAACATACCCAGGAGCGAGTCGAGTTGGAGCGCGATATTGAAAGCAAGCCAGTAAGATTCGTCCTGCGAAACCTACTTTGGCCCAGCACCGATTTCGCTTGCAGCTTGAGCCCCAACTGAGCCCACACCTTCAAGATATGATGGCCCAAGAGGAGCATGCTGGTAGAAGTGGCCAGGAATACCTTGCGATGCGGGATGCTCTCACAAGCAAGGTGGACTCGCAGGTACGCTCCACTGTAGTCAGCGACGTCACCACGCCATGGGCCACTCCGTGCAGATCGACAACGAGTGCATGGCTGCCATGCAATACATTCACGAGGTACATGCCAAACAACGCAAACAGGTTTATACTCGCCAAGCTCGTGAACGGGCGTCGTTGACCAAGGCATTGCTACAAGCCATTGGCACCAAGTTGGGCACCGATTTGACTGCACGCACCGAGCCTCTTGCAGCGCCAAGCAGCCAGGCTGGCGGGCAGCACACGCAGGCCCTGCCCCCACTATCCCCACCCAGCTCCTCCTCCGGTTCCGCTGGCTCGTTGGTGGGGCTGCCCATCTGTGGCCACCAGCCCCCCGCGGCGCACTCGTGGGGCAGCGCCGCTGACGCGGAGGTGCTGCACCGGGAGGAGGCAGCGCGCCTGTGGGGGCAGCGGGAGGAGTACACCATCCAAGCCGCCTTCACTAACCAGCTAGCCCGCGTGGATGCAGAGTGGAAGGAGTACCTGCTCTCCATGCACAAGGAGTGGGCCGCGGAGTACGTGGCCATCACGGGGCACCAACCAGACGCAGCGGCGGAGCGAGCGACGGGCGCTGACATGGCTGCCCTGCACAGCACAGCCGCGGGGGGCGACAAGAAGAACTGGCTGAACAAGGCCAAGCAGGAGCAGCTGATCCACACGGCGCCTGTGATCAGGCCCAAGGCTGGCAGCGCCATGCACGTGGCGGGGTCAGGGCACGCCGCACCCACAAGCTCCTCCGCAATCCTCTCCTCCTCTGCCAAACGCCGTGTGGCGGAGCTGAACGAGAAGTACGCCTTGGCCCGCGCCTCAGTGGTGGCGCAGCAGAGCGAGGTGAGCCGCTGGGTGAACAGGCAGTGTCGCCGCATGCTGATGCAGGTGCGGGGGGCAGCAAGGGAGCGTGCCGCAGCCGCCGCACACGAAGGCAAGGAGTCTCGTGCCTGGTACGGCATGTGCGTTGTGCTGTACAACGCTGGCACCATGGTGGCAGCACAGGGGGGGCTGCACCTCCACACCGTGGGCTGCACAGACAGCATAGCGTTTCTGCAAGCAGCGGTGCCCCACACTGCCCCCCCAGCTACAGCTGGGCAGCACGAGCTGCCAGGCACACCAAGTGCTGGGCGGCGTGGGGACAGCAGGGGGGCGGTGAGCTACCCCGCCGCCACCCGCCTGCAGCCTGCGGCAGGCGCCCCCTTGCCCGGTGGGCAGAAGGCGGGCGGCGGGACCCCCCCGTCAGCAGCACTGCGCCTGTCGCCAGTGACGACACCGAACTCGGGGCGCATTCCACAAGCCCGCAGCGCTGTTGCCAGCGCTGGGAGTGCAGTGCAGGGGCACGCATTTGCGCCCATAGGGCAGCGGTACACCAACGCCAATTCGGCCCGAGGGGGGGATGCAGCTGCAGCAGGGCGGTTCCAGCTGGATTGCTCGGCCAGCAATGCGCCCGCACCCCAGGCTCGTCGCGCCCGCACTGGGCAATAGGCCCGGGCAGCACTGGGCGCAGCTGTGGTCTGGCAGCCGTCGTTTGGTATAGCCCGCAGGCAGGTGTCGTAGCACAGACCAGCAAAATGCATTCTCGTGCACACACAAGGCCTACTCATCATTTGCTTATTTCTTCGCAGGGCTGCCCAGCACTGGGCGGCCGTCTGCGCTCCAAGGCGCAGATGCTTGGCCGCCGCCCAGGCTTCCCAGCTTGGCGGGTCCCAGCTGTCGCAGGCGCCCCGCCCCCCCCATTGAGGGCAGGTGGTGAGGGGCCTTGGCACCCCCCACACGGAAGCCAGCGGTGCCGCCGCCCTTGACAGGGCTGAGAGAGCTGGTGCCCACTGAGACGCCGCCGTTGCCGGCGGCTGCAGCCCCCTCATCCTCCTCTTCGGCCTCCTTGCCCCCCCCATGCATGCCCCCCGCTGTGGCGGCGGCGGCGGCTGATGCAGGCACTGCCTCGGCCACTTTGCTGTCTGAGGCAGCCTCGGGCACAGCACTGAATGCGCCCACATCTGCAGTCTTACTGTCTTCGGCACTGCTGGCAGCTGCAGCGCTGCGGTGCACTGCACTGGCCTGTGACGCACCCGCGGCGCTGGGGCTGCCCAGGGCTGCAGCGGTCGCCGCTGTGTCCCTCTCAGCACGCTTGCGCGCAGCTTCACGGATGCCGTCTGCGACGCTGTCGCCGCCCATCATGCTGCGGAACTGGTCCTCCTTCATGGCGGCCACGGTGCCCCAGCCCACACCGGGCACGCCACGGCGCCTGCCCTCCCACACCGACAAGCGCTTGGGCGTGGGCAGGTCCTTGGGGCAGCCGTCCAGGTCAGCCTCAGTGAAGGACTTCACCTGCACGCCGCGGCAGCGTGCAGTGACGTCAGGGAAAGCCACATCCAGCAAGGGCTGGTCGTCCTTGGCGTCAGCAAGCACGCAGTAAAGCGACCCCGCGAACCACACACAGTGCAGCACCACGCCGACACTTGTGTACTGCTTGGAGGCGATCACCTCCACATGCGCCAGCTCCTCAGGAATCTCGTATGCCAGCTCGAAGAAAGAGGCAGACCAGTCCTCATTCAGCCACGCCGTGAGCCCCTGCTCCGCCAGGGCGGTCAGCTGCTCCTCCACAGACAGCATGGTGGCGGTGAGGAACTCGGTGCTGGCCTTGTACCCAGCCAGCACCGGCGCAAAGGGGCTGTCACTGGGGAACTTTGCAATCTCACAAAGGTATGCCAGGTTGCCCTGCTGCTTCTGCAGAGTGGGCAGCACATCAGGCACGTCCCCAAGATTCAAGTGCTGCACGCCGAAGTCCACCTCCCCGCCGTAGCACCAGTTGCCAAAGCGGAACAAGGCGCGTCGGCGGGTGTTCCCAGTTCCCGCATTGTCAGGCTTCATCACGCAGTACACTTGGGAGTACCCTTCCCCCTGCAAGTCCTCCGTGCCCCCGCTGCGGCGGCCGGTGCCGGCGGCTGAGGCCTGCCCCGGTGCGCGGCCCAAGGCAGGGTCTGGCACCAAACCGGTGGCTTCCCACACCATGAGCTTGTTGAAGATTGGGTGGTCGTATGATCGAAGCTGAGCAAAGCGGGGTGAGGCGCGTTTGAAGTGTGCTGTGGGACAAAGTACTCACTTGGAGGCTGCGTTGCTTGCCGTAGATGTTGGGGAAAAGGGTGTCCACCAAGGCTTGCTCTGTTTGGGCAGCAGCGGAAATTGTGACGTAGAACGTGTTGCGGTACCAGATGACTGAGAGCATAACCTCGCTGGCAAAGGTTTTGGCGAAAACAACCTCAGCATTCTGCGCAGACGACATAGCAGTGCGGCACCACGCCAAAGACCTCTTTACCAGCACAGCCGCAGCTGAGAATCCACAGAACGCAGCCAATGACACGAATCGCCATTAAGACTATACAAATTGCATGCACTCACCGCACATGTGTAGTCAGACTGCGTCTCAAACTCGAAAAACAAGTTAACGTCCGGATCATTGAGCCATGCCTCTGAGTGCAAATAATCCCCCAGAACCTCTTCTAAATCACCAAGTTCGCTCTTGATGAACTCAACAGCAGCCACTATTGTGTCCAGGGCAGCTTTGTTTGCTGAGCTGGCAACGGCCAGTTTGTCAAACTCCGCCACATACGGAATGGTGCCTTGGATGGACTGCAGGTATCGCATCACGCTTGGCAAATGGTCAACCGACGGGACACCAGTGGCCAGCTCAACTGGTCCGCTATAACAGAACCTTCCATAACGGTACAGGCACTGCGGGCTCGTGAATCGCGACCCCGTGCCTGGAGCACCGCTCTTGCCGACGAAGTACACCTGCTCCATGCTGTAAGCAGATGGCAACTGCAGCTCCTGTCACAATGTAAGACACACACTTGAATGCGATTTGCTACCCCACACAATCCACGGCATGCTCGGCGAGCGGCAGCCTCATTGATACCTGAGTCCTGAAGGGGGGACTACGTATGCAACTGTATTGCTGAGTGCGTTTCGAAGGTGTGCCGGTCTAATTGCAGAATCTTGAAGCGAGCTAGAATCAGTGTTGAATCTCGACCCTCTTATATTTTCAGCTGCCACCTCCTCTCCCAGGTCTTAGCTGTCTTTGGAGCATTTGCAGTGCAGCACTTGCCTCACGCGGAATTTGAGATTTTGCAGATCGAATGCCTGCGCCTTGCCACAACAGAAACCATTCTGCAAGTCATCCTTCCTAACAACTGTGTCAGACATGTCAGCAAAGCTCATCTTTCCTGTGGTTTTGTTGGCTGTGATTTCAGCAGCAACTGGCTTGCTGCAAGATGTAGCTGAGGTCAGCGTGGTGCCTGTCAAGTACACTATGATGTTCCAGACATCTGATGGCCGCTCGCATGAATTGGGCAGGGTTGGTCTTGTTTTCACACAGCCCCCACACCGTACCCAGCTCATGCTGGACGCTGCCCTGATTGTGCTTGAGACGGCCGGAGTGCCGTCGCTGCCGACTCTGGGAGGCGACAGCGTTGCAGAGACACTGAACGCGCAGAGGGACCTGCAGCGTGTCATAGCACAGCCGCTTGTACCGGACACACAGAAGGGCTTCAATGCAGACATGTCGGAGGAGGCGGCACACGCGTGGAGGGAGCTGGGGCATTCCAGCGAATGGGTGCAGTACCTCCAACACACCGGCAGCGACCTGCTGGCGCCCGTGGCAGATCAGGCATACATGACACGTGTGCAAGACCTAGCCATAAACACAACTGTGACCGATGCACTGATGTGGGTTGCATCAGCCGCCGCCCAGGGGCACCCCTCCGCAAAGGTCGCCCTTGCCGTCATGTGGCTTTTCGCGGACAGGCAGATCCTCAAGCCCGCCGCGTGGACAGCCGTGTCGCAGCTGCTGCACAACGAAAGCTCACCCTTCATTGTTCAGCGTATGCAGCAACACCTGAACATGTGCTTGGAGGCAGTCACTCTGGCAGAGCAGGAGGCACAGGGGGAGCAGGGGGTGCAGGGGGGGGATAAACAGCAAGCGCAGGGGGTGCAGAGCCACCCCGCCGACCCACCACGCACACCCACAGATGTCGCACTGCTGCAGCTGCGCAGCCTGGGGGGACAGATCCGTTGGGCGCTGCAGCAACTGACCAGGACGCCCCCGTCTGGCGGGCTGCGCCTGCGCAGCGTGCCGGACGCACAACTGCTGCTCACCACTGCGCTGGCCGACATGCACATGGCAACTGCCCCACTGCGTGATGTGCAGCGGCGGCAGCATGCCTTGCAGGCATGGTGGGCTCGACTGCACGAGCGTGTGGCCAGGCATGTGGCTGCCCATGCCCAGGGAGCCCCCCCTGGCTGTCTTCGCATGACACTGGACCAAGCTATCTTAAACGAGGCACAATCCATGGCACGCATCAGCAGCACGCTGCTGGTGGATCAAGCCAAGGCATGCAGCAAAATGCCCCCCACACACGAAGCGCGTCTAGCAGGCGGCAAGTGCGACTTGAAGTGGGAGCATCACACTGAAACAGCAAAGACCATGCTGCAGAAGCGGGATCAATGGCCCCATATGCGGAGCACTCTGCCAGATGTGGAGGCACTGCTGCCAACCGGTGAGATGGTGCAGCTGCGGGGCACCTTCGGCATCATGCTGGGCTTGGGGCTGTATTTGCACGACAGCGCGGGCATGTATGTGGGCGTGCGCATGCAGTCAGACGCCTTCAAAGCCGCTGCTGCAGAGCTGAGCAAGATGGTGCTGGTGCACGCTCCAGCCCCCACATTCTCCGTGTATGGCACTGTGCAGCTGCCAAGCTCACACCTACAGGTGCCCAGCGCAGTGTTAGGGACGCCCTGGGGACGCCGTAGTGCACTGTCTAGAGCAGTAGTGGGTGCAGCTCCCAGCTTTGTACAAGCAGCCGCCGCCGGTGCAGTTGGCGGGGGGACGGAGGGCTTCAGTGCGCAGGCGGCGCAGGATGAGGCCTGGGCGCCACTGCAGCTGGCACTCCGCACGCTGCACCGCATGGGGTTCGCTCATGATGAGCTCTCTGGTTTGGCGTGGATGCGGGCGCTGCTGCAGCCGAGTGCACGTCTGTCACCAGTACAGTGGCCCCACACCCAGGATTGGCGGCAGGGCGTGCACACGCCTCGGCAGGAGGGCGGCTGCCACGTCGCACAAGAGCTCGCACTCCTGCTTCTGCAAGACGCCCTGGGTGAATCGGCAGACAGCAACTACGCCGGGCTAAGTCCCCCCATTGCGTTTTTCTGGGAGGACATGCAAACGCAGAACGCGGCCGCCGAGGCTCCAGACGCACTGGACTACACACAACAGCTGGCTGAGCAGGGCGACGGGCACGCTGCACAGCGCCTGGGGCAGTACTTCTT
>Ga0307982_1004912_pt1 | contig 10519 bp, 5 predicted proteins | sample OrgLakmetagen989_FD_201847 | JGI IMG/M metagenome (GOLD analysis project Ga0307982, IMG submission 201847) | Saline water microbial communities from Organic Lake, Antarctica - #989 | ecosystem: Environmental > Aquatic > Non-marine Saline and Alkaline > Saline | place: Antarctica: Organic Lake... | reverse complement strand
GATTTCTTTTCTAATTCTTGGGGTATTAAATATTGATCTATTAATTTACTTAGTTTGTTCGAATTAGAAATATTTTTAACGAATAATTCTTTGACAGTTCTAATAATTTGATTAGTTTCTTTATCAGATTTCATATATTTTATATATATATTAATAAATTTTTTAATAACATTATTATCGATTATTTTTCCCCACCAGCTCTTAGTTTGATCCAGTAGAATGTCATATATATATTTATCATTTTGAATTAATTCAAACATTTCTATAAATGAAGATTCTTTATCATGAATAGTTAATAAACATACGAGAGGAATAATATGTTTTAGAATATCCATATAATTTATCTCCTTTTTTTCTTTTTCATCGTTTGTTTCTATTTCTTTGTTATTGATTTCTTTATCTTTAATTTCTTTATTATCTTTCTCAACTTTAATTTTTTCAATACCTTTATTAATATTATCTGTATTATCATCATTTAATATTTTATCTATTATTTCTATTTGATTTTTTGTAGGTTGTATATTACTAAACATTGTATTAAATAATATTTGTTCGTCTTTTGTAAGTAAAATATCTTTAAATTGAAGACGATTTAAAAATTGTTTAAGAGCTTTTTCTGTATTTGAAGAATATATATTATATACATTATTACATAAAGTATCAATTTTTGAATTACTATTTCCAAAAGAAGGCATCCAATGATCACAATTTAAATTAATAAGTCTTTCTTGTAAAATAAATTTTGTAGCCTCTCTTGGATGAATATCTGGTTTTATTAATGAAGCGTAAGTAATTATTGAAGTATCAATTACTCTATGTATATTTAAATCAACAACAAAACCACAACTTTTATTTTTTCCTTCTGTCATACATCTAAACATCATTTGATAAATCATATCAAATCCCATACTATTATTTAATAATAATACAATATCACAATTATCAATTGATACACCGAGACTACATTGTTTTCCACTTAAAACTAATACGCATTTTTTGTCATTATTTCTTGCTCTAATACGTGCTTCTTCAATACTTACTTTTGGGTCATTTGTAGTTTTACTATTTATACTAATAATTTCATAGTTTGGTAAAACATCATTTGTTTTTAAAAGTTTTATTGTAGCGTTTGAAATTTTATTAATATTATTTTGTGGTAAAAATGCCATAATAATCATAGGTTCGTTCATAAATTCCCCATCTCTAATAAATCTTGAATCTATTAATGGATTTTTACAAATTTTTTCAATTCGTTTTATAAATACAATATCGTCTGGATAATCTTTATGAGGTATTTCATATTTATGTTTTTTTCCAAAAATTTTATACCATAATTTTAAATTTTCTTCTTCATTTTGAAATTCTTCTTTTATTAATATTTTATCTTTTTTTAATGTTTGTTTAAGAAGAAAACAAGCGTCTGTAGACCATCCATAATTACTATCTTGTGTATTATCAATTATTTCATTTTTAATATCTTCATCAATTTTATCAGTTAATATATGTAATTCAGGATATTTTGAATATTCCTTAATTATATTATCATTAGAATATTTTGAAATAATATCTTTTATACATTCGGTATGTTTTTCTACTAATCTATTAATACTATTTTTATCACAAATATTTTTACAAAGTTTTATATCTTCTAAATCCCATAAAATCCAACATTCTTTTGGAATATTATAATCATTTATTGGTTTAGAATATGTTGCTGTAATTTGAATTGTAAAACTATTTTTACCATAATTGTTTAATGTTTTTTGAGCTAATGTTGTAGTTCCACCATTATGTGATTCATCAATAAATCTCATATTAAAATTTATTTTTTTTAACCATGGTATACTATTAAATTTTTCTTTTTCTTTATCATCAATTTTAGTTTGTAAAAATTGTTTTGAACAAAGAATAATATTTTTATTAGTTAATTCTGGTTTTTTATTTTTTCCATTTAATACAACAATATTAAAATCATTTAATTGAACACATTCAAATACCTTTTTTTGTTGTTCGATAGTTTCATTTGGAGCGGTTGTTATAACTAAATAATTACATTCTTTTTTATTTAGTGAATCTTTAATAATACAACCACCTATAATATAACTTTTACCACTTCTTTGAATATGACCCCATAAAATTTTTGTTTTATTAGATTCTTTAAGCGCTAATGTTTTTTCAACACCTAAATATTGATGCATTTTTAAACATAAAGTATTTTTAGTTGAAGTAATAATATCATCTAAACATTTTTTTTCAAAACATAATTTAAATTGATTATAAGCTTGATTTAAATCATTCCAATCAATAATAATTGTATTATCTTTTTTAACATATTTTTTAATTTGTTTATTTGTAGTTTCTATATTATTTACCATATTAATAAATTTTGTTTGATCACGTATACATATACATAAAGCCATTTTATAATCTTTTTTTTTATATTGTTCAAAATTTGTTAATATTTTATCTATATCTAATTTTCCAATTTGTGTTTTATTTAAATTTTTTGATGTTGTTACTAATATTTCCTTATTGTTATTTTTATTAATTCCTGTTAAATCTGAGGAATCGCCTTTATCTTTTAATTTTATTAATTTATTATTATTGTTATAAAATATATCTCGAATACTTTTATATTTTTCTATTGTATTTTTATTAAAATTTCCCGAACAAATACTATATTTATTTAACTTTTCTATTAATCCAAGACCTGCAAATAAACGTAATAATGATTCTTGTTTATCTTTTCCTTCCCACGATTCTTTTAACCACTCTATGATAGAATCATCTTCATGACTTTGAAGATATTCGTACAAGTCTTTAAAAGTTTTCATATTTCTTTAATTATTAATGCTTATTATAATGATTTATTTCTACATTTATATTTTTCAATTTTTATAAAATTAAACAATTTTAATTTTATAAAAAATTCAATATATTTATTATATTTTTAAGAATATATTGATAATTAGAAGAATTAATTATTAATCTTATGACTAAATTATTAAATGTATTTTCAAACGAAAAAGGTTAAAATTTATCATATGATAATAATAATTTGGTTAATTCCTATATAATATACCCTATTATTAGTTTTATATATTTTTCATTATAAAAATCAAATTTTAGTAATTGATCATTTTATAATAATGAACGAAATCTTTTATAGATTTTTTTATATTTTAAATTTTTTGTATGTTGATATCTTTTTTTATAATATTTATATCTTTTAATTATACCACCTCTTTGTTTTATTTCGAGCATTTTAGTGGTAGGTTTATAAACAAAAATATTTTTTTGAGTATCTGTATCACAAGCTAATATTTTAGTTTTATTGGATAATTTTATTTTACGAATACTTTCTAAATATTTAAGACTATCACGGTCTGCGATTTCTTCAATTTCTAAAGTACATTTATTTAAAAATAATACCCCAACACAATTTATTATTGTATTTTTATTAGATTTCCATATTTTATTTATATATTTATCTAAATCAACAAAAAATTTAGATTCTTTAACAAAGTTATGTAATTCTTTGGGTATAAAATTATCATTTAATAAATTTTTTGATGGTGATACAAATAATAAATGTTCGATACAATTAAAATATTTTTCATTAGATATATAACTTTTTTGAATTATATTTTCTAAATTAGTAAAATAAGATTCAGGTTTATTTTTTAAAAATTCATATAAATTTTGTATTAATGGAGATTTATCATAAGGATAAAACCATAATGAACTATTTTGTTCATAATTAGAAGTATAAGAATTATAATAATAATCAAATACCCATAATAATCCTTTACAATATTCTTCATTAACTTTATCTAATTGATTAATATCGAGATTAAAATTTTCTTTATAATAACGACGTATTCCAATATCAATTTCTTCGGTTTCAAATTGATATGTATTAATATTAATAAAAATCTTACCAATATTTATATTTTTAGAATTTAATTTAAGTTTATATTCATCTAACATATTTTCTAATTTATAAATTTCTTTATCATAATCTGTTAAAGTTGTAGTTTGTGCGATCATATTTAATTTTGTTTGATGATAATAATTATCAATAGATTTAGTCATTGAACTAAATCCAATAAATATTTTTGGTTTTGATTTTTGGTTATAATGTTGTTTATATATATCAATAAATTCTGTTATTGATAATTTATTAATATTAATATTTGGTATTTTTGTTAATTGTTTTAATTTATTATAAAAGTCTTTTGATAATTTATTATATGAGCCATTATTTTCAATCTCTTTATGAAATTTTCTAATATTTTCTAAAAATTCTATTATAGTTTCATTAAAATCATCATTAGATGTTTGTAATATTTTTTTTAATTTTTCATAATTTCTATAATGAGAACTAATATAAGTTTTTTGAAGACTTTGATTTTCGATATCTTTTATTTTTTTTAATAATAGTAATAAAAATTTATAATTTATTTTTTTTGATAATAAATATTCATTAGTTTCTTTAACGATTGTTAAATAAATATCTATTAATTTATCAAAATCATATTTTATATTTATTGATTCTATTTTTGGTAAAAAATCATTTCCAAATGTTGTTAATATAAATACAATATCATTAATTATATTATCTTGAATTAAATTTTGTTTTGTTTTATTTTTACAATAACTGTGTAAATTATTTGCTAATGTATCAATTAATATTATTTCATATGTATTTTTTTGTTGATTATGACGTAAAATATTTAATTTTTGTATATTTTTATGTAATAATAAACCCAATAAAGAAACATCAGAATCAGGACTATAAATAGTATAATTTTTAGTTTGATCAACAGTTTTTTTAATTTCATCTACTATTTTTTTTTCACCTTCACCATATTCATTAGTTCCACTAAATATATATTTTTTTAAATTTGTACATAATTCTTTTAATTCAAATTCAAATTCGGTTGATATTAATTCAGTTTGCATTTTGTCCATAAATTTTGTTCCTGGGGATATATTATTTTTACTCCATGATAATGAATTTTGTAAAAATATATATTTTTCTTTCTTTTTTTTTAAATCTTCTTCGTGTTTTTCAAAAATTAATTTTTTGAAATTATGTATAAAATACCCCATATATCTTCTATTTTTTTGTTCTTTCATTTTAGTTTGATTTGGTACCCCATCGATTGTAATATATAAAATTTCTAATTTATTAGTATCAAAATATGAACTAATTATATCTTTTGTATCTTTCATAACTTCCGCAATTATAATAGTATCAATTAAATCAGGATCTTTAATAAATACATCAAGATATTCTTCATAAGTTAATTTATTATTTGTTAAAATATCAATATACTCTTTATAATAATCTACATATGATTTTATTTTATCGGGTTTTAATTTTATTAATCCTTGTAATATTTTATTTAATTCACTTAATACTTTTTGTGATCTAACATGAATGATTGAATTATAATCAATATATAAACGATTTGTTTTTAATTTATTTGTATTAGAAGCATTATTACTAAACTTATTATTTAAATTTGTTATATTATTATTTTCAATACTACTAAAAAATCTTTCAATGCCCATTTATAATATATAATTATATTTTAATTGATTATTTTTTCAATTGATATTTTTTATAATAATAAATGATTGAGCTAAATATACTAATTGTAAAAAATAATCTTGTTTCATTATTCATTAATTCATAATAATTTATAAATGTTGATACTAATAAAAAATAACTTCCATATCGAATCCCTAATTTTATAGGTTTATAATCGTTATCAATTTGTTCAAAATGTAAATTAGTTAATACAATACCTATAATCCCACCAATAACTAATAATATAACTGATTTATTTTTTTTTTCTTCAAAGGGTATATTTTTATATAATATGTTTATAATTTGATAAAAAAAGGAGTTATAAATTATACTTGTTGATAATATTACACTATGATTTATAATATTATTCATTTTAAAATAATAATATATATTATTATTTTAAAAATTAATTAAAGAACTTTTTATTTCTTGTGTCGTATCATCGATTATTGAATCCATATTTGATTCTATATTATCTAATATTTCTTTTACAGTTATTGATAATATATTTAAAACCATACTTTCTTCTATAAATTCTTGTTTATTTTTTAAAAATTCTTGATAAGCACTTGAAAACCCGCAATTTATAACATAATTGTTTTGTAAAGTATCGCGATTAGTTAAATTCTTAAAATCATTTGATATTTGAAATATAAAAGCAAAATTTTTACTTAATTTTTTTATACGTTTTAATTCTTTCTCTTTTATTATTCCATTTCCTAAAATCCATGCTATTTTAATACCTAAATAACATATTGAACCTAAACGTTGATTTATAATATTATCTAATGATTCTTTTTTTATAAATTTTTTTTTAAATAATTCAATATAAATATTATTATCATGTTTTTTAAAATAATTTTTTATACTTGTATCACATTTGGTATGATTTGTTATTATACATTTTGTAAGAATTCCATTTATTCCTAATGTTTCTTCTATACTTTTAAAAATTTCTAAACAAATTTGATTAACTTTATCACTTGATATTTTTTTATTTATTTTTTGTACATTTTCATAAATAAATTTTGTTATTGTTACTATTAATATATTTATTACTCGATATCCTTCGATTGTTAATTCTTCGTTATTTAATATATTTACTGCGACATATAATAAATATATACCACAAGCAAATGGATAACCATGAAAACTTATTTTATTTTTTTTATTTTGACTGTTTAATATGGTTAATAATAATATTGGTAAATTTAAATTATCTTCATTATAATATTTATCAAAATAATATTTTATAGTTTTATCTTGAAATAAGTCGTTTAATATGTTTTTTTCTGTAATATATTTTTTAAAACTATCTTGATATCTTGTTATACGACTCATAATAAATTAGTTATAATATTTAAAACTTCTTATAACGCAATTATTTTATTATAGATAATATATATAAATATAATGTTAAAATATTTTTACTATTTGTGGAATTTATTAAAAGGTATTGAAAAGATAGAATTATTTTATCATTTTGGTAAATGTTTATTATCGGCTGTTTTATATACTATTATTGATTGGCAACATTTGATTTTAATTTATATTATTTCTCAATATGATACTTCTAATATTGTATGGGCTGTTATTGGTACTCAATTCTTTGTTTGGGGTATTAGTTTATGGTATTATTTTCTAAAATATAAAATTATGAATGCTCAAAATAAATTTTTTAAACTTTTATCTAATAGACATTATGAATATATTTTATATCGATTATCTAAAAATGCTTCTTATCTATATTTACATGAAAAATCGTCTTTTGAACTTTCTAAACAACTTGATTCAACTGATAAAGGATTACAACATATTTTCTCTTTTTTATCTACATTTGTTAAATTATTAGCGACCATTGCGATGAGTTTATTTGTTATTAGTTTTAATTATCAAATATGTGGTGTTCTATTTTTATTATTTGGTGCAACTACATATTATATTTCAACAAGAAAATTAGTTTATCGTGATGAAAAATCAAATCTTATTTTTACTTATATTAATCAAGAAAGTTCTAAAATTATTTCTGATTCTGTTTCGGCTTTATTAGATTCTGTTTTACATGAAGATTATAATAAATTAATTAATAATATTGTTGCTTATAATTCTAAAACTAAAAATAAACAATTATGGTTATATTCACAACAAGATAAATTACATACTAAAATTGGGTTAAGTTTAATTACTGGTTATATTTTAACTTTAATTATGATTACTTTGTCTATGAAATTTAAATTTGAACAATTTACTATCTTTTTTATAGCTTCATTATTAACTTATAAATGTATCTCTAATAATATTAATCTTTTATTAGATAAATATTCGGATGTTAGACAATCTCAATTAGATTTTGATTCTTTAGAAGATATTTGGATTGAAACTAATACTCAAAGAAAAACTTTTGATATCGTTTCTTTACCTAATAATGATTTAAATTTACAATTATTTGATAGTTATAAAATTATTCGTTTTAATAATTTTGATAAAATATTAATTGATCATCTATTATTAATTATTTCTAATAATAATCTTATTAATGATTTTAATACTTTTGTTAATGATCATAAAAAATATAATTTTGTTAATAATTCTTATTCAGCTAATGTTTATTATCTTGAATTACTCAAAAAATTCGTTTATTCTAAAAAATCTTTAATTGATGAAGTTCAAATTCCTAATAATGATATTCTTATTTATAATAACTTTAATAAAAATACTAATTTAATTTATAAATTAAAACTTTTACGTTTACATTTCCAATATCCTAGTGATAATGATTCTTTCCCATTTGAATTAGAATTTAATTCTAACCCAATTACATTTAATTCATTTGATAATGTTTTAATTAAAGGCACGAGTGGATCTGGTAAAACTACATTTTTAAAAATTATTAGAGGAATTTTACCATTAGAATATTCTTCTACTCAAACACATAATTTTGTAAATTTAGAATTAAATATTAATAATATTAAAAAATATGTTTCATGGACTAATCTATCTAAATATGTATCTTATTCACAACAAAATTCAAATACTTCATTTTTATCGGGTAATATTTTCCAAATTATTACTGGTGATTATATTTGTTCTAATTATGAACATTATAAAAAACATATATTACAATCTTTAGAAGTCGCTTGTGTTGAAACTAAATTTAAAGATTTAAAATTTTGTATTACTAAAAATAATATATCGGGGGGTCAAAGACAACGTTTAATTATCGCTCGTAATGTTTTTAGACTTTTAACTTCCAATAAACAAATTATTATTTTAGATGAAATTGATCAAGGTATTGATTATATTACCGCTAGACAAATCTTATTAAATATTTTTGTTCTTTTCGCTAATAAATTAGTCTTTGTTGTTACACATACTGAAAACTTACAAACTCTTTTTGATAAAGTTTTAACAATTAATTCCGGGTCAATCTCTTTACTCACATAAATATATTAATTTAATTTTTATTAAAATTAAATTAAATTAAATTAAACAAATATTCCCATTATAATATATAATGTTGCTAAAAATATTAATGATGGATTTTTTTTAGAAGCGTTTAAAATATCTATTCCTGTTTGAATAATATAAAATCCCAATATTATTGAAAAATATAAATATAAAAAATTTAAATCAATTACCCATTCACCTATTACTCTACTGTAACTATACATTTTTATAGAACTTATTATAAATAAATATATAAATGGTATTATTCCTAAATATAACTTTTTAATTTTATCGGTTGCTGTTAATACTATTCTAATATCTAATTCTAATGAACCGTCAAAATATAAATCCTTTGTATAACGTAATAAATAATAAATAAAATGAAATAAATGCATCGATAATCCACTTAATAAACCAACTATTAATTCACCATATAAATTTGAACTTGAATAAAATTTTGATAAAGATATTAATAAAACTGTAGCTAATATTAAAGTAAAACTAGAATAATTCTCGGTTATCATTTTATTTATTATCACTTCTAAACGATCTGAATCATCTTCATATTCTACATCCTCATATTCACCCTCATTTATTACATATACCATTTGTTCGTAAGTTTTTGTTTCAAAATCTTTATTATTTACCATTATCCATTTATCATTTGGATTTAATATAATCCATTTCTCTATTAAGTAATCTATATATTTTGTTAATTTTTCATTTATTATTAAATCAAATAAATATTTACTAAAACTTTGTATTATAAATACAAATACATATGTGTATATTGTTAACGCTAAAAATGTTAAATACATTCTATATAATATATTACTTTATTTTTTTATCATATAATTTTATAAAATATTTATTTCATAAAATTATATCATTTATAAATAAATTGTTAAACATGTCATATAACTATGTGATGCAGTTATGTGTACTTGTTTTGGTATTACATATTGTTTATGTGCACATGTAATATCTTTTAAATTTTTAATATAATATTCTACTCTTAAAATTATATTTTTAATAGTTTCTGTATGTCGCAAATAAGCACTACTACAAATTAAAACAGGAGGTGTTACAACATTGAATTCTAAATTAATATTTAATTTAGTTTTTTCTACAACATCAATTATTCCTGTCAATTTATTAACATAATTTTTTATAGATTCAGTTGTATAGTCGACTTTTTGAATATTACCACCACCGAACATACTGTTACTATACGTTCTACTACCTGCCGGAATACTATCAAATAGACCACCCAACAGACTAGGTGTAGAAGGTTTTTCGACCGTTTCACTATTACCAGAATCACCCAACAGACTTCCTGCTGAAGGTTTTTCGACCGTTCTACTACCTGGCGGAATACTATCACATAGATTACCATTAAAATATGCACATTGAGAAAATTGTTTAGATGATACATTACCTAATTTTTCACCCAATGAAGTTGTTGGCAAATCT
>Ga0307982_1004910_pt1 | contig 10521 bp, 2 predicted proteins | sample OrgLakmetagen989_FD_201847 | JGI IMG/M metagenome (GOLD analysis project Ga0307982, IMG submission 201847) | Saline water microbial communities from Organic Lake, Antarctica - #989 | ecosystem: Environmental > Aquatic > Non-marine Saline and Alkaline > Saline | place: Antarctica: Organic Lake... | reverse complement strand
GCTACGCTCGCGCGCCTTCCTCTTTATTGTTTCTGCGGAGTGCACGCTACCCACAAATGCCTCGCTTTTTGCAATTTTTGCGAGGATATTGGCCAATGCCCCTCCCCCTCAAGTTTCACTCCGCACTTGCTTTGTTTGCGCAACGCACGCGCATTCCCACTTCTGCCCGCAGCACTGGCTTCTGTGTCATTTGGGTTTGTATTAGTTCGAGTTCGGGTGTTTCAAACTTGTCGGTGCTGGAAAGCGGAAAATAAGAACCACATGGCGAACTCGCGGATGTGCAGATAAAGGGAAAAGGAAGAAAAGAGTTTCCTTTTGTATATTTTGCTAGTTGTTTGTTATTTGTTACTGTTAATTGGCTGTGTTTCGTGATTTATCTTTGTTTTCTATCCGGTAGCACCACTAGGTATACTTCGCTCTTGTAGTATGTAACGCAGATTCTTAAGAGCTGTCCAAGAAATGAAGTGGGCGGGGTGGGGCGGAAGGCCATTCAGCACTCAGGAGAAGGGAAGATATGGGGCCAAGTGCAGTTCCAAATACGAATCTAAATGGCGAATTAAGGGAATCAGTCCACGATAAACCCCTCGAGGTCCGCGTATGCGTCGCGGCCGTCTTCGTCTTCAAGCCATTGATCAATGACGCGGTTGCGGCTGCGAAGACGCGACGAACGGCCACGCTTGCGCCCGAGAGCGCCTGCAGCCAACGGATTGGTCCATTCAGCAGCGGGTGCACCCGCCTTGCTACCGAAAGCACCACCCTTGTTGCTTGAATCAAAATGACTGCCACCATTTGCAAGCACAAAGGCATCCAGCGCCGCTTGCAGCCGAGCATCTAGCCACACAAGAGTTGCCGTTTCGCCGGTGGCTTCACTGCAACGAATGTTACCACTGAAATCTTCGCCGTTGTCGTCCTCGGACACCGGCTTTGCTTCATTGCGTGCAGAACGAGCGACATACTTCGCTCTAAGATTATGAAGGTCGTAGATCAGTAGCTCGCCATCCATTAGAACCTCTGTTGCACGCCGCGCTACAGCTCCACTGTCGCCACTGTTGCCACCGTTACCATCCCGTAAGTCCGCCAGCCACATGGGCCAAAATCGCAGGAGTGGTGATGCTTTTGACGACTGCTCTTTTGTTTCTGGATCCCCAGCACCAGATTGCTGCTTGCCGTTGCTCTCTGTAGCATCGGAACTGCGCTGACGCTTCTTGATGTTGCTCTGGTCCTCACCACGGTGTTTTTTATGAGTCTGTCCAACTCGGCGACCATCTATATCATCGCCAGAGTCGCTACTAGTACTGTCACTCTCAAGTCCACTTTGTGCACCCACTACATCCGCCTTCTGGGTGTGACCACTTGCAACGCTGCTGCTTTTATTGCTATCGGGCGAGCTCATCGTTGAGACTGCATTCTCAAGAAGGGCAACCAAAAGCACCATACTTTCAACAGAAGGATAGTTCAGAGGTACACTAGCACTGCCGCTGTTATTACCGCCATTACCACCATGCTGGCTGATATTGCTACGCTGAAGGCGCAATGCTACAGTGCGAGCTGCAGCGGTGAGGCGCGCAAAACAACCGACGAGTCGAGCTTTGAGCGCGGGCGGTAGGAGCACCGCGAGTGGGTCAGGTTCATGATCAGTCGAAGTATCGGTGGGCGCGCTCTTGCCCGTCGCATTGATAGTAGACAATTCTGAGGCCTGCTGATTTGCGGTGTTCGAACAAAGGTGCCTGAGGGGGTGCAGAAGGTTCTGCCAGGCTTCAATCATTGCGAGACCAGCCGTTGCACCGTCAGCCGTTGTCACAGAGACTGAAGTCGCATTGGAAGAAGGAGAGTTTGCGCAAGATGCTTGCCGCGATGATGGTAGCGACGAGCGATTAGGTGTGGCAAAAGCCGCGAAGAGGCTCTCCGTATGAGCGAGGCAAACGGCAATGGCGGCGGTCCATACAGCTGGAGTAGGCAGCGCGAGCGGCATGGCAGCGAATTCTTCATTGGTCTTTGCTTTGCCGCTGTCATTGAGCGCGTTAATCGAAGAATCTGCAGGTGCTCCTGCTACAGCTGCATGTGTTGCAAGACTAGCGCTACTAGCACCATCAAGGGTAGCAGGTTCTGACTCGAAAGATTGAGCTCCAGTAGCAGTCATTGCCGTCGCTGCCGCCACAGCTGCTGTCACGGCAGCATCAGCATCAGCACGTGGCACTAGTTCCACTGCAATCGGCCACTGGCCCTTCGAGCAACCAACCCGGGAGCAAAATAAATCCCATGCCTTATTTCGACCGCGTAAGAGGTCGTCTTCGCCGAAAGCACTTTGTTGATCAGGGCTTGTGTTCCGAGTTGCTTCAGTGTCGAATTCATTTTCATCATTGTTGTCATCGTCACTGCTTTCGTCACTCGATACAACACCTCCACTGCGACGGCGGATGCTTTGTGCTGCAGCATTGAGACCGAAGTTACTCTTACTACTGCTTTGCTTCCGAGAATGTTCGAGAGCCAGCAACATCCCGTTGGCGCGTGCAGCTGCTTGCTCTTTGGCTAGCCGCGCTCGTGCCGCGGCACTGCTACCACCGTCAGCGCCGTCATTGCTATTGCCTTCATTTGCATCGTCGCTGTCGTGGTCACCTTTTTTGCTTTTGCTTTGAAACCTTTCCGTAGCTGCGGCAATCGCACGAGTTTTCACAGCAGTCAAGTCTGACGCTAGCACCCACTCCTCCGCACTTGCAGCCCAGGACCGTGCATCAGCTGCAGCAGGAGGGCATTTCTTCTTGCCGTTTGGTGCTGCAGTAGACTTATCCCAACGTGCAAGGCGCTGCACGCAAGCGCTGAAGAGAGTGGAAAGCAGAGCGGACGGTGCATTGATTGATTCTTTACCGGAGGAAAGGCTGAAATAATTGGCTGCGTGGCCGCTGTTACAGGTGTCAGTATTTCTTGATCCAGCCCTCGCTGCATTTGTGGAAGTACCATCACTGCAACTATCGCTGCTAATCGCCCTTCCACTGGAAGTAGCGGGACTGATTGAGGATGGGGGACTTTTCGCAGGATTAATAGGTGCAGCAAGATGGAGCGCTAGGGTCGCGAGCCGCCTAACTACTGATGTGTGTGTCACATCAGCACGGCATAGTGGAGCTACCAGGGCCAGTGAAGCACTGTGCCGCCATTCTCCTCGCAAGTGCTTCGTAAGTGGAGCGCCAGCAGGAGCAGTTGTTGTGGCTACTCCTTCCGTTGCAGCTATTTTAGCTGTTGTTCCACGGGACAATGCCAGGGCCGATGCACTTGTAGATGCTGATTCATCAGTGCGCCATGGCAGGCAAGCTGCACGAAGCTCACTTGCCTCCTCCAACGTTGCTGCAGCGTCTGCAAAAGATTGACAAGCAGCCACATGCGCGTGCGCGTTACGCAACGGCATACCTCGACCTTCCAAGCAAGCACTGAGTCTTTCGGCAATGCAACTGCTCAGACGCCCAAGCGAGGCTGCCAAGTAAGCTGGGTGTGGAAAAGGGGGATCAAAATGTGGCGGGGATGGGCTTGAATTTGTCTGAGTTGATGGAGATGTAGATAGTGAAGAAGTAGATGACGAGGAGGAAGACGACGAAGAAGAAGATGATGAAGACGACGACGACGACGATGAAAAGGATGGTGGCTGGACAAGGGGCGATACAAGCTCAGGTGCTAAGCGCTTTTTCGGTTTCTTTGACTTTCCACGAGCTGATGCATCCGTTGCCATTGCTGCTTCTTCTGTTCCAGCTGAGATTGCCTCTGGAACCACCCCGTTTGCTGCTCCTGAATTACTCTCAGAGGTAATATTGGTCGATGACGTCAATTTTCGTGCTCCGTGCACTGACCATGCATAAGCAAGAGCGGTCAATCCTGGTAATGCTGATGGCACCACGGAGGCTGCTGAACTTCTGGTGTCTCGCAATTTTCCAGCTTTACTGGAACTAGAAGAACTTGCACTGCCGTCGCTAGTACTAGAAGGCGTAGCTGCACATGTGGGCACAGCGGCAAGAGCGTCGAGAAGCTTAGCTTCGAGGTTCCAGGCAGCGTCCTCTGCATCGATAGGGCCAGCCCAATTGCTCCACCTTTTTAACACCTGATAGCAACCGCTGCCACTATTTTCGTCGTTGTGGCTACTGCCGTTTCCGCTGCTGCTCTTTTCCTTTACCGCTGTTGCTGTTGAAGGCGCTTGAGTAGGCCCTGTTGCTGCTGCTGTGCTCGCATCAAACCATGGATTTGTCGTCTCTAAATGACGGCGCCAGCGACCTGGGGCATTCGCAAACCACTGCGCTGCTAGACCTGAAGTCTCGTCGGCCCTAGAACCAACTGGCGCCTGTGCTGCAGCTGTTGGTGCCCCTAGGCTTCCTATTCTTTCTTTGCCGGCATCATTTGCTGATTTCACATCCATCTCAGCGTTCGCTGACGACTCAACTTGAGAAGGCGCCAGGTGATGCGAGAGGTGAAGCCAAATCCGCAAGAGCAGTGTCAGCGAATTTGACGCACACGGAGGCATGTTACCACTGCTACTACCGCTTGATTGCTTTGATTCCTTAAACGACACTTTGCTACCGCCACCACCAACGTTGTCAAAACTGTTGCTCGTGGCAGTCGCGTACTCACGAGGTGGATTCCCACTTCCCCAGGCCTCCGCTTGAGTCACTTCATCCATACGCAAGAGCACTGCACTGGTAGCAGCATCGGCTAAAAGGAGCACTTCCCATTGTCCCAGCCATCCCTGCCTGACACCTGAACTTGTCTTGTTATGACCAACACTGCTGCCGTTCTCAGAAGCAGGACCAGCATTAAGAGTAGTTGCAGCATCCTCATCAAGCACTGTCACGAGAACGTGCAAGAACCCTCGGCCAGCTGCTCGACTTAAGGTCAATGGAGGCAGTGATATTAGAGAAGGTTCACCAGAGCTCTTCTCCTGGCTGCGCTTAGCACCCTCAGTAGCAGCAGCACTAGCGATCTCCTCCGCTTCCTTCCTTAAAGCAGTGGCGTGTAGTTCCGTTACCGCAGCGTGTAACCGCAGCAATTCTCGAGCTGCTAAGAGCAATGTGTTCGCAGATAAATCAGAAGTGATTGCAGGAATAGCTCCATTCGCACTATACGTGTCTGGCGCAACTCCGAACCAAGGTATCGCTGCATCGGCAGTAGAAAGCAAGGTATCAAGCAGAGCAGCAGACGTTGACGCTACGAGTGCTAAACGGTATGAGTCTGGTGGGCGTGTGCTGCATTCTGGCGGAGCGCTTGAGGCATGTAGAGGTGCATCTGCTGCTGTCATATTGACGTCTCCTCCGAGGGAATTTTGAAATTTACCAGTAGAGCTGTTGCTCCTGCCTGTTGTGGGTTCACCTGGTAATATCTCGTGAGGAGCATTTGTCCACACTTTACAACGAAGCCACTCTAAATCGCGCATACCTGCGGCTTTGGCTGATTTTATACTGCCGTTGTAAGGATTGTCGCTGCTATTGAGACCAAACCTGCCGGTATTATCGATCCCATTCAAGCGGATACCAGTACTAACGTTGAAGTCGTCGTCATCATCGTCGGTCACATCTCTGTCAGATTCTGATGCAAGATCATCGTCTTTATTAGTATTGACGTAATCCTTCACGCTCTCGCTTATAGAGTCTCCCTCTGAAGTGCTACCACGCGTCGAGGAGGCATTTGCAGGTGAACCTGCTGCAAGCCAGCGAAGAAGTGCGCCAATTGCGACTGTCTCGACACTGCCAGCCCACCATCCTTTCCTTTGGTTTTCTTTATCGTTATCATCGTCGTCGTCATCTTCGTCCACATCCATTGCCGCATTGTGGCCTAATCCATTGTAGCTTTGTGATGCAGCCACGTTCTTTGCTGCTTCTTGTGAAAGAATTCGCAGTGGAACAGATGCCTGGAGATCTCCTGCATTGGAGATTAGCTCTTGTAGTACATCAAGGGCCTTCGCGGGTTGTTCACGTGCAGCAAGACACCAGCAAGCACGCAGCAATAGCGCAAATTCACCGCCATCGCGCAAAGCAAAACGCGCCACAATACTATTCTTCCCGCTACTGCTGCTGCTGCTGCTGCTACTGCTTCCAGTACCGTCATCCTTACTGGTCAGAGAACCGCCTTCGGTTTCATTTTCAGGAGCAGAAAGCTGTTCAATGGCGCGTAGTGGCGCAAAAGCCACCGCCACGGGAATTGCAGCACTGCTGCTGCCACTATCTGAGGGCAAATGTAGATCGCTGTTACCTTCTGGCACTAAATATGCAATTACCCTAGACCGTAAGCTTTTCTGCAGCTGGTGCGCTGCACGTGGACTCAACGCATCGCTCACGGAATGACAACGTCTGGTATGTGGCATTACTGCTGTTCCATTGGCAATATCACCCTTGTTGGTACTGTACTGGCCTCTCCCAGAATTGTGCTGCTCGCCGTAGTCATCTAAAACGAGGAGGCGGATGAGGTCGGCACGTGCACCCGGCCCTAAACTCAACACAAAGGCGCACACGCACAGTGCACCGCGCCGTTGTCGACGCATGGCCGCACCGGACAAGGGCCGCCAGCAAATAGCATCGTCGCCCGCTTCTTCGTTTGCTGCCATTGCGGTGCGATGATTCAACTCAAGAGATGAACCCGGCAGTTGTTCCCTGCGCAAGAGAAGGCGAAGCACTCTCAAAGCGAGGCGTCGCCCTTCGCCCGTGTGAGCAGCGCTTGTCTTTCGTGCGAGCGCCAGCAGCGGTACGGCCAAAGTTGGCACGTAGCGAAGTGGAGCCAAGCTAGCAATTACTGCTGCAGCGGAAGGCTCTGTCAGCAAAGGCAACTGAGGAACAAGCCCGTGCCCTAGCCGCCCAGCTAGGACACTCACGCTACTACTGCCTGCATTGCTAATACTGCTCCCGCTGCTACCATTGCTGGAAGGACCTTGATCTCTGGTGCTCATCTCTACGGGAACAGCCGCCCCTGTGGCGCTACTCCAGCTGCTGCTGTTGCTGTAGCACTCGTGACGCACCAAGGCAGATGCTACGCTACGCAAAGCACGCGCGTGCCGCAATTGCCTCTGAAGGCCCGCTCCAGGAGCGAGAGCACCGCCCCCTAGGGCGTCCACCAGCCAAGCTCGCGCTTCTGGGCACTGGAGGGCTACGCTGTTCAGCACCGCTCGCCCTGTTCCTGGAGTAGCCCATGCTAGAGTCGCAGCTCGGCATGCGTTCACAACTGCAGACATGTCGTGATGTTCCTGTCCCTTTGAAGCTGTAACTGCTGCAGCGGATGCGTGTGCAGGTGGCAGCCATAAACTTGACACGAGCGCTAGTGGACCAGAACCCCCACCGTTGTTACTACGACTACCAACTTCTGTGTTGCCACCTCCAACAGCAGCCCCTAATGGGTCATCAACTGCCCATGCAAGCGCGGCGTCGGCTAATTGGCCAGCTACAGCGGCTTTGCGCGGGCTGGTGACACCACCACTGCCACCATGACTGCTGCCACTACTGCTACTGCTTCCATTGCTGCTCGAGGCTTCAGAACCGTTTAAAGTTAGCACTTGCCAAACTACTCTAGCTGCACGAGCGATTGATGTGCCACCTTCTTCTCTTGATTGGCCATGAATATTCGGCGCATTCAAGAGCGTCGCAAGCAGGAGTTGAAGCAAAGCTGGGCTGCCGTCAAGTGCTGGTGGCAATAGCGCAAGGACAGGAGCGGAGAGGGAATGAGAAGACGATGACGAAGAAGAGGAAGTTGAGGAGATGGACGAAGGAGCGCCAAAACTAATTTCAGAAGTACTGGCAGCTCCCATCGTTTGACGCTGAAGCGAGGCTAGGGCACCCGCCAGAGGAGCGGTGCCACGTAACAGCAGAAGCACGAGGGACACGTCAGCATATGTTATGAAGCTACAAGGCGCAAGCTGGCTCGACACCTTTCGACGACTACTCGATTGAACATCAGTCCGGGGGTCATTCGCAATTCTACCTGAAGGCTTGATAGATGCAAAGTAAGAGGTCACTGTATGAGCGAGTGATTTGCGCACGTGGTGAGCGAGTCCCAATGCCACCACCGGGACTGAGGGTAGGAGCTGCTCTAATATAACTTCCAATGTGCCACCACTGCTCGAAGCCATCCTGTGAGCTTCTTGCGCCCCACTCAACGTATAATTCACGGGGCTGAGGTTGCTGTTGAACCCAAAGCTGTTGCTTAAATCGTTCCGCAACAAACCCGCCACAAGGCTTAACCACGCAGCAGAGGCAGCCGCTCCGGTAGTACCAGCTACCTCGTCGTCGTTGTTGTCTTCGCATTTGCTGTAAGCTCGGCCCAGACCTTCGTCTGCAGGCTGATCAGAACATGCAGAATTGCCATTCGTAGCCACATCAATGCCCATTCCACTGGGTTCTCTATCTTCGTGATTGTCGCTATCGTCGCTAATTCGAGCTGCAAGTGAAGCTGGCGCATTATTCGCCCGCACCGCTGCCAGCACACAGAGGCGCGCGAGCGCTGGCACATCGTTGCCACTGATGGCACCGAGATTGCCAATGGCGCTGCTGTGTGTCTTACTCTGACTATTGTGATCTTCGCTGTCAAAAGTATTACTCCTACAAGTACGACTATTTTCAGGGAGGATCTGAGCGTGGATGCGCTGTGCTAATTTCAGCCAATGGCCAGCTCGCCAACGGACATCATCCTGACACTCGGGTCTCCAAGCGTTGCGTGCCCTGATAGGAAGAGATAGCATTGCAGGTACAGCTGCGAGTTCTAGCGCGCAGGTGAGGAGGGCAGCAACTGGCGCTGGGTGCGGCGCTCTTTGAATGTCTCTTGCTGTCCACACGCCACCGCAAAACCAATCAGACTCGTCGTATGTGTCATTATCCACATTACTGTCGCGATCAGCATCAGTCATGGCTACTGCACCATTGCCATCCTTTTCATCTTGGAAAGATCTTTCACCCTGTAACATCCCTGCAGTGCGCAATAGCGCACGTTGTACTTCTACATGCAGAGGGGGTGCGCCACCGCGGTGAGGTGGCAGGTTCTCTGCCGCGCTTACTATGATAGGTAAAAGCTCTAGAGCTGCCACTGCACCTGACGGGTTAACCGTTGAAGAACTTGGCTCAGTCAAGTATGGCTGAGCGCTGCCAGTGGTTCCGTTATGAGCTCTGTTGCCACTGCTGCCATTGTGTGTGATACTTCTTGCAGCACCTTCGCCTTCTTGAACTTCCGTGGTAGCTCTCATACTGGCTTCAAAAGGGCCGTACAGAGCTAGGAACGCCAAAGCACGGAGCTGCTTTGCTAATACTCTTAGCGCTGTCGTAGTGCCAAGATGCCTGCTTTGCGTGGCTTCGGTTCCAGTTATGCTGCGGTTATTAGTATCAACTAAACGCGGTACAGCACGGGGGACCCATTGCCCTATGGCAGCGGAAATCTCTGCCTGCAAGAGGGCAGAGGCGCGGTGGCCTTGTCCTACTTCGCCTGCTCGCAACAGCGCCACCGCGACCGCAGCTGTTTCAAAACGCAACCACTGTAGACCCGTAGCCAGTATACAAGAAGATAAACAGGCATGATGGATTAAGAAAGTTGCTGAATAGGAATGAGCCAGATGCAACCAGGGCTACCCCAAGTATCAAATTACTTCAAGCTACAGTGGAGTTATCAGAAACTTACAAGTCCACGTTCGCGTGCGCAGGCCTCTACCCATGCCACATCGCAATGTGGTCGGTCAGCAATCACTTGCTTGACGTGTTTTGCTAAAATGCTTGCTCCTAACGACACTACTGGAGGTTTCCTGTAATTGGATGTTTAAATGGTTTTCATGAGTCGAGGCTTAGTACGACGTAGAAGGACCAATTGAGCTGTACTTAATAAAGCTTATGAGAGATGTTAATGATTTGCTCAATCAATGCAGCAAGCCTAGGTAAGCAAATGTTACGAGCGTAGTTTCTAGCTAGGTTGGTACCAGGCTTGAGAGCCAGTAGGGTCGAGCTCTGGACGCATCAGCAGTTGAGCTAGCGTGTGCGGCGGCGGATCTCCACGACGGCAAGCCACTTGTGGATCGACTTGCGGAAGCGAAGCAAAAGCTTCCAAGAGGCCGTCAAGCACCAACTGTGCTGATGGTCCCACGCTAGCGACGTATTGTGGAAGCTGTTCCAGCGCCGATGGCTCTCTCCGATACCCTGCATCGATATCTGGAGATGTACCGTCAGCAGTCAACACGAGAAGCTTCTTCGCAAGTGCGATAGAAGCATCCATGGTCTTGATCTCAGTTGTGCACCTAGATGCTAGGCATCCTAACTAAAGTATGAAGGGAGTGCCGCCATTTTGTACTGTATATATATTTTTGGCGCCTGCTGAACTGCACTGATGTTGTTGTGAAGAGAGAGCGAGATGACTATTTCTTGTCGGCGAGATTTCGCGTGTGGTGTACTGTGCAAAGTACTCTCCTCTGTACTGGATTCTGTGGAGAAAAAAAAAAAAAAACTCTGTAGACGCCGATTAGATGGCACCCTGTCTGTTAGTAACTAAATCCAGTCCCCCCTCGGGGGGGGGCTCAGAATAAAACAATGA
>Ga0307982_1004909_pt1 | contig 10521 bp, 17 predicted proteins | sample OrgLakmetagen989_FD_201847 | JGI IMG/M metagenome (GOLD analysis project Ga0307982, IMG submission 201847) | Saline water microbial communities from Organic Lake, Antarctica - #989 | ecosystem: Environmental > Aquatic > Non-marine Saline and Alkaline > Saline | place: Antarctica: Organic Lake... | reverse complement strand
TACAGTACGAAGCATTTTTGCCGCGAAAAACTGTTGTGCATTACAGGGAGGTACTAGTCAAAGAGAAAATTAAGGCCTTTCGAATTAACGAATCGGTACTTGAGGCCTTTCGAATTATCCTCCGACTCATCTTCTCATTCTCATCTTCTATCTTCTACCTCGGTGTTGATGTACAGCTCAAGATATCATGGGGCGCACCCCTACGCTTTTGCTTAGCTTAAAGGAGTGAATAGCCTCAGATATTTAAATTTACTGGCCTATTTTAGTGCCGTTTTCTAGATCCGTTCATACGCATTGAGCGTCGCGTATCGCCCTCGTCGGCTGCCCTTTCATTATGAAGGACGAGGCAGATGGCACGACGCCAGCAGCTGCGAAGCAAAAGCTTTATGCTGTTTTAATGGCTGCTGCAGGAACGTCTCTATTTGAGATGTACGATTTTCAAGTGTACGGCTACTTAGCTGCCTTTGTCGCCGAAGAATTCTTCCCAGCAAATCAGGTTGGCGGCTGTCTGTACTGTAGACATTGAGACTTCCTCGGCCCTCAGCCTCAAACGCATTAAATATGTTTGGCTTTATCCTAAGGTATCTCGTTTCTGCTTAGATAAACTATTTGTTAAAGTTTGATTATAATTGTTTTAGTTCGTATTTGGGTTTTGGATAGGCCGGTAACACTGCATTAATCGAAGCATTCGGCGCCTATGCAGCTGCCTTTTTGATGCGCCCTCTAGGGGGACTATTTTTTGGGCAGCATGGCGATACGCACGGCCGCAAATCTGCGCTGCTTCAATCAACCATTCTCATGGCCTTGCCCTCCTTGGTAATTGGGCTCCTTCCGGGCGTGAAGAAATTAGGCATTGTCGCAACCATTGGGCTTCTCATATGCCGAATGCTGCAGGTATGCGACACTTATCAAACTGGACTACACTTGATTTGATGGCGACAACCACAGCTAATACGAGATAGCTTTCGAACGATATACTTACCCATCCCTCATGTAATTCTCTGTGTACTATATCACCGCACTTTTGGCCGTCGCAGGGTTTCGCGCTGGGTGGGCAGTTGAGTGGGAGCTACGTCATCATGGTTGAAGCCGCGCCCGAAGCCCAGCGTGGATTTTACGGGTCTCTCGTCACCGCCGCGGGTTCTTGCGGCGCCGCGCTAGCGTCTGGCTGCGTAGCTGCCACGGCTGCCGCGCTTTCGGAGCAGCAAATGGCCGCCTGGGGCTGGCGGATACCCTTCATATTAGGGGGCGCCCTCGCACCTTCGAGCATTGCTCTGGCGCTGTGGTTTGCCCCCGAGGATAGCAGCAGTGGTGGTGAAGAAGGAGAAGGAGGAGGGCCCACTCTGCAAAGCACTTCAGCCCTGGATGAGGCTGATGCAGCAAAATTAGCTGGCGAATGTTCAAAGGAAGCAACGTCTCTCACCAAGGATGCTAGCCCTGTCAAGGTTACAAACGATACTAGTAGATGAAGCTAAGAAGACAGTTTTTCTTCGTTGTGTCGACAAGGTGATAGCTGTTCGATGGAGCACTTACGTTTATGATAAGCATTATTGGTGTGGATTGTGTCAAAATCTTTTACTCAGGTTGTCTTGGTGAAAGAAGTGCGGCGGATGCTGCTGTTAGTGGGCTGCGTGGGCGGCAGCGCAGTAGGCTACTACTTCAAAGTGTGGCTGGTCACTTACTTGGCCACTCTGGCTGGTTACGTGTCATACCGCGACGCTGCTCTCGTCTCCACGGCTACGGTTAGTAGGCTAACACTGTGCTTGCATGAGGAACTTCTTCCTCTCTCTTCTTTTCTTCTCATCGATCTCATTCCATCTTCGTGCCTCTCTCCTAGCTTGCATTGGAATTGCCACTCTACCTCTCAGCGGGCTGGGCCGTGGACACATGGGCCGCTAAATATCAAACCGACCCACATGTTACGCGCACCAAAATGATCGCGTCAGGCCAGCTTTTCTTGCTCCTGTTTGCGCCCCTTTTTTTCTATTGGCTTAAAGCTAGTAATGGCAGCTTGAAGGTGGTTTTCACTGGCCAAATCATTTGGGTCGTAGCTATAGCAGCCTCGAGTGCCAATCTTGCAGCCTTTGAGGTGAGCTACCTTCTTCTTCAAGCAACAGCAGCCACCTTTTACGCCAATTTACATCCTATACAACAGCGGCTTCGAATTGGACTAAAGTATTGAACAACACGAAATTCATTCTTTTATCCGTTCCTTGTTGTTGCTTCAAGCACCGCCTATGTGTATAATTCATAGGTGGAAACTTGGCAGCGAAGTCCAACTCCGGGTGCCGTTTACACCGGTGTGGCTTTGAGCCACTCGATTGCGATGGTGCTCTTTGGCGGCCTCGTTCCGACGGTAATTATGAAACATATTCCGGTTTGATCGATCAGTGCCCTTGTGTCGCTCACGCTCTGAGTAAATTTTCATACTCAATACCTAACCATCCATTGCTCTCTTTGCACGTCAACGCTGCGCAATCCTCAATAGATCGCGACGTCCCTTTACGATGCGTCCTGGGCGCCTGCTGCTGCGCCATTCTATTACGTGTCTGCGGTTAGCGCTCTGAGTTTATCATGCTGCTGGCTCAGAAGTTTCGGTGACAAGCACCTTAGAACTGGGCACAGAGCGGGGTCAGGAGAGCACGCCCCATTATTACCAGCAGCATGAGGCCTAACCAAACAAACCAAAATTAGAACCCAGTGCGCTTTTGCGGGCACATAGAAGCAAGGTGACGACATAAGCACAAGAGTACACTAAAGGATTAAACTCTATCCAGTTCCAGTACAATGGACTTGGTTCTTGGTTTGGATCAAGGCCAATGCCAAGGCGACTGAGAAAAGAGGAAATGGCACGGCAGTCCGGGATAGGCCCAAGGCAATTAGAGGCTAAAAGGGAGGAATAGGCATGGAAGGAAACAGCAGTGTTTCTTGGGCCTTGGAGGAGGAAGGACCGAAGGTCGGCAGGTGGCAGGGCGGGGCTCGATATTTTCTTACCCAATATAGTACGGTATACGAATTTTGACCCATCCTTGAGTCGTTGTGTAAACGATGTCCGGATCAAAAATGGCGATGCGGCCCTTCTTCTCTTTGGCTGGGGCTCGGCGCGCTGGCTTGGCTGGTATGGCGCTTCGACTATTTTTCAATCAAACTTCTTTGTGATTCTTGAAATGCCACTCTGCGCTATATTTGGCGCTTTATTGTTTCCAGTAGAGGCATTGTATCTTCACGTGTCAGTTGATCTGCATGAGAGTTATCTTTCTTTGGTAGGTCGAGCTAGAGCAACAGTGGTGCACGTGCGAGCATTTTCGAAGCTTATTGACGAGCGCACCCATGAGCAGCGCTTGCCATTGAAGGTATTTGGATTACGTTTGCATTAGACATGCGCATTGTGGGATTTGTTTTCAAAAAGTTGATTACAGTTAACGATCTTCTTTGCATTAGGCTACACGTAACCTTAGCTTTGAAGACATGCATCAATCCATGCAACAACACCTACGTAAGCTTCAATAATTTTCAAATTTTCGTTCCTGTCGTACTCACCGCGGCACACTTCCGCGTCGTTTTAATCTTAGCTGCCACACGATTCTCGTGGATTGAGCCTTTTACACGACCCGCTTTGGAACAAGGGCACTGCCCATACCACGTCAGAGCGTGAGCGGCTCGGTTTGCGAGGCCTTTTGCCACCGAGAATTATGAACATGGACCAACAGGTGATTCGTGATACTTCTGAGGCTCTTGAATCTGCTCTTGGGTAGTCAATGAGATGGAGTCCTGTGCTTGATCGTTGGCTTAGTGAAGTGCTAGCAACAAAGAAATGCGATCACCGCCGTCGACAAATAGTGCTCCTCTCAAAAATTTACAAGATCATTTGTCCTTTAAAAATTGAATTATATTGTTTGTTCAGATCAATCGCATCATGACCATGCTCGAGGAGCTTCCTGACGACATTCAGAAAGCAGTTGCCTTGAATGAACTCCACGACCGCAACGAGACCCTTTTTCACCGCGTTCTCGTTGAACACATCGAGCAATTAGCGCCTCTTGTAAGGGTTTTTCTTTAAAATTTTGATTTGATCGTATTTACTTTTCTTGTGCGCTTTCTCGAATTCGAACCGACGAGTATTATGCATTCAACTACAACAAGAGTATTTTTAGATGTGCCAATCTAGGCTTCTCATCTTCATTGGCGCAAGTTTTTTAAATACTTCGGAGAATATCTAAAGACATGTGCACGCCCTTTCGCACTGCAAGGTGTACACGCCTACGGTAGGGCGGGTGTGCCTCGAGTACGGCAACCGCTTCCGTCGCCCACGCGGCATGTACTTTTCAGCGGCTGACCGCGGCTGCTTCGCTACGATGATGTGAGCATATCGACGTGTTCTAGCCCCCCCCAGCCTTTTTGCCTCGATGCTCACGCTCTTCCTTGCACGGGGCAGACTTTGGAATTCCTTTCACTGCCGTTGTCTCGTTCTGTCTTTACTATATATACCACACCTATAAGCTACTAAACTACATGTACAGGTACAATTGGCCCAACCGTGACGTGCACGTGTGCGTGGTGACCGACGGCTCGCGGATTCTCGGCCTCGGCGACTTGGGTGTAAACGGCATGGGGTAAGAGATGTACGACGCAAATTCGTGTGGTTGTGCGTAGAGAGGAACAGAATGAAGTGCGGGCCCGTGCGGCTTTCTTGCGAAGTGCAAGTCTTTGTAATGTTCCTGTGATTCGAACTTGAGACTTTTTCTTTTTTTCATATACATAGAATAATTTCCCTGCCTTGTTATTCATGCATTTGTGCTCTGTCTTTACTCTTATCACTGTAAAGGATTCCGGTGGGGAAGTTGGCGTTGTACTGTGCGGCCGGTGGCATTCCTCCGCATCGCGTTCTCCCTGTAGTGCTCGACGTTGGCACCAACAACGAAGACCTTCTCAACGACCCAAACTACCTTGGCTTGCAAATGGTATTTGTGGGCTGCGCATAGTTGTTTTGCTTCTTGATGCTGCGCTCTGCTCAATTCGATATCGTTACCGCTCTGAGATAGCGAAGAGGGGTCAGCACAAATAGAGTTCTCTTCATTGCTCTCATGTCTAAAATGTGTATCTCACAAATCCTCTATCTTTGTCACCTTCATATTGTTATCCCATTCAGCCGCGCTTGACGGGCAAGGCGTACATGGAAGTGATTGACGAGTTCATGACGGCCATCACCCACCATTTCCCTCGAGCTTGCGTGCAGTTTGAAGACTTTTCCTCCAACCATGCCATGCCGATTCTGGAGAAGTACCGTGACAAAACGCTGTGCTTCAACGACGACATTCAGGTGCACTCCTTTTGAATCCTCCTCTGCTAGAAGAAGCATCCAGAGTGCCCTCCCAATTGCCAAGCCTCTTTTGCTTAGCTCCAAGCCCTTCTTTTTTTGACGTATTCGTGTATTTGCGCTGATGTATGCATGTATGGCCTTTACTGCTTGAACCAGGGCACGGGTTGTGTCGCGCTAGCCGGCCTTCTGTCGGCCCTCGCAGCTCAGGGGAAACCCCCTACTGCCCTCAAAGACCAACGCATTCTCGTCGCTGGCGCGGGGTAAAAATATACGTGTTAAGATGAATAGCATCTCATGATCATCGTGTCCACCTTTGCCATCTTGCTCGTTCACTCTTTAAAAAAAATCAAATCAAATCACATGCCTGATTTTGGTTTGTTCCATGACTTTTCTGGCGATGAACAGGTCCGCGGGCATGGGCGTGGCGGCAATGTTGGTGCAAGGCATGGTGCAGCAGGGCCTCTCCGAAGCCGAAGCCCGGAAGCGCTTTTACATCTGCGACAAGGACGGCCTTTTGGGCCAATCACGAGGCTCGGAAGCTTTCGACCAGTTGGACCCTTTGGCGCTGGCGTTTGCGCGCGCCGACGAGAACAGCGACAGCAGCGGCAGTGGTAGCGACAGTGGTGGTGTACAAGACGGCATGAGCTTAGAGGCCACGGCCGCGGCAGTGAAGCCCACGGTGCTTCTGGGCTTGTCCGCCCAAGGTGGCCTCTTCACCAAGGAGCTCGTGGCCACGGTGCAGAAAGCCGCCGAGGCCGAGCCGGGTGGAGGGCGCGCCATCATTTTCCCGTTGAGCAACCCGACGGCGCGCGCCGAGTGCACGGCCGAACAGGCCTACGAATGGACGGGCGGGGAATGCATTTTCGCGTCGGGCTCGCCGTTTGCGCCTTTCCAAACTCCGGACGGCAAAACGTTTACGCCGTCGCAGTGCAACAAGTAAGACTGTTTTGGCCCAAAATGGTGATCGCTCATCCTGTTTTATTTGTTTTGGTTCATCATGATGATAACATTTCTATTGAGCAATATCCTAATCTAATGCACCATTATCAATTCTGCTTGGCTGCTGTCCCTTTCTATTCCTGTTTCTCTTCTTGTTGCGTCTTTCGTCCTACTTTACAGCATGTTCATTTTCCCGGGCTTGGGCCTCGGGGCCTCAGTGTCGGGAGCCGTGCGCATTACCGACGCTACCCTGTACGCGTCGGCCCTGGCCCTGGCCAAATGCCTCACCGACGAAGAAAGAGCGCTCGGCCAAGTGTTCCCGTCGGTAAGGAAATAGATGAGCACCCACCACAGAAGTGTAGTGTGTTGAAGTTGTGGTAGAGGGTGCAGGCTTTTTCGTATTTGCATTGGTGAATGTTACAACTGTGCTGTCAATTGGTAGGAGGTATCCTATTTCTTCCTCGTTTCAATTTCCCTTCCTAGCAGCAAATGGCATGACGTTTTGCGAACCCTCTTAATGCTTCCTTCTCTCTCTTCATTCTTGCCCTTTAAAAACACATGATACTAGGTGTCTCGCATCCGTGACGTGTCTGAAGAAGTGGCCCTCGCCGTACTCGAAAGCAGCGCTTCCCAGGGCCTTGCCACTCGCCTCAACGGGTCCCGAGGCCACGCCGCGCCGAAAACCTCGGACGAACTCCGCGCTTACCTGCGCCGCAAGACCTACAACCCTTTCTACGTCCCACTTGGCACGGACCCGTACCGGCACGATTGAATCGGTTTTGGTAGAGAATGGTTAAGAAATGTCCTCTGATTCCGCTATCCTCCTGTGGAACCGAACTCGTATACGATTCCTTTTGTTTTTGTATTGTATCGCTGGCGGCGAAATAAAACTGAGATTCAACTAGATTTCAAAGTTCTAAAAATAGAAATGCACCTTAAAATGTCGCATCCAAAACAATGCGAGATATCAATAACAAATTCTACATACCACTTGAAATTCGTAGCGGTGGCGAAAAAAATCTTTTTTAGAAATGTAACTTATACTTACAAGTTCAGGTGCCCGCGCGATGCGCGGCTTCGGAGCAATGTGTTTGTTGCGGAAAAGTAGGCGCGTGTTCTTAGCACCTCAGTGCGCGGCCTTGAGATGCCCGTGGGTGAGTGCCCTTCCTGTGCCCGTGGTGCATGTTCCTTCTTGTGCCCGTGGTCCGCCTTGTGTTCTTGTTTACTGCACATGTACAGAAAATCTGCACTACAATACAGTACTGTAGGTACATAAAAAACGACGACCATGAACCACCAAATTCCATTTAATATAAAGGATAATTATATGTCGTTATAGTTATAACTTGTAAGTGCCTCGCTTCTCGCTTCTTCGCTCTTCTACTTCGCTTCCATTACCGGGATATCGAGGTATGAATTATAGTAATATCTGTTACCTGCAGTCGGAAGTAATAGCTAAAGGGCCTTAAAAGTTTCTTGCTCTACTCAACTACAGGTACAGAAGTAAGGAGTGGGGCTTTCGCAACTGTCGCTTTCTTGTTGTTCGAGACCTCAAGCGGAATCAAAATCGTCATCCGACGCGGCTGTTTGCCCTAATAAGACGGAATCGCCCCTTTCATCTCGGTGGTTGTGCCTGCTGGAATATACACTCGCTTCGGCTTCACCAGCGACATCATATTCGGCATCGTCGTCGTCGTCCTCGGAAGAGTTAAATCTTGGGTCATCCAAAATGGAGTGGGAGTTCTTATATGTCCTAATATAAGGCGAAAAAGAAGTCAACAGAAAAGAAAGCACAGGCGTTAAATCGAGTAGGCTTTGAATTATCCGTCAAAAGCAGCTGTTACCTTGACTTCGCCTTGCCACTGCCTTTGCTCGCCTGTGGGTGCTCAACAACACCTCCTTTGTGCCGTTCTGAGAGATTGCAAACACGAGCCAGAAACAAGGGCGAGACACCAGCACAGGTAATCAGAACATCTGGTGACACCAAAAACTGACTCCTCGAGGTCGCTAATTCAAGAACTGAAGATGCTTATAGGATATGAAGGATTCAGCAGCAGGAGGAACGCACTTGGGGCAGGAGCGCTGCTGCCGGCTCCACCACCTCTGCTCGGAGGTGAATAGCCCTGTCGCTCTGGTCTACTACTCGAACTATTTGCTTCGTCATATTGATCCAAATCAGCTCTTAGTTCAGGCAATTTCCGCGCTAATAATTTCACGTCATCACTAGAAACCGTTTGCCGTTTGGCATGCTTGGAGAACGCTCTGAGGTCAGCGGCCATCACTTCAAGAGGATGTCCCAAGTCACATGCAAAGCAGACAACAATAAGGAATTCGACGAAAAAGATGCCTTCAAAGAAGGTGCCTTCAAAGAAGGTGCCTTCAAAGAAGGTGCCTTCAAAGAAGGCCTACTTCTACGAGTGAGCAGATCGTATCACAAAGCGAAGCAAGCTAATCTTCACTAACCTTCTATGTACTTCACTGCCACCTCAGTTAAGGTCGCTACGGCTCCGCCAGTGAGAGGTCGCACTGTCGTCGTCGTTGCTTCATGCCTAGCAATGGAGCCAATGGTGTGCTGCAAACTTGACCGCATATCTGCAGTTATAACCTCATCGTCGCGACGATGCTGTCGATCCATTTATGCCGAAGCGATCGATTTGATAGAATTTAGATTTCAAATTCAAAGGCTGAACTTTCGACAACTCTGATGCAACGTGAAGCGTGAATTACCCTTCAGTTCTGAAACCGATCTTGACTAGAATTGTGATTTCTATACCTATTACTGCTACCGCGCCGAACGCCACGAAAGCAAGGGCGAGGAATAGGTGTAGTAAGTAGGTTACGGGTTGCTGAGGTATACGATGTTACATTTTCTACATTTTTGAGGAACTCGAATTATGTATTACAAGTTCAGGTGCCCGCGCAATGTGCGGTTTCGGAGCAATGTGTTTGCTGCGGAGAAGTAGGTGCGTGTTCTTAGCACCTTAGTGCGCGGCCTTGAAATGCCCGTGAATGAGTTCCCTTGTAGTGCCCGTGGTTCGTGTCCCATCTCGTGCCCGTGGTCTTCCTCGTGTATTTGTTTACTGCATGTACAACAGAACTGTACTGTACTAAAGTACTGTAGGTACATAAAAAACGACGACCACCACGAACGAACCACGGTCGAAATTCCATTTAAGATAAAGGATAAAGGATGTACTGTAAGATAAAGTACAGGGGGATTATTGCGACATTTCTTACGAGAGCAAGGTACAGATAGACTAGACTGCACTACAGAACTACTGTAGTTTAGAGACAGGCCCCGAGGGGCCGGAATTAGAAGGCTAACAGGTAATCTTAAAGTTAACTCGAACTCGAACTCGAACTAATACAAACCCAAATGGCACAGAAGCCAATGCTGCGGGCAGAAGTGGGAATGCGCGTGCGTTGCGCAAACAAAGCAAGTGCGGAATGATTCAGGAGGGAGAGGGGCATTGGCCAGATTCCTCGGAAGATTTGCAAAAAGCGAGGAATTTGTGGGTGTTGCGCACTCCGCAGAACAATAAAGAGGAAGGCGCGCGAGCAACGAAGCTCGTGACATGCGGAACACGAGGTCCACTCGGCAGAGGTCGAAGTGTGCCTTTCAGTGCGCAAGGCGCCTATTGTTCTACCCCTGAGCCATAAAAGGCTTTGACGGGGCAGGAACTCCTTCCTCGTTCGCAGAGTGGCAGTGAATAGAAAAGCCCCCCCCTCAAAAATGCAAACAACAACATGCAAGCGGGCCGCTTGTGGCCTAGCGGTCCCTCCTTATCAAAGAGCTAAACCCATATATCTTCCATCAAACGCCACGGACGCGAGTCGTGGTCGTCCTCCAGCGTTTTTCGAGAGCCTCGCAAGGCCCTCCACCTTGAGAGCAAGTCGACTGCGCATACCCCGAAGAGTGCAGGTTCCGCGCTAGTGATCGGCAAAATCGTGCTGACAATGCTTGTAGCTGCTGCCAAAATAAATAAATCCTCCATTGTGTCTGCCATTGATCAAACGAGAGTCCCACGGATAATTCAAGTACCAAGCGGTGCTGCAAATTCATAACGGAAGGGTTCATCAACTCTCGGTGGTCCGAAGTTCCTAGGAACCCGTTCCCTCCCCTGATGCCCACCGTTCATGACTGTGTCTCACAGACGGACCGTGGGATATTGTCGCCACTTTTGAAGTCCTACAATGCGATTCTGGATTCACAGCCATGAGCTCCGGTGTCAGAGTTCCGTCGGAGTTTGCAGTCCATACTG
>Ga0307982_1004908_pt1 | contig 10523 bp, 9 predicted proteins | sample OrgLakmetagen989_FD_201847 | JGI IMG/M metagenome (GOLD analysis project Ga0307982, IMG submission 201847) | Saline water microbial communities from Organic Lake, Antarctica - #989 | ecosystem: Environmental > Aquatic > Non-marine Saline and Alkaline > Saline | place: Antarctica: Organic Lake... | reverse complement strand
CAGAAAAGAATTCACAAAAGGCTTGACGGCTTTATCATCCAAAGTGGCGTACAATCCGAACCCATTGCCATTTAGGCCACCGGCAGAACGTGAAGGTAAATGACCCATGACGTGTTTGAGAGTATCAACCTCTAGGAGACCATCGGTACCCGCGACAAGGTTTTTTCCTAGAGTAAAAGTAAACTCAGAGCTTGAAAGGTCTTTACCTTTACCTTTACCCCTTGCCACTTCCTCCCAAGGTTTAGTTGGACAGCGACCTGGAATATCTACCTTTTTCTTCCATTCCTCAACGACTTGGGGGTCATCCTCGGCCAATAAAAGACTTCCGGCTTGGAGAGTACGAGTAGCACCCGATAAATCTCCAGCCATGGCCCGATCTTCGGCGGCTGCTTCTTTCATTTCAGTTGACATTTCTTTCTTTTGGGCAAGCCCAATTACTGCTCCCTCGGATTCGTCCCACAAGCTCTGCCACTGACCAGCCATAAACCGACGAATTCTCCATAATACAAGCTGCTTCCACGATACGCCCGAATGAGTCGACGGCTTAAGTTGGCCAAAAGCATGCGCGGGAGTGCTTTGTGTAGAAGAGTTCCTTTAGCAAAACCGTATGGATCAGTTAGGGCTGGCGAAGAAGCACGCTCAGAAGCAACATGTAGGCAATCCCTGAATTGGGTTACGGGGATCTTGCTCGTGTCTATAGTCTTGACATTGCAACGGATCCAGAAGTTCTTAGTTTCGTCTTCATTTCCTCGCAGAAAAAGAAAGAAGCCCCACGCTTTATTTTGAGGCGATGTTAAAGATTCTGTTGGAGAGGATATCGCGACCGGACTGGAATCTGCTACTACTGATGCTGGAGTGGTTGACTGTGCCTCGTAAACAGCTCGGATTTGCGTGTTCGAAAAGAAATCGAAATCACTTCGCACCTTTCCGATGGCTGACGCTACGATCCCAAGTCGTCCATCGTCCTGGTGATCCCGGTTGACAATAGCATTATGAGCCAATGCGACTGCGGTGCTGTTGAATTCTTGCTGAAGAGGTCTAAGAGCTACCTTTCGGCCGTCATCTCGCATCTTCTTGATGAGATATTTAGCAGGAGTCAAAATGATCTCCAAATCCCTGTTCACTCGGCGACGGCCATCTTCAGAGGCGAGATTTGCGAGTAGTTTGATAGAAAAACCCTCGATAGTCACACTGCCTGAGGTCATTTTATCAGCCATGATCAAAGCCAGCAGAGCACCATGTGCTTCTGCGGCAGCTGGAGAGCATATGCGCAGAAAACGGGAGACATTGTGCACTTCCGTAAAACTCCTTTGCCCGATGCTAGGCCGAAAGAGGACAGCACCGGCTTCTGATAAGCCTTTGTTATCAACGCAACGCCCGATAGCTCCATGAAAATGAATGATAGCCTGCTGGCAGCTGAGACCCTCGCCGTTGCAAAATGGGCCTCGCTCGATATCCTGTGGGGGTGCTACCGGAATATCCTCAAAAGTTGGTTGAGCTTCAGGGGTAGGATCAGGTAAAGCCATAGGGAAAATAGGGCGTGCAACTAAGAAATTTTGTGGTGCCCATTCCAGACTGTCTTCTGAGAAGCACACGTAGCTTTCAGCAACCAAATTTGGGCGGGACAATTGATCAAGGGGATATGCCTGGGGTCCAGCCAAGCCCCACGAATCAAGTAACATGTAGGTCTGCAGCTGGGAATCCCAAGAGGCTATGCAGACATGCCCGTTCGTTGAGTATGGTAGAGGGCTGCTTATGATAAAACTCGTGACGCCGTTATATAGACCAGCAGCTATAAGTACATCAGCGCTGACTGATGGAGGCTTGGATACAAAGTAAGGAGCTCCCGCGGTCCCAATAAGTTTGGCAAGAGGTCCATTATGCATCTGCCGAAAAATCGGGACAACACAAGGATTGGAGCTACCTCTAGAATAATGCATGGCGTGTGTACCGACGAGGATCCAGTTGACATCCATAGCGTTCCAACCCTCTAGCTCCAGACGGCGTGGGTGAAAAAAAGGGGGCAAAAGATCGATACCTTCTGCCGAATAGAGAGCTGTGTCGACGTTGAAAGAGCGGCTTTGGCAAAGATTGTGATAAGCTGAAATCGTGCAGCTGTGAGTGTTTTGACCAAAAACACGCAAGTTTGACCCCGGGAAAGCGAAACTTCCTTCCGGGACAGTAGGATCAGCGGCCAAAGAGAGAGGAGCATCCGAGTCACCTGGTCCACAGACCTCACGCGAGGAAACACCAAACAAAGAGGCAACTTGGGGAAGAAAGGGGTCAGAGTTGATGGCCTCGCCTGAAAGGTCGAGGTCATGTTCTGTGAAAGTTTTCGCTTTCGCTTTCGCTTTCGCTTAGTTATATCCAGAAAACAGCGGGCCCATAAATGAGTTGACTGTCTCTTCTTGAGTATTCCTAGAATTCCCTAAGCTCAGCGATTTGCCCTTTAGCCTCCTTTCGTTCTACTTCTTTTAATCGATGTGGCAGAAAATTTCATGTTCTCAGAAGGAAGGGGAAGTAGTTTCTTTAGTTTTTTAGAGATACTAGTGCGGATTCGTAACAAATTATTGCTTGGAAGAAGCGTCATGGAAGCTTTCCGAGCTCCGTTGAAGCGTAGCCGTCGAGCAGTTCGATCTGAGGCTGAACGAGTGAAGCGTATTCAGGAATTACGAATTCAGCACCAAGATGGGGTTATGGGCACATACACTTTATGGATTCAGCCAGTTCAATATTCTAGCCAACTTTGTGCTGCATAATCGCCCGGAAGGCTACACGTTTCATGTCGTAAAGAGCAAGCCTGAAGATGTCCGAATTCTTCGGAGACTGCACCCACAAGCTAGCTTCCTCGCCGATGCGACCACACTAGGCCTTACCTTCAATGGCACTGAGGAAAAAGCTGCCTTACTTGATGCGGTTACGGATGAAGGTGGGTACTTATTCCCGGCAATGAATGCTGAGAAACGCCAAGGTGTGGTACCTATCATGCGCCGATTCTGTTGCGCCATTCATCCGAGCCTCGACCGTCACCAAGGCTGCCACTTACTCGATAGTAGGCTCGAGACTACGGTTATCGAAACCCTATCTTCTTCTGCGGAGAGTGATCAAACGAAAGCAAAGGTAGTAAATTTGCTAGGAAATTACTTCGCTCAGGCTGACGCTTCTCATGGGAAAGCGGGGCACTGCCACGATAGACCAGCAGGTGACCGATGTGCGAAGCTCTATGAGAATATTACACGGCTGCATATTGCTTCTTCTCCAGCGACAGAGCAAGCACGCGCCAGAGCTGCATGCGAGCGAGTTATCAATGAGCTTGATGTACCATGGCTCGTTTCAATCAACAGGACGGGTCCTTAAAACTTATGATAGGTCATCTTCAGTGCATCCTGTGACTTTTGGTCGCCCTGGATACATATCCTACAGCGTGTACGTCCTCCAACGTTTCGCAGTCTTCACTTACGTTCATAAGTACACGCCTGCCCATAGCAACGGTGCCAAATGAAGCTTCTATGATGCCGTTCAATTGCAGGCTTTCCTGGTGTCACGCAGGAACACAGGCGTAGCAATATTTTAACAAAGGTTATCACGATCGTGCAAAGAAGAAACTGAGGTGCATATAACGCAACTAGATCAGGAATTTCGTTAAAGCTCAACTTACCCACCACGGTCAGATCGAGTTATTTTGGGCTGTAGCTATACCGGAGCTCCGTCGAATTTCATCCTCATATCACTTGTACGCAATTGCACTGCATTATGTGCCTTTGTCGTTTCCTAAAATGGGACTGTGTTGCTCAGAAATGGGCCAAGATCATTCTCTTAATTCGTAGATTGCGTTTGATTCGTCACTGATGCCTCTCAAACGATCATGGAATCCAAAAGCGTGTTATGACAAGTGCCATCTGTAAAACATGTTGATTTGGTCGGCCTGCACCAGCTTTGTACATGCTCGATTCATGTTCCGACCAGCTAATCCTTTGAGTGTCCGATCAAATGACACGAACTTGGACTTCTCAAGATGATGGTGCTATGTGGTTGAAACAGCGGGTGGGAACTCCTCTTCGTTCAAGTTTCAGGGCGTGGATGATCGGGCCACTTCGGACCCCTAACACCACTTTCGTGGTTACTCTGGCCTGTGTGCCTAATAATTCATTCCTCCTCGTACTGTATTGGCTGCTTTGAATTCTCTGTCTGTCTGTTAGCCTTCTAATTCCGGCCCCTAGAGGTCTGCTGTGGCCTGTGGGCCTATGTCGATATGGAAATAGATAGGCATTTTTGACACATTTCCCGAGGGGCAGCAGGAATCACAAATTTTCGACACGGACCCCAAAGGCCGCCGAATCAGATGCAGGCTCCCAAAAAGGGAAACGGAAACGTCTGATATCCATAATTTCACATTTCTGAGGCCCACCTACTTCGTTTTGAGCTAAGGATAGTTCAAAATTATTCGTTTTCCTACACCTGATCCAAATCTGGCCTTAATTTTTGTTATCAGATTTATAATGGGGGGTGGGGATGGGGATAGAGATAATCGAATAATATATCCTCCCTGTAGCGCAGCACAATAAATTTCGCCCCAGGGGAATCAAGCACCGTGCTCCCCACCCGTGCCTTAATTATTCTCGTCTCGCCGCACTTCAAGACGCAATCGGCTTGGCGTATCCATCGGTGTCCGCAATACATTCACTGGTCTGGCAAGTGGCTGGCCTTGAGCTTTTAGTAAAGTTTCCTCGCCACGCACCCTAATAAGCGCGCATTGGATGCACAAGCTCTTTTCGGTGCCATACGCAGAGCCTCGTCAAAGTTGCGCGTGGAATGAGGAGCTTCGCAAATATTCTCAGCTGCATTTATAAGTTGAAAGTGTAAACCTGGGAACCTGGCAACAAAGCACCTTCGCGATCCGAGTTGTGCAAAGTGCTAGCGTAGGTGAAGTAAACAAGAACTTCTCCCTGCCGCCGAAATTTATTTATCTAGGTAAAGCTATATGAGATCTTTTATACTAAAGTTGAGAGCATCTAGCCGAGCGATGCTGCCGCCCTCACTTCTATTCCATCTTCTTTTGTAGCGTCGGCAGGAGATTATCTCAATGTGGCACCCTTTACAATAGCAGAAAGTGGCCTAGCTAGGCCAGAGGAAGACGGCTGCTTAGGAAGAGGTTTACTGAAAATACAATCGAGTGTAGAAAGGAAGCGTAGTCGTCTGCATGTCCTATTAGCTTCATGCTCTAGGCTTTCACTCTAGCTTAGCTACAATCGATGTTGAAAAAAAATCTCACTGGGGTAGCATTTCACCACTGAGACCCCCAGAAGGGGGTTTACTTTTTTGATTTTTCTGAGCCTCCCCGAGGGGGGACTGGATTTAGTAAGTAACAGGAAGGGTGCCATCTAATCGGCGTTTGCAGAGTCCCCCGGGCCGGACTGGAAGCCTGGCTCCCAGTTTTTTTTTCGCAATTCCTGTTAGTAGTGCAGCAGAGGAGCATTATGAGCTACTTTTTAGTGCTGGTAATAACGATGCGGTATATACCCGTCCAAAGTTCCGTATATTTCGCTTATTTTATTTGAGGCGCTTTTTGGGAGCCCTCCTCATCAGGTCCCTCCGTCAATATCTGCCCGCAGCATTGGCTTCTGGTGCCATTTGGGTTTGTATTAGGCCGAGTTCGAATTCGAGTTCGGCCCTCCGTCGGAGGCACACGCCAATGGTGGCTACCAGACAGTACTAGTAGATACACCTAGTATCGCTGTCATTATCATTATTTCCATGTGATATCAAATTTCAGCGGCCGCTCGGGCACTTGGGCATGGGCATGTATGCCTAATTCGATTCTCAATTGTTCCATTTATATATGTAGTTCGATAGTTTACTATATGGGTGAATATGAAACATTATTCTCCCGAATGATACCCGGCGTATCTCTACTCCCCCCCCCCCCCTCCCGCAGCTTTGTGAGAGTAATGTGAGAGCAAGAAGGAGTCTGGGTCTGCAACCTCTGTGAATTGCAACAGAACAGTGCCCCAAATGTTACAGTACAGGGGAGGAAGTCGACTACATACTGTAGGAAAATCGCTTCAGCTTCGGTGATTGGCTTGATTGGATATTGTCGGGCAAAATGTCTGACGAGACGGATGAGGAGCAAGCCCCAGCGCAAACTATAGATGGAGGCAGTCCCGGAGCTTCTGACGCAGAGGCTGAGACGACACCCGTAACCACTCGTGAGGCGTGGTCAGACGAGGAAGAAGAAGCGGCGGAAGCAGCGGATCCGAATTCGCAGAGTTCAACGACGAACGCTGCATGGTCGGACGAAGACGAGGTGGTAGTTCCCGACGAAGGCGACGACAAAGGCGAAAGCGAATCTGGCATCGACGGTGGCGATCGTGTCGGTGAATCTGATGACGTATTAGCTGCTACAGACGACGCTGAAGACGGCGATGCCTCAGCATCGAAATCACGCAAGGAAAAGCGGGCCTCTAAAGCTCCGCTAGACCCGGCAGCAGCAGCCCAGGCAGAAGCTGCTCTCCAGAACTTGAGCAAAGCTATTGTGAAGCACTTGAAGAAAGTAGCAGGTGGCGTGGGCGAAAAAGTGCCTCTGAAAGACGTCAGAACGGCCCTAGGCGTGCAAGCGTCGAAGAGCGACTTCAAAACCGCAGCCAAATCCGCGGCAAAGTTATCGGGCAGCGGGTTTGTGGTCGACGGCAAGGACTTACGCCTGCCTACGGCTGCGGAGCGGGCCGATGCAGTGAAAGCGGAAGCTGCTGCGAAAGTTGCGGCCGTGAGGGCGAGCGCTGTGCAAAGCGCCGTGGACAAAAACAAGCAAGAGGCAGAGCGCAAGAAGGGCACCGAGGACGCAGCGCCACCACTTCCGGACTCGTCCGCGAAGAGCCCTCGTGGGAGCAAAGGTGGGGTGCGCTTTAAAGAGCCGAGCGAAGCAGCTGCGCCATTGTCAGAGGATTTGTCCCTTGACGATGACAACAATGATGCAGGTGTTTCACTGGATGAAACGGCAGCAGCCACTGAAGAATCAAGTGGTCTTCAAGGCGAAGAAGCTACAGAAGAAGGAGAAGGACCTAGTGAGCCCATGGAATCTATCGCAGAAGGCGGGTCTGAGGACGATGCTGACGCGCATAGAGACGAGAACGAGGCGCTTTACGGCAGCGGTGGTGGAGCAAACCACGAGGCTTCGGCAACGGCAGGAGACGAAGCAGCACAGGAAGCAGAGGGCTCGGAGAGCATGACTTTGGAAGAGATGCAAGAAGCCCTAGAAGAAGGTATTTTGACGCAAGAAGAGTTCGACACGCTTGCCGCTGCTCTTGCGGCCGAGGAGGCCAACAAATCAGGGAGCAGCAGCAGTGCGTCAGGCAGCAGCAGCAGCGGAGTCGGCTGGGGTAGCTTCGGCAGGGCAGTCGACGTGTCCGCAGTAGGTGGCTTGGGCTCCGACCTTGGCGCCTCCGTGTTCGATGCTTGGGGCACCATCAGCACGCACGCAAGCCAAGCAGCTGCCACGGCGACCACCGCAGCCACCGGAGGGCGAAGGGCAGCTGATGGAAAGAGCTCGTCTTTAGGAGAAGAAACCAGGTCAACCGACGCGAGTGCTGCTGCTGCTTCTGCTGCTGCTGCTGCTGCTGCTGCAAACCCTTCAAACGAGAGATCTGCAGGCGGTGCTGGCACGGACGCTTGGATTGAGGGTTTGTCAGAGCAGGAGGCCGGTGCTGCCGTTGCGAATGAAGGAGAAGGTGGAGCAGAAGAAGGCGACGAAGGCGAAGAGGGATGGGAAGGGGTGTCGACCGTGAGTGCGGCGGCCGATTTGGCCCAACAAGTGGAGAGAGAAGCCGCTCTGGAAGCGGAAGCCCTGGCCGAAGCCAACGCGATGTTGGAGGCCGCGAAGAAGCCGAAGGACGAAGACGCGCTGCACTCGTTGGTGATCGACGGCCTGGCCACGATCGAAGAGCTCCGCGAAGTGCGCAAGGCCTATCGAGCGGCCTCCGAGAAAATGGGCAACAAAGACTTGGACAAAGTGGGCTTCAAAAACCTCGTGAAAGGGCTCGCGAAATTACGGTGCGCAATTGCTAAGCAGGAAAAGAAACGTTTTTCTAGCACGTGCATGCTGCGTAATGGATTCCTCTCATGGCCTCTTCTGTAGTTTGAACAACTATCACTCACCGACCTTGATATTTCTTTTGATCTTTTGCTCTGCTGTATCTCTTCTCATCTGTTGATTCACCCCCCTTTCGCATTCTCACCTTCTTCTCTCGTCCTCCCCTGTGTGTCTTCCTTCTAGATACGAAGGCCTCGACTTGTCCAGCATGAAGGACAAAGATTTAGACGTGGCGTTCATCATCGCCGACGAAGACAAGTCCGGCGGGGTAGACCTCGACGAGTTCTTGAACCTCTACAAGCTCATCAAGAAGGGCGAAGTGGTTGGCTTGGGCGCTCTATCGGCGGACGCGCGCACCAAGAAACGCCAGTTTAAGGTGCGATTTCTTGCGGGTCTAACTTTCTCCATGCTGCCATGAGGCACAAAGCTAAGTAGTATTCGTGCTCCAAGCAAAGAATTTGAATTTAGAATACCAGTAATCAATGGGATATGTATTATGCTCTCCTCTTTTTCTCCCTTTCTGCCTCAACCACAACCCTATCTACGGCTCTTGGTATTAGGCGGCCTTGGCCAGCGCCAGAGATGCGGAGAGGCAAATTGCGATGGCGTTGGCAGCGGCTGCGGACGAGAAGGCAAGGGACGATGAAGAAGTGGGCAACCGCCACAAGAGCGAATCGCAAATTGCGGCTGAGCGCGAACTCGCCATCAAGGTACCCGAGAAATCTTTCTCTTTCGTTTTGTGTTTGCGATTTGACGGCTTTTACAATTTTTTGGCAAACTGTTTAAAGTAGTTCAGTTGTCTCTCTTTTCTTTTAAACCTGTCGCTTCTCTCAATCGGTTGCTACATCATTGCTTCGTCCTATGCCTGGGAATCAATAGGTTGGTCGTTTGATGACCATGACTGAAAACGAGCTGAAGCGCGGACTGCTCGAGGAGGGTTTCAAGTTCCGCGTCATTCAAAACAAGTCTGGTGATGAGTGTAGGCTCTTGCTATCCACGAAATGGACTCAGGTACGTGCCGCTTTTTCTATCGAAAAAGTAGTCTCATCGTGTATCGTGGCATAGGGGATAATAGCATCACCTCGATCTAATTTCATCGTGCCATAGTACCTTTTTTCCATTCCCAAGTGGCATTTGCGCTTATTAACTTCTCCTCTTTTTCTCCCTTTTCTCTTCCTATTCCTACAGGTCGTGCGCGAAATGTCGCTGTCCCCCGAAGAGAGAGCCCACCTCGAAGAAAAGCGCGCAGCTGAACGGGCGGCTGAAGCAGAGAAACTGAAACCTGCCGAAACCGCTGCAACCTCCCCCGATGAGGCCACCTCGAATCCCATTCATGGTATGGAGCCAGGAGGAGCAGCTGGGTTACGGACTGAAGTGCCTCCGCCGCCGCCGCCTTTGCAGTCGGAAACAACGAAGAAAGGCGAGCTGCCTGCCGTGGAAGCGAACTCGTTTCTCAGCATATTATCCTGCTTTGGCTGAGGTTTCATCTCTTTAGTGCACTTATTGGATTTTTTTCTGGAGCACAACCGAGATGGCGGCTTCGTCGACTTGCAGCGTTCTGTGTACATGTGTGTAAATTAGAATTATGCAGTTATGGATTTGGCGTTTCTATATTCCTATATATATATATAATTTATATTCTTATTGAATTGGTAATTGATAATTTAATCAAGAATCAAGCATCAAGCATTCGCTGTCGCGGCCGTATTGATAACAGAGGCCAAAAGAGAAGGAGGGCCCTTTGGGAAACTATTCGTATTTTCTATCATAATTTCTGAGAATCTTGCGTTAGTAGTAAGTAGTAATCAACCGCTCAAAGAAGAAGCAGAAAGTGGCCTCTATTCTCTATTCAACTGCCGAAAAGGCAGACTCGCACTTATCTCAGAGAAATGGGCTCATATCAATCGTGCGTCGCGAAAGGAACCTACTCTATTACCACATGTGCAGCTTGCGCTATGAGTCCAATAGATTGCGACCGTGCTGCTCACAACCCGCCCACTTAACATCCATCACACTTGGGCTCCGCAAGCTCCCCGTGTACAATAATGATATTGCCTTGAGCCAAATACAACACTTGATCAAACGCTTGTGTCGTAGCTGCCATCATTGTATGCTACATGCAGTACACTGCGCTGTTTCTTTTTCGTCGAGCGCTGGTGGCTCCTCTATAGGTGCTGGCGCTGGTGGCAGATTCGCAGCTTGAAGACGAGCTGCCCGTTCGGCGGATTCTTTCTCTGCCGCTGCATCCGCCTTGCGCTGCGAGTCGCGGAAGTCTTGCCCCGGTTTCCCAAAAGGATTTCCATCATGCGACTCTCCCGGGCCAAAGGTTGGATCGCTATTATTCATAATGCTACTATTTCAGGCCTTATTGAGCCTACGAATGTACAACTGTGTTGTATGTGCCCTCAGTGCCTCACACAAGATCGTGGATGAATAC
>Ga0307982_1004904_pt1 | contig 10529 bp, 16 predicted proteins | sample OrgLakmetagen989_FD_201847 | JGI IMG/M metagenome (GOLD analysis project Ga0307982, IMG submission 201847) | Saline water microbial communities from Organic Lake, Antarctica - #989 | ecosystem: Environmental > Aquatic > Non-marine Saline and Alkaline > Saline | place: Antarctica: Organic Lake... | reverse complement strand
AGGAGCACTGATACATGAACTTCATGCAAAGGTGGGTTGTAGCGCAGTGTAATGATATTCGACTGCAGAATGGACAGCGCTCAAGCACACCATCAACATACGATAAAGAAACCCAGAAGTGGAACCAACAGCATTCCATTTCTCATTCGGAATATGTTGAATCCATGTCTTGCATCGGCGGTGAAAAGAGCGACGACGATGTTAGCGCTGAAGTCGAAAAATGGGTTCATAATTTGGCACACTTCGCTGCAGAACGAGGTATTCGTAAAGAAGGCCATATAAAACCTAAAAGTGATGCTGCGAAAGAAGAACGCGTGCAAAGGGACATTGGCGAGTATTTGTAGTCTAATTTAAGAAAAATGAGCACTTGCACATTTTGTGATGAACTGTGTCGACCAAAGGACACGCATGATGTGTCTTTGAACAAACGCTGGACCGACATTCTTTGCAAACGTTTACACTGGACGAGCGATATTCCTGACGCGATTCGCGCTGATTATGATGTCTCATAAGTAGATTCACGTTTGCAAGAACTTGGTAATGTTGCCTTATCACTTCGCAGAGTCCTTGAAGGCAATTCCCAATTATGCTTTTGTAAATCGTGCTTCACATCCTTGAATAACACTCAATTGAATACGCCTCCAACATTTTCAATTTCAAATGCTTTATATATCGGCGACGTTCCAGCTTGTTCCAAGGATGCGTCTTGGGCTGAAATTCGCATCGTCACTTCAAAATCAAGCCTGGCTCGGGGTTAAAATAACATTCGTAAGCGCCCCCTTCGTCGTAGTCGTTGCGAGCATTTCTTTCGGATTCTGATTCTCAGAATTTTGGCGCCAGCCACTCCGGAGGAGCGTTACTGTAGTATCTAAGAACGCTCTAATTAGCTTAAAGCAATTGCTAGCAGTCACGATAATCAACAACAGCAGCCCTAGCTGGTACTCGTAGGCGTTGAGTCATACCAGCTCTAAATGATCTGGAGATCTAGACCATTTCCAGCTGTTCTCGCCATGCTTCACATTCGTAGCTTCAGACATGTGGTTCAGTACCCTTTGGCGAGCTTAGCTGCTTCTACTGTTGCTGCAGCTACCACTGATGGCATATTCAGAAGAAGCTTTGCTTCAAAACCGTCTCCAAAGCCTCGCCGCGACATCTCTTCAACCTTGAGGGTGCGACTACAGATGCTAGGTGCAACCTGTTCTTATGAAATTTCGCCTGCTCGAGCGCTCAAAAGGAATAAGCCATTACCTAGCGCCCAGGCAGGCGACGAAATCAATGCTGGCACAGACCATCTGGTATTCATAAACTGGGTGATCCCTACATGTTCGCACGGTAAAGCAGTGGCAAGTGCTTGCCAGGAGTTGTCGAAGAATGGGCTCTGTGCAGTACCGCATATGCCGGTAACGCGCTTTGAAGATGGCGCGTCACTGGAGGCGTTTCTCGACGATCTCCAGAGTGCTGCGGTGTCAACAGTTCTTTTAATCAGTGGCAACGGTACATTGAGGGTATAGGAATGTACTCGAATCATTTGTGTCATTTGTTACGGTCAACTCCATCGTAGGTGGCTGGAATTGTTAAACTTTCGTGAAACAGTAGGGATGTACACAATCTGCTTCTCACCTGCTTTCTCACCATCCTCCCCTATTTTATACGATCGCTTCCTCAACTGGTATGGTCCATCTTCTTGCCTTGTGGTAAACTCAGACAGTTTCGAGCGTGAGGCGCAAGTGCCCTTTGCTCATTCTAGCGCCGCTGCTTTCCTTAATGACGAAGCTTCTTGTGCAGCTTTGAGAGCTCGCGGCGTGCACACTGTGTGTATAAGCGGCTATCCAGAGGGCCACCCGCAGCTTGGGTTAATGGCGAGCGACGAACTCTTAATCAAGAAAGCTCAAAGCGCTCTAAAGGCTGGCTTCAACGTTCGTGTCGTTTCACAGGTACTTTAATGCTGCAGACTGTAGGGCCCCTTCGTGAGCTGATTTCAACGTGGTATCAAGGGTATCTAGATACCCTTGGTGGTATCTACATCAGAAAGAGTAACTGTACGCTGAAGACCTCGTTCTAATCAATCAATTGTGACCCCTATTTAGTTCTGCTTCAACACCGATGCATTCATGGCCTGGCTTAGTCGAATGCACTTGGCGCTCGATGACGTAGCCTCCGAATATGGCGTGATCGACGCCTCAGCAGGCTCGAGTAGTACAGATAGTGCTTCAACTTCCGTGACGCCACCAATTTGCTTCCACGTTGGGTTGCCTGGCCCGACTCCTTCAACACGCTTGGCCCGAATGGCCAACATTTGCGAGGTTTGCTCCTTTTCGCGCATGCGCCATCGATGTTGAGAAGGGAATACATGCGGCGGTTTTCACCTCTGAACTGTGACCTTTTTGTGCGTGCCAAACTTGTGCATGAACCTTCATTGAGCCCTTAATATAATTCATCGTCCCCATTGTTTATTTCATGCTGGACAGGTCTCAACTCATGGGCAACTTTCTGAGATGAGCGTTGAAAATGCAGTCAATAAACCACAGTCGCCGTTGAGTCTTTCGACAGCACCCGCAGCAGGAGACGGCGCAGTCACGAAGTCATGGCAGCAGCAGCAGCACCGCAATGACGACATTGCCGCTGTGCGAGCTGATGGCGGCGCTGCTGATGCTGCTGCTGCTGATGATGATGATGATGATAATGGTATGGCAGTGGTGTGGCCTTCAGAAGAGACCGTGTTGGCAGTAGCAGAGTTTTGCGAGTTGCATGCGCTACCTCCCGGTGTGGTGTGTTTACACCTGTACCCTTTCAGCAGTGACACCGCCATGATTGGTGAAGTGGCTTCGAAACTTGAGCACGGGACTTGGCCGCCGCAATGAGCTGATACGTAGAATTTTGCGATTGTCCGTATATTACAAATACAGCGACTTCATATGCATACGACTGCACTTCTAATGGGCCCTAAATAAATAGATAGTCGCGAATAGAAGGATGAAATGGATTGCACGTGCAGTTACCACTTTCTAACTTTTATCTTTGAATTTATTCGTTTTAGTCCACTGGGGTCCGTTGATTTTAGAACTGATCCATCCCATTTTATAGAGCTCATACGCACCTACAGCGAAGAATATGTTTGAGCTTTTAGAAAGAGACATCCAGGATTCTAGAGTTACAATAGATGTACACGCGCGGTGCGTAAGCGCATGCGTGTGTCCCACAAGGAGGTTCAACCTGGCGTCTTTCTTCCGCACAACTCAGCGTTGCCTGATCGCTGATTGAGTTACTAAGCTCTAAGAGTTGTATACTTGTATACGAAACACCAGTGTCAGATCGTGCTTATTGAAACGCCCACGTTTGGGCTAGTGGACGACTACTAAGTGTCGCTCTGTGGTATCAACCAGCGCAATCAAACAGTTCTACAGATAGTAGAGTCTTATGAAAATCTACAAGCGCCCGCTTGGACTGGCAATGGCCGTGGAAGTGTTAAACTAGCCATTTGAAGAGCAAGTCTCACTGAAGTGCCCAAACAAACAATATCTTGGTGTGTTTTTGCACATAGCGCGCATTTAGGGCCTCTAGGATATCAATTTTAGGAAAGCAAAAATTATAGGGCTGTGTGGCCAGTCCCCAGGTCACCAACATTAAACAGGCCATCTCGCAATCCTCGATGCGAGTAATCTACAGTGCAGCGCGTATTGAGCCATAGCAGATTGGACTCCGTCTTGAAACACCATCCAGCATATCGTCATGCCGGTATGGGGAAGGCTACTGCGATATTATATCTGAATGGAATCTCGATGTGGATGTGGATGTGGATGTTTTCGATTTGACGGACAGTACGCGAGTGCTTTGTTTTTTTTTTTTTTAATAAGCTCTGCAGCTCATTGCTTCCGAAAAAAAGCCAATGAATTACGACACCTCAAGTCGTCGCAACAAAGCATCAGGTTTGCAATACCATGCATCTGCCGAATCAGGTAAGGTCTTCGTAGCTTCCTTAACCAAATTACCCTCAGCCACGTTTGACCCCTGTTCTAAACGACTTGCTTGAAAGTTAGCAGCGCGAGTAGCTAGCCTCGCCTTGTCCACCTTATTTTCGCAGTGGTGATCAATCAAACACTGCGCTGCGAGAACTGGCATGCGGGAAAAGCAACGAACATATAGTAGGGTGATGAAGAGCAATATCAGGCGTTATTTTCAGTACGCTTAAATAACGATTGACTACTTGTGCGCAAGCTCACCGTGTGAGAAGCAGTAAGGCATAATTGGAAGGCCTTGCCATCCATCTGATTTCGAAGGACGGTAGGGCCAGTTCATAAATTGCCGCTGAGGGTGCGGCACGACCACCACCGAGTCGCGGAAGTGCTCTTTCACAGCAGCCATTGGTCCTTGGTCGTGCGGCCATTCTATGCGCACGTCATATTTGAATGGGTTTTCAGTGTTTTCCCGCGGTAAGTCTGCATAAGCCCACCAAGCTTCTAGGAATGCCTGAGTATTGGGGTGGCGTCGCAGCAGCAAAGCACCGCTGTTCAAACAGTGCTCAAAAGGCTTCACGCCTGGCTTCAAGAGCATGGCATTCTCTTGGCACCAAGAGCCCGGCCCGTCTTGATTCAACAGGATCGGCCTACCGTCCTCAGGCAGAAAAGCCAGATCTTGAGCCATTTCTAGTATGGTCGTGTTGAAGTGGGCCTCGGAGATGGTGGAATCACTATCGGTGTACAGAAACAGATTCACTCTGGGGTAGTCTTTGTAAGCCTGCAGCAAAGCGGCCACCTTACACCAGGCTGAGAACAGTGGACGTCCGTCGCAGCCCTTACATGCGGACCGGGTATAGAACACGAACTGATGATTGTGTGCGCGCGCGTAGGCTGCCCAAACATAAGCAGAACCCCACCAATACGTTAGTGGCCGCTCTGGTATTGTCGAAGCATTGGGAGGTTCAGGCCGGCGTGAGTCAAAAGTTACGACCAAGGCTTGATGTGCCCAGGCACGCTCGCTCGCCTTTCTGATATCTCGCTTCGTCTTGTACCCCTGGAATCGCGCAGACCAGCCCTTATTCATCCTGTCGTACCACGTATCATCAGTTTGACTGCTAACAGGACTGATCGAAGCTCTCCTGACTGCCGTGCCTGTCGATGCGTCGGACCCAATATCACTAGCTGTCGTGACGCCAAATTGAGCTCTACCTATGGCACTAGGGTGGGCGCCAATTTCGTTAACATGTGTCACGTTATATTCGCTTGCTGAATTTTGATCTAATCCTATAACCCTCGAAGGTGAATTGGTCTGCGGGGCACTGGTGATGTCCTGTCTCCTGTGCAGAAATGAAGGTTGCTCCAAATGCTGCTCATGACTCCATAATACTGAGACGATCCCTAAGAACATCACACTCAGCACAGCTACCAGCAGCGGACGAGTCATACTAGGTCTACCGATGTCTCATCTCATACACGCATACTACTACTTTCACGCATTAGTCCGGAATCTACTTTCATTTCCCCATTCTCCCATCAATCAATGTATACTGTATATGTATATATATATAGGATATATACAGGATAGGAGTACAGTGAAAATGTTGAGCGTGCTACAGTAGAATAGAATTAGAAGTGGTGAGAGCGTCTGCGGCTGTACATCGTTTGAGTAGAGCTAACTTGCTTGACTTAGCTAAAGGAACAAGAGCCGCCATCTTATCGAGGCTTCTACGCTGGTGCGGCTGGATAACTTTTATTTTTGTAGCATAATTAGTTTATTATTTCAAGCTTTGTTATGTTGAATTCGCCATCTAGGATTGTCGTAAGTTGAATCATACAGAGCTTTAAAACTAGGACAGTTCAAAACGCTAATCGATGAACTGGGATGTTTATGCTCATGGCCTACGCACGAGTCGCGGATTTAACATGCCACTTCTTTTTTAGAAATATGTTCGAGTTATCCTAATCTTCTACCTGCACCTCGATTGAACTGCACCAGATACAATGTCAACCCCTGATCCTATCTGGGGAGAGGATGAAATCGACGAAGAGATTATGAGCATGACGACGGACGAGATTCGGATGCGCACCAAGCACATTGAAGAAGAAACTAGGTTCGCAAGAGTGTATTCATGCTTTCTTAGTGGATTGTTCTCAATCTCGTAGTTGAGTCTTTGGAAAAGAGCCAAAGGAAAGAGCTGCTCTCCTCATTTCAGTACTACTCAGCTCATCATTTAAACGCAATCGGCTGACTCGTATTAAAAAAAACAGGATGTACAACTCGGAGATCAATCGGTTGCAGCACGAGACCGATGGCCAAAAGGAGGCTATCAAAGAAAACAAAGAAAAAATCAAGCTGAACAAGCAGCTCCCATACTTAGTGAGTGTTATAAGGATGCCTACATATTGCTGGCAGTACGTAGTCATTCCTCCGCGTCCTCTCACTGGCCCTCCAATCGAATTCAACTGCCCTCGCGTCAGGTGAGCAACGTCGTCGAGATTTTGGACATGGGCGAAGACAGCGACGACGAAGACAACGAAATGGCGAAGGGCAAAGGCCCCTCGGTTGCACGGAGCCGCGGCAAGTCGTGCGTCGTGCGCACTTCCACGCGGCAAACGATCTTCTTGCCCGTGCCCGGGCTTGTGGACGTCACTACGGTGAGGGCTTCCTTTGAGGCTGCCTGTCATAGTTGATGCTGCACATTCTTATTTCCTTCGTTTCGCTCAGTTTTGATCGTGCCCATTAGAAGGCCAATCTCACTCACCATTCTTTCCTTGCTCATGCAGGTAAAACCGGGTGATTTGGTCGGTGTTAACAAAGACAGCTACTTGGTGCTCGAAACGTTGCCGGCGGAGTTCGACTCCCGCGTGAAGGCCATGGAGGTGGACGAAAAGCCCACGGAGGACTACAGCGACATTGGCGGCTGCGACAAGCAAATTCAAGAGCTGATCGAAGCCGTGGTCCTGCCCATGACCCACAAAGACCTGTTCGACGCCATTGGCGTGCGACCGCCGAAAGGTAAGCGCACAGAGTTACATTCGCGACCGCCTATGAAGCAGGTCTTTGAGCACCACGCCTCTGCAAAATTCAGCTCCTTTTCTTTGAAACCCTTCGAGAATTCCTTGTGTGCTAAGCTCTCCTGACTTTAATTCACACCCTCCTGATTCGTCATGGAAGGAATTTACCTTTCCTCCTATTTAAACGGTGCATCTCTGCATGTATCTTGTGGGCCTCATCTTTGTTTTTCCGGCAGGCGTGCTCCTTTACGGCCCTCCAGGGACGGGGAAAACCTTGCTGGCGCGTGCTTGTGCGAAGCACACGGATGCGGTGTTCCTGAAGCTGGCGGGGCCACAGCTGGTGCAAATGTTCATCGGCGACGGCGCGAAGCTGGTGCGAGACGCGTTCGAATTGGCGAAAGAAAAAATCAAGACCGGCGACCGGAAGGGCGGTAAGCATCATTCGCTTTCTTTCCTTCTTTTGCTGTCCTTTCTATGCCTAGCATTGCCAGTTCAGACATTTTACTGCTTGTGGTGCTCTCGTATCCTTCCCTCATTTTTTTCCCGATCTCACTCTTTGTTTTGTACCCCTTTGCCTATCATCAAACACGTCAACCAGCCATCATTTTCATCGACGAACTCGACTCGATTGGCACCAAGCGCTTCGGAGGCGAGCAGTCGGGGGACCGTGAGGTGCAGCGGACCATGCTCGAGCTCTTAAGTCAATTGGACGGCTTTTCCCCCAACGACAACATCAAAGTGATTGCCGCCACCAACCGCCCCGATGTGCTCGACCCGGCCTTGCTGCGCTCCGGGCGGTTGGACCGCAAAATTGAGCTCCCGCACCCCAACGAGGAAGCGCGCGCGCGCATCATGCAAATACACAGCCGCAAAATGAACGTGGACAAGGAGGACGTGAACTTCGAAGAATTGTCGCGGTCGTGCGAGGACTTCAACGGGGCGCAAGTCAAAGCCATTTGCGTAGAAGCAGGGATGCTGGCGCTCCGCCGCGACGCGAGCGTGATCAAGCACGAAGACTTCATGGAGGCAATTACGGTAGTGGCGGCCAAGAAGAAAGGGAGCCTCGACTATTACGCGTAATTTGCGTGCTTCTTGAGGGAGAGAAACTAGAAGGAAATCTGAAATCTGATTTGATTCTTTTGATCTCTAATTAAGGAGAATAGCAAACAGCCAAAAACGGGACAGGCGATCCTTTTTTCTCATTATATTATTTCGTAGTCGTTAGCTAGCGTCGTTAGTCCAGGCAGTCCAGGCCAGGAACTCGCTACGCAGAAAGCAGAAATTTTGCAGCATAATAGATCGTAGATCGTACATAGCATTGCACGTGTAAATTACACATTGCAATACAGTGATTGTGTTGGTGTTCGCCGGTGCGATATGCGGCGAAAGTCGTTTGGATTTCGATAGTAATTGCTGTTGTGTTATAATAGGCCTCTTGTATCTTTGGTTCTTTGGGGCTTGCGAATGCACCATAATACACGGACAACGATTTAATCCCTTCGTCTTTAATCTCGATGAAATTGGCGTGCGTTGATGGAAGTGCCGAATTCTTCCCCCCGCTGTGGCTACTGGGGTTCGCGAGTGCACATTTCAGCTAAAAACTACTCCCTCTCTGAACCCCCCTTTGTATTCAAGCACAAGCGGTTGGCTCTGCGCCTTGGATAACGCTCGCGTACACTTCCAAATTGGCCACGGTAAAGACACTGGAGTCCAGGCCACCGTTGTAGGAAGGGCAAGACCCGTCGTCGGGTACCCAACCCACCCACTGCGACGACCACAGCGCAGCGCCAATGGTGCTCATGGTCGAGCGAATCGTGGCAGCGGCAGTGGCGTCGGGCTCTGGCGTGAAGTTGTCGTTCAGGACGCCGTTGATGTACACGTTCATCCACCCGGACGTGCTGAAGGTGGTGTTCACAGTGTACGAGTTCGAGATGTGCCTCTGAGATGCGCATCCCCATTCGTTGCATTCGGTCGAACCGGTGCCGGTTTGCGTGTGCCACGTCGTTTGCAGCAAGCAATTGCCGTTGTTTTCCGTAATGTCAAGCTCCATGCACTGACAAACGCAGAGTGAGCAGGAAGATAAACGGCATCAAAGAACAGAAAGGTTACATGCGTACGATCTAGACAAAAATTGAGGTCGAGCATGGGAAATCTTAAAGGCGACTGTGGTAAGCCAGCGGACTCTGGTGAACAGAGAGTAGAAATACGCAACTCTCCAAACATCATACATCAGTTCTGTACATGTATAAAAACAAGTTACCTGAGGCGAGTCATTCGATTGAATGTCGCAATAGCCCGAAGTAGCAACACCTTTCGCGGGACTAATCGTGTATAAGTTTGAGTTGACGCCAGCGTTGCAACCTGAGGTGGTGAAGTCAAAGCTCACATAGCCACCGAGGAAGTTATAGGACGCTAGCCCGCCTACGCTGCCAGGGCCTGGGATAGAAAGTTAGGAAGGAGAATATAAGAATGAGTGAGAAAAAAAAGGGGGGAACAAGAAAAGGAAGAGTTGAGTGCATTGAGATAAAGGGGCATGTGGTAATAACGAGTGGGCTAAGGTGGTCAAAAGTGGAGAAACAGGAAGGGGCTCTGCAGCTGTAAGAAAAAAAGATAATTGAAGCATCTTATAAACATAGTGCTAAAGAATATAGAAATAATACTGCAAGCATCAAAATCAATGCCGCACCAGTAATGGTATATCCGTTATCTTTGAAAACTGGGGCGTTGCATCCGTCGTCGCATTGGGCGTCCGTGATGAAGTCATCCTGTGCACAAATGATCAAGTATAATCGTGTCAAATCACCAAACATAAAAAACTGCCGTTGCTTCGTCTAGTAAAGAATTCTGATCACCTCAGTTGGGCAGTAATGCACCAAAGGCCCCGTGTTCCAACCGTCGTCGTCTGCCCCGGTGTCGTCACCGAAAGGTGCGCTGTCGTCGTTGCTCGGTGAGGCATCGTCGCCGTCGTCGTTTGCAACGCCGGCGGAGCACTGCCCGTAGTAGTTCGGGCTCGTGACGTCGCAGTATAAGCCAGCGCAGCAATTGGCAGTGTTGTCGTCGTCAGGGCCTAAACACTGCGCGTATTGGGTGAGGCAGCTCGCACCTGCTGTTGCTGTCTCCTTTACCACGCTTGAATTTCGGACGGCTTGCTTGCCTTTGAGTAACCCCTCAGCGCCGATGACGTATCCTACCGCGATAATTGATACCACGCGAAGCCTTAACATCATTTTATGATTACGTCGTTTGCTCTGAGACCCTAAAGCTTGGTACTTAGCTTGCGAGGCCCTGGTAGATTCACCGCAGGACGCAGGACTACGCCCCCTTTTCAAGCACGCACTGGAAACAAGTACAACAATTCAAGGCAATAATTGGTGCATTTTCTGAGCCCCTCCGAGGGGGGACTGGATTTAGTTACTAACAGACATTTTTGTCGTCGTGAAATACGATTTTCCGAACTCGAACTCGAACTCGAACTAATACAAACCCAAATGACACAGAAGCCAATGCTGCGGGCAGAAGTGGGAATGCGCGTGCGTTGCGCAAACAAAGCAAGTGCGG
>Ga0307982_1004903_pt1 | contig 10530 bp, 8 predicted proteins | sample OrgLakmetagen989_FD_201847 | JGI IMG/M metagenome (GOLD analysis project Ga0307982, IMG submission 201847) | Saline water microbial communities from Organic Lake, Antarctica - #989 | ecosystem: Environmental > Aquatic > Non-marine Saline and Alkaline > Saline | place: Antarctica: Organic Lake... | reverse complement strand
CGTTCGCAACAACCTGGCACTGTCGCATTTGCCAAGGAGGCTGAAAACCCTCTGGCAAAGTTTGGTAAGCAACTCACGGGCGTGTTGCGCGGAGCATCTTCGCTGGCTGAGATGTGCAGACTGCCACACCTTGTATGCTTCCCGAGCCAGATACGGCATGCAAGACGAAATTGCATCCTTTTCCATTTGCAGTTATTAGCGGTGGAGTCACCATTTTCTTCGAGACTTTCGCTTTCGGACGTGAGTGACTGCATGGCAGGGTTCTGAGTTTCAATCAGCCACCGAATCTGGATACGTCCGCCGCCCAAATCAGCAGCACCGCTGCACCGTTCGCACATTTGCAGACTTCATGGAAGTACTTAAGATTGCCAAGGTATGTACAGTGTGCTTGCTGTGCTATTACTACCTGATTGCGCTCTTTGTGGTCGGCCTTGTCCGCGGCGGGTTGATGCAGCGGATTTTGCTTCCGCCGGTGCAAGCCGCAAGTCGCTCACTTTCCTTGTATACACTTGCAGCAAACAAGCCCTGACAGCTATTTGACAATTGCCCGGCGGTTCACGGCCACTAAGGGCCTAGCAGGTACCTTGGATGGCTTCTTCCCGTGGGGATTCGTGAGTGCAGGGCATCTGCTGAAGTTGTCTGCCTGCAGCCAGCCCGTCCACAAGCGCACCCACTGACACCACCACCTCGACGCAGACACAATGCTTGGTGAAAGGCAGCATTTTCGGGCTGGGCCAAGCCACTGCCAAGAGCATGCTGAGTCCTCCTCCCATGGGCATGAGCGAGTCGTCAGCCATGGTGCTATCCGGCGGCATCGGCGGCTTCGTGCAGGGCGTGTGCATGTCGCCTCTGCTGCTGCTCAAGACGCGCGTGATGACGGACCCCATGTTCCGCAACAGCGGCGGCGTGGTGGCCACTGCCATGGCCAGTGCGCGAGTGGGTGCCGATGTCGTAAAAAAGGAGGGGCTGTCAGCCCTGATGAAGGGGGCCCCCACGTTTGCCATGAAGCGTTTCGCGGACTGGACCACCCGTTACTTCTTCGTGGTGCAGCTGGAGAACATGATGGCTGGCCCCGACGGGAAGCTGTCACCCGCGGCCCGTATCGGCTGCGGGCTGGGGGGCGGCATGGTATCAGCCCTCGTCACCATTCCCATTGACGTGGCGGTGGCCACCATCCAGGACGCCTCCAAGGCTGGACAGAAGGTGGACCTCATCAAGACCTTCCGGGAGCAGGAGAATCTCTTTGCCTTTGCCACCCGCGGCCTCGTCGCCCGCGTGGCTCACGTTGCCATGACCACCGCCCTGATGAAGGCAGGCGCCTCTCTGGTGTATGAGCGCCTGTTTGCTTGAGCGGCGCGCAAGTGCACAGCTGCTGTGGCTGGCCTCGGCGCAGTCCAGACGGCCCCGCTGCCGAAGGAAGCAGGGCTAGAAGCTGGCACAGCCAGCCCTGAGAAGGGCAACTTCAAATTATTAATCACACTAACAGCTACACACCCACCCACACGCGCATGTGCGGGCGTCACTCGTCTGGCTGGATGTACACCTTGGGCCGTGCAAACATCGCCACCGCCTCCTCCAGCTCCGCCAGGCGCCCCTCCAAGGCGGCAAGTCGACGCTGCGCCGCGCGCGTCTCAATCACCAGGGGGAGGCCTGCCAGCTGTGCCTTGACATCCTTATGGGCAGCCTGCATGCTGTGCAGCATGTCCAGGCGCTCCTCCTCCGGCATGGCCACCATGCCGGGGGGACACGCGGGGTCGGCCCGGGCAGCTGCCTCTGCTGCCTCAGCTTCGTTCCACACGGCTTTGCGTGCCTGCAGGTAGGCAGGCACGCGGCCATACCCATCGCGCTCCGTGGCGCGCTTGGGTTGCTCTGCTTGCTTGGGCTTCATTGCTGCAGCGGCAGCGGCGTTGGCTCGCAGGAAGTCCTTGCTTGGGCTGCTGCCTGCGCTGGCAGCCGTGTCGGCTAGTACTTCCGCGCGGCGAGGCACTGCAGGCTTGCGCACTGCCTCTTGACTTCCATGTTGTGTCTCGCGTGTGCGCCGTGGGGGCACAGTGGGCTGTTTCTGCTGTGTGGCAAGGCTTTTCCCAGCGCCACGCCTCAAGAATTTGCCGTTGTGGCTACTAGCAGCGCTGCCGCGCCCATCTGTGCCATCCGGAAGACTTTCTCGGGGTGTCAATGTACGCATTGGTGCTACTTTTGATTGTACATCCGCAAATCGCTTCATCTTGAATTGGTCGGGCTTTGCTTCTTGTTGGGCTGCTGCCTCAGCGGAGCGGCGTGCTTTCGCTTTCTCTCTCATTTCTTGAACATTTCGAGACATGAGATCCTTTCCACCTGAAGACAAGCAACAGTGCAAGATGATATTACAGCTGATTATGTGGAGAGCGTATCAATGAACGAGGCTGAGAGCTTCGTGGCACTGTTTAGCTGCACAGCCCAAACGGCAGAAACAGCAACGCACCTTTGCACTGAGAAGGCTGGTCTTGAGACAAAAGGCCTGCCATGGCTGAGCCGCTCATAAGTTTTTGACGATTTGTGTATGCCATTGTAGTGATAGGGTGATGGATGGCCTTCTTGGTCAACGGGCAAGTATGAGCAGAGTGAATAGCTCCCAATCAATGAAGCCTTGCGTTGTCCTTCGAGGTCCAGTTGACAGGGGCCACACTAGATGTTTCAAAGCGGACAAAGGAGCGTGAAGATTTATGCCTTGTGATGCAGATTTGTTTCGTGACTGTTATGCATTTCAGCGTCTCCTTGCACAGGGTTGGTCCACCCCCTGCGAAAGCTGAAAATTTGAGGCCCCCTGGCCACGAAATGCAGGGTTTTATCTAACCAAACGCAATTTCCGCAGCGTACTTCTCAATTTCCGCACCTGTCGGCGCAAGATGGCCTATTAAATCTAACATGGGGTGGACCGACCCTGTTGCAAGCAAGGTGCGCAGCCCATTGACCCCACACGGGGGGGTATGCAGGACGGTGAACTACCGCAGTGAGCGTTGCCGCCGCACTCAAAGCGTCAAAAGTGGTGAACTGTTCCTTTCGGATGCTGCGGTCGGCAGCAGTTGGGGGCTATGTAGCTGCCGACATTCACTATCTTGAGCCCCCCTGTTGCTGGTGTGACACCAATCCTGCCCCCCTGCATATTGTTTAGGCATGGCATGCTGGTGGGCTCACACCTCTACAAAACTGCCTCAGACCGCAGCATCTCACGCGCTCTCACGCTTGCGCCGTCACATACAGCATGCATTATCACGTACTACAGCCGTGCGTCACTGTTGCTGTGCAGAGCGCCAACTCACACAGCTGGCATCTGCTCACACCCACACGACTCATCCTCTGACACTGCGCTGCCCTGACGGGAGCCCTCAGCGGATGCAGTGCCTGAGGCGCCTGCACTGTTCTCAGCCAGGGCTGCCACCCGCAGAGCTGCACACAGCAAGCCAGACGCGTCCTCGCCGTGAGCCTGGATGGCCTGGAAGGTCTCAGCCTTGCAAGCGTTGTCGCCTATAGCGTCGGCGGATAGCAGAGGGGTGCTCTTTGTGTTCTTCGTTGCAGTTGCAGTTGCCGGCTCCTCCCCCAGCAGTGCCAGAGCTCGTCGCAGCACCCGACGAGCCTTGTGGCGACCCGCCGCGTCCAGCTGCAGGCTCTGGGCGCCGTCTGCAGCAGCGCTTGGCCCCGATGGCATCACTGCCACTGGGCTGCCTGAGATGCTGCTGCTGCTTCTTTGTTTCTTGGGAGCTGCAGTGGCAGCCTTCGAGCCCTTCCCAGCCAGCCAGTGCTCAAGACCGATCCATGCGCCCACACCCAGGGCAAAGCCGGGCAGCCAAAACCAGGAGCGGGCAGCACCGCTGGCCATAACACCCAGCGCTGGCCCGGGGCAGAATCCAGAAACGCCCCAGCCAACCCCGAACAGCATTGCACCGAGAACAAGCTGAAAGTTGATGAGGGTGTTGCTGGGCACCTTGTAAGCGCGCCCCAGGAATGTCGTGGCTTTGCGTTCGTCCTCTGTGAAGTCGCTGGCCAGGTCGCCTGCCCCCGGCTCGTATGGGCACGAGGCAGCAGCGGCGTGGCGCACGTTGACGTAGTGAAAGGCCAGGATGGACACAGTGACGCCGCCGCCCATGACAAAGGCCAGGCGGGGGCTCCACCCGTCTGTGAGCGCCAAGAAGTCCAGGATGACGCTGCGATTCATCATGCCGCCCACCCCCATGCCCCCTGAGAACAGCAGCCCCGCCCCCGCCGCCGCCGCTGTGTGGTGGCCCTCCTCTGTGCCGTGGTACCGCCAAGCAGCGGCTATGAGGCCCAGGGCAAGTGCCCCAGTCACGGCTGCGTATGCTGCGGCAAACTCCATCGTGTGCTCGTTGCTCACGTCTGCTGCGCCCTGGAGGGAGTCGGGAATGTCGCCAGGCACTTCCACCAAAAACGCCGGTTTGTGAATGTCCACTGTGGTCGCAGTCAACATTGCTGACATCATGAATGTTAGAACTGCTGTCAAAGATCGCAGGCTAAAGCGTGCCAGGCCGCAAATGCCGTGTCCTGCGAAGCATGAAGTGATGTACTACACCTGATCAGCTGATCCTGCCCGATCAGCTGGTGCATGACAGCACAGAATTTACTCACCTGACGTGCAACCATTGCCCATTGATGTGCCCAAGCCAACAAAAAATCCACCAAGAATGTATGAAAATAGTGTGCCGTCAGCTCGGTCTCCTTTACCAAACCAGTCAGGCTGTACGATAGAGAGAATAGCCGCTGTGCTCACGAAAGCTGCCAGCCAAGCAGGTCGCCATAGAGAACGGTTTTCTTTCCACTTGGCAGGGTCTATAAGCCCCCGAAGGAACCCAGAAATACCAGTGACTTGCCCAGATGTATGCAGCCATGTTGCTGTGCTCAAGCCAAGCATGACACCACCTGCAGAAAAGCGGGTCAGCATCAATCAGCTGACGCAATTTCTTAGTTTCGCTCTCACCTGCCAGGCTGAGAAGAATTCCTTCCCAAAGCTCCATGCCGGGAAAGATTTCAATTGAATAAACTACTTGAATCGATCAATATTAAGTTCAGTTAACTGTTTGTTGATTGCCAGGGTGAGTTGTTTGAGATTGTTGGACACGTCAGCTGCATTAGAATCCTGCACGAAACGTGTGTTGAGCACATTGTGGGGGGCCTGCATCTTCCGGTCGTGAACATTGTCACGAGTCAGTGCACTGCAGACGTTGCCTTAGTATCTACCACTACTGCAACCAATTAATTTGGTTTGGTGTGCGTTTGTGGCCGGAATACTGGTTGGTATAGGGAAAAGTGACGATACGGTCTTTTTGTTGCTACATCTACTTTGGGTGTGTCCTTCTGTCAGATGAGCTGGGCTTAATTGAACACAGGCTTCATACGAAGCCAACAGTATTTCGTGGATAACCGACGAGCAATGCCTGATGTAAGAGCTGCACATGCAATTTCCAACATAGTGCACCAAGCAATCTCGTCTACTACTATACAGCATGTGACAGCAACAGCAAAGCGCTTCCTCACTGCATATGGTGCACACGCCATATTCATGTGGATTCAACGCTTGCTGCGCACAGGGCGTTTCTCTCGCTTCTCCCCAGGCTTGCTGGTATTCGCTCTGCGGCAGGCTGTCAAGGCCGTTACCAGCATAGCTTCGCTGCGTGTCGGAGCAGCAGTGGCTGCATGGGGTGTCGTATTCAAACACATGCAGCACATCACAAACTTACTTCATCTCGCATTTCCCAGATCGGCTGCACTGCTTGGCTCCCCTGGCCGTCGGTCTGCCGTATCAGGTGCAGTTGCCGGGGCCGTGGCGGCGGCCGCCCTGCCTACCCGCCTACGACGCTCAATCGCGCTGCACGGCGCCGTGCGGGGCGCTGCACTGCTAGCAGCGCCCGCATTCGCCCGAGCATCGCCCGCTCTGCGTGCTGCAGCGCCTGTGGCTGCCTTCACCGCCTGCAGCGGCGTGATCATGGGGTGCTGGTTCTACGCACCTCATGCTCTTCCACGCATGATGAGGCAGTGGATCTCAGCAATGGCGCAAATGGACCACCGCCTGCTCATGGCCTTGCGCCTGCTGCGCAGTGGGGAGGTGCGGTACGGCCACCCCTCTGATGCCCTGCACAGCTATTGCCTGGACCACGGACTGCCCCCCCATATGGGGGACCCGGTGCACGGTCAGCTGTCCTGCACTGTGGTGCACCCGGCCAGCGGCGAAGCGTGCTGGCACAATGTGGGCGTGCGGTGGCGCAATGGCTTCTTAGCTGCAGCTGCTCTGTACCTGCCTGTGCATCTGTTGTCGCAAGGGGTGGCCTGTGTTACTGCGACCAACGCTGCGACCAACACAGCTGAGACTGGGCAGCCATCAGCTCAGGGATCGGACCCAAACAAAGCAGACGTAGACGTGTATGACACCGGAGTGCACTGGCTACGAACATTTGCGGGCACGGTTCCAAGGGGGGCCCGTCGGGCGATTGAGGGGGCCCTTCGTTCGTCCTCGTTCCTGGCCACCTTTATCGCCAGCATCTGGGGCACCATCTGCTGCATGCGGCACGCGCTGAGAGATGACACCATTGCAGGCCCACTGCTGGGCGGCACTATCGCCGGCCTCAGCGTGCTATTGGAAGCACCCAGCCGCCGTGGGGAGCTGTGTCTGTATCTGCTTCCCCGAACACTGCAGAGCGCCTGGGCGTTGGTACTGCCCAAGCAGCGTGTGGCAGGCTTCTCTGTACTGGCACTGGCATTTGCATCTGCCTGCGTCGCCCAACAGCTTGAGGCTGACGGTGCAGCGGCAGTTGGGGTGGTGTCGCCACCCCCCCCTTCGCCCGGCAGCGGGGGGGGCACTGATTCCCCGGCAGAGGCCAAGGAAGGAGGTGGCGCGGCTCCCTTGCTCCACCAGGCAGCGGCTGCTAGTGGGCAGCAGCTGTCGCCGTCCCAGCAGCAGCAGGCCCCAGCAGAGCAGCGGCGCCGCCGTCGGGGAAAGCACTTGGGCGTGGCGCTGGCGCAGTGGATGATGGAGTGACGTGGTGGCTTTGGCAGTATCATGAACGTGTGTACTTGGGTCAGTGCAGCATAAACTTCGTGTCGCCTGGGCAGTATGCGTGTGTGCTGACACCTTCGGCAGACCTCTCAGCATGCATGCAGTGGGCGCCTCTTCTTCAGCTGGCATACATCATGGCACGCATGCCTTGTACCGTCCGCTCTTCTTCGTGCTTGAAGATGGTTCCCATATCGGCGATTGTGACGCTAGGTGCCTACCTATGGGGATTTGCTGCGTGGGCAAGAGAGCTCAGCCGCCGAGCGACAGCTCGCAAGTGAGAGCATGCTGCTCGAGCCAGGCTTCTACACCTTGGAAGCCAGCCTGGCGACATTGCCGAAACCTGGTTCGTGGGCTTCTATCTATTTTCGACAGCCCCGGGCGCCTCCCAGAACAGTGGCAACCTGCCCAGGTGGCGAGGTTTGCAATCTTCCCCACCTGGGCAGTTTTGCGGGGGCCAGCAGGGGCCCAGCAACAAGAGGCCCCGACAAAACTATAAAGTGCCGAGAGCTCTGTGCTCGAGGCATTGTGATGAAGCACTTTGGCAGATCCCAAGACAACCTCGGAACCTTATTACACCTCGCAAGGCTGTCTACCGCAACACGTGTCTTCGCCTGCTTATGCGTGCCAGGCAGGTAATGCTCTCGAAAGTCCCCCCCGAGGCTCCCACGTTCGTTTCGCCTCGGTATCGCGGTCACCTGGCAGGCACAGGTTGCCCACCTGGGTTCCTGCACTGGGCTGCTCAGCAGGTGGCTCCGCTCAAGTCAAGTGGTGTGCTGCCCGTGGCTGCATTTCCTCCATTTTCCTCGATAAACATCCTATTTTGGCTTGGAAAGTGTGTCAACAAAGTATACTGCATGCTAGTACTGTGGCGATGCTCAATTGGTTCGTCTGACGCTCTGTTGTGCAGCCCTGTTGTGCCCTCGCTGCCTTATCCTCGTCAAGCCAAGCCCCCTGAAGCGTGGACGCATCACTCCTATCGGGAGGAGCAGCCGGGCAGTGAGCTGCCAAATCACAAAGTGCATGTTGCCTTCTGCCCTCCAGCCTTTGACTTCTGTGGAAACTCTTGACAGACTTGCTGCTGACTGCTGACGGTGGCTTGCGTTTCATGCGGAATTTGTGCACAATTGCTCGTGCGCACCTCCCCGCCGATCCCACAGAGAAAGAATAAACTGCCTAACAAAAATCGAATTGGTCACCTAAAATCATCAAATGTGCGGACCCTGGCGCTACGATGGGCAAATTGCTGTGACGATTGAAAATACCAACGCAGGTCAGCGCAGAGTGCTCAACCGGCCAATGAAAGCTTAGATCTACCGAAGCAAGCGATGGAAGAACAAGTACAACAGTGGATAGAAAAAATGGCGACAAGTATCCCTGCTCGTGCAATTGTCGATCATTACTTGCAAGATAGCGATTTTCGTTTGACACGCCATGGGCAAAACAAACTATGCACACCAAAGGAACAACAATATGATGCTAAAAAGCATGAACTAGCGGAAAGCTTACAAGCTGCTGTTACCCACGTGCGCCTGCTTGAGCTTTGCGAAGGAGAATCCGCATTGTGCGCTGCTCCGACCCGACATCCTTTCAGCAGCTTCTTTCAGCTAGCAAAGCGCACACTTGACAATCACAGCTGTGCAGCCCTGTGCATGGCAAGTGATGCTCTTCATACAAGTGCCTCTGTATCAGCATGGCGACTACTTACAAAAGCGGGCTGCACAGAGTACAACGTCAAGGTCCCCCAAGAGCTGCAGTCGGTCGTTGCAAGGCGACTGGAAAGGCAGCAGATGCTGCTTTTGACTATGTTAGGAGCTATACGACGTACTTTGAATACTCAAAACGTTGAAATGACCTCATCGGAGTCGGCTCTGGAAGTTGCAGTGTTTGCATACTTGGCTGCCATTCTGCGAGGAGACGAAGGAACAAGGGGAATTGTACTCAGGCATCTCGAAACGCACCACCCTTTGTATGTCGAGGCAAGTGTGTCTGCCGGCGAGTCGCTGCGCTTCGTCGCCGCCTGCCGCAGCGGCGTAGCCCTGCACCCGGGTGATATGAGCCGGCTCGTCACCCAAACACAGATTGCAGACCTTGACTCAGATGCAGTCGTGCACTGTCATTTGACACAGGGACTGGTGCAGGCATGCATCCACCGAAATCCCGACGCTGTTCGCTGCATCCTGCAGCACGCTGCACTGCCCAACAATGAGGCCCACAGTGCGCTCGTGCTGCAACTGGCTGCAGCAGGCCAGTGCCGTGACTGCGTGCTGCACATCGCCAGTGCGCGCAAAGTGCAGCACGCACAGAATCTGTGGTCATCCTCTGTGGTGCATCTGAGCGCAAAACTGTCACTCTACAATGGCTCTGCAACGCAACTGCAAGATGCTCGTCTGGTGGCGAAACATGATGCGGTGTATGCAAACGGCATGGCCAACTGTCTGTGCCAAGCAGCTTGTCAGCAGCTACAGACTGAAGAAGGAACGAGTTTTGCGGCAAGCTTTTTGCGGACATTTGCTCGTGACATCGCTGTTGCCCCCAGTGTGGGCGACTTGGTCGCAGATTGCGCCAAGCAGTGCATTGACCGTCGGGACACGGACAAGCTGCAACCGTTTGATGTGCTGGCAGTGCTGATTTCATATGTGCTGCCCTGTGTGCCTGCGCTGACACCACTTGCTGAGTCCGTAGGTCCAATGCTGCATGCTGCAGGGCTGCTGTCCAACCAGCGACAGAACTTCGAGCAAGCGCTGGCCACCATGGAAGCCCTGCCCGACTGGCCAGCGGCAGCGCCACCAGTAGTCAGTGCCCTGTTGAATAGTCTGTGCGATTTTCATGGCGACACAGATGTGCATCACGAGCATGTGAGCATCGCGCTGAGAATTGCCAGCGAGAAGCGGTGCCTGAATGCAGTGAACGCTGTACTGGCAGATCGAGCGATGTGTTCACCAACACAAGGCGAGGAGGGTGATTACGCTTTGAAATCTGCAGCTATGGTGCATCTCGCTTACCAGATGGCAGATAGGGACATCTCAGAAGCCCTGTGGAGCGCTGCTCTGGATGCTGCTTTGCCTCTGTTCCTGCGAGAGGATTATGGAAAAAGCCAGGGGCACGACGCATTTACTTCAACCGGCTTGTTGATGTCCGCCCAGGTGCTTGGCATTTGTGATATGGCAAAGGTGGCTGACCGAATGCTGCATGCTATGCAGCAAAGCACTTCGCTCTGTACTCCTCAACTCCTGTGCTTCACCTGGGGCCGGGACAAGGATCGCAAACGCGGGGGGCTGCAGCTCAGCGTGGATATTGCAGAGAGGCTCCTCACAGCTTGCTTTAAATGCTGTCATGTGAACAGCATTACGTCGTTCTTTCATTGCGGACTGATCAGCCCCAGTGCAGCAGCAATTGTGTACCCACGCATTTTGCGGAAGTTTGTGGCGCAAAGTGAGCATGCACAAGCTTGCATAGCGATCCTGCACGACCTGCGCTCATTGGTGCAT
>Ga0307982_1004902_pt1 | contig 10530 bp, 9 predicted proteins | sample OrgLakmetagen989_FD_201847 | JGI IMG/M metagenome (GOLD analysis project Ga0307982, IMG submission 201847) | Saline water microbial communities from Organic Lake, Antarctica - #989 | ecosystem: Environmental > Aquatic > Non-marine Saline and Alkaline > Saline | place: Antarctica: Organic Lake... | reverse complement strand
AACAAGGATCAGGCCCATAGACGATTCTGTAGACGAAACTAGTATCACTGGACGCGCAACGGCGAGACGGAACTTTATCTAGACTCCGATATTTTTTAAAGAGCAATTCAGAATTATTAGATCGCCCGAAGTACGAATAAAAAGTTAAGGTCAGTGGATATGTTCGCGGTCTTCAAATTGAAATGTAAATGCGGAAATCGACGTATCGCACGAAATGATAAACTTCTATAAAGTTACAATTGCCACTGCCTTCGATAGTCCTTATTTATAGCTCACGGAGTAACTTTCGGGGTGCCTCAAAAGTTAAGATAAGGCTTCTGGAGGTATTTTCATATCACTTTGCTGATTGTTGTTGCGTCTCATTTGGGACCTCAGGTAAATTTATCTGGTCTCGCTTTTTCGATTAATGAAGATCGGCAGTTTCTGCGGGATAATAATTGGAAATATCAACTTTTCCCGCGCCGATGGCGCGATTTAGTGGTGAAATAGCACACTAAAGGGGGGCGTTTTACCCCCTCCCTGTAGCGATTTTAACCTCCCCTGTAGTGGTAACTCCTCCATGTAAACACAAAAGTGCCCAGATGTTATCAAAAATATCAAAAATCGATGCGTCTCGCCGAGCTGTTTCCGGTGGTGTATTTCTTTTCTTCCAACTCGTAAATCCAAGTCCAATTTTGGTCTGTTGAATTATTTTCCCGATTTGATGAGCCGTGCCTTATGTCAAAAAGTGTGACTCAGCACAGTCGTCAGCACGTCCTCGACATTCCTAAACAAACCCGGCTTAGAAAGCGCGGTGGCGGTGGGCTGGCACAGTTGAAAGGATAGCGCACGAAAACAGCAGACATTCAACTAAGGAAGTTGGTTTTTTAGAAACACGCAGAATTTTAGTGGCTAGCTAGGCTCATTTGTAGCGATAGCATCTAGGAGTGAGAAGCACCCATTTTAATAGTTCATCAAAATGCGTCGGCACTTTGCGCATCTACGCCCATTAGCGGCCGTGTCAATTGGTGCACTCTGGCCACGGCAGCAAGAAAGTGGCTGTAAAGTGGATTTTGATACATTGCCATCTTCCCAGCGCGTGACTGCCATGGTAGCACAGCACGGCGTGAAAACTCCGGTGGTGTTGGATGAGTTGGCTTCACAAGTGTACATCAATCGTAAAGGAAGCAACCAGCCGAATAAAACGCAGCCGAAAGCAGCTGCTGCAGCTTCGAAGTTGCCTTATCGCCGTTACGTAGTGGTGGGCGCTGGTGCAGCTGGCCGAGCAGCTGCTGACACCCTGCGTGCGCTTGATCCTGCAGGCTGCGAGAAGAATGGCTCATCTGGCGGAGGCTTGCTGATGCTAGATCAGTCACTGTCACACCAGCCTTCGCTCTCAGCTACTCGTGTGCACCCATCGCAGCGGCGAATCGAATTGTCAGACGGTAGTGCAGTGCGTTTTGGGGCCCTTCTCGTGGCCTCGGGTAGCGGATTTGATCGTACGAACCTTGCTGCCGGCCTCTCTGACCTCATTGAGCCTGGAGCTCAACCATTGGTGCGCCCCCTGCATGCATCAACAGACCGTGGAGCACTACTGACAGCTGCAGCAGCTGGCTTACCGGTAGTGGTGATGGGTGGGTCCTGGCCAGCTGTGCAACTCGCTGCGGATGCTGCTGCTGCTGCTCGCGCCTCGAACTTCAAACCAAGAGTTACCTTAGTGTGCCCTGAAGCTGCACCATTAGCTCGCGCTTTGCCGCGCTTCCTTGCGTCGAGTGTAGCGCAAAAGCTCTCGTCTCGCGGCGTGAGCGTGCAGCCGTTCTCACTCGTCCGGTACATCACGCCTGCGTCCCAACCTGACCTCTCAACCTCCGAGGCCGTGGCCACTGGAAGAGCCAACGACAATAAGAACTCCACCCACCCATCTGCTAGTCTCAGTGCTGACGTGTACACGTGTCGCACCTTTGACGCGTTAGACACGAGCCGCATTGGGAACGTGGCTCAGGTAGCAGTAGCGGAGTACCTCACAGGCCTCTCGTCCCATTCTGAAGACGCCTCGGCGAGCCTCTTCAATTTGTGCCCTGACGACCCATTAACCGCTGATAGCAGCGGTGGGCTGGTGGAGTGGCACAATTCATTGGGTGGCGTGGTGGTGAACGCAGAGTTGCAGTGTTGTTCAGGAGTGTGGGCCTGTGGCGACGCAGCCGTGTTTCCGCATCCTGCGGGCTTAGGGCGATGCCGCGGGCGAGGGGCAGACGGAGCTGTGCACAGCGCACATGTAGCTGCGCGCAACATGGTGGCTACATGTGGGGCTGGTGCTACGTCCTTGCATGGCAACAGCTGGGAGGACGATGCAGCGACGCCAGTAGCGTACACGCGGCCTCTGAGCTACCGCGGCACTTCGCCTTTTCTTGGGATTGATTTTGTGGCTATTGGTCGCTGTGACGGGGAAGCAGAGACACACTCGTTTTGGTGGAAAGATGAAGCTAGTAGTGTGTCGAGCACGGCCGCAGCTGCAGCGACACCAGGAAAGTCGCTGAAACCGGCACCTCGATCGTCGGCTTTTTATGGGCCGAAAACGCCTGCTTCAGTTGCGGCGTCGCCTGAGCCTACTTCTTCCTCGTCATCATCAAGCAGTGATGTGGTGGCTTCGAGCCCCACGAAAGGAGATCGGAGTGGGTTGAACGGAAAATCAGGAGTGGTGTTTCACATGGACACCTCGGGCCAACGAGTAGTGGGCGTGACGTTATGGAACGTGCCGATGCAGCAGCAACTTTCGGCTTCTTCTGCTTTAACGACAGGAGAAAATGGAGTGAAAGCATTGCAGGCCAACAAAAGCGCTGAGCGGGCTGCCGCGCTAGCACGACAGTTGATCGTAGAGCACCGAGGGCAACCGCACGCTGCTGCTGCTACGAGTGCCACTAGCCCAGCCACTAGTAGCGGAGGGCTAAAAGCGGAAGACAGCAGCAGCGAAGAGCTTTTGAATGCGGTAGTGAGTGGCAGTAGTGACAATGCGTGGTGGAAGTCTCCGGCTACTTCTTTAGAGCGGTGGTACGCGCTGAGGCCAGCCGAGAGAGAGAGGCTCGCAGCATTCACCGCCAAGCGCGCTCTCGTGGCTTCGCTGAAACAAGTAGCTACTGACGTGGCCTTAACGACGACTACCTCCACTAGCGATAATGCTTCACCTACCAGTAGTAGTAGAACGCTGAAACCAGAGGGAGACGACGATGAAAGCTCGAGCAAGAGTGCCCGAATCGAGAAATGGTTAGGCGGGGGCGGCAATTACCGTTACACTCCCGCTAAAGCAGACCGCAACCTCTTCGCCGCCGCGGCTCCTTCTTCGGGTGTCGGTGGACGTGTCAACGACAGCCGCAGCGGTGGAGGTGGTGGCTCGAGCGGCAGCGGTGGCAGCGGGCGCGATTGGTCGGGGTGGACGAGCTCGGCGGCTGTGGGCGGGGATACCCCCTTTACGCGGGGGCGGCACGGGAGGAGTGCGGCAGCAGGGCGGGCGGAGGCATTTGCCGCTGGTCTTCGGGGTGACATGAGTACTGAGGGTGGGGCGTATGCGCAGAACATCACCTTTCACCCGTCGGCAAGGGGCTAGTTGGACTTCGGTGCGTGATGGCCGTCGCTGTTTCTTTCAGTGCCTTAAGCTCGTCGTTTCACCTAGGTGGAACTCAAAGAGATGTCACATGTCGATGTGGCAGCGCACACATGCATCTACTCTCAGGTTCACGGGTAAGGGCTCTTGAACTTTCTTTGTAGCCAAGGCACATGGCAGTCAGTAATAAATTTGGTATAAAATTAGGTGATATTTATAATAGTCTTTAGGTCAATCGGGGATCATTAACCACATCGCGAAGCCGATAAGGTGTATCCCAGTTGAAAATTCATAATTAATGGGGGTTCTATCACCCAAACTAGATGCTAAATGCTTTCATCGAACAGACCCATTGCGAATTGCGCCTATGCCCATAGCCCATTGCCTAAAGCAATTCGAATGAAGGCATATACGATTCGAGGTGGCTGACTAACGATATTGAGTGAATTCACAAAAATGTAGCCCCTTAAATCTCAGCGAGAAACCGTTGGTGGTTGGTATTGCCCTAACTCAATAATTCACGGCCGGCAAGGTCACTTGATCCACAATGCTGCCATCGGTGTGGTAGTGCTTGAAAGTCAGCTCTTGAGGGCTCACGAACAGGCGGCTATAGCCCCAGTAGCTGAAGTCCTTGTACATGGAGAGAGGGTTATCACTGGGGTTCGGATAAGGGTCTACAGAAGGGTCCCACTCTGCCCCAGCGCTGCCGTCCACCACATAGACAGGGCGGTCGCGGTTGGTGGCGCAAGTCACGTTCGTCTCCACTGCACAGAGGCGCTCGTAGTAATGAGAGTGGCCGGCCAGCACCTGTAGACAATATGAAGACATCATTGTTAGTACGCGGTGCGCAAGCATCGAAAAATAAGGTAAAAGCAAGAGAACGCATGTACACACATGCGATTTCGGTGCTTCAACAAATAGGAGCTATGCCAATCCCAACGTTCTGGACTAGTTATACGGGACACCTCAACCATTGCATCTTTCTCACCATATCCACGCCAGCTTCCACAAAGACCGGATGCCACGCGGCCGCCAGCTCGTTGCTAATGTTGCTGTTCTTGCTCACGCTCGCAAAAGGTGGGCGGTGCAGGAGGGCCAACACCCAGGGCGTGGCACTGCGGTTCACGGAAGCCAGATCGTTCTGAAAGAAGGCCACTTGAGGCGTCGATGGGTGCTCCGAGGAGAGCATCACCACATGCACCGAGCCATAGTCGAAGGAATACCACATTTTCTCGACGCTGGAGCCCAGGTACGGGAACCGCTTCAGAGTTGCTACTCCGCATTCGCCACCGCTGTCGCCGCCCGTCATATCGAGCTCACGATTGGCGGAGGAATCAATCTCATGGTTGCCCACCGTTACCATCAAGGGCAGAGCCGTAGCGAGAGGCTGGATCATGTCGAAATAACGCTCCCAGATCCACCCCCATCCTCGCGCATACTGTCATTAGACCAACGCAGAGTTCATATGGAAAGAGATGAAGCAGCATTTTAAAGGAGACAGAGCTCTCTCCGACGCTATCGTCCATTCGTGAAAGACGGCACTATCAAGGCCTTGTGTTTTATGCTACAAGGCAAGGTAAGATAACAATTGAAACTTTACCGAAAGATCGCCGTTCATGATCATGAACTCATCGCTGGCCGTGAGCGGGTCCTTGAGCATGGCCGCATACACCGTGTCGGCCCCATTGACAGGGGGGTCGTTGTGCGTAGCGCCTCCCTGTTCGTCCTCCGGGACTGCCCCAATCCCCGCGTCTGCCGTGTACGCGAAGTGAAAGGTCCCCCCATGACCCGGGGGCCGCGGCGCCACAAACGAGTAAGTCGGGCTCATGTCGGCGTTGGTGGCATCGTTGGGGCCAAAGGAATAATACACGGTGGTGCCGGGAGAGGGCAAAGGGGTGAGGGTAGCGGAGTGCAGGCTGCCGGGATCGAGGTAGAGCTGCTGAGCGGTAGGGTCCGCGTAGCAGCTGTGCCTAGTAGTGTATGGCAGGCAAGCAACAAGAAAAGGTGATCAACATGTATAAGGGGCTGATCATGCACCTAGAAATTGGCACAGTGCTTAGAGAAGGGTACTCTATGGGCGCATAGAATAATCATTCAAACGCAAAACAAAAAAAAAGCCGGTATTTATATTAGCGCGATAGTGAGTATTATTACCCGCAACGCAAGGAATGGTTCGAAATGTTGGCAAATGCCTCAGTGAGGGGGGCATATTCCGTGCCAACGCATTTCGCAAAGTCTTGTGGTGTATAAAAGTCCGAGTTCACGGCGAAAGTGAACGAATCGAGCGCATCCGGCGCGGTGCCCCAACGCACTACCTGAGGCACCGCCTAGATGGAGGGAAAGAGAAGTAGATGCCAAGATAATGAGGAAACTGTGATATCAACTAATACGAAGACGAATAAAACTTAAAGCGGCCCGAAGCAAGCACAAGATGGGGCATCCTTTATACCGTGGAGGTATCATTCGTGGCGTAGTGCAGCGTCACGCGGTCCCATGCCCCTGGCACAAGAGCGAGGTGGCCCTGCGCTGGCGTCGCCCCCAAAGGGGTGATCGGAGGGGAAGTGGCCAACACGTCATCGCCGCGGTAGTAGTTGAAGTGGTAGGCGTGCCGCCCGTTCAGCAAATCGAAACTGATGGCGCCATTCCCTTCAGCCCAGTCTGGAGAAGCCGTCACTGGCTGCCACTTGATGTCTGAAGAAGGAAGACACGGAGACCAAAAAGATGATGTGAAATGAAAGGATACGTAGAATCGAGGGGCAAGCTCACCTCTATCAAGAGCAGACAATATATTCGTTTGGAATCTTCAGAGCTTACAGGTAGCAGGCCAGTCGACTAAGAAGGCGCCGATCCAATCTTCCTCTTGCGGGGCCGGGTGAGACCAGCTAACCTTCACGGTCGCCCAATCTTTCCAATCCGTCGGTTGCTCAGCCTGGATGGACTGAGAGGCTGCTCGCCCTGCCAGCGCAGCGAGAAGCACCAAATACATCCTGCCACCTTGCGCCATCCACAGAGTTCTAAACAAGAAGATGGATTCTGACACCTGAATCTTTACTGATTTACAGGGGGTGAACAATCCAAGGTAGATTCGTCAAATATTCTTAATTCTTGCTGCACCAGCACCTACAAGAGGAAGAAGAACAATTAGTTCAATTAGATTTCCTGCGATTTGCGGAACCCTGCCTTATAAGATAAGCCGGAAAATATGCGAGATAGGTCTCAGTCATGCAAAATATACGAGGCCAGGTATTTTCTTAATTCTCTGCCGATTTTAGAACTGAGGTCCATAAAACATAAAAGCACAGTGGATTTTGTAAATTGTGTGGATAGTTTTTACAAGATTTTGCGAGTTCAGTTCAATCAACGAGGTTAACACAAAATTCCAACATAGAACCATCAAGTTCCTCTGAACTGGCCGATCTCCCCACATCCGTTGTATTCTAAACATTTATATTTCCAATCCCCTTTTCATTCTACCATCAAAGCCTCCGGCCCATGCCAAAGGCCAGGTACATAGCTGGTAGCGCGTTGAAGTGCTCGCCAGTCGATGCACCGAAGGATTGCTTTGCCAGTCACCTCCTCTACATGCCTAAGCCGCCCCAGCAATAACCGTAGTGCCGCTGCGAACAACTGGCTATCCACAGTAGTGTGGGCGTCGATGAGCGCGAGCATCTCAGCGGGCAGGGTAGATGGATCGCGCTTTTCAGAGCGAGTTTCAACCCAGTGGCCTAGCTTGCGATGCGAGCCGTCGAGGCGAAGGGGAGAATCGCAGGCACATGCCGAGGGCAAAGTTCCGTTGGCTTGGTAGTGCAGAAGGCACAAGGAGGGTTCAAATAGGTCTGTGAGGCCGATCCACTCGAAGCGCTGCATGGCTGCCATCGCATCAGCGATCGGCGGCGCAAGGAGATCCACACCCTCGTCAAGCACTCGAAAGTGATGGCCCAAGCTTCCCTTCTTCTTGCTGCATGTGAGAGCATGCGCCTGCGTGTTGTGCAGTGATATGACTCGCACTGCGCGAGCCGCTTCTGCTGTGGAGTTTGCCTCCATAAGCCGCTCATAGAGAGCTTCCTTCCAGTTGGGGTTGTTGCCAGTGCACGAACTCCCGCATGCGTACTCTGTGCCCTGTAAAACCGCTTCGGCGAAGAACAAGGGTACGTCAGCAGTGGCACGAGCCCACGAGCCGTGGTGAGCTGCGTGGCAATGGCTGAACTGCGACAGGACGTGCGCTCGCGGCGACCGGAGCAACGTCCCATGAAACCCAGCTCCGGATGGAAGCCTCACGTCTGCTGCACAGCACTCACAATTGAGGCCACAAAGCGCTGAGCTCACGAAAGCGCCACTTGCGAGGCACCCGGGAGGAGTGCGCGACGGCGGCGATGTTGTGCCTTGACTTTGACCACCTGCCGTAAGCGCTGTCTGACGGCAAGTGCTAAAATCCAACTTCGGCGTGTGCTGTTTGGCCAAGTGCCCTTCTAGGGACTCGCCGCCGGTTTTGATGATGTGTAAGAAACGAAATGGCTCCGTGTCGTTAAATGTTGGTACCGGCACGGAAGGTGGAAGGCGAACACGTGAAAAGAGCGCGGCTTCATTCTCGTCGGGCATTGATTGAGCGTGGTTGAGTCGCACGTGAAACATGCGCGCAGGTAACAAATCTGCCCAATTCGGCCCTGTACCCGTCACAGGATTCAAGTACACGCGTTCGCAGTATGTTAGGAATTTGTTCCGTGAAACGTGAGAATCTTCCACTACGGAGCACCCATCAACCGCGCCCGCTTCAGAAGAAAGCCACGAGCAGTGAGCTGGGTTGCGCGTAAAGACCCATGTAATAAACTTTTGCTGGTGTTGGGCTTCAGATGGAAAGTCAAAACTGGTTACACCCAAGCTAGTGGCACGGATGGACATTTTAGTTTTGCTTACAGCGCTGCTCTTACCACTTGTCAAGAGAGCAATACTTCCATAGCTCGACGAATTGAGGAGTCTATGATTAACGAGGGTCACCAGATGAAACTCATTATTAGAGGGCAGCGAAAGCATCTCAATACTGTCGCTTTCGTTACTAATGTGGGGTCCAAAATATGCTGCGTCTGGACAGTCACCGAGACACTCTGAGTTGCGGCTTTGGAGACACTCCAGGCCTTGAATCATCAGAGGTGCGAAAGGCACAGCTTTCAAGTCTCGGAGATCTCGGTGGATTATTGCCCCCACTTTCGCGAGAGTATCAGCACCATGTGTGACGAAGTCAGCTAAGAGTGGCGTTTCATTCACGTTGTCTGCATGAGCTCGATCTTTATAAGGTCGTGTGGGGAATGTTTCGTCTACACCATGGCTAGCTTTGATATAAAACACTGGATGATGTGCCTTGATATAGGCATCCCCATCAGTCTGATTATCGAAGCGAAAGAGCCGAAGTACAGTTTCGAAGTGCGTCATATCGTCAAAGAGCCCCAAATCCGATGGCACTGCAGCGTGGTTAATGGCATTTTCAGGAAGTCCACTAGCAACAAGAGTCGCCCTGATCAAATCAAAGGTCAGTATGTTACTCGTCACTACATGGGTAAAGAGGCCGTTGCTCGTGTGTTTGATGTTGAGATTATTCACGCTGTCTCCGAGGCTACTGAATGGCAGTCCACGTTTTGGCATCCAGAGCGCGAAAGTTGTTAAAGAGAAGTACTCCACTTTTGGCGGCAACCGCGACAGGAGCACCACAGCATCGTGTTTTCGAAGGTTCCATATAGGGCTCGGCAAGAGGAAGCCAAACGCAGGCAGGGCGTTCCACATGTAGGGTGTATTAGGATTAGAGCCAAACTTGTCTGTAAAAAGGGACCAGAAAAAGGTGTCTCGGTCACGCTTCAGTTCTCCACGCGACGAAATAGACAATTCCTTCTGGCCAGCCATCATGTTGACAAATTCACTACTTAAAGTAGCAAGTAATGGATCAGATGATGATGGAATTTGCGGAAAGAGCACGCCACCCCAGAGCATGGCAATGACCCCAGCAATAATTGCACCCCCGACATAAGGGCGACTGGCGTATGCTAGCATTACAGTACGTGAGCCAGATCCGGTTAATTGCGTGTATCCTATTCGTAAGCCTGCAGTCTCAACAAACTGCCAAAGCCTCAGGAAAGTAGGCGCGGTATCAGGGACTTTCTTTGGCGTGCTCCTAAAGGTAAGTATTAGACTGCTACAGCGAGGTACGGATCTCTCTTCGATTCTTCGTCTGGCACGCTGTTTGCAGATAACTCCCTAGCTAATACTTTGAGGTAGTTATCGCGATAATAGAATCAAAGGCCGTCAGTCTCGCCGTCAAGCAATGGCGCCCAAGCGACAGTGCCTGCCACCTGCCACTAGAGCAGCTCTAGCTAGCTACTGTATAGCAACTACTAGTAGCTAGCTACGACGACTGCATGATTGATTTGCGATTGGTTGGGTGCAAAAAAGAAGGGAGCTCGAAAAAGACGTGAAAACTCGAACTCGAGGAACACAAAAAATTATCATGATGGCCGTGCGAAAATAACAAAATAACTGCTACGCTGAGCTAAGTTCTGTAAGAATGAGAGGTGCTACAATAACAACATTTGACGGCGCTTTGTAACACTTCAAAATAGATTGCTAATACAGAACTGTCTTTTTATTAAGGGCTACGTTCAAAAGCACCCAAGAATGGCTGCTTTATTCCTCTTATCGTAGCCGCGGACGACCTCAATTTTAGTTCCTGGAATTTTGTCAACTGAGACGAATAGACGCGAGGCAGCGGCAGTGCATAAGACTCGTCGAGCGGTTACTCATTCGAGTATTTCCCAGAATAGAGCCTACTGGTCAATTTGAAGTAGCACCATTGAAGTCAACAGTGCATGCATTAATTTAATATGAAGTCGTTAAGCGCTAACCACAGCACGCAGGAAATGCAGAGGCTACGACTATCACAACAAGGCGAGAACTCACCCTAGAATGTG
>Ga0307982_1004901_pt1 | contig 10531 bp, 11 predicted proteins | sample OrgLakmetagen989_FD_201847 | JGI IMG/M metagenome (GOLD analysis project Ga0307982, IMG submission 201847) | Saline water microbial communities from Organic Lake, Antarctica - #989 | ecosystem: Environmental > Aquatic > Non-marine Saline and Alkaline > Saline | place: Antarctica: Organic Lake... | reverse complement strand
CTCACAGCTGCCGTCAGTACTGCTCACGGCTCTTGAAGTGGCCCCTGACGCACTCGCCAAGCCTTGTCCGTCCGCATCCAGCTCCACGACCACGTCCCACTTTTCTTGGTCTCCAGGATCAGCTGCACCTGTTGTCTTCGCCTTCGCCGCAGCTGCGGATGCACCGTGTCCCTTTTTCTTGCTCTTGTTCGAATTCTTGCCGGCGGGACTCGCCCTTTCTGACAGTGGTGCTACCGTAGCTGGGCTGCTCGGAGCAGTGCGATATCCCCAAGCATCAAACACACCAAAGCGCAGTGCCGGGAGTGGTTCGCCATCGCCAACGGACAGCGCTGCAATTTGACTGCTGCCAATATTGCCTGCATTGCCACTGCTGCTGCTGTAGTCGTCTAAACGACGCAGCGACTCGGGCGAACCAGGAAATACTGTCAAGGGCAAATGGCAATGAAGCACTGTTGCATCGGGGGCCTCGCCCAACGACAACGACAACTCGATTTGACCTTGAAATACGGCCCCTCCGAGGGTTGCTTCATCGTCATCGATTGTGCTGTTGACCTCGGCTGGTGTTACAATGAAGCCACCGCCATTCACTGCTGAGCCGCCGCCACATGTGATGGCGTCGCCATCTGCAAACAAAGGCCCTTCGCTAAGATAATCTTGAGGGTTCGCTGCTTTACCTTCGAAGGCAACCGAGAACCCAGGAACGGCCGCAGCAACTCGGGCCGTCTTGAGCGGTACTAGACCTGTTGCCTTAGGTTGTTTACTGAGCGCAGCAGGTTCCTTGTTGCCGCGTTTGGGCTTGGCAATGCGGTCTACATCAAGCTCCAAAAGAGTGTTACTACCTGCGAGGTTACCAAAATTGTCCATGGCGGAGAGGCGAAATGCTGGCAACATATGCCCTGATCGGACTTTCGGACCACTGCCTGACACCGCACCAGCTCCTGCAGCCATTGTGGCAGTTGCGAAATAATTGTCACTGCTATCGACCCATTCAGCTTGGACTTTTACGGGCCGCCCCGGACGCACATCAAATATGTGATTAAAACTTAGGACAATGTTGCTGTCGCATGAGCTACTGCTACTACTGCTGCTGCTGCTGCTGCTTGATTTGGCGGCTGCATTTTGGCTTGCGGCCGAAATCTCCGCTTCAGATGAAACATCGCGATCGCTGCGTAGTACCGTGAGCACGAGCCGATACCGCCCCGCTACAGGAAGGTCGAACAAACGAAAGGAGAAACTCAACTCGCCCTTATTTTTGCCGCCTTGCGTCATTGATTGGGACGTCGCGCCTTGAACTGGCACGGAACAGGTGCTCGAGTTCACGTGCCGGAACTTCTGCCTCATCGGTTCAGCGTTGGAACCAGCCGAGCTTTCGGGGATTTCGTAAAGACTTTGACACACAAACCAATTCTTTTTGCTGTCGTCAGGTTGCTTCGTAACAACCTTATCGAAGCCATTGAGGATGGCCACTACCAAGGTGATCTCTTGCAGACCTGCCTCGAGCCGGGTGATCCGTCCGTCACCAAGTATTAAACCCGGCTTGAGAAATGGAGCTTCGCCATCGACATCGCTCGGGCATGCAGCTTCGTTGAAAGGCAGGTGCCTCACGCGGAGCTCGGCTGGGAGCTCTCTTTCTTTCTTGGCTATCTCCTCGGCCCATTCGGTTTTGCTCAACCTCGCAACGGAGGGGTCCAATCGCCCGACATCCACCTCAATTAGCCCCGCGTTGCTCATAGGCCACACTGAGAACGGCATCCGCTGTACCATGGCAACACCACCACCCTGGTAAAGGAGGTCTGCTTGCAGAGCCGCAACTGGAAAGTCGGACGCGGGCATTGCAGCGAAGTGCACCACTTCACCGAGTTGGACGCCTTTGCGACTAGACTGGCCACCAATGGCGACTCGATCTCCAGCACGGAGAGTCGCAGCGGCGCGCTCTTGGTCGCTTGTGGGCTGACCAAAGGTGAGAGTGCGAAACACGAGCTTCTCTGACGACGACTTCTCGAGAACGAGGTCGGAAAAGGCTGTTTCTCGGTCGAGCTTTGCGTGGCATTCGGCAACCCAGTCCTGGAAGCGCTCCTTGAGCTTACTGAATGGCCGCACATTCCATTGCACCTGAATATATCATGTTTCAAAAATATATAGAGTAATAATTATTCCTCAAGCAAACAGCGTGACCCAAGCTCATCAAGCAGGAGGGATTCTCGATCATATTTCAGAAATGCCCTCACCAATTTTTCGTCGGCGAGTACGTCAGCCAAGCCGCCATTGCCACCGCCCTCATGGTACGCCAGAAGCTTAAGCTTGTTGTTTGAAATAGGGAAGTGCCACGGGAAGAACAGCGAGCCATGCAGCCGTTGCCGCCAATTGGACCCCACTCTGTCCAGGTTCGCGTTTTCCCATTTCGTTGACGGCCAAAAAGGCAGCGAGTCGAGACCGCTATCGGGCACTAACCGGTGGCACCAAAACACGTCCAACGTTCTTTCTGCTGCGCCTGTCGCTGCGCCTGAGCTACTGGCATTTGAAGGGGGTGCTTGTGTAGGGCCTTGAGTAAGAGATGGGGCTTGGGTGAAATTGTCGTCTGCATCTTCGGATGTTGACCCGGCACCTTGGGAATCTTTCTCGTAACTTCGCGAAGGAAGCGTCTCCGAGCTGCCGTTGTGAGGGAAGTAGCGGATCTGCGAGGAAAGCAGGGAGAGCAGTCAGTGACAGGTTTACGGAAGGAGGTGTAGGCATCGAATCAATGTTTTTTTTTGTTTGTGTCCTACCGAAATACTTCACAAGATTCATGATCATGCTTTACCTCTCCGTGAACAGCATGGATCATTTCGTGTCCGCCGTCGTCTTGATGCTTTACGTCCACTGCAAATCGAAAGACGTTCTCGCTGCCCACGCTCCGGTAAAGCTTCTCAAGATTGGGCTTTTGGTTTAGAGTAAACTGCTCCCAAGAGTGCATTCGCTCAAATTCCTTACCTGAGCGGGCTGAAGATGGCACGGCATGGCCCCTCGAATACACCTCAATGGCTACTGGAATGGATTCTAGGCCCTTCGAGAGCCGTTTGGAGCTCTTGGCACTTCCTTGAGTCAATGCACCTGCCGAACCCCCATGTCCATTTGACGTTGCGTGGTCGGGGTGAAGGTAATAGTGGTAGGTGTGCGCGAGCTTCATTGCCAGTACTGCTACTGCGCCAGGGATAGAATTGAGGTTCTTTTCTCTGTCTGGGTGCAGCCGCAGCGCCACGTACCTATTGCAGAGTCATACCAATACATTCGGATTACGAATGTGCATTCGGCGTTTGGACCAAGGGAGAAGAGCGGCACTGCACTTATCATGGTACTCGATAATACTCACGTGAAATGCCCGGGTAAGCAGTCGCCTTCGCCGCCCGATAAACTCTCGAGATTGAAATGCTTCACGAGTTTCCTGAGCAGCAAACTTGAAGAGTTCCTTTCGCTAGCATCCTCGGCTGAGACGGCTGAATCGCGTGTTGCTGCCTCCCGCGTTTTTATGGTGTCGCGAAATACGTTGCCTAATGCACACACATCAAACAAAAGGAAGTGAAACAGGGAAGGGAAAGAATCAAAGAGCGCCCATGCGCTAAAAAAGGTTCATGGCAATAGATAGAAAATCCACACTAACTCGGTAGAATACATTAGAGGCACAACCTGCGGTGCGTGTGGCGTATTTGTCTTCATCCATGGTAAACTCGAGCACGGGACCGCCAGTCGACGACCCACTTTTTGCCTTCTCAGCAATGTCCTTCCCGCGCGTCACCACCGTGATGGAGGAGCCCATGAAAAAGCCCGCCTACAGGAAGAACAATGGTTTACTGATAACGAGACGAGTTGGAATTACAGCATGGCTTATTTGATAATGACCCCATTTTAATGCAATGTCTTCTGCTGCAGTACACTCACTTGAATGGCGCCGACCCCAAACTTCGAGATGGTGCTCGAGGGCCCTTTTGGGCCACCGTTTGAACCTTGAGAGCCTTGGGCATCCGTCGAAGGCGCCAATCCACTAGTACAAAATAAACACACCCGACATGAGGAACTGGTGATGACTCCCTTCTTATACACTTTAAAGCACCCAGTATATTTCCTTATGTTTCCTTGGTTTCAAAATACTGTAGTTAGAAGCACGAATAACCCCCCGCCCTATCCCCTCCTCTCCTTCTACTTGCCTACAGCACACATTGGCTCACCGATCGCGCTGCCCCAGGAAGTAGGTTGCAAACTCTGCAATGCCTTTCTCGTCCATGCCGCACCCGTTGTCCCATACCACGAGGTAACTCGAGCCTTCCGTGGGGCCAAGCTCGATGAAGACTTTGATGGTCCGCCCCACCGGGCTGCTGTTGTCCTTGGTCGCCTGAATGGAATTATCGACGAGCTCACACAGGGCGTCCTTCACGTTGGAAAAGTGCGCCTTGCCTGACTTGGTCAAGACATTAAAGTGCGGCTCGTAACAAACTTCGCTCAACGTTGTCTCCATACTGATTATGCCCTGTACGTGCCTGGATGGAATGCAGGCTATTCAGCAGAACGATTGAAAGGAAACCTTCTTGCGAACCAGCAGTGCACTGCTTATACAAAAACCTCTCTTCCTTGCTTTAAATATTACCCTTATAAAACTCTTTTAGGGCTACTTCTTGCATAAACATCAATGTATTCTTCGATGGATTTAAATTCAACAGTATGCTAACTTCGAAACGCTCAAGGAGCAAAACCCGGGTCAACGGAGCAATAAGAAGCAGTGCTACCAGTCAACACATTATTTCCTAGTGCTTCTCTAAAGTGCACGACGGTGATGTGTATTCGTAGAGGCAGCACGACGCGTGCTAGCTTTTGTATGAGCGTCAGAGATCCTACTGCTAGGTACTCAGTAATTGTGGTACTCCAAAGTAGTGCTCCTGCCTGTAGCTAGCAGGTGAAAAGCTTTTCAAAACCACCGCACACCGCAAAGAAAATGCAAGGGAAAAAGATCGGTATACTTTGGTTAGAGAGTCACTTTTTCCGTTCGGGCCCCGAGGGGCCGGAATTAGAAGGCTAACAGGCAGACAGAAAATTCAAGGCAACCAATACCAGAAGAAGGAAAGACTAATTAGGCACACAGGCCAGAGTGGCCATGGAAGTGGTGATAGCGGTCCAAAGTGGCTAGCTCATCCACGCTCTGAGAATCATGCAGAGGAGAAGAGTTCCCACCCACAGAAATAGGGGGCTTGGTTCTCTGGAGTGTTGGAGTTTGGTTGATGAGAGATGAGAGATGAGAAGTTGAGAAGCAAGTACTGTAGTAGTTTCTTACTTCGAACAACTTTTGAAAGATTAGCTTAGTGCATACCAAACGATGTCATTTTGAAGCCAGAGCGCAACACTTTCTGACTGTAAAAGAAACAAAAGATTAGGCAGTTATATTGGCTGATGGATGCCAATGTTCTTCAGTCGCCGGAGAGGATGAAAACTTCATTAGTGACAACTATGGTTTCGTACAAAGGCGCGAAGTCCATTGCTGATTTGTCACAGACTCTCCGAAAGCGTGGGCATCCAGAGGATGATCTCAACCCATTCGAGAAGTGGCCTAAGAAAGCTCTCATCGAAGCCCTCGTGCAGTGTGACATTGCGCGTAATGGGCATGCTGAACCGGGTGTAAACCCAGTATATCAAGAGATGGACGAACGCGAAGATGGCGTTGAAGCAGTTCAAGACTTGGAAGCGGGCGAAGTAGCGGCAGCTCTTGAAGTACAGGACCTCGAGTGCGGCTCAATCCGAGGTGCTCCATATGCTGCGATGGCATCACCGTCTCAGGTATCATGTTGAAAACAGTCCTAGTACACCTCTCAGTGTGCTATACGTCGACAGAAAGCATTATCACATAATTATGCTTTAGAATAAGTTGGGTGAGTTGAATATTTGTTGGTTCTTTGGCTCACGCTCCCTTTTCTCCGACTCCTCTTTTGCTTTCTTCACGCCCACTAATAGCTTTTGGCTTTTGGCCATCCAGATGTCGGCTTATGCTACGGAAATTCTGAAGACGCCCATGGCTACAACTCCGTCACCGTTCGATGAGGCACCACATTCTTCTTCTTCTACTTCCTCGGGTGCAGGTGAATATTACAAGTCGACACTGCGCGAAGCTCTAAATGGTAGCGGCCGCTGGGACTCCGGCTTTAAGGGCACTGCCGCTGGAGATGCGCAGGGGCAGGAGTGGAACAGCGCAAAGAGTAAGCGTGCCCGCCGAACGGCCGTGGCGGCAGCTACGATTAGCGGCGGATCCGGCGGGATAGGGGGTGTCGCGGGTGGCAAGTCTAGTGGTGGCGGCGGAGGGAGCATTGTGCCTGGCGTAGGCTTTGCACTGGCCACTCGATTAGCGCTGCAACCCAACCGTTTGGAATCGAAAGCTTACGGTGCCTTCGACCGACCACCGCTGGTAAGCGCGAGCGTGCTAATGACGTTAATAGGCAGTGCATTCAGGGCTATGTGCAAGGATTGATTCAAAATCTTTCTTGTCTTGCATCTTTACATGCTCCTCACCTCAGCAATCCTTGTCACGTGAAGATTTGAGGCATCTTCTCTTTCAGCGTTAACATTCATGTAGTAGAAGAAGAAAATCATTGTCGGGAGAAAGAAGTACTGATGGCCTATATGTGCTGCGTCTTCTTCTTATCTTCTTTGCCTGTATGCTCAATCTTCCCAACATGCTTACAATGCAGGTACGTATAGCCAGTGCGTGTGAAGTAGCTATCAACAAATTGCGCCGCCAAGAAGCGTCTCGTCAGGATTCCGAAGACTCCTCTTCTGCTTCCTCTGCTTCCTCTGCTTCATCTGCTGGTTCTACTAGCAAGGCCGCTGCTGAAACAGCAACTAATGCTACACCAACAGCAGTGGCTGCCTCAGCGCAACCCTCTCGAAAGCGCGATTTCTTCGGAAATTTGGTGCCGGAATCAGTTACTGGGAACAGTTGCGGTGCAGATGGTGCTCAAAGGAAAGTGCCAAAGCATGAGGCAGAGGCCGCTGCTGCTGCGGCCGCCACGGCGATGCCAGTCAAGTACCAGTTTAAGGAAGGGTTCACGAATGCGATCAAGCGGCCAGTGTACATGGCTGACTTCATTTAGGCCTAGCTGATGCCAGCTGATGCTGCGCGCAGACAGATGCTTTGTATGCCAGTAAGAATACCAGGAAGTTATGCTTCAGTAGGGCCCTCTCCTCTATTTGAATTGGAAAAAGGAAATGGCCTTCTGGCTTGATGAAGCCGCAATGCCGGGTGCATATGCCAATTCCTATGTCAAAGTACTTATTTATTAAGTTGGACTTTGGTATTTAATGGCGCTCGGTTGAACACTTCCTTTTAGGGTTCTGGTATCATCCACATAGATCGAAATGATAAGCCTTCTAAGAGACCCATAAGTCCCATAAGCCATAAAAATAAAGAATTTTGACTTTACGGACTTTAGGATCCTACAAATTATATCTGGGCACGAAAGACACCAGTTGCTGGAAGCAAAGAACAACCCCATTTAGCCCGCGCCATATATTTTTTCGAAGTGTCGCACTCGAACTAATACAAACCCAAATGCAACCTAAATGACACAAAAGCCAATGCTCAATGCCGTGGGAAGACGTGCACGCGCATGCAATGCGCGCGAGTAAAATGTCAAAATCGTTAAAAAAAAAAAAAGAGCGTTAAAAAAGATTTATAGCTCCCAGAGCTTTAAGGAAGAAAGAAGAAAGGAAAAAAGGATTTCTTCTATTTGTATCGTGCCGCCGATTCCCTTCGCAGTCTGGTTCTCCCGTTTCTCACGCACGTGGTGTTCCTGCTATCTGCTATCTGCACGTGGCATTGCCCTTTTAAAGTTTTGATTCAAAGCTGAAGTAGCATGAATTCTATATTACATGATGCCGCATATTAGTAAAATTCCAAATCCATGATATCCATGGCCCCTTCTTCGTGTTTTTCTCGTATGACTATAGATACAGATTTCAGCGTCAACCTCCAGGTTACTCTCGATGTACCTTCATTACAAACAGTCCGTAATCACTTTACTTATAAAGCGCCCACGGACATGCAAATTGCAGGTCCTAAAGAAGGCTCCTTAAAGCTAAAGCTCTCAAAGCTGCCTCGTCACCCTGTGATGCTGCTTGTTCATACCACACTCGAGCATCATGCGTCGACTGGGGGAGTCCTTGCCCGTGGGCGTAGAAGTACGCCAAGTTGCTTTGAGCGCGCGCGTTTCCCTGTAACGCAGCGGCGTAGTACCAATGCAACGCGTCTGCGTCAGAAGCTTCGACACCTTTGCCGTACTCGCAAAGCAAACCGAGGTTGTTTTGAGCGGCTGCATGCCCACCGTCTGCGGCTTCGCGATACCAACGTGCTGCTTCTTGGTATGACTGCGCTACGCCTCGCCCGTGCCTTTTTCCACGAGAGTAAAGGACGCAAGAAAAGCGGTCTACAATGAAATAAATCAAACATTGAACAGAATGTGCTTAAAAAGAAGATGATGATGAAGAAGAAGAAGAAGACAAGGCAGAATCTTAGAGTTCATTTACACAGATATATTCTAGAATGTGCGGTCTTACTCGAACATGACGCCGAGATTGAATTCTGCTGCCATGTGGCCTTGCTCAGCCGCCAACTGAAACCAACGCACAGCCTCAGCCTCGTTGAAAGCCTTAGTGTTGACCTGATTCTTTCCATCAGCGCTGTTGTTTGTGCCAGTGCCCATCGGCTGCTTGGCACGGCCCTTGTGGTACAAGTTGCCCAAATTGAATTGCGCGTCTGCGAGCCCTTGAGACGCTGCTGCATGGTACCATCGCGTCGCGTCAGCATCGCTTTGAAGCACTCCACGGCCCTAAAATAAGCACAAAGTAGAGGCAGAAAGCTAATGAAAAAATGAAAACACCATCATTTCTCAAAACCAAGAAACAACCTGTCTGCGTTATTTGTGTCGGGCGAAGTTCACATCACAAGAACCTGATCGAAGAGCACCCCGAGGTTGCACTGCGCTTTCGCATCACCCTGTAAAGCAGCTTCCTCATACCATTTGGCTGCTCGCTTTGCAGCCCTCTCACCATGGTCACTGCATTTGGTACCATTCGCATCATCACCTTCTCTTCCACGATCAGCGCGACCGTGTTCGCACAAGAATCCCAACGCGAATTGCGCTGCTGCCAAGCCATTGCTCGCTGCTTTTTCATGCCATGTGGCGGCCTCAGCATCGCTCTGTGGCACTCCGCGGCCTTTCTCGTACAAGCAACCTAAGTTGTGCATGGCTAAAGAAGAGCCTTCCTTTGCTGCACTTTCCCACAAGCGAATCACTGATGCGAGCTCTCGACGCTCAGCAGGAGAAGGTGCTTCGAAAGTTGCTTCCCCGCGAGCCACGTGCCGCTTGAGCACGAAATACCTGATTATGTAAACCGATAAAGGTTGTGATGCATGCAAGCACACCAGCACCAACATAAAAGAGGCTATTTCCGTACATTTAGGCCATACACCCTGCAACACGCATGGAGCAGCTCTCTTGCACTATATTAGGGTCAGGGCGATGGCTAAACTAGTGTGAGCACATGTTTTCAACGTGTGTATATTTTGTGTACCGCCACGTCGCTTCGTCGCACAATTGGTCAGGGCCTGGGGGCAAGGCCGCGCGGCACATGGGGCACGCCTGAGACACGCCAGCAGCGCGAAGGCCCGCCACGCACGCCACGTGGAAAGAATGCCGGCAAGGCAGCAAGCAAGCTGCTTCTTGCGTTAAAGGTTCCAAGCAAATGACACAATCGGCGTGGTTGTAGGCTGCCTCTGCTTCTGGTGTGACTTCGATGTTGTCACTGCCATGGCTCGGATCACCTTTTGCTGGCATGTGATCCTCTTGGCTTATGGATGGAGCCCCTGATTTTTCGCTACCAGTGTCCCTATGCCTGGTTAGCCCATGTTGAATTTCATCGTCAGCTCTCGTCGCTCCTTCGCCCACTTCTCTGTAGGTGTTGTGCAAAGGGCTCCCGACGAGTTGAGGCAACGAAGAAGACGACGAAGATTGCCAGGGTGCATTGTTGTGAGCCGCAAAGGACGTCGGCGTAGTTGCGGAGGCCATTACAGTAGTCGGAGAGTAGGCCGGCTTGAATGAAGCGGACAAGTTCATCTGGTTATTTGTTTCTACATGAGATGCTCCGCTCCTGTTTCCTTGAACCGATTGTTCCATTTCCTCTTCGTCAACCCACCTTTGGTTCTGGTGCATAACTAAAGGAACAGCAAAACGCAATGTTTCTTCGTAGCTTGGTGTTCCAGCAGAAGTGTCAGAAGGTGCCGGAATAGGCAGCAGATGACCTTCGTCATCGTAATCTTCAGCTGCTGCTCCGTGTGCACAAGCAGCAGCAGCGACCTGAACTGCAGCTAGCGAGGCCATGCGTGCCTTGGCTTGTGACACTTCAGCCTTGAAAGAATCAAGATCCGTTACTGGTTGACTGCCCACAGCCGTACAGCGCCAGCCTGTTGCGATGCCACAAGCTTCTGCCTGAGAGCCGGCTTGCACTGCATACACTCTTA
>Ga0307982_1004900_pt1 | contig 10531 bp, 2 predicted proteins | sample OrgLakmetagen989_FD_201847 | JGI IMG/M metagenome (GOLD analysis project Ga0307982, IMG submission 201847) | Saline water microbial communities from Organic Lake, Antarctica - #989 | ecosystem: Environmental > Aquatic > Non-marine Saline and Alkaline > Saline | place: Antarctica: Organic Lake... | reverse complement strand
CTAGCCTCCCGCCCCTGCCCGCCAACACCCAGAGTTTAACAGGAGACCTCGACGTGCAACCCGCGCAAGTGTGCACCCTGCTGCTGGAGCTGGTGCGTCTGCAAGAGTGGCGCGCGGCGTCGACGCTCATTGCGCTCGCCCACACCTGGATCGACCGGGCTGAAGACGTGGCTGCCATGGCGGCGTTTGATCGCGCCGGTGGGAGTGCTGTGGCACAAATGACCGTTGAGGGGAATCATGGCGATACCGATGGCGCTGATGTAGCTGCTGCTGAAGAAGAACAAGAGGTGTTGCACCCTTTTAAACCACCAGGGTTATCCCTGGCACTTCCTACCTCTGACAGCGGTAGTGACACTTCTGTGGGATTCACTACTGCCTCAGTAGCAGCGGCGGAGCGAGAGCTCTTGGCCCAACAATTGGACTTGATTGGCTGTTTGGTGCGTGTGCGCTACTGGCAAGGTGCTCACGAGCCCAAAGACCTGGCACTGCAGGGCCTCGCAGACCAAGCAACGGAAAATGCAGCTGCTGCAGCGGCTGACAAAGCTGCTGTTGAAGGTGGAGATGATACAGGAGCAGCTCCTGCAGCGGCAGCGGTGGCGGCGACTCCAGAGGTGAACTCATCTGATGAAGTGAATGGAAGGCGCAGCAGTAGTCTAGGAGGAAATGGTGGCATCGGTGGCGAGTTCGGTTTATTGGAAGGTGACAACGAAGACGGCGACGATGGGTCGACCGTCAGTGGCATGCCTTCTTGGACTTTGTACGATGAATTACCTGAGCTCAAGTGCTTTGGCCCTAAGAGCAACATTGGCAACAACAGCAACAGCAGCAGCAGCAGCAGCACGAGTGGTGTTATGGAGGTGCCCGTGAACTATGCGCTCATGCTCTGCGCTACTTTGAGCTACCAGGGACTGTTGGGCGCCCGTCGCGACATCGCCAGCGGAGCTGGTGCGCTCGCCGATGCCGATAGAGCTGTCAGCGCTGGCGCAGGTTTATCAGCTGCAGAAGGAGAAAGAGGCGGAGCAACAGGAGGCGCTGCTAGTACGCCCACGTGGAATTTGAGCACGCATGCAGCGGATTTGGTGGCCGATGCTTCGCTCTTCTTGTGGCGTTCGGTGTGTTTGCCGATGCTCCAGCAGCTCGATGAAGCCCCTGCAGTCAACCCGACTTCTCGCCACAACGCTCAGACGAGTCAGGTTGGCAAAACTGGTGGCAACGGTGGTGCCATAGCTGCAGGCACTAACGCAGCAGCAGGAAAGGTAGGAGGGCCTAATTTTGGCAGTCAGTTTGCTCCCGGGTCAGTCCCGATCGGCTTTGGGGGTAAGAGTAGTGGCAAGGGTGCGACCAGTGAAATCGTGGTAGATGCTCTTGACGTCAATCTTCTCGTCCGCAGGTATGTTGTTGATCAGAGGTGCACAGTTTTATCATTTTCAATTTCGCGCTTGTGCGCTTCTGGTTGTGCGGGGCTTCTTAGCGCAGCTCCAATAAATCTTGCGTGCTCCCCTGTCCCTCAAACTCCTCTTCTGGCTTTTCCCTACTCCAGCCTCTTGGCAGTGCGGGCGGGCCTCGTGGCCGGTGCTGTCGACGATCCTGTGCTGGGCGCCACCGTAGGCTTACGCTTGGCTCTAGTGCTGGGCGACCCTCTACTAGCTAACGACACGCGGCGCGCCGTGCAGGTAGCGTTATTATTTTCATCTATCTGTTTTGTGTTCTATGCGGTGGATCTTTCCGAATTTACAGTCCTCTGTTATGGTTCACATATGTTTTGTTGCGTTTCTGGTGCCTTGTTCAAGAACTTGTAGACAGTATGTGTTTGTTTACCTCTTCGTTTCTCCTCCTACCCATGTTCTTTTTCTATCCCGGAACAGATTTGCCGCGCTACTCTGACGTCCCTCGAGAACGACCGCGCAGAATGGGCCACCATGAACTTGCACGCTCCGGCCACCGCCCGCGACCTTGCTTCCATGACCTGGCACACCGTTACGTGTAGCGTGAGCGACCCGGCCAGCGAGGCTTTCCGAGGGCGGCCGGGCGCGGACGGCGAAGGGATAGCGCCTGCTTCCAATGCGAGTAGTGAAGTGGAGGCAGGTACAGGAGCTGCTGCTGCTGCGCCTTCTTCATCGGGCGGCGAGGGTGTTTTAGCGGATTCTTTACCCGATCCAACCGGTGGTGTGTTTGGCGCTGACTCGAAGCTTGACCCCATGCTGCAGGCACTGGCGGCCCTACATGTAGACTTGACTGCAGTGCTCTTCCGGCTTGAGCTCCGGCTCGCAGCAGAGCTATCGGCCGCCACCGACCTCGTACATGTGCACCGCGCTGCCCTTCAGGCGAAAGCAGCAAGAGCGAATCATAATGCAGCCGCTATGAGCAAAACAGGTGGCGGTGGCAAAGGAACGGAATCGCGCCCTGGCACCGCAGCTCATGTGGCAGAGACCACCACTCATGCAGCAGCAGGTCCTACTGGCGGCGGCGGCAGTGGTGGTGCTATCAGCCACAGCCATGCAGACCCCACGCATGCTGAGCCCGTTTGCCCCCCCTTGGTTGCCGCTGCCGAGTCCCGCGCCAGCAGTGAGGTGCGCAAGCATTCCGCCGCGCGGGCCCTGCTCTTGGTGGAAGTGGCTACCTTGCGAGCTCGGATGTCCCAACCCCACGCGCACCACCACTCGCCCCATGAGCATCCCGCTGGGTTAGCAGCGCTGCCCATGCTTCTAGAAGGCGTCCACGGCGCCTCGTCTCCAGCGCCCCCCAAAGCCCCGCATCCCAAGAGCCCCCTAGGAGCGGAACTGGCAAAACTGCTGTCGGAAGCGCAAACTTGCTGCGAGGAAGCCGGCGCCAAAGAGGCAAGGCTCTTGTCTCCCCACACGCAGCCCCGATGGGGCGACTTCGCTGGGTGTGCGGACGGCGTAAGACCACAAGACCAGAACGGCTGCGGCTCAGGTCCCAATGGTGAGATCACGCCAGCGGACAAAGCCTGGCTGTCTTCTCCCGTGCCACCGCCGCCTGCCCTCATCGGCCGCACCGACGGAAGCATTACGTTGCAGCCGCGGCAGTGGTTCCCTGCACCACCTGCCGTGAAGCCTAGCAGCCGTGCAAACAACAACAAGGGCAGTAGCAACAGTGCAAGCATTCCCAATGTGGCCTTCATTCGCCTCTTTGGTAAAGCAGCCGGCTCTGGCACTGCAGTAGCCCTCAGCAACCAAGAACTCGCAGGCAGTGCCGCGCGCCTACCTTACAATGCCACCACAGGCTGCGCCCCCAGTGTGACCATCCGTGATTTGAGCCCTAGTGAAGCTTACGTCTTCGCCGTAGCGGCCTACACCGCCGACGGAAGTCTTGTAGGAGGCTCCATCGGCGCAACTTCTCCAGAGCCTATCGAAGCTCTGTTGCCGCTGCCACTCGATGTAGTGTGGGCTTACTTAGCGCGCACTGCCCTGTCCCTGGGCTGCACCAGCGTTGCCCGCACGGCTTCGCAGGCCGTGGTGGGGCGTTTGTGCAGCGACAAGCACCGCGGGTGGTGCCTCGTTGAGAAGCCACTCCCATACACCGACGCAGGTAGTACAGGGTTTGGTTGTGGCAACGACGGCAGTGGGGACGGCGACACCCCCGATTCCCCCTTTGGTCGGGGAGCCATCGTCGCGGGGGTGCATGCTGGCCCACTGGCAGCGCAAGTGCATGCGGCACTGTTGCTCCGCCCTTCCGCCCTGGACCGGGCTCCTCGCACCACGCTGCTAGCACTGGCGCAATGCTTGTTGGTGTCCTTTGAGACTGCGAAATCCGCCACGCCGACGCTCATCTCAGAGACCAACCCCGATGCCGGCAGCCTAGCAGTGGCTACCCACTCGGGGGACCGAATCAGCAAGGCCCTGGTGGAAGCCCAAAGCACTTTGGGCCAAAACCCCCTTCTAGGGGTGGCCACCCACGGTGGTCTCAGCAGTGCAGCCGTGCAGCAGGCGCTACTGGTGCAGTTGCAGCGCTGCGGTCTGTGCTGTGACTTAGCGGTTTTGCTTCAGGACTGGCCGCTGCTGCAGCAAGCCTGCCATTCCGCCTACGACATTTCGCTGCGCCCTCTCATTGGTGCCGCCAAGCGCGGTGGCCCCACCCTGTCTCCACATGTGCACCCGCCGAGCCACGGGACGCCCAACACTGGCGGCGGCCTGTGGCGGCACCTGTTGTTTCCCTTGACGAAACTGCAGCAAGCGATGAGCGTGGTGCCGCCCCCGCGCCGCAGCCAGAGCGACTTGCATTTGCGCACCCTGTTGAGTGCGGCGCTGGCGGAGGCGGCAGTAGCGTGCGGGGAGACAGAAGCGGGCAAGATGGCGCTGCGGCTCGGAGCACCATTGCCTCCTTTGCCGCCACCAGCTCCGCCGAAATCGTCATCGTCTTCGCGACCGGGTTCCTCGAGCCAAAGCAAGAAAGCGGCCAGCAAACCTGGTACTGCTGCGACGAAAAGTGGCACTCCAGGCGGAGGTGCTGCTGCTGCTGCTAGCGGTAATAACAACCATCAAGATGACCTTTCCAGTCAAGACCTGGAGCTTTTGGTCAGGCCAGAGCCTCGCTTCGGTACTACATTGGCGCAAGATTCGCTCTTCGCGTCGTGGCTGGTGTCTGATCCTCTGGGGGCGCAAAAATGGTCTAGCAGCAACAACGGCAGTGGCGACAGTGATTATGTCTCCGAGCTTCGCCGTTTGTGCGGCATCACCTCGCTCACAGCTTGGGATGTCAGTGCAGACGGTGCTCTGCCCGAAAGTTGCGCTTTAGTGCCTATGGGCTATGCAGGTAGCCGAGCAGCTGTTGCATCACTGGATGCAGGAGCTACTGCTGCTGGATCTCGCCCGGGCACTGCCAAGAAAGACGAGAAGCCGAAGACACCTGCATCGGCTGGCGAGGATGAGGGCGCTGCGCCACGTCGACCGTTGCCTCCACCGCCGCCACCACGAGCGTTGCCGGATGCCTGGGTGACGGAACTGGTGATGCAGCCGGCGGCTACGGGCGACCTCGATCGTGCGTGGGCGATTTTGCAGCACAAGCGCTTACGGCACCACCCGAATTGGGGCCTCCGCGCCTGCTGGCTGATGCAAGAGGCCTTGAACCGTGGCGGCCGGAGCGGCGGCGGCGGGCGAGTCGTAAAAATATGGTTGAGCCACGCGAAGGCCTGGACCTGCGAGGCCCTTGAGCCGTTGACTCTCAAAGCGCTGGCGTTTGAAGCGTCCCAAGACCACAAGCGGTTGTTGAGTGCGGCAGCGGGGCTACAGGGAGAACCCGCGACTTTGCCTCCCTACGTGAGCCCTCGGATACCCGAGTTGCCGCCGGAGCCACCTGCTGATGAGGATGGCGGAGCTGTGGGTGTTGAAGGAGGCAACACCGATATTGGGGAAGAGGGGGCACCTCCAGTCCCAGGGGCTCCTGGCGATGCGGACGGGGCTCCGACAGCGGCGCCGTCTGCAGCTCCTTCGAGTCCAAATTCGGAAGCAGACGCCAATGGAGTGGGAGAAGACGACGAAGACGACGAAGAATTGGCGTCCTTAGTGCAGGAGCAGTCCAAGGGCAAACCCAAAGACAGCCGCACGCGGCGTGACGAATTCACCGAGCTCATGACGCCACCCAACCCTACAGAAAGGCACCAGCTGCTGTGGCTGGGCAAGATGGAAGCCTTTGCCGGGCTCGCTGAGCTTGACGTGCTCTTGCACCACCCCGAGGGTAAATCCGTGCGGAGAGCTCTGAGGGAGCTCGGAGGGTGGTGCGCCGATGGGCCCTGGGCCGACTTGAAGTTGTTTCTAGACCGCGTCAGCCTAGCGCCACCTCTGCCGGTGCCTCTGCAAGCGGCGAGCCGACCAGGCACCCCTGCAAATTTGATGGAGGCCAAGGGTGCTGCTAGTGACGGTGGAGGAAATGGCGCGGTGGCTGCGACCAATGAGGAGCCAAATGAAGACGGAGCTGGCAATGAGGATGAGGGCGATGCTGCGCCTCTAGAACCCATCGACCACGTGGCCATGCGGCGAGCGACCATCCGTTACGATGCCACCAGTGGCGACGTCGTCGGTCCGCTGCGGGACTGCCTGGACTCCCTCGCCGGGAGCGTGCTTCGGCACCGCGCGGGCTGTGCCTGGCGGTCTCTGCTGGTAGGCACCGTGGAGCTCTGGAATGCCGCCACGGCCGTGTGGTTGTCGCCCTTCTGTTTCGCGCCCGGTGCCCTCGTCGACCCTGTTTCCGGCGCCCCTTCCAAGCTGTGCGAGGATGCCTCCAAAGCCGAGCTTGGCCCCTGGGGCGCCCTACCCTCGGAGCCCTGGGACCTGGTGAGCCACGCGCTGCTGGACCTGTTGGAGTTACAGGGAGTGTTGCCGGAGCCGCCGGAGACCGACAGAGAGGACTGGGAAAGCGCCGACCAGTCGCACGGCAGGTTCGGCGACGAAGGGTCCGAATTCAGCGACGACGGAAACAATGGCGAGGGTGACGGTGATGGGGCTGGCGACGGTGACGGTGCCATGGTGGCCACGTCTCACGAAGCTGGGAGCGGGGTTGAGCACGACGCTAGCAGCGGCGACGGCAACCTGAAAGTGGACTTGGAGTGGGTGGCGAAATTCGTGACCTTTTCCATGTCCTGCATGGTGATGGCGAGGCAGTGGCCAGCCGTGGTAGTGCTCGGGCGCCGGCTCTGCGAGCTCACGCTCAACTTGCCTGCGGCAGCCGAGGCCGCCTACCCGCTCCTCTTGCACGCACAACAGGCGATTGTCCTGGCGGCGCGCGCGGAGTTCGGCCGCTGCGACCAATTGTGGCAGCAACACCTCTCAAATGTGGCCGCGTTCCGCGAACGCGAGTCCAAGAAACGCAAACCGCCACCAAGTCGTCTTAAGAAAGGCCCACCCCCCAAATCGGAGGAAGAGTTGAAGCTGGACAAAATCGGCAAGCCGCTGCAGGTGCAGCATTCCAACGCGAGGGCGCGCCTACAGGTGGCCGAGTACGGCGAGCAGTGGTACCGGCACCTGGAAGGTATGGGAGTGCGCTCAAGTGCTAACATGCGTCCTTTGGGTTGCAAAGAAGGAATACGCTATTTATTGTTTGTCCACACTACACTGTAGTCGCGTTTGTTTGTTTTTGGTTCAATATATTTGAATACACCATTTAAAAGTCTGCTTTTGATGTTGAATGGGCTTTCTGCTTTCGTTTCCCTTCTTTTATACAATAGGGACCTACCGCAAAGGCAAGAGTCAAGCCCTTTCGGCTCTGCACTTGTGCCGCGACCTCGCCGCCAAAGCGATGCATCCCATGGCGTTTGCTGACGCAGATTTCGGAAACGGCAACCTCAACAGCTTGACCCAAGGTGCTGCAAGTGTAGGCGCGCTCTCTGCTTCGGCGGTAGCGGAAGCTCAGGAGCGAGCAGCGCGCGCAGCTGTACAGGCGGGGGAGGTCTACGGCCGAGCTTCGATCGTGCTGCGGGACAAGCGAGAACAGGGGCTCCTGCAGCAGGCTCAGCACGAGCTCGGGAACCTTCAGCACACTTTCCCCCAGACCGTGGCTACTACGGGAAGCCGGAGCGGGGACCGTCCCGCGTTTGAGAAGTCGTGGCGAGGGTCTGTGGATGCTCTATTCAGCATGGTCGATGCGGACAGTCACTGGGAAAGCACGTATGCGGATCTTGTGAAGGGGTCTAGCAAAAGCAGCAGCAGCGTTATGGGCCTAGGTGCAACCACTGTAGCCAACGGTGATGTGGTCGAGTCGCCCGCACTGGCAGCTGCACTGGTGAACAAATTTGGTGCTCTTCCGTGCTGGCTCTGCGCCACTGTATTAGGGAAGCTCGGGCGCTACAGCACAGGCAACCATCGCAAACAGAGGCTGAGCTTGGCTCTCATGGCGCTGCCACTGTGGCGCGCTCCTTTTGCGTTGAGCTTAGCTCATCCCTCACGGCTCTGCGACTACGCTACTTACGTTCCCAGCCTAGGCTCGCTCTTCGCTGGCGTGGATCTGTTTGCCGATCCAAAACGGCTGAGTGTGGTGGACGTTTTGGCCTCACTCGAGCAGTGTGCGCGCACTTTACTGACCCAAAAAGAAGGCCTCTTGGCGTTCCCCGTGCTGGCACTGCTGGAGTGCGTCGCAGGGCAGGCAGCGCGGTCGCCTCGACGCGTGCTCAAGGCACGGCTGCTCCGAGTGGAAGCCCTGTCGCAAGCAGGGATGGCCGGCGCGGCGTGCTCGATGCTGGCCTCCGTGCTTCAGGGCTCGGGGGTCGGTGGGAGTGACGTCAGCAACCACGGCCAGAAAGCTCCTCCTCCTTCTTCTTCTTCTTCGTCGTCGTCTCCTTCTCCTTCAGTGAGTGCTGTGCGGGTCCCTTTCGGCCCGCCGCCTGCACCCGACCCAGATCCTCACGGGGGCAATGGGGCTGCCTACATGCCCCCCTACCCCTGGCCGAAACCGCCTCCGACATCAGGCACTCCCGCTCCGCCAACTGCGGCGTCCCTGCTTGCCAACATGCAAGGCCCTTACAGCATTTATGCTAGTGCTAGTGCTGCTGCTCCTAATCCGAATGCTGCTGCTGCAGTAGAGGACTCAGCAGATGCGCCTCCAGCAGCTAAGAACAGTGACCCCCACACGCGACCTGGTTTACCTTTTTACGGCCTTTCACCGTTCTACGAACATTTGCCGTTGCATCATCCCGCCAACCAGCCGGCCCTCGAGTGGTTAGTTGCTGACGTTGACAAAGAAGCAGCAGCCGCGGCCGAGGCAGCAGTGGCGGCAGCAGCCGCCTCTGGCGGCAAAGGTGGTAAGCCTGGTAAGCCTGGTAAACCGGACCCTGCAGCCGAGGCGGCAGCAGCAGCGGCGGAAGCAGCAGCCGCCGCAGCTGCCTTACTGGGGCCTGCGCCATCGCCACGAGGGGCCGAGGGTTTGGCACCATGGGTAGCTCCAGTGCTCGGCGCAGCAGGCAAACGAGCCCTAGCGCTGTGCCGAGGTAAGCTTTTGATGAGCTTAGCTCCTGCGCATTCGGGCATTGGTGGCGGGGGTCTTGGCAAAAAGGCGACCACGCTAGCGCGCGTTCGATCCGCAGCTGCAGCCATGGGCTGTGGAGTAGCCGAACAATGCGTGCAGCGCGGCCTAGTGGCGTTTCCTACCGGTTTGAAAGATCCAGCGGGGGCTGCGCAGTCGGCTGCTGACGCGGCAATCGCATTGGCTGGTGGCAGTGGCAGTGCTGCGAACAGTCGCCCTCCCTCAGCTGGTAGCGGAAGTGCTTCCTCAGGTGGAGCAAATGAGAAGTCGTCGTCGTCGTCAGCGATGGAAGCCCTCGCGGGTGTGCGCCTGTCCGGAGAGCTGCTGCGGAGCCTCGTGGACGGCCAGCTGCTGCGCGCTGACGTGGCCCTCGCCGAATGCCACCCCCAGGAGGCGAGGCTGGTGGCCGCTGCGGCCGCCGTGTGCGTGGCTGCACAAGCCCGGCTGGCCGAGGTGGACCAGGCAGCCGCAGCTGCTGCAGCAGCGGCAGAAGTGGAAGCTGCGAAGAAAAGTAGCAGCAACGGTGGTTTCAACGACGTCAATATAGCGGAGCGTGCTACGGTGTCGTTTGCGACTACGGCCATTCGCGAAAGTCCCCCCTCTCAGGAGACCGTTGGTGCGGAGGCCACGAGCGAATTGGGAGAAGTGAACAGCTACGACGGAGGAGGTCGATTGACTCCTGCTGTGCCTGGCGCGAAACCTGATTGGACGGAGCTAACTCCGCCGGAGTTCACGGGTCCCGGTGCTGATGCAGCGCTTACCGCGTGGGAGTCTACTATGGCTACGAGTAAAACATTAGCGCAAGAACAAGCTGACGACCAAGACTGGGCTCAGGACGAAGACAGCGCCGAAGACAGTGGGCTTTTGGCCCCCGAAAAGTGGTTGCGCCTCCGTGAATTGTTAGCATCGGTGGCGCTGCAGCAGGGGCGCTACAACGTGGTGTCGAGCCAGGTATTATCTTTTCCCCGTGAACTTTTCTGCTTGTTCATTTGTCTTGATTTTTCTTGCTGATTGTCTATCTTTGCACCTCTCTTATGATTGTCGTCATTGTTTCCTTGATCTTTGCCTTATCGTGAACATGGTTTCTCTCTACAGGTGGCCGCGGGCTGTGCCGAAGCAGCAGCGCGCGGAGAAGTGCGCATTGCGCGCCGCTTGGAGCTCTTACATGTGCAGGCACGAGCGCGGCTGGGCGACTTAAGCTCTTCGGAGTCCCTGGCCGCAAAGTTGCTGGGAGAAGCGACGCGCGACCTCTGCTGCGGTGGGGCGCTGGACTTCGCGAACATGTGCTGCGTGGTGGCAGGCTTACAGCGGGACTTGGCACTGGGCGCCAAATCGGCAAGAGGCGCGGCGCAGTTTTTGTCCGAAGCGCACGCGTTGCTGGACGCAGGCGGCAGCATGCTTGCGAAACGGGCAAGAGCGGCAGGCTTCATGGGCGTCAGCCCTCTAACCTTCATGGACAGAGGTGGAATTGGCGAAGGCTGTGGCCTCGGTCCAGATGGCAGTCAACTGGCAAAACCCTCGATAGAGGTTGGCGCAGGTGAAGATGCTGACGCTGCTGGGG